>Ga0181531_10001613_pt1 | contig 14201 bp, 7 predicted proteins | sample PEATcosm2014_Bin_38_FD_119743 | JGI IMG/M metagenome (GOLD analysis project Ga0181531, IMG submission 119743) | Peatland microbial communities from MTU Mesocosm Facility, Houghton, MI, USA - PEATcosm2014_Bin11_10_metaG | ecosystem: Environmental > Terrestrial > Soil > Wetlands > Peat | place... | reverse complement strand
GCCGTCGTCGCCTTCACTAAAGGTGTAGAGTAATCCCATCGGCCACGCGACTCCGGGAGTGGCGGGCGGGACTAGCGCGAAAACCGTGCCTGCCTCCGGGAACTCGCCACCGCCGCATGTCCCATAGAGTATCCCCTCGGCGCTTACCACCACGCCCGCGGGGCCATCGCCGCGGCGGTTGATGTTAAAGTTGTGAAGCACCGCCCTGATCCAATCGCCCCCCGGCGACGATGGGGGCGTCAGCGAGAATACCATCCCAACGTTGTAGATTCCACCGGAAACGGTCGTCCCGTAGAGCACGCCGCCGCTGCCGATCGCCAAGCGCGAATTCGGACCGCCTCCGTCACCGAAACCACTAAAGAGCGTACTCTCGATCCACGGATCGCCCGGCGCTCCCGGCGGAGTTAGCGAGAAGGCCGTGCCTTGGCCCCCCGCGCCGCCAAAATACGTAGTTCCGTAAAGCACACCACCGCTGCCGATCACAACCTGCGCACTGGGATAGGACCCGTCAGCGGCTCCTGTGAAGTTGTAGAGCGTGGTCACGCGCGGCTGGCTCTGAGCCGCCCCATAAGCAGAGCAGATCAGGATCGCTGTCAAAAGTCGTGGAATCGCCATGTTGTCTCCGTGTCGATATTGTAGCCCCGCCGGTCCGAGACCACAAATGAAACGTTGCGCATCAGTACTGGGTACTCCGAATAGTGGTTCGGCCGGCCCTGGCCGCGCCGACCGGTGCAGTTCCACCTACGCGGCACTACACCGCCGCGAAAGTGCTCGGCTGCGCGGCCGGCGCGCCTCTGGAATTGACGTTGCTTTGATGCGCCAGCCCCCAGGCCCTAACCCCCAGCCCCAGTGAGCGCAGCTCACCCATGTGCCTGCGCGTCACACCTGTGCCAACTCGACCTGTTGTAATGCGCTCTCCGCATTGGCTAGAATGGACTTTTGTCAATCTGCGACCTGGCTTAGCCCGAGTGAAACGGTTTCCCGGAAGTCTACGTCTCCGTAACAGCGCAGAGTGGAAAGGTATGTATTCATGATTTGTCACAGGCGCGTCTGCCTGTCCATTGCCGTTCTTTGCTTCTGTGCCGCCATAGCTTCGACCGCGTTGGCTCAGAATCCGCCGCAACAACCCGCCCCGGCGCCGCCGCCGGCGCAGGAAAAGAAGCCGCAGAACCCGTTTGAAACCGTCCCCGAAGCGGCCCAACCCGGGCAGGTTAAGCCGGGGCAACCAGCCCCGCAGCAGCCGGCCCTCGAAGCTCCCAAGCCCGCGGAACAGCCCAAAGTTCAACCCGGCGGGCAAGTCATTGAGGCGATTGTCTTCACCGGTCAGCGCCGCGTGCAGCAGGATACCATGCGCGCCCTGATCGCTACCAAAAAGGGCGATATTTTCAACGAGGACGATCTGCACCGCGATTTCATGTCGCTGTGGAACAGCGGCCGTTTCGACGATATCCGCATGGAAACCGAGGCTGGGCCGGGCGGCGGCGTGATCGTGCGTTTCGTCGTCACGGAGCGTCGCGTGGTGCGTTCCATCAAGTACGACAACCTCAAATCGCTTACCATTTCGGAAGTTCTGGACCGTTTCAAAGAGCGCAAGGTGGGCCTCTCGGTCGAGTCGCAGTACGATCCCAACAAGGTCCAACATGCTGCCGTGGTGATTAAGGAATACCTGGCGGAGCGCGGCCGTCAGTTTGCCACCGTCGAGCCCGAAGTGCGCCAGGTCCCGCCATCTTCGCTCGAAATCGTTTTTAACGTCAACGAAGGTCCCAAGATCAAAGTCGGCAAGATCACCGTGGAGGGCAACCATGCCTTCACTCAGCGCGAAGTGATCCGCGCCATGAAGAACTCGCACGGCTACGGCATTCCTTACTCCATCCTGTTTGAAAATATTTTCGCCTCGACCTACGATTCCTCGAAGCTTGAAGAGGACAAAGAGCGCGTCCGCGACGCGTATCAGTCGAAAGGCTATTTCCTGGCCAGGGTGCTGGATCAAAAGACCGAATTGGTGAATACCGGCGGGCACGGTTTCAAGCTTCCCTTGATCCACGAGAACAATCCGGGCAAGGCTATGAATATCACCCTGCCGGTCGAGGAAGGCCGCTTGTACCGCCTGAACAAGATTACCTTCGTCGGCGTCAAGCTATTCCGCACTCCGGAAACGCTGATGCGTCCGTTGTTTGGGATGTCCGAAGGCGATCCTTTCTCCACCACCAAGCTGCGCAAGGGTATCGAGAACCTGCGCAAACTCTACGGGGAGTTCGGCTATATCGATTTCGTGCCCGAGCCCACCTTCGATCCCGTACCCAACAGCGATAAGATCGACCTCACGCTAACTGCGGACGAGGGCAAGCAGTTCTTCGTTCGCCGCATCGATTTCTCGGGCAACGCCACCACGCGCGACAAGGTCATCCGCCGCGAGATCATGCTGGATGAGGGCGACATCTTCAACAATCGCCTGTGGGAGCTAAGCATCCTGCGCTTGAATCAGCTCGGCTACTTCGAGCCGTTGAAAGCCGAAGAAGCCGCCGACATCAAGCGGAACACGCAGACCAGCACCGTAGATATCACGCTGAAGGTCAGAGAGCGCGGGAAGAACACCATCGGCCTCAACGGAGGCGTCTCCGGAATTGCGGGCAGCTTCGTGGGATTGAACTATGCCACCAATAACTTCCTGGGACTCGGCGACACGGTTTCCATCAACTCGCAATTGGGCACGCGCATGCGCAGCGTGTCGACCGGTTTCACCGAGCCTTACTTCCTGGACCTGCCGTTGCAGGTCGGCGTGGAAGCCCACCTCACCCGCTTCGATTACAACCAGGGGCGCGAAGCTTCCATCCTAGCCGGGCAGAACCTGATCCCGCTATTCAACGCCCTAGGCTCGCAAAACCTGCTGAATTACATCCAAACCGGCCATGGCTTCTCCGCGTCGATGAGCTATCCGCTGCGGCGCAGCTTCTCCCGCCTGGGGATCACTTACGGCTACGATATCTCCAACGTCAAGACGGAAACCACCGCCGCGACCTCCTACTTCGATTACATCAATTTCAACGGAATCGTCGGCCCGAACGCCCTGACCGGCATCCGTACCAGCCGCATTGTTCCCTCGTTTACTTACAACACGGTGAATCACCCGATCACGCCCACCGGCGGTAAGAGCTTGTTTATCTCCACCACTTTCGCGGGCAGTTTCCTGGGCGGCAACGTCAATACCATCCAGCCCGTGATAGAGGGCAAGTATTTTAAGCCCGCACCGTGGCATAAGTCGAACATCCTGGCCTTTCATCTTCTGGGCTCCATGATCACCGGTTACGGCGGCAAGGAGATTCCTCCCTTCTCCCGCACTTATATCGGCGGCGAGCAGGATATCCGCGGCTTCCAAATATGGGGAATCAGTCCCATCGCCTTCATTCCCAGCGAAGCCACCATCAACGTTTTGAATAACGACGGCTCGCAGCGCACCCAGCTGATCAACGGCGTGGCCACCAACGTGACCCAGAATATTCCGATCTACCAACTCGCCTTCCCCGGCGGCGATGCGCACGTGGTCGGCAATTTCGAGTACCGTATCCCGATCTTCGGACCCGTGGTCCTGGCCATTTTCGCGGACGCGGGCATCGATCGCATCCTGCGTCCGGGCGAGCTGAATATGGACCCGGCGCGCGTCGATTATTTGAACGACACGTACCCCACCGCTGGGTTCCAGGGTAAGGCGATAATATATCCCGGCACGCAGAAGCCGCGCATGTCCACCGGTCTGGAGCTGCAAGTGCTGCTACCGGTGGTGCAGGCGCCTTTCCGCGTGTACTGGGCGTACAACCCGCTGCTGGTGCGTGAGTATCTGCAGCCGCCCATCGTGTACGACCGCTCGATCTTCCCGAACGCGGCGACCTTCGACAATGCCATTCTGTCCTATGGCAACGCTTACCCGTTCCTCGAACAACACGATCTGTTCCGCTTCACCATCGGCCGTACCTTCTGAGGCGCGGCCGGCTGCAACCTGTTGCAATATGCTAGTATCGATACGAAATCAAGGAGTTTCCGTTTGACTAAGAATTGTGTTTTTCTTTCCGCCATCGCTCTGGGGACAGCTTTGCTGGCCCAGGCCCAGACCGCGCCGGCGACCCCGCCGCAGGCCCCGGCTCAGGCAAAGGTAGGGATCATCGCCTTCCAAAACGCCATCATCGCCACCAAGGATGGGCAGAAGGCGGCCGCCGACCTGACCGCCAAATTTGGCCCCAGAAAAAGCGAGCTGGAGAAAAAGCAGAGCACCATCGCGCAATTGCAGGAACAACTGCGCAAGGGCAGCAACACCATGAGCGAAGAAGCCAAGCAAAAGCTCATGCGCGAGATCGATCAGACCACCAAGTCGCTGAACCGCGAGACCGAGGATGCCCAGGCGGAGCTCGATCAGGAACAAAACAAGATCACGCAGGAGCTGGGACAGCGCATCATGGCCGTGATGGACAAGTACGCCAGGGACAACGGCTATACTTTGATTCTGGACGTGAGCTCGCAGCAGTCGCCGGTGCTGTTTGCCGCCAGTGGTACGGACATCACGCAGGACGTCATCGCCCTGTACGACAAGAACGCGCCGTCGGCCGTGGCTCCGGCCAAGCCGGCCGCGGCGCCGCCCGCGCCGGCTCCGCCCAAGAAGTAACTAAGTGTTCCACCCGGAACCTGGGACGCCCATGGACAAGAGTGTTTTCTTGTATGAGGTGGCAGGTGTCAACTCGTATTACCCACGTGAGGTAATACTAAGCTGATCGAGACCCAGGGTTTTGGCCACTGGATGTGACGCAAACTGTTCCAGCAATCGCTCTATCGAGGTTCGATCAAAGGCTGCCCGCGCGCCTGCTTGTCGATGTACTGGCGTAACGAGATGCCCAGCATGCGGTATAAGGCACGATGTGCATATTGCGGTCCCTCCAGTGATGCATCAGTCCCCAGCCAGTCTCCATCCTTGGGGCCCCGGAAGACTCTCCACGTCCTGCTGAGCGGAGTAGCCCAGAGCCACCTGCCCTGCGCTCCAGCCTCGTGAGCAGAATTGTTTACCATCAACTATGAAACGGGAGTCTCACTTCGGCTGAGGTGCTGGATCGCCGGAGTGTCGCACCCTGGGAGGATGTTTGCCCACAGAAGGCGGCATAAGGTGTCCTGGCAAGGGCCGCGCGTGCGTGAGTCTACGATGAAGCCAGTTGGAAAGCCGGACGCTCGAAATGGGCACGTCCGGTTTGATGAGCGGGGATGGGCAACGGGGCGGCGCACAGCGTCGGTACCCGCGCCCATCCTCGACTCTATCCCGCGTGCTGGGTTTTCGATACTGGAGTCCTGCCCCACCGCAGGGACGGCACATCCAGCCTCCCTATAAACGGCCTGTAGACGTCCAAAGATCCTCATCCCCCGCAGGCCTGCTGCAGCGCACCGCCTAACTTCTCGAGTTGCGCGGTCTCCGGCTTCCGGCCGCCGGCGGTGACATAGAACACATCAATGGCCTTGTGCGCCTCGGTATCGATCAACACCACCTCGATGTTGCAGCCTTCCGCGGAAATGGCGGCGGCCAGATCGTAGAGCAAGCCCGGGCGGTCCTGCGCCACAATCTCGATCAGCGTGGCGCTGTCGGACGCCTCCGGGTTGAACGACACCGTGGGCCGCACCTCGGAGTTGCGGCTGGGCGGAGCGGGTTTCGGGCGGTTCTGCAGGAGCTGGCGAACATCCAGCCGCCCCAGCACCACCCGCTCCACGGTGAGGCGCAGGCGGTCCATCTCAGTGGGGTTCAGTTCCAGCGTGCGGGTGGGATCGGCGAAAGTAAACGTGTCGAGCACCGTGCCCTGGCTGTTGGAGAATGCCTCGGCCTTCAGAATATTCATGCCGAAGCTGGAAAGCGTGCCGGCCACCGAGGCGAACAGAAACGGCCGGTCGGCGGTCACCAGGGTCAGGCGCCAGGCGGCCGCTACTTTTTCGAGTGAGAGGGCCACGCCGCGCTGGCGGAAAACACCGTCCAAGCCGAGGTGCGCGTCGATCTCCTCCGCCGTATGCGTGCGCGCGTAGCGCGTCGGCAGGCCCGCCAGAAAGGCGCGTTTCTGCGGCGTCTCGGACGGGACACTGGGGATGCGGGAGGTTTCCAACTCGCGCGTCAGCTCGTTATAGGCCAGCAGATAGAGCTGCCAGAGCACCTCGGCGCGCCAGGGCGTCATGGCGGACGGGTTGACGGCGCTGATATCCGCGTAGGTCATCAGGGTAAGCGCCTTGAGGCGCTCCACGGTTTCCACGCGCGCGGCCATGTGGCGCGCGGTGGCCGGATCCTGCAAGTCGCGCGAATTCATTACGGCGGACATTTCCAGATGCTGGCGGATGAGAAAGCCCACCAGGTCGCGCTCGGCGCGCGGCATCCCAATGCGCTCCAAGGCTGGCTCGGCGGCGCGCAGCGAAGCTTCCGCGTGCGCCCCGTTGGCGGCCCCTTTGCCCACATCGTGAAACAACAGCGCGCACAGCAACAGGGCCGGCTCTTCCATCTCCGACAGCAGATCGGTGTAGCGCTTGACGGCCGGCTCGCGGGTTCCGCGCAAGCCCTCCACGGCCTGCAACGCGACCAGCGTGTGCTCGTCCACCGTGTAGCGATGATAGAAGTCCCGTATCACCAGGCACTCGATCTGCGCCATTTCGGGAAACAGGGCGCGCAACACGCCGGTCTCCTGCATGCCGCGCACGGCTTCGGCGGCGTATGGCAGCGATAGGATCTCCTTGAGCGCCGGCCAGACGGGCTGCGGCGTGGAAAACCATTGCGCCAGTTGCGGCACGGCGGCGGCCACGCTCTGCTCGGCCGCGGCAGACGGGCGAATGCCGTGGCGCGCTACGAACTGAAACAGGCGCAGCGCCAGCTCCGGATCGGCCTCCAAGGCATGCGGCGCCCGCAGGTGCACGCGCTCCCGCGCCACGCTGAAATCCGTGTTCGAAAGCCGCGTGCGCCAATCTTTGAATTGCGCAAGCAGAGAGCTGGATTGCGCTTCGCTCGATTCCATCTCACGCACCGCGGCGCGATAAAGATCCCGCGCATGACGGAAATAGTCGCGCATCCATTGCGCCGCGCCGGGAGCCGCGAAGTAAACGGCCGCCTGCTCCTGGGCATCGAAAGTGAGCGCGTTCTGGTCCCGTCCGGCGCGGGAGTGCAGAAAGCAACGCAAGCGCGCCAGGAACAGAAACGCGGGCTCGATCTGCGGAGCTTCCACACTGCGAATCTGGGCCAGCCAGCGCACCAATTGATAGTCGCGCAGTCCGCCTGGCGTGTCCTTGATGTTCGGCTCCAGGTGATAGTAAGTGTTCTGATACTTCCGGTGGCGTTCGCGGCTGAGGGTGGTCAGGTTGCGCATCAACGGGTCGCGTTGCGCGTGCAGAAACCGCGGCAGCCGCTCCGCGAACCTGGCATACAGCGCGCGGTCGCCGGCCAGGAATCGCTGATCCAGCAGGCTGACGTTCAGTTCAATGTTTTGATCGTGGATCTCGGCGCACTCTTCCGGCGTACGAACCGAATGGCTGAGGCGCAGCCCGGAATCCCATAGCGCGCGGATGAAGGCTGAGATCGCATCGGGAGCGTCCTGCGCCAGCCGGCTGCTTTCCACCAGCAGGAGCAGATCCACGTCGGAATAGGGAAATAGATGCCGCCGGCCGTAGCCGCCTACGGCCATCAAGGTCAGGCCGGCCGGAAACGACGGCCACAGCCGTTCACGGGCGAACCCCTCCACCATACCGTCAACCAGCGCGGTGCGTTCCGCCAGGGCCCTGATGGGATCGTTACAGGGCGGCATCTCCACGATCGTCGTTCCGAATCCGAATGGCCTCCGCCACGTCGTACACGAATATCTTGCCGTCGCCGATCTTGCCGGTGCGCGCGGCGTTGGTCAAGGTCTTGACTAGTTCCTCATAGCGCGAATCGGCGACCACGACCTCGATTTTGAGCTTGGGTAAGAGATCCACGGTGTATTCACGCCCGCGATAGACCTCTTTATGGCCTTTCTGCCGGCCATGCCCGCGCACCTCGCTGATGGTCATCCCATCCACGCCGATGCCCGCCAGCGCTTCCTTCACTTCATCCAGCTTGAATGGCTGGATTATGGCCTCGATTTTTTTCATATACACGCTCCGGAATCAGCCTTGATGGCGAGCAGGATCGACTCACACAACTCTACTTTACATTGTCCAACGCCCTCCGGGGCGTCCCAAGCGCAACATTTCTATGGGTAGGATTGAAATTTTCTATTTCGTGGCCAGCCGGCATCGGGAATTCTCGCAACGCGTGCAAAATCCGCGGTGTGCTTTGCGCACTTCTTGACAGATGGCAAGAACCGCTATCGAAAAAAACATCGAGAGGAAGAAAATGAATAACCAAAGAGAAGCCTGCCGGAGCGTATCCGGCCGCAATGGAGATAGAAGGAGCGGCACCAAAACCGGCTGCGCTGCGTGGAGCGTCGCGTTTGCCCTGGCGGCCGCGCTCCAGATCCCGGCCGCGGCACAGCCCGCGCACTCGAAACTACAGATCATCCATAGCTTCAGGGGCCAACCCAACGACGGGTTGAAACCCAGCAGTCTGGCGATGGGAGAAGGCGGTGTGCTTTACGGCAGTACCAGTTCGGGCGGAAGCGCGAACGCGGGGTCTGTGTTTGCGATGACGCCGCCGGCGGCCGCGGGCGGCGCCTGGACCGAGACTACGATCTACAGCTTCCCAGTCCTACCCGGCGGTTTCGCATCGTTCCCGGCCGTGGTAGCCGGCAAAGACGGCACGCTGTTCGGCTTTACGCAAACCGGCGGAACGTTCAACTGCGGCACGGTGTTTGCGTTGATTCCGCCGGCGTCGGAGGGCGACGAATGGACTTTGACCGTGCTTTACAACTTTACGGGCCAGGAGGATGGGGCCTATCCGAGCGGTTTGCTGGTTTCGAGCAACGCTTTGTACGGGGTGACTACCAGCGGGGGAAGCGGAGCGAATGGCCTGGTGTTTTCAGTGACTCCGCCGGCAACTCCGGGCGGCGCCTGGATCGAGACCACGCTGTATTCGTTCACGGGCGGCAGCGACGGCGGGTATCCCGGCACCTTGATCGGCGGCGAGAGCGGTATTCTCTATGGCGCGACCGCGGATGGCGGGAACGCAAACAACGGCGTCGTGTTTTCGTTAACTCCGCCGCAGTCGGCGGGCGGCGCCTGGACCGAGACGGTGCTGTACGCGTTCAATGGCGGCAGCGACGGCGAAAATCCGGTGGGCCTGGCGGTCGGCAGCGGCGGCGTGCTCTATGGTTCGACCGAGTATGGCGGCATCGAGGTGGCGCCCGAGTGCTTCTCAGGTTGCGGGACGGTCTATTCGTTGACTCCGCCCGCGTCTTCCGGCGGCGGCTGGAGCGAGGAGGTGCTCTATCGCTTCAATGGGGCGAGCGATGGATATGCCGTGTACACGGGCGTCGCGATCGGCAGCGGGGGCGTGCTCTATGGCACTACCGCGTACGAAGGCGGCGGGTCCGGCGGCATACCGGGCGGCATATTGTTCTCGTTAACCCCGCCGGCATCCGCGGGCGGCGCGTGGAGCGAGAGCGTGCTGCACACGTTCCAGATCCACGGTATCAATGGGGCGGCGCCCGACTCGCTGATACTCAACACCACGCAAGGCGTGCTCTACGGCACCACGGTGGATGGCGGGCTCATGGGCGGCGGCACTGTGTTTCAGATGAAGCTGTAAGCGGCCTACGAGGCCGCCGGCAGGCCACGGGCCTGCGCCACGGCGGCGTCCAGTTCCCGCCGGTAGTTCTCGAATCCTTTTTGGGACTCGACCGCGCGCCATTGACCGATCGCGCGCCCGAGCCATGCGCGCGCGGCCTGGCGATCCTGAAGGGCCAATTCCCCATGCTCCCGGCCGCACAGTATGGCATATACAGAGCCGGCCGCCTGCCACGCGCGCGCCACGTTGGCGCGGGGCAGGAGGGCGGCGGGCGGGGCGGATGAGTCCAGGGTTTTCGCCAGCCGCAGCGCGCCGTCGAGCGTGGCCAGAGCGGCGGTGCGCGCGCCGCCGCGAGCCTGTTCCTCAGCCAGGCCGCGCACTGCCACGACGAATCCCTTCAGCGTCGGGGAGGCGACGAGGTTGGATCCCAGGTATTTTTCGGCTGTCGAGACGGCCTTTGAATAATAACGAATGCCGGCGGCGCGGTCGCCGTTGGCCAGAGAGAGCGCGGCCAATGAAGATTCCACCTGGGTCTTATACCGGGCGAGACCCCGGCTTTGCGGGTCAATCGCCAGGGCGCGGCTCAGCAACTGCTCGGAGAGCTCGAAATTCCGGCGCTGAGTCCCTCCGCGCGGCGGCGTCACTAAGCCTAGCTGCAGCGCGGATACGCCGTAGTCGCCGATCGCGCGAACGTTCGCCGGATCGGCTTCGTAAAGATACTTAGCCTGTGCGAGCATCTTACGGGCGGCGTCGAGCGCCCCCGCCCCATCGCCCGCATTTGGGTGGTCCGGACTGCCCAGCGCGTCGGCGAGCCAGGAATACGCGTGCATCAAGGAGCCGCGCAGCATGGTATCGTTCGGGGACTGCTGCGACAGGGCATCCAATATGGCGACCTCCCGGCGTAAACTGGGTAATGCATCCTTCGGGTGGCCCAGCTTAATGCGCACGGCTCCCGATTGTTCGTACGCGATTGCCAATGCCTGTTGAGCCACCTGATCGTCCGGTTTGGTGCGGATGTGGAGTTCCAACGGAGGGACGGCCGCCGTCGCCTCCGACAGCGCAGCATCGAAGTTCCCGAGCCTTTGATAGAGCTGGGACAGGTTGATGTGGAACTCGCCCGCGAAGGACAACGCGTCGAGGTCCTTCGGATCGATCTTCAAAAGCGACTGCGCCAGGCGCAGTCCGGCCTGGTCCGGGCCAGCGTCGATCGGCAGCGCCGACGCGTTGCGCAACTCACCGATCTCGTGGTAGACGACTATGCGATCCACCATCGCGCGGCGGTCGGAGGGTGCGTGCCGGAGAACCTCGTCCAACATCCTGCCGGCGCTGACAAAGCTGGCCATGGCTCCCGAAGTGTCGCCCAGATTGGATGCCGCGCCGCCTTGCACGCGGCCGATGCGCACGTAGGCGTTGGCCAGCTCGCGTTTGAGATCCCAATCGCCGCCGGAACTGCGCGCCAGATTGTCTAGATACTCAAGGCCGGTGCGCACGATCAATTGACGGACGGGGAGCGATCCGGGAAGGTAGCGGGTGGCTGCCTCGACATCGAAGACGAAGGTGGTGGCCAGCTTGCGCACGTCCTGGAACCGTGCATTGGCAATGCGCGCCTCGCGCCACGCGACGGCCGCGCCGGCTAAAACGGCCATAACGGCCAATGTGGCGACCGTCACTACCAGGCGATTTCTCCGGATGAATTTGAATGCGCGGTATCCGGGCGAATCGGGCCGCGCGGCCACCGGGCGGTGTTCCAGGTAGCGGCGCAAGTCTTCCGACAAGCGTTCTACCGAGGCGTAGCGGCGGGCCGGTTCCTTTTGCAGGGCGCGCAGCAAAATGTTGTCCAGATCTCCCCGCAGCCGCCGGGCCGTGGCGCGGTCCGCGGCCGCTTTGCTGGGCGCCGTCACGGGCGTCTCGCAGACGGCCCGCTGAAGATCGAGGGCCGAACCCCGGTCCAGCTTGTGCGGGCGCACCCCGGCGAGCAATTCGTAGATCACGGCGCCTAAGGAATACACGTCGGAGGCGATGGTCACGGGCTCGCCCAGAATCTGCTCCGGGCTGGCGTATTCCGGGGTGAGCATGCCCGCACCCTGCGTGTTCGCCTGCTCATCCGGATCGGCCTCGAGCAATTTCGAAATTCCAAAATCCAGCAGTTTGGGAGCCCCGCTGCGGTCGATCAGGATATTGGCCGGCTTCAGATCGCGATGCACGATGAAATTGCGGTGCGCGTGCTCCACAGCGGCGCAAACCGGCAGGCACAGGCGGATGCGATCGTCAACGCTGAGCCGGTGTTCGGCGGCGTACCGGGTGATCCAGGCGCCTTCTATGTACTCCATCACCAGGTAAGGAATGCCTTCCTCGGTGGCGCCTCCATCGAGCAGCCGCGTGATGTTGGGATGTTCGAGGCGCGCCAGGATCTGTCGCTCGCGGCGGAAGCGATGCAGCATGAAATCGGTGTCGAAACCCGGCCGCACCAGCTTGATGGCCACGCTGGATTCATACTGCTGGTCCGCCCGCGCGGCGAGGTAAACGGCTCCCATCCCGCCCCGGCCAATCTCCCGAACCAGACGCCACGCGCCAATCCGGCGTCCCTCCATGGCGGACTTGGGGGCCTCGGCGCCCATCAAATCCAGGAAGGCGCTTTGCACCTTGGCGCCCACGAATCCCTGGCGTGCGGCGCCATCGCTTTCCAATAACGACTCAACCTCCGAACGCAGGGCAGGATCGCCGGCGCAGCTTTGCGCGAGCCACTGAGCACGGCCCTCCGGCGGCTGTTCCAGCGCCAGATGAAAGATTTCCTCCACGCGTTCCCAGCGCTGCGGGCTTGGCGCCATGGCTAGCTCCCCTGGCCCGCGGCGCGCGTCATTTCGCGATGCAGCCAGGCTTCCGCCAGGCGCTGCTCGCGGCAGACCGTCGCGGCGGATGTGCCCAGCGACTGGCCGATCTCTTCCAGGCCGAAGCCGCCAAAATAGCGTAATGCCACGATCTCGGCTTTCCGTTGGTCGAAGGCCGCTAAGGCGGTCAGCGCGTCATCCAGGTTTTCAATATCGCGGCTGCGCTCGGGCGAGAAACTCACGGCGTCTTCGATGGAGACCATGACCGCATCGGAGCCTCTCTTGGCGCTGCCGCGGCGGCGGGCGTGGTCCACCAGAATCTGGCGCATGAGCCGCGCCGCCACACCGAAGAAGTGCGACCGGCTTTGCCAGTCGGGCACGTTTTGCCCGACCAGCCGCAGATAGGCCTCATGAACCAGGGCGGTAGGTTGAATGGTGAGAGCGGCGCGCTCGTCGCGGAGGTAATGGTTGGCCAGACGGCGCAGTTCGCGATAAACCAGCGGCACCAGCAGATCGCACGCCGCCTGATTTCCGTTTTTCCATTCGATCAGAAGTTGCGTGACGGATGCGGAAGACGCTTCGAGTGATGGCTGCATAGGCCAGAGCCCCGTTTCGGAGTATACACCATGGACCTGGCCGGCACCTCATGCTTATACGAAGGCGCGGGCGTATTGCTTGGGGACTGGCGCGGGTGCGCCGAGCGCCTTCGCTGCGTGGAGCGGCCAACAAGGATCGCGCAGAAACGCGCGCGCCAACAGCACGATATCCGCCTGGCCGGCGCGCACGATGGCATCGGCCTGATGCGCTTCGTTAATCATCCCGACCGCTCCCGTGAGCACGCCCGACTCGCGCCGGATGCGCTCCGCGAAAGGTGTTTGGTAGGCAGGCCCGATTTGGATTTTGGCATGCGGCGAGATTCCGCCTGACGAGCAATCCATCAGGTCGACGCCAATCGGCCGAAGTCGGCGCGCCAACTCCACGGAATCCTCGATTTGCCAGCCGTCCTCCACCCAGTCGACGGCCGAGATACGCATGAAAAGGGGAAGGGAATCGGGCCACGCGGCGCGCACTGCGGCGGTCACTTCCAGCGCAAACCGGATGCGGCCGTCGAACGAGCCGCCATATGCGTCGGCGCGATGGTTGGACAGCGGCGAGAGAAACTCGTTGATCAGGTAGCCGTGCGCGGCGTGGATTTCGACCACCTGGAATCCAGCGGCGAGGGCCCGCCGCGTGGCGGCCGCGAAGGCTTCCACAATCGCGCGGATTCCCGCGTCGGTCAATTCCTCCGGCGCCGGGTCCGCCGCACGGAACGGAACGGAGCTGGGGGCGACGGCCTGCCATCCACCCTGGGATTCCGGAACCACGGCGTTGCCTTCCCACGGAACTTGCGTGCTGGCCTTGCGCCCGGCATGCGCCAGTTGGATGCCCGGCGTCGCGCCCTGTTGGCGGATGAACTGCGTGATGCGCGCCAGCGTTTCGATGTGGGCGTCCTTCCAGATGCCGAGATCGGCCGCCGAGATGCGTCCCCGCGGATCGACGGCCGCGGCTTCCGTCATCACCAGCCCCGCGCCGCCTACCGCCCGGCTGCCCAGGTGCACCAGGTGCCAGTCGTTGGCGAAGCCATCGTCGCTCGAATACTCGCACATGGGCGAGACGGCGATGCGGTTGCGGAGGGT
>Ga0181531_10001612_pt1 | contig 14205 bp, 2 predicted proteins | sample PEATcosm2014_Bin_38_FD_119743 | JGI IMG/M metagenome (GOLD analysis project Ga0181531, IMG submission 119743) | Peatland microbial communities from MTU Mesocosm Facility, Houghton, MI, USA - PEATcosm2014_Bin11_10_metaG | ecosystem: Environmental > Terrestrial > Soil > Wetlands > Peat | place... | reverse complement strand
GATGCCATGCGACACCGTAAGCTTGCCGATGCTGCCGGACATGCCGCCACCAGGGGAAATTGTGCTGGAAGAGCTGCTGGCATCGAGAGTGCCATTAACCGTTCCATTGCCCTGTAGAATCTGGGGGGAGCTGTAGGCAAGCTGCCAGGATCCAGGGTCCGCGGCCTCGCCGGAAACATCAATGACCGCGCCGGCCGCGATGGTAATGGTCGGGGTGCCAAAGATTTCGCCATCGTTGCTGTTCGTGGGATTGTAACTCAAGGCCAGCACACCGTTGCTCACGATCGTCGGGCCGGTGTAAGTGCTTTCGCCCAACAACGTCAATGTGCCGGTGCCGACTTTGGTGATTCCCACTGTGCTGCTGCTGCTGGTATTCTGAATCGTGCCGGCAAAAATCGTGTTCGAGTTATTGGCTCCAATGGAATAAATGCTGGCAGTGGTTCCGCCGCTCAATTTTGTATTGGAACCTCCGGCCAAAGCGCCCAGATCGTAGACGTTGTAGTTGGTTCCGCCGCTGGATCCGCCGCCGTTGCGATTGAAGAGCGTCACCGAGCCGTTCCCCAAATTGAACGTAGCATTGGTGCTTCCGGTGCAAATTTGCGGCGCGTTATTGGCGCCGCCGCTGTTCAAACGGAAATTCCCGAGACTGTCGTCGGTCACGTGCAGGGTTCCGGCAAAATTTTCCATGTGCGCATTGATCGTGCAATATGCCGACGCATTGGTGATGCTGAGGTTCAGGGTGCCGGTGCCGGAGAAGCCGCCGGCGCCGCTGGACGATCCAATGACACTGTCGGAGTTGCCGTCATTAAAGATCATCGTGCCCGTCGTAGCCACGTTGAAAACATTGGCATAAAACTCCTGGCCCGGTTCGCCTGAAAACTTCAGGTTGCCACCGTCAAAATTGACATTATTTGCGCCCAGTGCAGCCGTGCCGTTCACCTGCAATATTCCATTGCTCAGTGTGGTCACTCCGAGGAAGGAACTGGTGCCGCCAAGTATCAAATTGCCCGGGCCGATCAATGTCAAACCGCCGTTGCCAGCCAAATTACCACTCAAAGTTAAGTTGCCGTTTGCACTGATATTAATGGCCGAGGACGCATTCCCAAGAGTCGCGCCGCGGTCTATGCTCACATTCGGCCCAGAATAAATGAAGGTTCCGTTATTGATCACCAGGCTGTCGGATTCGCCAACCGCGCCGGGAGAACCATTAACGGCCAGTTGCGACACGGCAAGCGCACTGCCGCCGTCAATGATGGTGGAACCGGTATAAGTATTGGTCGTCAAAATGGTCAATGTCCCGGTATTGGTCACCGTCAGACCTGTCGTGCCGGCAATCCAGCCTCCGCTCGTGCTGGCAATGACATAATTGGAATGGCTGTTCACCAGAATAGTAGTGGGCGAGACGGTGCCGACAATGTTGACCGGCGAATTGCTGGCGCCGCTATCCGTGAACTGGACGCTGTCACCCGGATCAAACGTCGTCAACACGCCGCTGCTGGCAATCAGCCAGTTGGTGCTGGCTTCGTTGTCCCAATTGGTGTTGACCGGGTTGCCGATCCAGACGGTGTTCGTCGTCCCGCGCTGGGACACCGTTGGAATGAACGAAATGGTTTTTCCCACGGGGTCATTGCTCAACGTGCCGAACGCGGTGGTGACCACAAAGTTGGAGATGCCGCCGTTGAAATTGCCGCCATATTGAATCACGACGTAGTTCGTTCCCGGCACCAACGACGTGCCGGCAATGTCAACGCTGTTCGTGGCGCCCACATTCAAATCACCGCCAACAACAATCAAATCGTTGTTTGGATTCGGCGCCCCGGAAAGGACAAAGTGGTTTACGGCGCTCCCATTGGTTTCCGTGAGGGAATTGTTGAGGGTCAGGGTGCCGGTCAACGCATTGCTGCCGGAGGTGATGGTTGCGCCGGAAGCCAGGGCAACCGCGCCGTTGACCGTTCCGGATCCGGAGAGCGTTTGCAAATTGTTGAGAACAAAACCACTGCTGACGGCCGAGACGTCAAACGTCGTTCCCGGTCCGACGATGATGAGGGGGCTGGCCAAGGCACTGTTCGCACCCAGCGCCAGCTTGCCGCCATTGATCAGCGTGGTGCCCGCATAAGTGTTGGTTGCGCCCAGCGTCAACGTGCCACCGCCGGTCACGTTCAACGCGCAGGTGCTGGGTCCGTTCAACGCGCCGTTGTTGGTGATATTATTGGGATTGCCACTCATGTCTGCTGTTTGAAATGTAAAGACACCGGTGCCGAGCAGATTCATGGCGGCTGAACCTGTCCAAGGCGCGGTCGCGCCAAACAGTCCCCCGGCTTTGAGCGCATTGTTAAAGGCAGCGGCCCCGTTCGAGGCAATGCCCAGACTGCCCACGTAGATGGCAGCTCCATTGGTGAAACTCACCGTGGTGGCTACAGCGCTGTTTGAAGCGCCGAAGTAGAATCCACCCACGATATTCGTTCCTCCGGTAACTGAGTAAGCGGCACTATTCCCTCCCGATGCCGTGGTGTTCAGGTTGACGACTTCGGGATCCGGCACCACGAATAATCCGCCAGTCTGAAGCAGCCGGGACGCTCGCCCTGCAGTGCCACCGTTGACATAAGCGCCGGTGCCGAAATTTGTGACCACCCCGCCGGCGATCAGCATTGTCAAACTGGAGTTTCCCGCAGTGCCATTATTCAGACCGCCCACATTCAGGTTTGTCGTGATCACCAATCCACCGTAGATGATCAAACCTTCCGTGCCGAGCGTGGCATATGAGGTAGTGGTGCTGCTTCGTTTGACCGCGGTGATGCCCAGATTATTAGTGCCGCCACTGATTACGAAAAGAGAGGTCTCAGCGGCATCGGCGGGATTGACGCTGGTGGCTGAAGCGCTGAGAAATCCTCCACTGTTGGTCATAAATCCAATGCTGCCCGAGTTGCCGCTGCTCGCACCGCCGCCAATACCAGACCCGATCAACAGCGACCCTTGAACCGTCAGAGTGGCCCCGCCGCTCAGGGTAACGACGGAGTTGGAGAGAAAGCCAAAGTTGCCGCTGACGTTTATCACCGTGCCCGCGTTGGTCGCATTCAGTTGCTTGTTGGCGTTGTTGCCGGCCGGACAAGTCATGACAATTTGAGTGGTGTTGAATCCGTTTGTATTCACGTTCAAAATGCCGTTGTTGGTGAGAATGCCAATGCTGGCCGCCGTCATCGGAAAAGTGTAGCTCACATTGGTGCCGCCGAGGATGAGCACGTTGGTCGTCCCATTTACATCGAGACCCGGAACCACCCCGGTGCTCCAACTAGCCGCCGTATTCCATTCGCCGCCGCTCGCCGGCCCAATCCATACATCGTTTGTTGTTATTTGCGCCTGCGCTGTCGTCCAACCGGCGATTGAGAGAGCGGCAAAAAGCCACGCGGTTTTGAAAATTTTTGTTGTTTGCATAACAATGATGTGGTGGGTTCTGTTTCGGTTGAATTATATAGCTCGGATTTTGTTCAAGCTAACCCATTCCTCCAAAAAAATCCATCAGATGTTTATCCGAGGCAAAGTCGGTTGGTTGCCACCCGCCAAGACTGGCTGAAATCACTCTCGAAGCCTTGAAACCGGGGGGCGACGGGTTTTATTCCCGCCCGGCCAGCTTCATTGCCGCTTCGGTGCGCGAATGGACGTGGAGTTTTTCGTAGACGGCGGTGATGTGGGTGCGCACCGTGCTCAAGCTGATCGCCAGACGGTCTGCAATTTCCTTATACATGTGGCCTTTGGCGAGCAGCCGCAGAATCTCCAGCTCGCGGGCGGTGAGCTGTTCCAGTTCCGAGGCGGGTTTTGTTTTGTGGAAATGATTGATCACCTTGCGGGCGATCTGGAGCGACATCGGCGCTCCGCCGGCATGAACCTGCTGCACGGCTTGAACCAATTCCTGCTGCGGCATGTTTTTCAGGAGGTAACCATTCGCGCCGGCCCGCAAGGAATCGAAAATCAAGTCGCCTTCGTCGTAGGTCGTCAGCATCATCACCTGGATTTTCGGCATCCGCTCCTTCAACCGGGCCACGCATTGGATGCCATTCATGCCCGGCAGGTTGATGTCCATCAACACGACATCCGGATTTTCCTTGGGAATGTCCCGCAGCCCCTCCTCGCCGGTGGCGTGCGCGCCAACGCACCGCAAGCCGGGCGCGCGGCCCAGGCATTCGACCAGGCTTTCGCGCATGTCGCGCTGGTCCTCGATGATGGCAAGGGTGATCATTTTGTTTTGCTTCGTGACGTTCTCATTTTGTCGGAAAAATTCCCGCCTGCCATCGGATGAAGATATGAATCCATTCAACCCGGCCGCCAGGGCAGTTCCACGATAATTTCCGTGCCCGCGCCGACCCGGCTTTGGATCCGGCATTCGCCGCCCAGTTCCTTCATGCGCTGCTGCATGTTGCGCAAGCCGTCCGCCAGGGCATTCTCCGGCGCCCGCGCAAAGCCGCCGCCGTTATCCTCGATCACAATCCGCAAATCCCGCGCCGTGGCCGTGACGCGCAGCCACACCTCGGTGGCGCACGCGTGTTTGACAATGTTTTGCAACGCTTCCTTCACCACGAGAAAGACATTGTGGCGCACGGCGGACGAAATTTCGCGCGGCGGCGCATTTTCCGGAAGGTCCAGCAAACAGCGCACGCCGGCGGCGCGAAGATAATCCACCGCAAATTGCCCGGTGTAATCAATCAGGTGCGCCAGCGTGTCGTTGCGCGGATTGACGGCCCAAACAATTTCGTCCAGTGATTTGACCGCCTGCCGCGCCGTGCTCGCCATTTTCTCGATGCGCTCCACGGCCTTTTCCTGCTTGGCAAGGTCGCCCAGCACGGCGATCAGCGTCAGGTTTGCGCCCAGGTCGTCGTGAATGTCCTTGGCAATCCGGGCGCGCTCGCGTTCCACGGCCTGCTGCCGCGCGAGCTGCTCCATCTTCCGGTGCAACCGCCGGGTGACCGAATACCGAACCGCTCCGGCCACCAGCCCCACCGCAAACAGTCCGGCCAGAAAGTGAAACCACCAGGTCTCGTAAAAATACGGCAGGACTTTCAGCGTCAGCGAATCGCCGGCCTCGTTCCAGACGCGGTCGCTGTTGCAGGCAATCACCCGGAACTGATAAGTGCCGGCGGGGAGCAAATTATACTGCACGGAGCGCCGCGCTCCCGCCTCCACCCAGCCGGCGTCGGCCCCTTCAAGCCGATACCGAAATTGCACCCGGTCGGATGAGACGAGGCTCAACCCGGTGTAACGAAATTCGATCTGATGTTTCCCCGGCGACACCTCCAGGAATTTTTTATCGCGGTCGTAGACGATGCCGGTGGGTGCCGGGTTGTCCTGCGCCTGGCTGTTGGCATCCAGCCTTTTTCCGTCGGCGAGTATTTCCTCGATCACCACGGGCGGCGGCAACAGGTTTGGGAGGATTTCTCCCGGCTGAACCGAGACCGCGCCCTTGACGGTGGTGAACCACAGCCGGCCATCCTGCCCGCGCCAGGCCGCCGGCTGGTAGCCGCCCGAACATTCGAGCGACGGCAGGCCATCCGAGCGGCCATACACGGTGCAAGGGACGAAATTAGTCTCGCCGCGCGCAAAACCATTCAACGCCGATTTCGCCACGCGGAAAATGCCCTGATGCGAACCGAGCCAGAGATTGCCCGCATCATCGGATAAAATCTGGCAGATGATGTTGTCCGGCAATCCTTCGTTGATGCTGAAGCTGGTGAATTTTCCTTCTCGAAAGCGCAGCAGTCCGCCTCTAAAAGTGCCGGCCCAGACCGTGCCATCCTTTTCGGCCAGCAGCGACCAGATCGCATGTGACGCGTTGGTGTCGGCAGGATGGAACGTTGCAGTCATGTCACCGTTGATGCGGAAGAGCGTGCCATCTTCAGCGCCCGCCCACAAATTCCCGTGTCCGTCCTCCGACAAAGCCCGCACGTCGTGCCGGCCAATCCCTTCGTATGGTTTGAAGCTGTTTGACGTTGCGCTGTCTGCCAGGTAAAGCCCGCTCTTGGTGCCGACCCAGATTCGACCCGACTTGTCCGCCAAAATGGTCTTCACGCCATGAACCACGGGCGCCACGCGTTTGAACCGGTCATTTTCGCGGACATACAAGTCTTCATCTCCCGCGCTCGCCCACAGCCGACCCGCGGCATCCGGATAAACGCAAAAGACAAATCCTTTGTCTGTTCCTCCGGGCATGGTCAGGTCTGTCAGGACTCCCGCCTGCCAGCGCGCCAGACCGTCGCCCAGCGTGCCGATCCAGACCGTGCCGTTGCTGTCCTCGCAAACCGACCGGGCTGGTTTTGTCGAAACCTGTCCGCCCGTGTCAATTGTTTGAAACCGCCGCTCGCGAATCCGCACCAATCCGCCGGCGTCCAGACCCGCCCACCAGTTGCCTTCGTGATCTTCAAAGAAACAATTGACCCGTTCCCCGGGAAAACCCTCCTGCGGGCCGAACTGCCGCACCATGCCATCGTCGGAGATATGCCACAAACCCCGTCCGTAGTCGTAAAGCCACACGCCTCCGCGATGATCCTCGTGCGTTCCCATCCGGCTCAAGTTGCCGGTGAAAACATTTTTGAGCGACTCCGCCTCGACAATCCATTGCCGGCTGATCGCCTCGCGCACGTGGCCGTTCGCACCCGCCCACAAGCGGCCATCTTTTGCCACGGAAAGAAACTCCACGTCCACGGGCAATTCGGCATTTGTGGGCGTGACATCTTGAAACCGGGTTCCATCCCACATCGCGATGCCGGCATCGGTGCCAATCCACAACCGGCCTTGCGGGTCCGTTGTCATGCAATTGACCTGGCTCCCCGCGAATCCGTTGGTTTGCGGCTGCGCCCCGAAGCCCCTCGCCGTCACCTGCCATAAAAGTTTGTCCGCGCCGCGATACCAGATTGTCCCATCGCCATCCGCCAGGCAGAGCGTGCCGACGCTCCGGCTGGGCGGAGTCAAATCTTCCCAGCCGCTTCCCGCCGGGGCGGACTGCGGCTTGCGGCGGACAAACCCGCGGTGCAGCAAAAAGGTCACCTCGTTCGACAACGACGAAACCAGCGTGACATCCGGGTCCAATCCTTCCGCGCCGGTCCATTCCCGCGCAAAGGTTCCCTGCCGCAGGGACGTCATCGAGCCATCAAAGGTGTTGACCCAGAGCGTGCCAAGATCATCAATGGAAAGCGTCCGCACGCGCGCATGGGCGAGCGCCGGAGTGTTTGCAGGATCAAAGGTCGCAAAACGAAGCCCGTCGAACCGCGCCAGCCCGTTGTAAGTGCCGATCCATAAATAACCGTCCGGTGTCTGGCCGATGTCCGTGACAGAAGTGTCCGGCAGGCCATCGTCGGCGGTCCAGACATCGGTGAGATACTCCACGCTGATTCCCGAACCCCATGCCCGCAATCCGATTCCCACCAACAGCGCCAGCGTAGAAAACCGCACCAGACCCGCCCAAACCAGTGCGAACACTGCTGTCTTGCGGTGGCGGTTCATGATTTCAACTATAACCGCCTCAAATTATCAAGACAAGGTCAACCACGACGCAATCGCAGCGCTGATTTCAGCTGGCGAAGAAGCTATCCGCGACCGCGATGTTGAAACTCACTGCAATTGCAACAGATAAAAATCCTGCGGCGCGTTCGTATCGAGGACGTTGGTGACATTGAAATTGCCGCTGCTGTCGAACTGGTTGGTGAGCCATCGCGTCCAATTGGTCAACGGCGTGCCGAGATTGGTGGTGCCAAGCAGATAGAACGTGGCGCTGGGCGCGCCGCCGGTGCCGCTGAAAACAAGATTGCCGCCGTTTAAATTGATCCCGCCAAAGACGGGCGGCGCGGAGGATTGCACGATCAATTTTATCTGGCCGGGCGTATTCGTGCTGACGGTGCAGACAAAACCCGCGGGCGCGGAGGCGACGGCCAGATTGCCCATCGTCAACACGCCGCCGTAATTGAACAAGGTGTAGGTGCCGATGCCGAACCCGCCAGTGTTGGTGATGTTCAGTTGGCCGCCCAACGTCAGATTGCCGGACACGACCACTTTGTCACCGGCCGTTCCGAGGCCGAATTGCAGCACGGTCTGGTCGCTCAAATCCAGTTCATTGCTGATGGTCAGCGTGCCGATGCCGTTGCCGGGCGAAAGAGTGGCGCCGTCGTCGAGCGCCGTCAGACCGCCAATGATGCCGCCGCCGGAAAGCGTCGCGCCCGCGGCGACAAAAACCTGGTTGGTGCCGGTCGCGCTGCCGAAAGTGTTGTTGACCTGCAACGTGCCCGCACTCACCGTCATGCCGCCGATGAAAGTGTTGCTGCCGGTGAGCGTCCAGGCGCCGGTGCCGGTTTTCACGATGGCGGTGATGGCGTTGGTGTTTTGCTCGGCGATGGTTCCGGCAAAAGTGGCGTCAGCGTTCGCGCCGCCAATCTGCCAGGTGAAAATATTTCCCGCCGTCGCGCCGCCGAGGAGTGTTGACGAACTGACGCCGGACAGCGCGCCGATTTGCAGCGTCGTTCCCGCAGGATCAACCGCGCCTTGAAAATCCGCCCATGTGTTGCTGGACAAATTGAGCGTGGCACCGGGATAACCGGCGAAATTCAGCACGCGAAATTCACCGCCACCACCGGCGTTGATCGCGCCGGTGAACGCCGACCAGTCGCCGTAAAGACTCGTGCGGACGTAAGTCACTTTGTAGTTCAGCGTGCCGCCGCCGGTGAGCGAGCCGTAAAGATCGCAGCGCGAGTCGGTGTTGAACGTGTTGGTGGAATTTGCCGGCACGACGAGATTCCAATAGGAACTGTTGTAGGTGGTGGCGTTGTCATACATCGTGAGCGTGCCGTTGTTGAGTGTGACGGCTCCCGTCCCCAGCCCGAACTGATTGGCGGTGTCGTTGGTCAGCAGAACGGTGCCGCCGTTGATGATGGTTCCACCGCTGAAACTATTGCTACCGCTTAAAAACAGTGTGGCGGAACCATTCTTGACCAGTTGCGCCGCGCCACCCAGCACGCCGCCGCCGAGTGTGTAATTCAACGCGGAATTGGTGACGAGCACCTGAGCCGGTTGGACAACGCCGGAGATGACAACATTACCGTTGGTGGAGGTGTCGTTGAAAACCACGGTGTCGAAATTATAAAACTTGTCCGCCGCGCCGGAGTTGAGCCAGTTTGTCGTGCTGGTGTCCCACGCACTGCTGTTGGTTCCCGACCAGACGAGCGTGGCCGGAGGCGAACCGGCAACGTCGAGCAACACGCTGCCGGGTGTGGTCGTCGTGTCGAAGGTGAAGGTCTGCCGCGAACCGTTTTCTCCCGCCCAAACCAGATTGGCCGCACTACCCGTGGTTGAACTGCCGCCGCTGATAAGCGTGTAAGTGCCGGCGGTAAGATTACTATTGAGCAAATTCGGCACGACGGTATTTGCGCCATTCAACACCAACAGGCCGCCGGAAAGCGAAATCAAATCATTCACGCCGCCACCGGCGGTGGTGACATTCGCGACGTCGAAGTAAAGCGTGGCGTTGGTCAGCGCCAATCCGTTCGTGATCGTCAGCGTGCCGACCGTGCCGGGATTGACGTTCGCGCCCGGCGCAATCGTGGTGCCGGAATAAAGCGCCACGCCTCCGCCAATTGCGCCGCTGCCACCGAGCGTGCCGCTGACGACGGTCAGCGCGTTGGTGCCGGTGCTGCCGTTGACGACGAGTGTGCCGTTGCTGACAATGGTCTGGCCGGAATAGGAATCTGCGCCGCCGAGCGTGAGCGTGCCGCTGCCGATTTTGACCAGTGACGTCGTGCTGCCGATGGTTTGCTCGGCAATTGAGCCGGCGAAGCTGGAATCGGTGTTGAGGGCGCCAACTCGCAGAGCGACGGCACGTCCGCCGGTCGGACCGCCGCGCAACGTGGCGGAACCCGGCGCGTTGATTTGGCCGAAGTCCACCGTGTCGCCACTTGGATCAATGATGCCAGTGAAATATGCGTTGATATTATTGGAAAGAATGACGGTTGCGCCGGCAAAACCGGCATAGCTGCCCATGCGGAAATCTGCGCCGCCGCTATCAGGCGAATAGACGTTCAACGTCCCGGCAAAACCGGAGCAATCGTAATTCAAAGTTCCACGGACGTAATGAGTGACCAGATTGAAAGTGCCGCTGCCGATGAGTGTCGTGCCGCCCGCGCCGCCGCGTTCTGGCAATTCCAAGGTGGTGTTGCCGCTGACGACGAGATTGTTCGGCAATGTTCCGGCATCGGTTGACTGTCCGGCGTCAAACAAGGTCAATTTCGCGCCATCGCCCAGCGTCACCGTGTCGCTTCCCAAGCCGCAGGAATTCGCGATGGCATTTCCCATCACGATGGCGCCGTCTTGAACGAAAGTGCCGCCGACAAAGGTGTTACTCGTGCTGATAGTCAAAATTCCGGCTCCTGATTTGGCGAGCGACATCGTGCCGCCGAGCGAACCGCTGCCGGCGAATGCATAATTTTGATTCGCGTCAACAGTGACGGATGCGGGCGTGAGCGAGCCGACCAGATTGATTGCCGGAGTATTTGAGCCGGTGTCGTCAAATGTGACGGTGTCGCCCGCGCCGAAGCTGACGAGGTTGGCTCCGTTCAGCCAGTTGGTGCTGGTCGTGTCCCAATTATTTACCGTGCCGTCGCCATGCCAGGTCAGATTTTGCGACGCGCCGGTCGCCATGACGAGCACGCCGACAGTGTTGGTCATCGCAGAGCCGTCATTGCCGTGGACGTAAAAATTGAAGCTGCCGAGGCCTGAGAAATTTCCCGTGGCGGTGAATTCCGCCGTGTGTCCGTCCGCGAGCAAGGCGACCGTGCCGTTCGTCGGGAGCATCACGGAATAACTTGGGCTGGCGTTGGCAAAGCCGCCGGTGTATTGCCGCAGGTCAACGTCCACGAGGGAATTTTTCGGCGCGACAGCGTGCGGCGCGGCGAGCCAGTTCAGATAATTCTCCAGTTTTGTGTAGCCGCCCGTGCCGGCGGTAAAGCCGTCGGCCACGTTGGGATTTGATCCCATCGCGAGTTCCCAATAATCCGGCATCCCGTCGCCGTCGGTGTCCACCGGCAGCGTGCCGTTGGTGATGACGCCGTAGCCGTTGTTGCCCAAACCCGTATCAGTTGCGACATTAAACATTCTTCCGGCGGTGCCAAGTGAAGTCACAGTGCTGATGACTTGCTGGTCAAGTTGATCGGACGGCAATGTTCCAGAGCTGGAAATGTCAATCCGGTAGGCGGACAGGGTGGAAGCCGTGGGAATGTTCGTGGTGACGGCAGACCAGGGCGCAGTCAGCACCGGCCCGCCTTCGTTCGGATCCGTCGCGCTGCCGCCCAGTGCGCCATTGTCGTCGCTGTCGCGCAGATTCCCGTAGGCGTAAGTGCTTTGGTTCGCGTCAATCTGGTAAAAATCATTTCCCGGGCTGGTCGTGGACGGGCCGGTGATAAAATAGTTGTTGATGATGTCGTGGGAAAAAAATCCGCCGGTGTCGCCGCAGGTGTAACCGGCCTGATAGTTGTAAACGACATTGTTGATGTAAACCGTGTTGGCCTTGGCCAGCGGCTGGCGGTTGTGGCCGTTGACCCAGAGATTCTTGATGTAAGAAGCATTGCCGCCCTCGACGTGCGCGCCGAAGCGCTGGTTGATCGGGTCGGCGATGATGCAATTTTGGATCGTGAAGTTGACGGTGTTGACGGCGTCAATGCTATCCCATTGACCAAACTCCACGGAGACGTGATCGAAAATCATGTTCCCGGCCGGACTGGTGCTGCTGGATGCGCCAATGTTGATGCCGCTCTGGCTGCTGCTGCTGCCGCCCTGCCGGACGCGCAGGTGCCTGCAGATAATGTTGTTTTGTCCGTAGAACGACAGTTCCGCGCCCGTCAAAGCAACGCCGCCGCCCGGAGCCGTCTGCCCGGCAATGGTCAGGCTGCTGCTGGCCGACACGGCCGACAGAAGATTGATGCTGCCGGCAACGTCGAAAACGATGATGCGGTTGGATTTGCTCACCGCGTCGCGGAACGAACCCGCGCCGCTGTCGTTGGTGTTCGTCACATGATAAATCGTGCCGCCGATGCGTCCGCCATAGGCCGTCGCGCCAAACCCCAGCGCGCCGGGAAATGCGGGGATGTTCGTCTGCACGGTCGAGACGATCAAATTCACCTGGCCGAGCGTGTTGGTGCTGATGGTGCTGGTGGTGTTCGCGGGCAACGTGACAGCCAGGCTGCCGAGCGTCAGCGCGCCGCCGTAGGTGAATAGTGTGTAGGTGGCGCTGGTGAAGCCGCTGCCAGCAGCGATGTTCAGTGTGCCGCTCAAATTAAGATTGCTGCTGACGACCGCCTTGTCGCTGCTCGCGCCGAGCGTGTAATTCAAAATCGCGCCGCTGCTGGCGGTGAAATTATTGCTGACAGTAAGTGTGCCGACTGGATTTCCCGGCGAAAATATTCCACCGCTGTTGATTGTGACCGTGCCGCCGATTGCGCCGCTGCCGCTCAACGTCGCGCCACTCGCGACCATCACCGCGCCGGTGCCCACGCCGCTGCCACTGGAATTGTTCACGAGCAGCGTGCCTTTGTTAATTGCAGTGCCGCCGCTGTATGTGTTGTTGCCAGTCAACGTTACCGTGCCGCTGTTGGCCAAAGTAATTGCGCCGGTGCCGCTGATGATTGCGCTGACGGTTGAATTTCCAGCGCTGTTGAAAACGAGCGTGCCGTTGTTTGTCACGTTGCCGCCGCCAAACCATGCGCCGGTATTCAGTTGCAGCGTGCCGTTGCTGATGGTGGTGCCGCCGCTATAGGAGTTGCTCGCCGTCAAGGTCAGCGTGCCAGAACCAGCCTGAACCAAATTGCCCGCGCCGCTGATGACGTTCGCGAAATTGTTGCTGCCCGGCAGGTTCAAAGCGAGCGTGCCGGAATTTTGGATGGCGCTGGTTCCGAGCGCGCCGGAAGTTGTGCCGTTGCCCAACTGCAAAGTTCCCTGATTGATGGTGGTGACGCCGGAATAATTGTTCGTCGTCAAAATCGTCAGCACGCCGGAATTGGTCTTGGTCAATGTGCCGGTGCCGGATATTTGCCCGACTCCACCGAATGTGTAGTTGGCTGCCGCATTCACCAACACTGACGCCGGTTGTAATGTTGTCGTCAAATTCACCGGCGGATTGACCGAGCCGGTGTCGTCGAACGTCGCGAAATTCCCATCACTGAACAGGGCAAGCGTGCCGCTGTTCAGCCAGTTGGTCGTGGTGTAATCCCAATTGTTGGCAGAACCATCGCCCACCCAGGTGCGCTGCGTGCCGCCAACGACTGAAACAATCAAGTCCACTTCCGTGCCGGTGACGTTGATGACGGCCTGCAGGCTGACACCTAACGTGCCGGTGGTCTGGAAGTTGGTCGCGCTGCCGCTGCCGAGCGAGCCGAATTTGATCAGCGTGTAAGTGCCAGCAGACAAAGATGTGTTCAGCGGTTTAACCTCAATCGTATTCGTGCCGCTCAAATTCAACGCGCCAGCGACCACGATCAAATCGTTGCCCGCCGCGCCGGGAGTTGCCGTGAGGTCAAAATGGTTCGTCACACCGCCGTTCAACGCAAGGTTGTTGCTGAAAGACAACGTGCCAGCAACGCCGTTTGTGCCGGGTGAAATAAGACAGTTTGCCGCCGTCACGCTGCCGGTCACCGCGCCGTAGCAGCAAATAATCTGGCCGGCGTTCAGATTGAAACCGCCATTGCCGGAAACATCGAAGGTTGCATTCGTGTTGACGATGATTGCCGCGCTGTTGGCAATCGAGCCGCCCGCGCCCAATGCCAGCGTGCCGCCGCTGATGGTGGTGTTGCCGGAATAAGTGCTGGCGTTGGTGAGTGTCAAACGACCGTTCAAAACTGTCAAAGCCACCGGCTTGCCTCCATCCACAATGACCCCGCCGAAAGTTGAAGGATTGGCGGTCGAGTTGCTGAAGACCAGCGTCGCAGGATTTGCAGCACTGCTGTTTGTGATGATTTGACCGGCGGCGACCGCGCCGCTGGCGACGGACAGCGCGCTGAATTGCTGGCTGAAACCGCCCAAATCAAGCGTGCCCGCTGTGCCGCTGCCGCCCAAAATCAAATTGGTGCTGCTCGTGATCGCATTGGCCGCTCCAAGCGACAACATTCCGCCATTGATGGTTGTGCTTCCGGTGTAACTGGCTTTGGCATTGAGCGTCAGCGTGCCGATGTCAGTTTTGATTAAATT
>Ga0181531_10001611_pt1 | contig 14206 bp, 13 predicted proteins | sample PEATcosm2014_Bin_38_FD_119743 | JGI IMG/M metagenome (GOLD analysis project Ga0181531, IMG submission 119743) | Peatland microbial communities from MTU Mesocosm Facility, Houghton, MI, USA - PEATcosm2014_Bin11_10_metaG | ecosystem: Environmental > Terrestrial > Soil > Wetlands > Peat | place... | reverse complement strand
CTTCGGCGCACTCGCGGACGGTACCCCCTATGACCTTATATTCGTCTTCGACGACATGGGATATAACTTCGAGCCATCCGAGATAATGGCCGCCTACGGACTCGTCCAGATGGACAAGGTGGAAGAATTCAACCGACGCCGGCAGCATGTCGCAGCTCTTTTGGACGAGGCGATGGTCAGACACGATGAGAAGGTAATCCGCCCGCGCTTTGTGGAAGGAGTCGAAGCCACCTGGATGCGGTATCCCTTCTTGCTGGCCGACGGCATCGATCGAGTAGCGGTCCAGGAGTACTTCGAATCGAGGAACGTTCCGACTCGAATGATCTGGACGGGAAATATTCTTCGTCAGCCGGGCTTTTCGAGCATCGAGCATCGTCAACCTGACGATGGGCTCACGGAGTGCGATCGAGTCATGGACCGCGCTCTCAGTCTCCCGGCTCACCATGGCCTGACGAGTGACGATGTTGGTCACATAGTCCAGGCCATCGGTGACTGGAAGCCGTAATCGGGAGCCAGCCATGGCCCAACTCGACCGTGCCCGCTTCGCCGGGCGCCGTGCCCTTGTCACCGGCGCCAGCCGGGCATCGGCGCCGGCAGCGCCGAGCGGCTGGCCGCCGAGGGCGCCGACGTGTCCATCGTGGCGCGCACCGTCGCCCACCATCGCACCCTTCCCGGCAGCCTCCGCGACACGGCGGAGGTCCTGGGGACCCACGGTGGGCGGGTGGCGACCATGGTGGCCGACCTCTCTGACTCCGAGGACCGGGCCCGCATCGTCCCCGAGGCGGTCGACGGGCTCGGGGGCAGCATTGACATCCTCGTCAACAACGCCGCCGCCGCCATCTATCAGCCGTTGGCTGACTATCCCCTGCGCCGCCTGCGCCTCACCTACGCCGTCAACGTCGAGGCCCCGTTCGAGCTGATGCAGGGCGTGCTCCCTGGGATGCTGGCCGTGGGGGAGGGTTGGATCGTCAACCTGTCCAGCGCCACGGCCCGGCTGCGGCGGGCCCCCCGTTCACCCAGGGCGCCGGGTCCCGCACGGCCGTCTACGGTTCGTCCAAGGCGGCGCTGAACCGACCCACCAACGCCTTGCAGACGGATGATCGACCCAACGAGTGGAGGTAGCAGATGACCGAGCTCCCATCGCCACCAGAAGGAATTGTGCTGGCCCACTTCATCGTCTCAGACGATGTCGAGCGCTCGCGGCGCTTCTACACCGAAGTGCTCGGCGGCCGGGTGGCCTTCTCCGGCCCCGGTGGGCTGACCTATGTCGCGCTTTCCAACAGTTGGATCATCATCAACGTTGGCGGAGGGCCGACCGACGACAAGCCGCAGGTCACCTTGGAGACGCCCGGCGATCCCGATCGGGTCAGCAGCTTCCTCAATATTCGGGTCGCGGACATCCACGCCGTGTACGCCGAATGGAGCGCCCGGGGTGCTCAATTCCTGACGCCACCGAAACAGCACCAGTACGAGATCCGTTGTTACATCCGCGATCCTGACGGTCATCTGATCGAAGTGGGTCAAACCACGGACCCGGAGGGGGACTGGACGCCCGATCAATGGCCCTCAACGACTTCCGGCGAGGAGTCCGAGTGAGCTCCATACATCGGTCCCAATGTGAGACCGGCGGGACGCTCATGCCCCCGCTGTTGCGAGCGCCGTGACACTCCCGGAGTATCGAACATGACCACCGCGATCATCGGGACTGGGGGGATCGGATCAGCTATCGCGCGTCAGCTCGCATCCGGTGGCGAAGCCCTGCAACTCTCGAGCGCCGACAAGCAGTCGGCACAAAGACTGGCCGCAGCGATCGGGGGAACCGCGGTTGTCCCAGTCGACAACCGAAGCGCATTGCAGGGTGCCGATGCTGTCATCCTCGCGCTGCGGTTCTCCGTACTGAAGGACGTCATCGATGAGATCTCCGACGAGCTGGGTGGCAAGTCCCTCGTCGTTCCGAGTAACCCGGTCGGCCTTGACGCACAAGGTAAGCTCGTGCGGCTCCTGCCGGAGGGGCAGTCATCTGGCGAGACCATTGCCGGATGGTTGCCGACTGGGGCAAACTTGACCATCGCGTTTGGCACTATGGCGGCCGATCTCTTCGAGTCCTCGAGCAACCGGTTACCTGAGCCGGCGGTTCTGTTCTACGTGACCGACGATGCCCGTGGTGGCGACGAAATCGAGCGGCTGATCCGAACGGCAGGATTCGAGCCGATGAAGGTCGGCGGAATCAACCAGTCCAGCAGGCTCGAGGTGGGTGGCGACCTTCACGATCTCGTAGTCAGCCCCGCCGAGGCGCGCTCCCTGATCGTTGCGGGCTGATCGCATTGCCACCTCGGCTGAGGCACGTCCCGGGTCTGAGTTGTCCTGTGCATCGATGGGGTTCAGCGGGGGGCTAGTCGCGGCCATCTCTTGGCATGCTGACTGCCTACCGTCAACGGTTTCGAGAACTTTGCGCAACGCAGAGCCGAGAAGACATTGCGGCTGACTCGAGATTTCCATTCGGCAACTAATGATCAGCGCCAATTGGGCGCTGTGCTCCCGGTCAGTCGCGATGGACGTCTTCGTGACCTCGAGGAGACGGGGTTCAGCCGGATTGCCCGCCGGGGTTGATCGATGACCAGATGGCGGGCGACCAGTCTCCTTGTGGGTCGGTGGTTTGCCCGACCTCGATGATGTAACCATCGGGATCTCGGATGTAGCAACGGATCTCGTACTGGTGCTGCTTTGGCGGCGTCAGGAACTGGGCGCCCTTGGCTTTCCATTCGGAGTACGCGGCGTGGATGTCCGCGACCCGAATATTGAGGAAGCTGCTGACCCGGTCGGGGTCGCTTGGGGTCGCAAGGGTGACCGTGGGCTTGTCGTCGGTGGGGCCTCCGCCACCGTTGATGACGATGAAGCTGTTGGCGAGTGCGATGTTGGTGGGCTCTGGGCCGAAGACCACGCTGCCACCGAGTACTTCGGTGTAGAAGCGCCGAGATCGTTCGACGTCATCAGAGACAATGAAATAGCACACCACCATTCGCTCTACGGGCTGCGTGGGTTCGGCCACAGGCACCTCCACTCGGTGGGGCTCATGCCCCAGTAACGATGGGGTCTGACGCCTTCAGTAAACCACGTCACTTTGTCGAGGGTCGGACTAGTCGCCTCTGCCGTTCGTCTGCTCGGGTATGGCGGCTGAGCCGTTCTGGGAACGATCCTGGTCGCCGAGCTGCGCTCTCGGGTAACCAGCTCCCTCGTCGCCAAAGGGTTGACCGGCGGACAAGTCATGTCACGAGCGCGCCGTTTGGCGGAGTCTCAGTCCGGCGCCGTAACGATCCCCCACTTCATTCGACTCGACTTCGAACATCCTTTGACGCGCTGCAAGGGGATGTCGAGCCCCTCTCCCGCCGCGGCGCCTCAGGCCGCGGTCGACACCGCCGCAATCCACGTTCACCTGAGCCAGGCGGCGGCGCAACTCGCCGTTGTTCCAGGCATGCGCATGAAGTGTGGAAGAGGGCTAGCCGAAGGAATTAAGGAACGTTGATCAGATATACTTCCGTAATAATGTCCATTGCGGAAGGTAACGAGCGGGGCCACGAGGAAGCGATCGTCTGGAATGGCGCCTCGGTCCGCGCCTGGGTTCCGCATCTCCTCGCCCGCCAGAACTTCGAGGTCGGAGTCCGCACAGCCCGCCGTACCGAACAAGCCATCGCGTCCGTACGGGCGGGTGGTGCCGCGTCTGCCCGATTCGAGCCGCTCGCCTTGTTGCTGCTTCGGGCGGAGGGCGTGGCGTCCTCCTCTATCGAGGGACTCCGCACCCCTTTCGTCGATGTGGCAGCTGCCGAGGTCGGCGGCACATCGAATCCGACCGCCGGTTGGGTCGCTGACAATCTCGCGGCCGTACGCCAGGCACTCGACGGGGCCCAGCGCAGCCTTGCCATCGAGGATGTCCACGAGTGGCACCGGCGTCTCATGGGCCCAACCGGTCATCTGCCCGAGGAGATGGTTGGTGCCTTTCGTATCGCTCAGTCCTGGATCGGCGGCACCTCACCGCGCGATGCTTCGTTCGTCCCTCCCCCTCCAGAGTATGTCGACGATCTTATGGCCGACCTTGTCGCCTTTGTCAATGCCGAATGGGTCGATCCAGTCACCCAGGCTGCGGTCGCACATGCTCAGTTCGAGACCATCCACCCTTATGGGGACGGCAACGGTCGCATCGGGCGGATCCTGATCGGCTGGATCCTGGCCCATCGCACCGGGATCGCCGTCCCGCCTCCAGTCAGCGTCTTTATCGCCCGGGACCCCGGCGGATACCTGGCTGGTCTGACCCGGTTCCGACTCGGTGAACTCGACCCTTGGGTTGACTGGTTGGCGGACGACCTCCGCCATTCGAGCGAAGCCGCTCAGGGCTTGATCGAGCACTTCGAGCAGCTCCTCGTGGAGTGGGGCAGTCGCATCGGTGACCTGCGTGCCGACGCGACGGCCCGTCGAGTGCTTCCTATCTTGATTGAACATCCCGTCGTGTCCTCGGACCTTGTGGCAGCACGGGCCGAAGTGACCGAGCGGGCCGCGAGGGCAGCCCTCACCAAGCTGGCCGATCGAGGCATCCTCGAGCAGTATGGAGGGCCGCCGGCTGGCCCGGGCCGGCCTCGAAGGTTCTGGGTGGCACCCGAAATCATCACTTTGGTCACCAGTTGGAATCCCCTCTGACCATATACACGCGGTACTGAGGTGAAGTTGATTCCCGTTCACTGATCACACGGAAACGCGTCGAACCCACTTAAGCAGTGGAGGAGCCGTTCGCGTTGAGTGACCCGAATCGATTAATGCGGAGCGAAGCGCTCGATGTCCGTTCCGATGCTCTTGGTGGTTACTTCATCGAGCTCGGAGCTTGCAGCGAAGTTCGCCCACTCCGTGAGCGCCTCGCGGACCTCGCGGACGATCCGGCGGTATCCGGGCACTTCGTTGCGCTCGCCGACGACGTAGAGGTCCTCGAGCTCGATGTGTTCGAACTTCCCATTGACGGCCAAGAGGTGGCGGTTGGTCCATTGGCTGTTCGGATTGTACGCGTGCGTGACGTCGTAAGCAGGCGTTAGCGTCCACCCTGAGTCCTCTGAACGCATGAAGGCGAAGTTCTTGGTGTGGTCGTCGTGGTTCGCACCCATGACGTTGAAGACCATCCGCCGGTAGGCCTCGGCAAGTTCGTCGATCTCGAGTCCGAGGGCCTTGACGCTCTGAAGGTACTGGTCGTAGCTGTGGGTGGCCACCAGGTTGTAGTCGAGATTAGCCAGCGCGCAGAGCGAGATCACATGGAAGCGTTCACCAGCCGCGCCACGGTCGAAGCGTTTCGTCATGAAATGGCGGCGTGGACCTTCGGCGAGGAGCTGGCAGGGCATCATGTTGATGCCGGCCGCCTTGGCCATTTCGCTGTAGGCGAATTCGATACGCCCATACGGGGCGCTCTCGCCGAGCCGGTCGCCGTGTCCGTCCATGCCGATGCCGCTCACGCCGTCTAGCTTGATCAACCACTGCTCGAAGCCGTCTGGTTGTTCTCCGTAGGCGGAATGGACCTGGAACGTCTCGGGATTGAAGGCGACGACGGCCTTGGCTCGCGCACCCCCCGCACTAGTGCCGACCTGGATCAGCTGCTGGAGGGCAGCATGCGCAGTCTCGTCACTCGCAAACTCTCCCCGCACCGTGAGTCGTGCCGCCAGCACCAGGTCGGCCAGTTGGACCGCAGTCGGATGCTCGCTGCCGATGGCGCGCGCCGGCGGCCGGAACTCGAGCGCCCCCATGGCGCGCTCGGCCGCATATGCCAGGCGGTCAAGCGGCGTGATGTCAGCTGTTGCCACGCCTTGCTCTGCCATCCAGGCATCGACGAGAGCGTTGCCGAATTTGTCGGGCAGTGAGTCGGCGAGAAGCGGCGGGAGGCCATAGAAGGTCTCGCGCCGCAGTTGAGGAAACTCGTATGTCTGCTCGCGGAGGGCCATGTGCAGCGGGGCCAGTTCGACGCCGCTGTCGACCCACTCCTTGGTGTAAGCGAAGGCGTACCAGCCGGTTTCTGGGTCCAGTGCTACCGCGCCGACTCGCCGGCCCCATGCCAGCACCTCGATGACGTCAGTCGGTCGGTACGTCATCGTTCGGCCACTTTTCGCCGCGGGGCGCGCCGCGGCCGAGACGCTCGTGCCTCCCGCTCACGTGCGGAGAGGAGGTCGAGCGGGTTGAACGGGTGGGTCTCGGGTTCCAAGGTGTCGAGCCAATCCTCGCGACCGAGGGCGTGGAGAACCTTGACCAGGGTGCGCACTGTGGCTCCCGCTCCGCTCTCGAGGTGCTTGAGGGCGCCAAGGGAGACGTTCGCCCTTTCAGCCACCTCGGCCTGGGTCAGAGCCTGGTCGATCCGCAGGCTGCGGATGTGCCCGCCGATCACTTTCTCCGATTCGTCGCTTCGCATTCATACCTACCTTCGCCGTCTATTATAGTGGCTACTCGGAGGTCTCCGGTCCACCGATGGGACAAAATATAGACAGATAAATAAATGTTAAGCGACATTTGTGCGTTAAAAGCTATAAATATGATCTCAAATAAGAGGAGAGCCTCGATCACATCGAGTGCCGGACACTATTATGGCCCCCGTTATGGAGTGGTAGACCGCTCTGCTGCAGGAGTGGACCCGGTGGACCAGATGGCATCTGGGTGATCAAATCCCATAAGCCCATGTGGCAAAGAGGTTCCTCACCGGCGGACGCTTTCAGAGGCTGCGGTCAGTCGCGCAACCGTTCAGAAGAAACGATCGCAGTCACCGTCTTACGACCTAGACCTGAAACATCGGCAAGCTGACGGATCGAAGCGCCAGCACGATGCGCAACCCGAATCATATCGTCGCGAATCCCCACTTCTTTGGCTGCTCGCTCTGCACTGAGGCCCACGACGACCAGTGCGGAGCCTGCCTCGCCCTCCTCGCCACCTCTGTACTTGTTCATCGCGGAAGTCGCCGCAAACACCTCGGCATCGCTGTAGCTCATCTTTCCTCCCTCAGACCGAAAGCGAGCTTGTCCCGGATCGCCATCAACAGTGCCACCCGGGGTGACATCTCGGCTCTTGCCTCAGCATCTTTGAGGTGAGCCAGGGTCATCCCGAGAAGTTCGAGCGCCTCGATTCGTTCAAGCTCAATTCTTACCACTGGCCCTATTGTAGCCAATCATGGTCCGATTCGGGCCACGTGCGCCTCCCTGCCATTGGGGTGGTGTCGGCCCTGGGGAGGCAGCTCCATACCCCATCTCCCTCGCAACGTCCGTTGTGGTTCCGGGGCATACCGCGCGGTCCTCGAGTAGCCGCTCGGGGACCGGGCATGGTCCAGAAGGGAAGTTGTGTGGAATTTGGGCTGCGGTCGGCTCCGTGTAGTGCACCGGGAGCGAGACTGGCGCTTCGACGTACACCCATGTAGCTGCGACGCACGGGCGGTTCTGGCTGCGAGGGGTCACGATGACAACAGAAGGGGTGCACCCAGAACCATTGCACCCACGCTGTAAGCCGGTTCCTTCCGCGGTCCCGGTTGGGCCCACCCCGGCTACGGTGCCGCCCGCCTCCACCGGCGCCTACCGCGAATGAGCGAGGTCGCAAGCGTTCCCGAACACCGTGTCGACCTTCCCTCCGAACGCACGAAAGGCGCGTCGAGCACTCGCTGGCACTGGCTGTATCTCCTGGCCAACATCCCACTGGTCGTCGCAATCTTCGCCGATCCTCGATACCACACCTACCTCTGGGGCTCATTGGGGCTCGGCTCCACCGTTGCGATCGTCGTTGGAGTATCGAAAAACCGACCGGCACGCCGGGCGCCCTGGGTCCTCGTGGCCATCGCACAGTTGGCCTTCATCAGCGGCGGCATTACGTACGATGTCCTGACCAAGTTTCCCCACGAGAACACGCGGTTCCCGTCATTCGCCGACGCGGTCCACCTCACGACATACCCATTGCTCGCTATCGGGTTGTTCCTGTTGGTGCGGGCCCAGAGCCGAGAACGCAATGTCGGTGCACTTCTTGACTCCCTCATCGTCACCGTCGGTCTGGCCTTATTGTCATGGATCTACCTGATTGAGCCGTACGTTCGTGCCCCGCAGCTGACCTTCTTGACGAAGGCAGTGTCCATGGCGTACCCGCTCGGCGATATCTTGATTCTGTACGTAATTGCCCGGCTGCTGCTGGGCGGCCGGCGGCGCAACGACTCGGTCATGCTCCTCTCAGCCGGAGGCATCGGCTTCCTCGTTTCGGACTCGATCTACCGATGGAGCCACCTCCACGGGAACTTGTCGGTCGGTGGGCCCACGGCCCTCGGGTTCGTCGCCTTCTTCGTGCTGGGGGGGACGGCCGCCCTCCACCCGTCAATGCGGGAGCCGACCGAAAAGCAACCGATCCGCCCGCTCAGCCCCATTTCGCTGGCCGCGATCAGTGTGTCGACCCTGGTCGCGCCCGCTCTCCTTGTGGCACGCTCAATCCTCAACCCAACGGTTGAGGATGGTGCGCTCATCGGTACCGTCTCCGCGCTGCTGTTCATCCTTGTCCTGCTGAGGATCACCGGACTGGCCCAAAGCCGAGCGTCGCTTGCACAACGAGAGCATATTCTTCGTGACCTCGGTGAACGCCTATTGGGAACGACCGAGCTGAGCGAGGTCGTCTCGGTCTCCCTGGGTGCGGTGGCGGCGATCCTCGGAGACGGTCCGGGAACCTGCCTGCTCACGCAACTTGGCGACCTAGGCGAGCGGGTTGTAGGGGGGATCCCGGCCATTCTCGTCGGCTGTAGTGTCGTCCTCAAACAGAGCGATCATGCACACGGTGGCTTGAAGGTCACATTTCCGAAGATGCCGCTTCCCGTCGTTGACAGCACGCACGACTGGACCCAGATTGCCCTTGCCGACGTACAGGGCGTGCGTCGGCAGATTCTCATCTCCCACAAGACGGACTTGTCGCAGGACACCCTCACCATCCTCCAAGCCATGGCCGCGCCGGTTTCACTGGCCCTCGAGCGGATGGAGCTCTCGAAGATCCTCTACGAACGGCGGAGCGAAGCGAAGTTTCGCTCGCTCGTGCAAAACGCTTCGGACGTGATACTGATCGTGCAAGCAGACGGCAGGCTCAGCGCGGAAACGCCCTCCGTATTCACCGTCCTCGGCTATGGGCGTGAAACGATCGAAACAAAGACGATGAGTGACCTCCTCCACCCCGACGATGCCAAGGCGGCACTAGCGCTGGTTGAGTCAATGATGTCAGGACGCCACGTGGGTGGCACGCGTGCTGAATGGCGGGTTCGCCATGCCGACGGTCGGTGGCTCGTGATGGAAGTGACCGGAAGTGACCTCTCTGCTGATGTCAATATCGCAGGTGTCGTCCTCACATTACGGGATGTGACCGAACGAAGGGGCCTCGAGAGCGAGCTTCGTCACCGGGCCTTCCACGATGGTCTCACGAACCTGGCCAACCGTGACCTGTTCAACGACCGAGTCGGGCACGCCCTGGGGAGAAGAGAACGACAGGCCACATCGGTGGCGGTCCTGCTTCTTGATCTCGATGACTTCAAGCTCGTCAACGACACCTTCGGGCATGGAGCAGGTGACGAACTGCTGATTCAAGTGGCCAGACGGCTGGCCGGGCTCATGCGCCATGGCGACACTGCAGCTCGCCTGGGAGGGGATGAGTTCGCGATCTGTATGGAATTCGACGGATCAGAGACCGATGCCGTTGCTGCGCTGGCGGAGCGAGTGCTCAACGTCTTCGGGGCTCCCTTCGCCGTGGCGAATACCGACATGCATGCCAGCGCGACCTTGGGAATAGCCTCGACGAGGTCGAATTCTGGCAGTAATGCTACCGACCTCCTTCGAGAAGCCGACCTGGCGCTCTATGCCGCCAAGAATGCGGGAAAGCGCACCTTCCGGTTCTACGAGCCCAGTCTTCAACAAGCGGTGCTCATGCGGGTGCAGGAGCGAACCGAACTGGAACACGCTGTCACGCACGGCGAACTCCTGGTGTACTACCAGCCGATAGTCGAGTTGCACGACGGTCGGATCGACGGCGTTGAGGCGCTGGTGCGTTGGAACCATCCGGAACGGGGAATTTTGCTCCCGTCTGAGTTCATCCCGATCGCCGAGGAGTCCGGGCTCATCGTCCCCTTGGGGCGGTGGGTTCTCGACCAGGCCTGTGCCGACCTGAGCCGCTGGCGGCGGGGCAACCCCAGTGCCCACCAGCTCCGCATGAGCGTGAACGTGTCCCCCCGCCAACTGCACGACCTACACTTTGCGAAAATGGTCGACGAAATCCTTGTCGAACACGGTCTCGACCCCAGCCTGCTGACGCTGGAGATCACCGAAAGCGCTCTACTCGAAGGGGATGACTCGGTCTTGCTCCTCTTACGGACGCTCCAGGAACGCGGTATCACGCTCGCACTCGACGACTTTGGGACGGGATACTCGTCACTCAGCTACCTACACCAATTCCCGCTGGGGACGCTCAAGATAGACCGCGCCTTTGTCAGGGACATGGACAAGGGAAACGGCATGGCGCTCTTGGACACGATCGTCTCCATGGGGCGCAATCTCGGCTTGCTCGGTATTGCAGAGGGAATCGAGCTTCCCTCGCACGTCTCGGAACTCGAGCGCCTCGGTTGTAAGTACGGCCAAGGGTTCCTTTTCGCCCACCCTCTTCCCGCTGATGCGCTGGAAGCGCTGTTGGGCCAGTCCCTCGAAATACCCGGTTCTTCGGCGTCGATGACCAAAGTTTCTGACGCGGTGCTCGGCCACAATGGCACGGGCGACGTGCCGTCGGGCCCTCCTCACCAGTCCGACGATCCGGAGTGGCGATTGCTGCCACTCTTGCCCAAGTGAGAGCACGCCGTTCTGTCCTGACGCCCGTGTGATGGAGCCGGCTCTCGGGTCACGACTGCGGCCCTGGCCGCCGGCCCCGACCGTTGGAGCGCTCAAGTTCCAGCACCACCCGGCCGGTCGTACGCCTCTCACCCAGGTCGGCGACGGCGCCGGCCACGTCGTCGTCCAGAGCGGTCATCGTCCGATCACGCAACGGACGCAGGCGCCCGGCGCGGTAGTGATCGAGGATCTGTGCCCAGATGTCGCGGCGCCAGGCGTCCGCTGACGGTCCGTTATATGCCCCGAAATAGACGCCGACGATGTCGTAGTTGGCCATGAGCGTCTGGTTGGTGGGCGCTTGTGCGACGTCGCCGCTGGCGAAGCCCACCACCAGCAGCCGCCCCTCGTTGGCGATCATTTTGCGGGAGGCGTGGAATACATCGCCGCCGACCGAGTCGTAAATGACGTCGGCGCCCCGCCCGCCGGTGGCTTCCCGTACGGCGGTGATCAGCTGCTGGCTGTCGAGCGCCCGGTAGTCGTACGCCTGTTCGGCACCGAGTGCACGGCAGAGTGCCACCTTCTCCGGACTGCCGGCGGTCGCGAGGACGCGAGCCCCGGCCAGGACGCCCAGTTGGATTGCGGCCGAGCCGACACCACCTGCGCCAGCATGCACCAGCAGCGTCTCGCCCGGCTGTAACCGGCCGCGTCGGTGCAGAGCGAGCTGACCGGTAGTGAACGGGATGAGCAATGCCACGGCGTCACCGGCGGGGATGTCGTCAGGAAGCTCGTAGAGCCCACCGACTCGCACCAGCGCGACCTCGGCCAGCGCACCGTCTGGCGGCCCTGCCACCCCGATCGCCGGCGTCCCGACGAGCCTCGGATCGACGCCAGCGCCGACTGCGTTGATCTCTCCGGCCACGTCGAAACCAGGCGTGAACGGCAGTTGCGGTTTCATCGCGTACGTGCCGAAACACAGCCGGGTGTCGGGCAGGTTCAGCGCGACCGCAGCGGTCTTGATCGCCACCTGACCGGGTCCCGGCTCGGGCACAGGCACCTCGCGCAGGCGCATCACCTGGCGAGGATCACCGTGCGCCTCCACGCGCCAGGCCTTCATCTCGAATGCCGCCATCCCAGATGCATCTTCACGCCCACAGCCTCTCCCGATCCGCATCCAGCTCAGGTGGAGGACCGGGGCGCGGCGCCCGCTCCCCGTCGAAGGTCCACGGCGGCTGCGGTGAGCCTTCATCGGGCACGCCGAGCTTACGCACCGGGGCGGCCGGGATCCCCGCCGCCCACAGTCTGTCCAACCAGGCTCGAGCCGTATCGGTCGCCGCTACCCTCGCGCACGCGTCCGCGACCTGCTCCTTCGGCAAGTCCAACGGCAGGCCCAACACCTGCAGCAGCACCGAGGAAAACCTGAGCGGGGTCTGCACTAGGAAGCGGACCCCGTCGCGGCCCGTGAGTACGAGCGTCGCAGGCGGAGAAAGTGTCAACTGACGGTCGGTCACGGCCAGCCATTGCGCCAGGGCTCCGGCCAGGCTGACCTGCACGTGGCGTCCGACGCCTGTACGCGACCGGGCGAACAGCGCGGCGAGCACGCCCTGAGCAGCCGCGGAACCTCCCGCGATGTCGCCGGCCTGTACCGGCATCGGGAGCTCCACGCCACACCAGCGCTGCATCAAGTCGACCGAGCCCGCCCAGGCCTGCACCGGACCGTCGGTGGCGGAAATGCCGGCGAGCTCGTCAGCTGGGTCGAAGCCGGTGATGGCACACGTGATCAGCTGCGGAAAGCGTGCGCGCAGGCTCGGGCCGTCGACCCCGAACCGGGCCGTGACCCCTGGCCGGAGGTTCTCCACGACCACATCGGCCGATCCGGCCAGGTTGAGCAGCTGGTCACGGCCATCTTCAGTCGCAAGGTCGATCGCCACCGATCGCCGGCCGCCGTGCAATGCGCGCCAGTAGAAGCTCGCTCCGCCGGCATCGCCGCCCCGGCGCCAACCAGCCCGGGTGACGTCGCCAGCCGGCGGTTCCACCTTCAGCACGGTGGCCCCGAGGTCGGCCAACACGCGTGTCGCGAGCGGCCCAGCGAGATAGGTCGTCATATCGAGGACGCGGATACCGGAAAGCGGCGCTGAGATCACGCGAAATCACGAGCCATGTCCTCGGGGAAGATCATCCTGGCCAGCTCGGAGAAATCTCCCGACGGCGGCGACAACGACGAACCCCCGCACACGCCGAGCAACTGTCCCGTGATCCAGTCGGAATAATCAGAGGCGAGATAGACGACGGCCCGGGCCACATCGTCGGGCTCGCCCAGTTCTCCGAGTGGCCTGTCGCGCGCCAGCGGCGTGTCCCGCCGGATGAGGGCGAGGTTTTCGGCCGACGTTGTCGCCTCCACCGTCTCGGTGCGCATCCAGCCGGGGCGGATGCCGTTGACCCGGATGCCGAAGCGGCCGAATTCGGCGGCGGACACGCGGGTCAGCTCGTCGAGGGCGGCCTTGCTGACCGAGTAGGTGCTCATGAACGCGGCCGGGCGGGCGCTGGCGATTGACGAGATGGTGATGATCGAGCCGCCGCCGCTGTCCTTCATCCGGCGTGCCGCATGCTTAATAGTGTGGGCGGTCCCGAGCACGTTGACCCCGATCGGCCCCATCCAGTGCTCGGCCGTGATATGCAGCAAAGAGCCGGGGAAGGCCACGCCGGCGTTGGCCACCGCGATGTGCAGGACGCCGTCGACCGAGGCGGCGTCGACCACAGCTGCGGTCTGGGTTTCGTCGGTGATGTCGGCGGTGAAGGCGCGCACGTCGTGGAGGTCGAGCGCGGCCAGATCGGCGCAGGCGGCATCCAGTACTCCAGCGTCGGGCCCGCAGATGGTGACGGACGCGCCGGCAGCGGCCAGCGCAGTGGCACACGCCTTGCCGAGGCCGGTGCCGCCGCCGGTGACCAACGCGCTGCGTCCCTCCAGCGACAACACCGGGGGGGAAATACCCTTCGTCATACTGCTCCTCCAGTCAATTGGCTTTGCCGGTCTTCGATGACGGCCGTAGCGCCACTCAACAGTAGGTCGGCTTGGCGGCCGAAGTACTCGTGGATCGGTTCGTCCGACAGGCCGTGGAGCAACTTGACGTAGCTGCCTTCAAACGGGAAGGTCCCTTCCCTACGAAGCGAGATGTTCGCTGACCCTCCCGATGACGAGTGGAAGTTCGCACTCGACTGCTTCTGATGCTCGGATGAAAAGATCCGCCAGATAGGCCGCAAAGTTCTTCAGGTCGACCTCGGGGGAGCGCCCGTAGAGCGGAACCGGCTCGGTTTTGGTGTCCATTCCGGCCACTTCCAAGAGGGACGCCCGCATAGCCAACATGGCCGCTCGGCAGTCG
>Ga0181531_10001610_pt1 | contig 14212 bp, 8 predicted proteins | sample PEATcosm2014_Bin_38_FD_119743 | JGI IMG/M metagenome (GOLD analysis project Ga0181531, IMG submission 119743) | Peatland microbial communities from MTU Mesocosm Facility, Houghton, MI, USA - PEATcosm2014_Bin11_10_metaG | ecosystem: Environmental > Terrestrial > Soil > Wetlands > Peat | place... | reverse complement strand
TTGCAGAAGCCTCGCCACGTCTCAAGGCCAGGATTGCCGGCGTCTTCTATCTGCTCAACGGAGGCACGGCGTTCGCTTTCTTCGTTCGGGGCAGGCTGGTCGTCTCAGGAGATGCCACAGCTACAGCGACCAACATCCTCGCGCACGAGTCTTTATTCCGGATGGCTTTGGCAGCCGATCTCATCGGAGTCGCGGCCTACGTCGCGGTGGCCGCCCTGCTCTACGACTTGTTCAAGCCTGTAAACAGCACCCTCTCCTTACTCGCAGCGTTCTTCAGCCTCGTGGGATGTGCCGTTCAGGTTGTTGCCTGCGTGTTTCACCTCGCTACGTTAGTTGTCTTGAGCGGCGCGCAGTACTTGACTGTCTTTAATACGGAGCAGTTGCAGGCGATGGCGCTGATGTTTTTCAAGCTGCAAGCTCAGGGCTTCGATGTCGCCATCGTATTCTTCGGGTTCTATTGCCTCCTCATCGGCTATCTCATTTTCAAGTCGACCTTCCTGCCTCGAATTATCGGCGTGCTGATGATGCTTGGCGGTTTAGCATACGTGACGAACGATCTCGCGAATTTTCTCTCACTGCCGCTCCCAATGTTTGTTTCGCACTTGGTTCCCGCACTCGGAGGCCTTGGAGAAGGATCGCTAATGCTTTGGCTGCTGGTGATCGGCGTAAATTCTCAACGATGGAGGGAGCAGGCCGGAGTAGCGGAGGAATGGCGATGAAACTTCTGGCTTACCTTCGTTCCCTTGCGGAAAGGTTTTTTCATCGTTCCCAGATGACCGATGAGATGGAAGAGGAGCTGGGTTCCCACATCCAGCACCGTGCGGACGATCTGGAGCGTTCCGGCGTAGATCGTTCCGAGGCGGAACGCCGCGCCCGCATCGAGTTCGGCGGCCGGGAGAAGTTCAAAGAGGAATGCCACGAAGCTCTCGGCGGCACTCTCGTCGAGGGTCTGCTGAATGATCTTCGCTACGCATTCCGCATGTTGCGCAAATCTCCCGCCTTCACCATCACCGCTGTCCTGACGCTGGCCTTGGCCATCGGCGCAAACGCCGTGGTCTTTGCGGTTTTGAACGCGCTGATAATCCGCCCGCTGAACGTGCCGCAGGCGCAGAGCCTGTGGGCCATCGAGCGCAGAGCCAGCTTTCTGGACCCATCGCAGTCTTATCCGGACTATCTCGATCTGCGCGACCGCAACCGCAGCTTCGATGGCCTGGCAGGTTTTACCTCCGCTGAAGCGGGGCTGGATACGGGCGGAAATCCATCCCCCGCGTGGGGTTTGGAAGCGACTGGAAACTATTTCGACGTATTACGCATTCGGCCCTATCTTGGCCGTTTCTTTCATGGCTCCGACGAACACGGCCCCAACAGTGCTCCCTATCTCGTGCTTAGCTACGCATATTGGCATAACCATTTTCAGGATGATCCTGGCGTGGTGGGTCACGTGGTTCATCTCAACAGGCATCCCTATACCATTCTTGGAGTCTCGCCTCCAGAGTTTCGCGGGACTTTGGTGTTTTTCAATCCGGACTTCTTTGTGCCCATGGTGAATCAGGAGCAGGTGGACGGGGCGAATGAGCTTAACGCGCGGCGCGACCGTTGGGTCTTTATGGTAATGGGCCACCTGAAGGCGGGAGTGACTCCGGCACAGGCGGTTGCCGATTTGAATTCGATCGGCGCCTATCTGGAAAAAACATATCCCAATGATGATGGCCGGATGGACTTCTTGCTGGCTCGTCCCAGTCTTTACGGCGATTATCTTGGCCGTCCCTTGAAGGGAGCTCTCTCGGGTTTGATGCTGCTGGCGGGGATGATTCTACTGGCTGCGTGCGCAAACCTGGGCGGTCTGTTTGCCGCGCGCGCCGCTGATCGTTCCCGGGAAGTTGCCCTGCGGCTCGCGCTGGGATCGACCCGCCGACGCATTCTGCGGCAGCTCTTTACCGAGGCCCTGCTGATTTCGATGATGGGAGGCGTCGTGGGATTGTGGGGCAGCGTTGTGCTGTTGCGCGGATTGAGCGTCTGGCAGCCCATGCCCAGATATCCCGTTTATATGCCGGTGAACCCGGACACGAAGGTTTACATCGTAGCTTTGCTGCTGACTCTAGCCAGCGGATTCCTCTTTGGCGCAGTGCCGGTGAGGCAAGTCCTTCGCACTAATCCCTATGAGGTGGTTAAGTCGGGATCAACCGGCACAATTGGCCGGCGGATCACTGTCCGCGATGTGTTGCTGGTGATGCAAATTACGATCTGCGCCGTGCTGGTAACCGCCTCGATGGTTGCCCTACGAGGCCTCGTGCACACTCTGCATAGCCGTTTCGGTTTTGAACCGCGAAATGCGATGCTGCTGGATACGACCCTGAGTATGGCAGGTTATACCGGCGACCAAGTGCCAATCATGCAAAAGCGCATGATCGAGGCCCTGGAGAGAATTCCCGGAGTTAAGTACGTCGGATTGGCGGACGTGCTGCCGTTACATGACAGTTGGAACCCATCGAATGTTTTTACCGACAAAACGACAGACCTGCGGCCATCGAATGCCGCTGCGGAAGCCATTCAGTACAACATATCTCCCGAATACTTGCGCGCAGCGGACACAGCTTTGCTGTCGGGGAGGGCTTTTACCTGGCATGACGACAAGAGCGCCCCACGCGTGGCAGTGGTCAACCAGGAGTTTAGCCGTAGAATCTTCGGTTCCGTATCCAATGCAATTGGCCGATACTTCAAGATGCCGGATGGAACGCGCGTCCAGGTGGTGGGTATCGTAGAGGACGGAAAATATACGAGCGTCTTCGAAGCGCCGCATCCGGCGATGTTTCTTCCCATCCTGCAATCACCCTCGAGTCAGACATATGTGGTTGTGCGCTCGGACCGCGATCCAACCGAAGTGGCGGCCGCTATGAAGAGTACTGTGCATGACCTGGATCCCGGGTTGCCGTTTTACATCCAGACCTGGGACAAGAAACTGGACAGCGCGCTGTTTGGTTCGCGCATAGCGACGATGGCGCTGGGTGTGTTGGGCGTGATGGGCGTCATGCTGGCCATTACCGGCATCTTCGGAATGGCGGCGTATTCGGTCAGCAAGCGGATGAAGGAACTGGGAATTCGTGCTGCTCTGGGTGCGCAGCGGCGAGAAGTGTTACAGGCGGCGTTGGGGCGGGCTTTCAAACTGCTGGTTCTTGGTTCGGCGGCGGGGTTGTTCCTCGGAATTCTGGCGAGTCGGGTGCTGGCTTTCATCGTGTATCTGGGAACGCCCCGCGACCCGCTGGTATTGGGTGGTGTAGTTCTGATTATGGCGTTGCTGGGGCTGCTGGCCACCTGGATCCCGGCACAACGCGCTCTGAAAGTCGACCCTTTGCGACTGCTGCGCGAAGAGTGAACTGTCGCGGCAGCAGATCGGTCTCGTGTTGCTCCCGCCTGACTGGGCCTGGACAACCGATCTTCAGAACCTAATTCGCATTACGCGGCATCCATAGCGCCCATGAGGCCACCTTGCGACGAGGCCGTCATCCGCTCCAGAGATGTCGCAGTGTCGTGTGCGGCAGAAACGCGGAGGTGGATACTTGCTGCGACCATCCTCGGGTCCAGCATGGCCTTCATCGATAGCACGGTCGTCAATGTGGCTCTGCCGGCTCTGCAAGCCAGCTTTCACGCAACCGTGGTAGACGTGCAGTGGGTAGTCGAGTCCTACGGACTATTCCTGGGCGCTCTAATTCTGGCGGGAGGCTCGCTGGGCGACTTGTTCGGGCGCCGTTTGGTGTTCCTGCTCGGCGTGGCGACGTTCGCGCTGGCGTCCGCGGCTTGCGGGTTCGCCTTGAATATAGATCACCTGATCGTTGCCAGAAGCATTCAAGGTGTCGGCGCCGCGCTCCTGGTGCCCGGCAGCCTGGCAATTATCAGTACCTCCTTCGACGAGAAAAGCCGCGGACAGGCGATCGGCACATGGTCTGGGTTCACGGCAATCACTACCGCGATTGGGCCTGTCCTCGGCGGCTGGCTGATCCAGCATGCTTCCTGGCGCTGGGTGTTTTTCATCAATCTTCCCTTGGCTGCGGCAGTGATAGCCATTTCGCTCTGGCGTGTTCCCGAAAGCCGCAGTGCCACCGCAGGCCACGTCGATTGGCTCGGCGCCCTGCTCGTCACTCTCGGGTTAGGAGGCTTAGTCGTGGGGTTCATCGAATCAGTGACCCTCGGGTGGAGAAGCCCTTTGGTCCTCGCCAGCCTGATTGTGGGCTGCATTTGTCTCGTTTTCCTCCTGTTCGTCGAAGCGAGGGTAACTTCGCCGATGGTTCCGTTGTCGCTATTTGCATCCTCGAGCTTTAGTGGGACCAATCTGCTGACACTGTTCCTTTACGCGGCTACGGGAATTTTCTTCTTCCTGTTTCCTTTGAATCTGATCCAAGTCCGAGGATATTCGGCAACGGCTACAGGGGCTGCTCTGCTCCCTTTCATTTTCCTGATGTTCTTTCTTTCCCGCTGGTCCGGGGGACTGGTAACGCGTTACGGCCCGCGGCCACCGTTGATCGTCGGCCCACTTGTTGCTGCGTTGGGGTTCGTTCTATTTGCCGTCCCCTCCGTCGGCGGCAGCTACTGGAAGGTGTTTTTTCCGGCGGTCATTGTGCTTGGCCTGGGCATGGCGATTACCGTGGCTCCTCTCACCACAGTCGTCATGAATTCGGTGGGGCCGGACCGGGTCGGGGCAGCTTCTGGAATCAACAACGCTGTCGCCCGCGTCGCCAGTGTACTGGCGGTCGCAGTCCTCGGGGTTGTGATGGTGAACGCTTTTGCTTCTCGCCTGAATCGCAGCTTGTCCCATCTCGTGCTGCCGCCCGGGGTTCTTGAGGAAGTTCGTTCCGGCGAAGTGAAGCTTGCCGGATTGCCGGTGCCCGCTGGTCTCAGTCCGGCCATCGAAACTGAGGTGAAACAGTCGATTGCCGAGGCATTCGTATTCGGATTCCGAGTAGTGATGCTGATTTGCGCAGCCCTGTCGGTCGCAGGTTCGGTGTTGGCATGGCTCATGATTCCGAACGCCACGCAGACCAATGCGGAATCATCCGCACTTTTGAATCGACGTAAGGAAGCGGCTGCTTAAGACACCCGGCCTTCACTGGGATGCGAAGACCGGGCTTACCAGACTGCCTCAAGCACGGTGCTATATCATCAGAAGTCGCCAACCTCGGGGCGTCTCCATGTCAATGCCCAGTGGAGTCTCCACGCCGGCTGGCTTCGAACAGGAACCAGGTACGCCGTTCAGTTTCGTCAACCCAAACTTCGATCAGGCTCGCCGTGGCAATGTCCTCGTGTTCCTCGCAAACCCCGTGGGCTTCGCGCAGACGCCCCGCCAGGGCTTTGCTGTCCTCAAGCAACTCGGCGAGCATGTCCTCCGGCTCAACATAATCGGCGTCATTGTCTTCCACTCGCTGGATGCGGGCTATGTGACTGATCGACCGCAGCGTGGTTCCACCAATCTTGCGGACGCGCTCGGCGATGGCATCCGTCATCGCGAAAAGCTGGTCAGCCTGTTCGTCGAGCAGCAGATGATAGTCGCGAAAGTGTGGCCCGCTCATATGCCAGTGAAAATTCTTGGTTTTCAGATAAAGCGCGAACACGTCTGCCAGAATGGCATTCATTGCGCCAGCTATGTCCCTGACCGCCCCTTTTTCCAGATCGGTGGGGGTGACCAAAGGAGCTTCTTGCAGTTTGCGTTCAATTTCAACCGTTGCCGCATTAGATTTCTTCATGATGTCGCTCCTGGTTGCCCTCTGTTAGATGTCGTATTGCCGGGAATGGTTACGGGAACGAAACCGATCGTTGCGATTTCCCAGCCGATTTAGGCCGGCTATCTTACATCAGCTCGCGTCGTCCAGCGGGAGCGAACTACGATCAGATGGGTTTTTCGGTCAGGAGAGGATAAGACACTACGGCGGGCTGAGGATTTGTGAACGTTGAGCGGATGTCCGCATATAGCGGGCCAATGATGGATGCGAGATTTTGGCTTATTGTGATCATGTCAATCAACGTCGGCGGGATTGGAAGACCGGAAGCCGTGTAGTGCTTTTCAATCTCCTGCCGCAGTTTCGCAGCCGATTCCTGAACATCGGGAGCGGCCCGCGCGACCTTGCCAGCGACCTCATCGGACATGGCACGGGCTGTGACCGCCATATCGGCCTCAAAGGCAGTCAGCGCGTCTGCGATGGGCTGCGATAGCTCCGGATATCGCTTCTCGAACAGGTACTGCAAACCAGTGATTTGCACTTGCAGCAGGGCCCCGAGCGTGGGTTGCCAGCGCCTGAAGTCGTCGCGAATCTTCAGTTTTCGTTGGCGCGAAGGGCCGAACTCAAAGACCACCGCGTCGGCCTGCGCTTTGACCGCGCTGAATCCCTCGTTGATCTGATTACGTAACTGGACCGCCCGTTGGACGGCGTCCTTGCGATCCGGCACGCGCGCCTGCTCGATGACTTCGGCCAACAAGCGCAGGTTCCGCGCAAACCCCTCCTCCATCTCCTGCAGAGCGTCTCGAACCCACAGCCGATCGAAGACCAGCCACATACAGAGCAAGCCCAAAAGCACGCCTACAATACGATCGCGGGCGATGGCCAACGAACTCTGGATGGCGAATTCCTGCAGGTTGATCAGATAGAAAGCCAAGGCAAGCTGCACGCCGAGATAAGAGAGCCGTGGCGTGGCAACTGCGATCCAGGCAGAAATTGCCGTGACGACTGCAAATAGGACGGTGAATCCGGTGATCGAATCAAGGTAAGGCAGCACGAAAACCTGCGCACCCGTGCCAAAGACGAATCCCCCGATGATGGCTCCTCCGAGGCGAAGAAATTGCTTTTGCCGTGACGACCCGATGGTGGACAAGGCCGTAATAATGCACGTCGGAACCGCAGTGCTGAGCCCCGTCCAATCGATCGCCTGGTAAACCACGTAGGCGAGCATAGTGGCCGCCGCACCGCGCACCGCGAACTTGAGATGGTCGGGATTGGAAAAAGCATCGGGGACCAGCAGCCGTTGCCGCACCTCTGTATCCAATGGCGGCGGCAAAAACAGGTCTTCTACGCTGTCTGAACCGGAGAACGCGTGCGGGATCAGCGCCACCGTTCGCTCCATTTCCGGGAGAAGCGGCATGTCTGAGGGCTGAGCCTGGCTGGAGATACTTACGGCGCCAGGCAATTGGCTCTGCTGCAAATTTCTGCGAAGTTTTGAGATTTGGTTTGCGAGCCGCAGGCATCGCTCGCGATCTGCCGCGCCAAGAGCAATGGACTGAGTGGAACGAACAATCCGCATGCTGGCCGCAAGATCGGTCAAACGCCCCAGCAAGCCAACAGCGACACTCATCTGCGCGATAAGTTGCGGTGGGTAACCGGAGCGGAGCAACTGCCTTCGCATCCTCGAGGTACCAAGCGCCGAATACTGGGAAATCTCTTTTTCCAGTTTGTCGCCAAGAGGACGGTCAGCAGCTGTTTGCCGCAGGACGTCCTCCACCGCCCGCAGCCTGCTCTCGAGGGCCTGGGTTAGTTCGGTAATGGGATGTACGCGGCGAAAAACGTACTCCACGGCAACCGTGACGGCCGTGCCAAGCACGACGGAAGCGCCCAGCCAGAGCGTGTTTTCAGTACGCTGATTCACGGTGAGGTAGGTTTCGTCCCACACCGGAATCGCCCCGGCCAGCAGGAAACCGAAGCCCACTGCCGTGAAATAATCCGGCATGATGTGGATCAGATAAAACGCCAGGAAGAGCGAAATTGCGATCCATAGAAAGTGAGTAATGGGGGAGCCAACCATCGTCATGACCCCGACCACCGTGTAGATCGTGGCGATCACGTAGATGACTGTGACTCGAATTCCGCCGCGCAGAGTTACCGTCGGACTCTCGCGGCTGAGGAACAGGGTATAGATGGCGCCCAGGAATCCGTACGGGATACGAAACGTCATCACCAGGATCATGGTGATGGTGGCGGCGATGGTCATGCGGCCCACTACCCACGTGCGGCCCGGGTAGGGAGCAAGCTCGGTCTTGAGAAACTGCCAGAACCATGCACCGGCTTCGTCCAATGCCTTGGACGGCGCGATCGCCGGCAGCGCCTGCTCCTGCGATGCCATCGACTAACGTGCCTTTCCTGAATTATCCGGACGCATGACCACCACCGCCGATTCGCTCAAACGAAACGGCTCGGTCTCAGGCGCCTGGATGCGCACCCGGACCGGAAAGCGTGTAGCCAGGTGCACCCAGTTCAGAGAGCGTTGCACATCGGGCAGGCCAGTCCCGCCAAATGTGCCGATCAGCGTCGAGTCTGGTTGCACGCCGAAGCCAACGCTGTCCACCACGCCGTCGTAACGCACATTAGGACGCGAGAGCACATACACGTCGGCATGCATTCCAGGCTTAATGTGCCGCAGCTGGGTTTCACGGAAGTTTGCCACGGCCCACCAGACACGAGTGTCGATCAGCGTGAACATCTGCTGGCCGGTGTGAGCGTAAGCGCCCTGCGAGATGGTGAGATTCGTTACCCGCGCGTCAAACGGGGCATAGACGCGGCAGTTGTTCAGGTTGTATTGGGCATTACGAATGATGGCGGCCCTGCCTTCGCGCTGGGCGGTGAGCGGCTCAAGCGTCAACACGCTGTGTTGCGACTGGGCCAGTTGCGCATGGCTTTGGCTCATCGTAGCTCTAGCCTGTTCATACTGGGCTTTCGCCGACAACAACTGGGCCTCCGCCAATGCCACTTGCGAACGTGCCTGATCGACACGTTGCTGCCCCGCTACCACCGCTGTTCTGGCCTGGTCCACCTGGTCGACAGTGACAAACTGCTTGGCCAGCAGCGGCTCGATGCGATGAAAGTTATTGGAGGTGTACTGAAATTCTGCTTGGGCGCGATCCAATTCCGCCTTGCTGGCGGCGACATTGGCTTCAGCCTCGTGTACGGCTGATGCCGCGTGATCGACATTCGCTGCCGCGCTCTGGGTGTTGGCCTGGGCCGCCCCGACGGCGCTCTGCTGTGATGCGATCGTCCGGCTCTCGTCGACAATCTGCCCCTCCAAGGTGCTCAGGTCGGAGCGTGCTTTCTCCAGCGCATATTCGTAAGGCCGCGGATCGATCTCGAACAGCAGTCCGCCCTGCTTGACGAATTGGTTGTCCTGGACGGGAAGCGCGACGAGAGGACCGTCAACCTGCGGAGCGATGCCGATGAAATTGGCAAACACTTCCGCGTCGTCGGTGCGAGGGTATCGGTCGGTCTCGTTGATTACCAGCAGACCCATGATCAACGCCGCGACAGGGATCGCCGCGCTCACAATCTTGCCCAGACGTTTGCGCTGAACCGGGGTGTCGTTTTCAGGCATCGCATCTTCTCCCTGATTCAGCTAAAGAACAGCAGCCAGATTGAGAAAGTGAAAAACGCCGCCAAGCATGGATAGACCAGGATCAGGGGCGAAAGTTCCTTTTCGAAATCGATTCGTACAAACAAAAGCCGTACTGCGACGGACAGCAGTATGCCAATGACGCCGCAAAGAATCCACGCCGGGAAAAACGACCCGAGGATATTAAAGGAAGGCGCCCGGGAACAACCTGCCGTCGACAGTATTACGGCAATACAAGCGCCGATAAAAACTGGCCGCAGTCCGCGAGGATCAGTTGAGGCTTGCGATTTCATCTTTGATCTCATGGTGTCTTCGCATACAGCAGGTCACCAGTCTGATAGGCCAGCGCAGCTAACCCGGTCAAAAGTTGAGTGCGCGCGTTCACGTCCGCAGTGCGCGCATCTGCCAATGTACGCTGCGCTGAAACCACGTCGATCTGGCTGCGCACGCCGTAGTTGTACGACTCTAACGCGGCATTGTAGGACTCGGTGGCCGACGCGAGCAGCGCGGCGGCCGCTCTTTGCTGACGAAGCGCAGTACGGGCAGTAGAGTATGCCGCCCAAACCTGGTTCTCCACCTGATTGCGAATCGAGTCCACACTCGCCGCCGCCTGCTTCTGGTCGGCTTGCGCTCTAGCCACGCGGTTTTCTCTGGCCAACCCGTCAAATATTGTCCACCTTAAACTAAGTTGCGCGTCCCAGGTCTCCTGGGTTGGCGAGTAGACTCCGGGAAGTTGCTCCTGCTGTCCGTAGGAATGGCCCAGGCCGGCCTGGCCATCGACGCTCAGCGTGGGAAAATAGTTCCTATGCGCGGCCTTCACTTCGGCGCCCGCGGCCCGGAGTTCGGCAACCTGTTGCATCAGGTCGGGACGCTGCGCCAGCGCCTTGTCAATGGATGTCTCGACCGTATCGGCGATGCTGTCCGGCATCTTGATGTCCTGAATGCTCTCGACTTGAAACTGCACCGTGGGCGAAATGCCCAGAGAGGCGGCAAGATCGCCATGAGCAATCTCGGTGGCCCCGATAGCGGCCTGCAGATTGTAGTCAGCCTGTGCGGCCGCGCTGCGGGCTTCCAGAACATCGGGCAACGTCGCCAATCCATTCTGGAGCCGGGCTTCGGCCGCCTGCTGCACCGTCTGCGCGTTCTTCAGGTTCGCTTCTGCCGCGTCCTGCTGTCCTTTGCTGTCCAGCAGGCGATAGTAGGCCCGCATTACCTGAAAGATGACTTTGCGGTGCGTGTCATTGAACTGAAAATTAGCAGCCAGGAGATTGCTCTTGCTGATGGATATCTCCTGGGAGCGCTGCCCGAAATCAAAGATGACGTAATCCAACAGGAAAAGCGGTGAGAAAGTTTCTACCGTTTGCCGCTGAAAGTCGGGTCCAAAGAAAATGTCGTTCCGGGTACTGCCGGCCAGGGCCGCGGCCGCCAGCGTCGGATAAAGGGTTGACTCGGCGATTCCCACATCCGCAGCTCGCGCCTTGGCGTTTTGCCAAGCCACGCGCGTGTCCGGATTGTTCTGTTCGGCGATATTTACCAATTCGGACAGGGTGTAAATCCTGGCCAGATCGAGGGCGGGAACCGGGACGAGGTGCGGAGGGGCTTTGAGGGATTGCTTCGCCGATGACGCGTCCCAGGGATGGTCGGGTACCGCAGGCGCCTTTTGGGCGCACGCCACACCTTCCGCAACCAGCATGCAGAGCATGATGACTGTTCGTCCGCGAAAGCGAGACATTCGTTTGCCAGGATGCCGTGACGGCGGCTTTTCCAGAAAAAGTAAGTGGATGATAACACGGCGGGATTCCCGGGTTCGGGCCTTTAGCGCTGCGTCGGTTTCCGCGATGGCAAATCGCACGCGCTGCGTTATAATCCGTGCTCCCGCGGAGGGTGACGATTCATGCGCGGCATGCCTCGCTGGATAGCAGTGTTGGCCGTGGTCGCGACCGGTGCGGTGGTGTGTGCCTTCACCGTTCGACACACGATGGCGCCTGCAACCTTGATGTTGCAACTCTCCCCAACCGCAGCTCCCGCCGACGGCTTCACGTCCACAGAACTCAAAATCACGCCATCCAACGGCCGTCCGCCGCGCGACTTGCAGGTCACGGTGGAAGATCCGCATCGTGCAGTCGTAGAGTCGACAACGGTTGAGGGCGACACGGCGACAGCGTCGCTCCGTTCCGGAGTGTTGCCGGGCGAGACCAAGATACGAGTCTCGGACCGTGGCTTCGCGGCGCAGGAAATCGCGTTCAGCACTGTGCTCGACGCTAGTGACGCAATCGGAGACGGCACTCCGGACTTCCTGCGCTTGCACGATCCCGCGGACCGCGTTGCGTTCCGCCGATGGTTTACCTTCCTGGCCGAGGCGCAGTATTTCCGCGGACGAGCGCTTCCTGCGGAAATTGACGATTGCGCCGCGCTGCTGCGCTTCGCCTACCGCGAAGCCTTGCGGCCGCACGATGCGGTGTGGGCGCACCAGATGGCACTGCCGGCTCCAGCTTCAGCAAGCGACATCCAGCAATATCAATACCCGTACACACCGCTGGCCGCGGCACTGTTTCGCGTGCGTGGTGGGAGCTTCCAGGCCAACGACCTTGGCGACGGCGCATTCGCGCAGTTCGCGGATGTGGAAACGCTTTGGCGGCATAACACACACTTCGTCGGACGCAACGTAGCGCGCGCCCGCCCGGGTGATCTGCTGTTCTTCCGGCAGGATGGTCAGAGGATGCCATTTCACGCGATGATTTTCGTTGGGCAAAGCCAGATCGAGCGTGGCCACGAACAGTACGTCGTCTATCACACCGGGCCGAGTGGGCGCTCCGCAGGCGAAATTCGCCGTCTCGCATTGGCGCAACTCGTGAGCTATCCTGACCCGCGCTGGCGGCCTCTCGCCGACAATCCCAGCTTCCTCGGTGTCTATCGCTGGAATATTTTGCGGGGAGCGGACTGATGCGCTTGAAATCCGCCTTCGTCGCCATTCTCCTGTGTCACGCGCTGGTGCTGCCGCTATTCGCCCAGGACGATGCCGACGCCGCGCAGTCGTTCTCGCTGACCAGCCAACGCACCTACATGCCCGGAGAAAAGCCGGAGGTCTCGGTCTATACCCACAACGTAAAGGCGCTGGAGTTCCGCGTCTACCGCGTGAAAGACCCGGTAAAGTTCTTCAGCCAGATGCAGGAATTGCATAACTTCGGCGGTCAAGCGCCACCGCTGCCGAAGCAGGCCCATACCTGGCTGGAAAAGTTTCACGCGTGGAAGCATCGCATCTGGGCATGGATCCGCGATTTTATTCGCGCGCAGTTCTCCGCCGACTCGCGCCAGAAGATTCGCCTGTGGGAGATGGGCGGCGGCGAAATGAAATCAGGAGCGAAGGTTGAAAGTTACGCCCAGGCGCCAGTGCTGAACCAGCAGCAGGTGGTCTCGGTGTGGAACTGGACAGTGCCCGCGCATGACCGATGGGAGAGTCAAAGCGTTGCCATCCCGGTAAGCGAGAAGGGCGTGTATCTGGTGGAGGCAACCAACGGCACGCTCCGCGCCTACACCATCGTTGTCGTTACTGACATCGCGATCATCACCAAAGCTGCGCCGGGCCGGCTGATGAGTTTCGTGGTCAACCGGCGGACGGGCGATCCGGTCACCGGGATCATGGTTAGGGTCTGGGTCGACCAGAAAGAAGTTGCTGCCAAGACTACCGACCAGCAGGGGTTGTTGGATACCAAGCTAACCGGGACGAAGCCCGAAAACGTCGCAGTCATGGCAACCAGCGCCGACGAGTTTGCAATTAATACGCCCGGCGCATGGAACCTCGGCGACGATCCTGACGCCGGTTTGACCGCCTATACCTATACCGATCGCCCAGTGTATCGGCCCGGTGACACGGTGCATTTCAAATCCATCGTTCGCGCTCAGACGATGAATGGCTACGTAATTCCGCAAAGCCGCGACCTCAGACTGGAGATGCGCGATCCACGGGACTATACGACGATCTGGCAGCAGACCGTGAAGCTGTCCGACATGGGCACAGCGGAATGGAATTACGTCATTCCCGCGGAAGCCAATCTCGGGAGCTATTACCTCACGATGCAGATGGGCGAGCGTTACGTTGAGGGCACTAACTTTTCGGTCGAAGACTATAAGAAGCCCGAATACCAGGTGAAGGTGACGGCGCAGATACCGCGCGTGCTGCAAGGGCAGCCGATCAAGGCGACCATCGACGCGCGCTATTATTTTGGCGAGCCGGTGGCCAATGCCAAGGTGACGTGGGTTGTGCATACCTCGACGTATTGGCCGATGGGGCGCGATCAAGACGATGAGGAAGCCAGCGCGGGCCAGGAAGGCGATTCGGCCGATGCCGACGAGGCCGGGGACGACGACACCGACACTGGAGAACAAGCCAGCGAGACCAGCGGCACGCTGGACGCCGATGGCAAGCTGCAAATCACGATTCCGACAAAGGTCGACAGCAAGAAGCAGGATCTTACTTATCGCATCGAGGCGCGTGTAACCGACGCCGGCAATCGCGAGATCGCGGGACACGGTTTCGCGCTGGCAACTTACGGCAGCTTCTTCCTGACCGCAACGCCGGACTCCTACGTTTACACTAAAGGCAGCACGGCGACCGTAACCATCACCGCACAGGACTATGACAAGAAGCCAGTTCAGACCACTTTCCGCGTGGAGATGAATCACTGGGACTGGCGCAAGGGAGCCGGTCAGTCGGTCACTACCGCTTCGCAGGGCCAAACCGACGCCAGCGGCAAAGCGCAGGTCAAACTCAGCATCTCCGATGCGGGTGAGTTCCGGGTTCGCGTAACTGCAACCACTCCGGAGAAGCGCACCATCGAAACCACTACATTCCTAT
>Ga0181531_10001609_pt1 | contig 14226 bp, 10 predicted proteins | sample PEATcosm2014_Bin_38_FD_119743 | JGI IMG/M metagenome (GOLD analysis project Ga0181531, IMG submission 119743) | Peatland microbial communities from MTU Mesocosm Facility, Houghton, MI, USA - PEATcosm2014_Bin11_10_metaG | ecosystem: Environmental > Terrestrial > Soil > Wetlands > Peat | place... | reverse complement strand
GGACAACCTGACGATCGACAACCTGAAGATCGATACCGATCGGGACGGGATCGACATCGATTGCTGCCAGAATGTGCGGGTATCAAACTGCACGGTGAACTCGCCGTGGGACGACGGCATTTGCCCCAAGTCGAGTTTTGCGCTGGGGTATGCGCGGCCCACCAGGAACGTCACAATTACCAATTGCTGGGTTACAGGGTGTTACGAGCTGGGTACTGTGCTCGATGGAACCTTCAAGAAGTTTGCGCCTGAGGTTCACGTTCCCCGCACCGGACGGATCAAGCTCGGTACGGAATCGAACGGCGGCTTCATTAATATGACAATTTCCAATTGTGTCTTCGAGGGCTGCCAGGGCTTCGCGCTGGAAACAGTGGACGGTGCGCTGCTTGAGGACGTCACGATCACCAATACGACCATGCGCGACCTTGTTTCGGGGCCCATTTTCATGCGCCTGGGGGCGCGGTTGCGCGGGCCGCAGGAGAGCACGAAGGTCGGCGCGCTGAAACGCATTCTGATCAGCAATCTCGATTGCTATGCGGCACCCCAAAAGGTCAGTTCCATCCTGAGCGGCATTCCTGGATACGCGATCGAAGATGTGAAACTGTCGAATATCTATATGGAGACGGTCGGCGGCGGAACGCCTGAAGATGCCAAGGTACAGCCTCCTGAGTTTGAGAACAAGTATCCGGAGCCGGGGATGTTCGGGGCCATGCCGGCATCGGGATTCTTCTTGCGGCACGTACGAAATGTGGAGATGAGCCACGTGGAAATTGCGAACACCACTCCCGATGCGCGTCCAGCGTTTTACCTTACGGATGTGGAGCGCGCGGATTTCTTCGCAGTCACGGCTCCACGCAATGTCGATGGTGCTTTTGCTCTGCTTGGTGTTAAAGATTTGCGGATCGCATGGAGCCGGGCGGCCGCCGATACGACGTTCAGCAGCGCGGAAAGCAAAATCTTGTGAGCTGTGCAGAGGTCTGACCTCAGGTGCTACGGGGACGGTCACATCGGGAGCGGCGGAGAAACTCAGGGATCCGACGTCGGGAACAGCAACATCCAACCATTTCGGTTGGAATCCGGTTGCCGGATTGCAGGGTTCCGTCTTCAACCTTCGTCCGAATGTGGTCAGCCACTTGCTGCGATGGTTGCCTGCCGAGAGTTCTGGCCTTCATCGGAGGCAGCTTTTAACTCATGACTGCGAATCACTTAATCTGTTATAGTGGTCTGACCTCTTAGAGGCGCGAAACGGAAAACGATCATGATGAAACTGAGCAAATTCTCCATTGGCGTGGGTGATCGGTTCGGCCACCAGGCCAAAGCACAACTGAAAGCATGCATCCTGGCTGGCCACGCCGGAATCGACGTGGTTCCGGTTTGGAACAAGTCGAATCGCGAACATACGATCATCGGTTCGGAGCCGTCTTCCGTCCGTGCCGCGGCTGCAGCCGCAGTGAAGGAATTGGGTTGGACACTGCCCTGGTTCTGCGACGCGGACCACATCAACCTCACGACCGTCGTTCGTTTTCTGGACTCCTGCGATTTCTTTACGATCGACGTTGCCGATTCAATCGGCAAGGCTGCCGAACGATCGTCGATCGATACATTTGTGAAGCGCCACCCCGAGCTAGCGGGGGACATTTGGTTGGAGGGGGCCGGCAGGCGCATTGAGATTAGCTCCGAACTGCTGGCGAAGACCGCGTCGAAGTTTCTGTTTGCAGTGCAGGAGGCGGGGAGCATTTACCGGAAAGTCGAGGCAGCCAAGGGCAAAGGAGCGTTCATTGCGGAAGTTTCGATGGACGAAACCGACGCGGCGCAAACGCCGGCCGAACTGCTCATCATCCTGGCCGCGATTGCGGATGAAGGGATCCCGGTGCAGACGATTGCTCCGAAATTCAGCGGACGATTCAACAAGGGCGTGGACTACGTGGGGGACGCGGAGCAGTTTTCGAATGAGATGGAACTGGATATGGCTGCGATCCAACGCGCGGTTGCGAGTTATGGGCTGCCGGCGAATCTAAAACTCAGCGTCCACTCAGGTAGTGACAAGTTCTCAATCTATCCTGCGATCAATGCTTCCATGAAGAAGTTCTCGACGGGCGTGCATTTGAAAACGGCGGGCACGAACTGGTTGGAGGAGCTAATCGGACTGGCGGAGGCAGGAGGAGATGGATTGGCGCTCGCTAAGGAGATTTACGCCGAAGCTCTTGCTCATGCCGACGAACTCTGCGCACCGTATGCAACGGTGATCGACATCGACCGGGCGAAATTGCCCACGCCGCAGGAGGTAAACCGCTGGAGTTCAGAGCAGTTCACTACAGCGTTACGGCATGATCCGCATTCGAGAGCCTATAACCCAAGCCTACGGCAGTTACTGCACGTCGGATTCAAGGTGGCGGCCAGGCTGGGTGGGCGCTATCTGAGCCTGCTGGAGGCGAATGAAGCGGTCATTGCGAAGAATGTAACTGAGAACTTGTACGCGCGGCACATTGCTCCCGTCTTTCTTGGCTCGTATGAAGACTCGACGGCTCAGGCGTTGCAGACCGGCGGGGAGGCTGCTGGGAAATCTCATTAAGAAGAGACAGGTGAGAACTTTGGATTATCGCGATGGCTAATGCATAATTCGAATCGGTTCGCGTATCAAGAGCGGTGTGCCTGTCAGCCACTGCACATCTTCGAAGGTAGTATCCGGAGCAATTTCTTCCAGGACTGGACCGTTGGGGGTTATTTGAATCACTGCAAGCTCCGTGATGATGGTATTGACCACTTTGTAGCCAGTCAGCGGAAGCGTGCACTCATTGAGTATCTTGGGCGCGCCGGATTTTGTCGCGTGTTCCATAGCTACAACCACTCGGCGCACACCGGCAACGAGGTCCATGGCGCCGCCCATTCCTTTGACCATCTTTCCTGGCACCTTCCAGTTGGCAAGGCTGCCTGAGCGATCGACTTCGAGCGCGCCCAAAATGGTGAGGTCAATGTGACCGCCGCGAATCATGGCGAAGGAGTCGGCGCTGGAGAAATAAGTTGAGCCTGGTAACTCGGTGATGGTTTCCTTTCCAGCATTAATCAAGTCAGCGTCTTCCTGTCCTGAAGGCGGGTACGGACCAACGCCTAACATGCCGTTCTCCGATTGCAGAGTTACTTCGATCCCAACAGGGACATAGTTTGCGACCATCGTCGGGATGCCGATTCCGAGATTGACGTAGTACCCATCGCGCAATTCCTTCGCAGCCCGGCGGGCGATCCGTGCGCGGGGATCGATAGCGGTTTTGCGTGACTCATTCATTGTGTGACTCCGCGGGTGGTGCGGCGTTCGATGCGCTTTTCGAATCTACATCCAAGAACGATGCGATGGACATAGATTCCCGGGGTCACGACAGAATCGGGATCGAGAGTTCCGGGTTCCACGAGTTCTTCAACCTCCGCGATGGTACAGCCAGCGGCGCTGGCCATCATGGGGTTAAAGTTGCGCGCCGTTTTGCGATAGACGAGATTCCCAAGGCGGTCACCGCGCCAGGCTTTGACGAGCGCGAAGTCTGCGGTGAGGGCACGTTCCATAACATAACTGCGGCCACTGAATTCCCGGACTTCCTTGCCATCGGCTACAACCGTTCCTACACCGGCGGGGGTATAGAACGCAGGAATGCCTGCGCCACCGGCACGAATGCGCTCGGCAAGAGTTCCCTGCGGGACGAGGGTCAGATCAAGGCTGCCGGCGATGACCTTCTCCTCGAGCAGCTTGTTTTCGCCGACATAGCTGCCGATATGGGAAGCGATCATTCCGGCTTCGAGCATGAGGCCCATGCCGAATCCGTCGACTCCCATATTGTTGCTGATGGTGTGCAAATGCCGGACGCCGTGGGCGACCAATGCCGCGATCAGATTCTCGGGAATGCCACACAAGCCGAAGCCGCCCAGCATCACAGTGGCTCCGTCAGGTATGTCAGCGATAGCTGCCTCGCAGGTTTCGAATACCTTATTCATCATTGGGCGTTTCCACGCGGACTGATGTCTGCCCGCCGCGTTGCAAGGATACTCTATCGCGAAGAGGAACGGAAGCAGCCACGAAGGAAGGTTGCGCGCTAAGGGATGAGCAGGAATGATCGCATGTGGAGAGTTTAGCGCCGGAATTGCGCGACGAGCCAAAGGAGTGCGCTCAGGATGATGCTGATAAGGATGCAGGTGCCGAGAGGAAAAAAGACGGCGAAATTCCTGCCTCTCCAAACGAAGTCGCCGGGCAAGCGACCGAGGGGCAGGCCGGTGCGTCCCGCAAGCAACAGAGCTGCTCCGATGAGCGCGAACAGGAGACCAAGCCCGAGAAGCGCCTTCCCAAGTTCATTCATGGACGATACCCGTTCCGGCTAGAATACAGTGAACTGGCTGAGCGGGCGAAGATGCGAGTGCGCCTCGGGCGCGGGAGGTTCGATGCGGATTGTTGCATGGTTGGGCGGGATAATCTGTCTGTTTGCGGTGCTTCTGGATGCATTTCAAACAATCATTCTGCCGCGCCGCGCCACGGGCCGATTCCGACTAACGCGCATTTTCTATATTGCCACGTGGGGACCCTGGGTCTTCTTCACCAAGAGGCTTGGCGACTTGCGGCGGCGCGAGACGGCGTTCAGTTTCTACGGGCCAATGTCGTTGATCTTCCTTCTGGCGTTGTGGGCAGGCGTGATGGTGTTGGGCTTCGCGCTGATCTACTACTCGTTGGGTAGTCCGTTTCACGATCCAGCTCAACAAGCGGATTTTCTTTCGGATTTGTACGTTAGCGGAACCACACTCTTTACTTTGGGGCTGGGAGACGTGACACCCCACCTTGGATTGGTTCGGGGCGTAGTGATACTGGAATCGGGTACGGGATTCGGGCTGCTTGCCGTGGTGATGGGCTATTTCCCCGTTCTTTACAGCGCATTTTCCCGACGGGAAGTGAGCATTTCGTTGCTGGATGCACGGGCGGGATCGCCGCCCACGGCTGCGGAGTTGATGCGACGGCACTCCTATGAAGGCGCCGAGCAAGCTCTTTCGCTCCTGTTGGTGGAGTGGGAACGCTGGTCGGCTGAATTGTTGGAGAGCCATATCTCTTATCCGCTGCTCTGTTATTTCCGGTCACAGCATACAAATCAGAGCTGGATCGGCGCATTGACTTCCGTGCTGGATGCGTCGGCGCTGCTGATTGCGGGAGTGCGGGGGCATGAGGCGCGGCAGGCACAGTTGACCTTTGCAATGGCGCGCCACGCACTGGTGGATCTGGCGCAGATTTTTTCACTTGCTCCGGTGAAAAATGCACCTGACCGGCTTCCCCCTTTGCGTTATGAGCAGCTTTACACTTCGCTCTGCCAAAGCGGAGTGAGCGTTTGCCGGGACGGGCACTCGTATGAGAGGCTCAGCGAGATGCGAGCGCTCTACGAGGGATACGCCGAAGCGCTAAGCAATTTTCTTTGCATGCCCTTGCCGCCGTGGATTGCCGACCATCCTCACAAGGACAACTGGCAGGCAGTGGCCAAATTGCGTGCGCAGACGGAGGCGGCAAATGCGCCGGCGGTCAGTGCTGCGCCGGATATCAATGTGCCGCAGACGATTGCCACGCTGGTTGACGATCATCACGACTTTTGAACGACATTGCATGCAACATGCGTGTGCTTCTAAACTTGGAGTAGTTGGGGCAGGTGCTCGCACCGACTTTTGTTTCATGATCGCGCAAAGCCTCAAAAATGGCGGTCTACGATGTGCGGAAGTGGTGAAATGGCAAACACACTAGCCTTAGGAGCTAGCGCCGAAAGGCTTGCGGGTTCAAGTCCCGCCTTCCGCACCAATTGTCAATGGCTCGTTGAGTAGAGTTGCGCCGCTTGGCAAGTACTTGGCTCAACCGGAAATTCCTCGAAGGCTTTCCGATCCAATCCAGCAATCGATGAAAACAAACCTGGGTGACTTTCTGTCGCTCGTCTCCTTGCGGAGATCGAGGAAGCCTGCCACCCAGTTATTGATTCCAGTTGAGCGAGTCTATTTCGACTGGAGCAGGATTGCCTTTCCTTTAGCTTGCGAGGTGCGAAGGAAGTAAATAGCGCCGTAAATACCCCAGATAGCTGAGATCCCAAGAGCAAAGAGAGGCTCCTTGAAAGTTCCCAAATTGAAGATGGGACCAATCAGGTAAAAGGCCATGCAAGTGAGATTGGCGAGAAGACCGAAGCCTGGGATAAGCAAGTGCAGGACGACGTTGTAATCGGGTCGCTTATGGAAGGCCACGATGCACAGGAAGCAACTAAGCGCGTAGAGGATGAACGTGCCGAAGTTGGAGGTCAGAGTCACAATGCCAATTGAACTCGGCAGGCTCGCCAACTGATCGTGCGTTGTGTATCCAAAGCTGGAGAAGATGCCCTTTGGCAAGGCTGCAATGGCTGCATCCGTGGGTGCGCCGGAATCCGCAAAGTAGAGGGAGACGCCGAGGACGCCGATGACCGCGGAGATAACGGCCAAGGTCCAGATGGCGCTGCGTGGTGACAAAGACTTGGCGTGAAGGATGCCGAAGTGTTCGGGGGCCTCGTTGTCTTTTCCCATGGCGTAGGTGACGCGAGCGCCGGTGTTCATGCACGCCAGGGTGGTTCCGATGAGGGCCAGGAAGACTGTGATAGCCTCGCCGAGCATAAAGTATCTGCCGTTGCCATGGCCGAGCAGGGCGTCGCCGACGATGATCATCATATCGCCGAGGGGGGCTGCCGAACCGGTGGCGCTTTGCATGGTATAGCCGGAGTTGAGGAAGTAGTTGGCCGCGAAATACTCAATCAGATAACACAGCACACCCTGAATGAGCAGAGAGGCAATGACTGCGATAGGGATGTGCTTAGTCGGGTTCTTGGCCTCACCACCCATGGAGGTTACCGACTCAAAGCCAACAAGGATCAGGATAGCGACCGTTCCCTGAATAAAGACCCAACTGAAATTGTGGGGCGACACTACTGAGGCCGCGGAGGTGTGAGTGAGTATATTCCCGCTGCTGTCCTTATCAGGATAAGTGATTACGTAGGGAACAGGCTTGCCGGCAGAGTCGAGCAACGGAAGCGGATTTCCGCCTGAGTCGCGGACGATTGATCCGTCTTTGGGGTCGGTCTTGAACTGGTAATTGTAAGTGGCCAGTGTTTGACCGTCGTACTGATAGGCGGTGGGGCCGGTTGTGCCAGAAGGATGGCTGGTGCGATAGCCGATAGCTAGAACGCTGAAGACGAGGAGCGCGGAGATCTGCACGACGTTGATTGCGAGATTGACGGCTGTGGAAGCGCCGACGCCCTTCTGGGCTATCCATGCGACGAAGAAGGAGAAGACCACGGCGACCAGCGCCATGAAGACCGGACCGGGGTTGGATCCGCTCATGAAGTTTGGATAGAGGAAGCCAACCACGTAGCCGACGAAGACGCCGGTGGTGGCGACCATGACGCCAGGATAGACCCAGTAATAAAGGTGCGAGCCCCAGCCGACGATGAACTTGGCGACGCGTGCATATTTGAAGGCCTTGTCCTTGGAAAGTAGCGCCTGCTCGGCGTAGTAGTAGCTGGAGCCGGTGCCGGGATAGAGCTTGGAGATTTCCGCGTATGCGACGGCAGTAGCCAGGCAGAGGGCCAAGGCGACGATGATGCCCCACCACATTGCCGGGGCTGTGGATGGCTGTCCCGCGACCCCGGTGGTGGCCTGCAGATAGAAGGTGAGCCAGAGAAAAGCGCCGGGTGCAATGAGGGCCATTGCATTGCTTGTCAACCCGGTAAGGCCAAGCGTGGATTTCATCTGAGGTGCGTTCTGATCTGCCATGAGCAATCTCCTCGATATGGAATTCGTGTATGCACTCCCGGCGTCGAGCCCGGGACTTCAAATCAATTTAGCCGTTCCGATGGAATGCGGGACAGCCGGCAAAAGCAAAAGCGCCGATGCGCGCAAGGGTAAAGTATTGCCAGAAGCAGGCGGGGCCGGTCGGGCCGCAGAAGAGTGCGAGGCCGCTCTGCTGTTTCGCAGTGATTCTTCTGCAGTGCAGCGATAGTAATCGCGACCAAATAAAGAACTAATAAAGAAAAGAGACAGGATTTGAATTACGGAGGGAGGAGACCGTCGGCAATCGAAGGCCCAACAACATTGCAAACCTGCAATTCCGGGGCCGACGCATGACTTTGCAAGTGGCTCTCAGACGCTAGATTCAGGGGTTACCTGAGGAATGCTCATCGATAACATGAATGTCAAGACACCAGAAAATGGAAGGATGAAAGGACCTGCGCCACTGATGCGCATTTTGCAAAAGCCTTATACGATCCTTACGGTCGTAAGCAAATACTTAGAACATTCTTAGTCAAGTCCGCATTGCGGTGGCCTCTTCAGACTGCAACAGAGAGGCCCGAGGATTGTTGTGCCCAAGAGTGGAAAGACAATTTGAACATAGATAAGTTGTTCTCGATATATTGCAGCTTTTCCAGGTCACTTCGCGGGCATCAGGCTGAGTGGGGAATCAACTCAGAGGCCGCGATATTTCCATAAAAACTCGTGTGATTTAACCAGCGACGCTCGACATCGTGGAGGTCAGATAGAGATGAGAAGGAATTCGAGAATGGGAAAAGCAGCAGGAACTGCGATCTTGATTGTGGCAGCTCATCTTGTTTCTTTTGCCCAGAGCGGCGCAACGAACCCCGATATAGCGATCTCGATTTCGGGACCGGAGCCCGATTTGACAAACGGAGGGCCGCGAATGGACGCCCTCGCAGCGGCCAATGGGTTGCCCTCGGGGCATGGCGATGAGGATCAAACGGCGTCTCCGTCAGCTCCAACGTCCGTATCGGCGCCGACCAAGCCAAAGCCGGGATTCTTTGTGCGTTGGGGCAAGGCGTATCTGGCGGATTGGACGGGGACAACGCCCACCGATCCCAATGCACCGCAACGCCGCGGAACGCCGCCTCCCATTCCCGCACCGCCTTATCCGGCCTCAGACTGGCCTATGGGAGGCACGCAGGAGATCGGGGCGCCAGACTACAGCACGTACCAATTGCAGGCGGCCCTTGATGGAGACCCGATCAAGCTTAGCAAGATTAAGTGGTACGGATGGATATCTGTCGGTGCAAACGGCTCGACCAACAATCGCGGGAATGCAAGCAAAGGGATCGGCGCCAACGCACCGTCTGCCTACGATGTATTCCCTAACACCGTCGTGCTTGACCAGCTTGCGCTTTACACGGAGCGGCTGGCAGATACCGTGCAGACGGATCACTTTGACTGGGGATTTCGGATCACTAATCTCTATGGGCAGGATTACCGGTACACGACATCGCATGGCATACTCAGCCAGCAGTTACTGGTGAAGAATGCGCAGTATGGTTATGACCCGGTGATGTGGTACGCGGACCTCTACTTTCCGAAGCTGGGACAGGGCGCAGATTTACGAATTGGGCGTTACATTTCTCTTCCGGACATTGAGGCGCAGCTTGCACCGAACAACTACACTTACTCGCACTCCATTCTCTATACCTATGACTGCTACACCATGGTGGGCGCGAATCTGACCGTGAAGGTGAATGACAACTGGACCGTTCAAGGAGGCTTATCGGGGAGCTGCGACACCGCGCCGTGGACCTCAGATGCGCGGCTTACCGGAAATGTCTGCGTGATCTATACATGGCACAACGGCGGAGATTCGGTAAACACCTGCGATAACACTATCAACAACGGCAAATATGGTTATAACAATCTGACCGCGTTTTACGAGACCTGGTATCACAGCATCAGCCCACATTGGCACACCGATACCGAGGGCTGGTACCAATACATGAGTCAGACGCCGAACATGTGGTGGATCAATACAGGGGTGCCTTATAACAAGGTGAGTTCGCCGTGGCCGGAGAATACGAGCAATAACAGGTTCATCTACCCCGGAGGGCCTGGAAGCGCGCCGACCACGCCTTCAACCCTCAACTTCGGCGCGGTCTGCGAGAATCCGAATACCTCTTACACGGGCGCGCACGCGGCTTACTGCTACGCTCCGGAGTGGGCGATTACTAACTATGTCGAGCATAACTTCTGGAATAACACGGCATCGCTGAATATGCGCAACGAGATTGTGGATGACATAAAGGGACAACGGACTGGAACACCCGCGATATACGAAGAGCACATGATTGGGTTCGACTTCTGGGCAGGCACAACGGTCACTTTCCGCCCGGAGTTGAGTTACACTCACGCATTTAGCCCTTACGGTTTGAGGGCGCTGGATATCAACCCTGGCTCGTCCGTTTCAGCTTTGGACAATGCGCCTGCAAATCAGCTTCCGCAGGCGACAATGAAGGCATTGGGGGCCAAGACCCAGTCGCTTACGATTGCCGCAGACATCATCTGGCATTTCTAGAGAATCTTCAACAGAATCTTGATAGAAGCTGGCAACAGCTCAGGAGAGACGGGGCGAGAGGTGGACGACAACTATCTACCATTCCTTTCCTATGCGATCCCAACGCATCCCTTACTAAATTTTTATATAGGTCTGGCTAGGCTCAAGTCAGACTCTTCGGCCGATGCGTAGATGGACCTATATTGGCGCGTCTTGGGGGGATTGACGGAATGCATGGAGGAAGTATTGAACGACGAACCGTCGAATGCGGGTCAGGGTACGATCCTACTGGTGGACGACGACAACTCCACACGGCGGGCACTGAGGGTGACGCTGGCGGGGATGGGATTCACGATAGTGGAAGCGGCACGGGGCGAGGAGGCGCTCTCACTTGTGCGTGTGGCGTGGTTCGATGGGGTGTTGCTGGACGTGGAAATGCCGGGGATGGGTGGCATAGAAACTTGCCGGAGCATTCGCCACGCGCTTGCGCGGCTTCCGATTCTGATCCTGAGCGTAAAGGACAGCGAGGACGACAAGGTGGCTGCGCTGGACGCAGGCGCGGACGATTACATTACTAAACCGTTTCAACTGCGGGAACTGACAGCGCGACTGCGCTCAGCGGTTCGGAGGAGGAATGCACAGGATGAGAACCGCGGCACACCGCTTCGCCACGGGCAACTAGAACTGGATCCGGTGCGGTACCGGGTGTTGAAACGCGGGCTGACAATTCACCTTACGCCGAAGGAATTTGAGATGCTGCATTACCTAATGATGCACGCAGGCGAGCCGATTCCTCATGCGCGGTTGCTGAAATCGGTGTGGGGGCAGGACTATGGCAACCAGATTGAATACCTTAGGACCTTTGTGCGGCAACTGCGCAAAAAGATTGAGGACGATCCTGGCAATCCCCAGTATCTACTGACGGACGCTTACCTGGGTTACCGGTTCGGTGAACTGGAAGCTGGTGGTTAAAGACTGCAATCTTTGAGCTGGACCAGGTGCTCTTGGAGAAGGCCGCAGGGCAGAACCGAACCGACCGGAGTAATCTGGTGGAATCATGAGTCCAACTTCCCAGCAGCCCCAAGTCAATCTTGCCCAGACCCCCGACTACCGCGAGACGTACGCCAACAGCGTGCAGGTGCGCGTCAGCGTTTGGGATTTTCAGTTAATTTTCGGACTTGCCTCGAGTGACAGTCCCGATCAGGTATCGGTTCGCAACCACCAGGGCATATTCCTCAGCCCGCAGCAGGCCAAGGCCCTTTGGAACATACTGGGACAGAATCTGGCGCAGTACGAACAGGCGTTTGGAACCCTGAACCTGGAGCCGAAGAGCCACAATTTCCCGCAGGGTCCGATCAATTAGCTGAGGAGTACGCTTGCGCCTGAGACGCCTGTTACAGCCTCGGCTGGACGCGCCGTTGCCCTTCTGGATGATTTATCCGGTGGTCTTTGCGGTGCTATATGCCAGTCATTTCAGCCTGTTACGCGTTCCCTACTACTGGGACGAGGCGGGGTACTACATCCCTGCGGCATGGGATTTCTTTCGCACTGGAACTCTAATTCCGACCAGCACGGTGACGAACGCGCACCCGCCCCTGCCGAGCATCTATCTGGCGCTATGGTGGAAGGCTTCAGGGTTCTATCCCGAGGTGACACGCGAGGCGGTGCTGATGGTGGCCGCTCTGGGGCTGCTGGCGGTGTGGCGACTTGCGATGCGGCTGGTAGGCGTGGCATCGGTAGCCTTTTGGACTGTGGTACTTACGGGGCTCTACCCGATTTGGTTTGCGCAGAGTTCGCTGGCCCATGGGGATATTTTCGCGGCGGCCTGTACGCTGTGGGGGCTGGTGTATGCGCTGCCGGACAGGGACCGGAAGCCTTGGGCTGCGGCATTGTGGTTTGCGGCCGCGGCAATGTGCAAGGAGACGGCGATCGCTATTCCTCTGACATTGGCTCTGGTGAGCGGATTGGAAGGGTTCCGGGCGAGTTCGGTGGCGCAGTGGAAGCTTTGGCGGGAGGCATTTTGGCTCGCGAGCAGCGCGTTGCCACTTGCGGGGTGGTATGCCTATCACTTTGAAAAGGCTGGGTTTATTTTTGGTAATCCGGAGTATTTGCGTTACAACGCGCAGGCTACGCTTGACCCGCTGCGGATTGCGGCGGCGTTTGGGCATCGCTTGCTGCATCTGACGGCGCACATGAACATGTTTGTTCCGGTGCTGATGACGATTGCGGCGCTGATGCTGGAGCCGAGGCCGGATGCGGAGGGAAATGAACGGGCACGGATCGGCAAGGAGGCGCTGCGGCGGATAGGTCTTGTGCTGGTTGTTAACGCGTTGCTTTTCAGCGTTTTAGGGGGAGCGTTGCTGACGCGGTACCTGCTGCCTATGTACCCTTTGATTTTGCTGATTGCGGTAACGACTTTCTACCGGAGAGTGCCGTACTGGCCGGGGCTTGCGGTGTTCTCCGCGGCAGCGTTTGTTTTGGGGTTGTTTATCAATCCGCCGTATGGGTTTGCGCCTGAGGACAACCTGGCTTATGCGCGGGTGGTGCGGATGGAACTGGCTGGAATTGCACAACTTAGCAAACGGTATATGGGAGCGACGGTGCTCTCGGCGTGGCCTGTAACGGACGAGTTGACGCGGCCGGAGTTGGGATATGTGAGGCAGCCGTGGGATGTGTATAAGGTGGAGGATTTTACGGAGGCGCAGATTGAGCGGGCTGCCGCTGAGCCGGAAAAGTACACGGCAGCCCTTGTGTTTTCAACGAAGTACGATCCGCCGCCTTTGATCCAAATTTCACGGCTGGGCGGCGATGCGCTGGAGGAACGGTACTTCGGGCTGCACCACGACCTGGCGCCGGAGGCGATTGCGCGGGAGCTGGGGGGAACGCTGGTGTGGAAGCGGGAAGACCACGGAATGTGGATTGCGCTGATCCGGTTCGAGCGGCAGTTGGATGCGCGCGTGGAAAATGGAGTAACCCCAAATGGTTTGTAGCGACCGCAAAAGGTCCCCTTAAAGGGTTTCACCGAGCACAAAATGTCTGCCTGGGAGGTGAGAAAACGCAAGAAACCTAACCTAGGAAATGAACCTTTAATGGGAAAGATCACCAGAGAAATGAACAAAATCAGCGATTGGTTTGTACGGAAATGAACCTCTTTTTTGCGGAATGCGCTGAAGGCAGGGGCGATAAGAAAGCCGGGCGATGAAGATGCGGCTTTTTTAGGGATTTCGCGACTGTGGGGGTGGAGTTGAACAGGGGTGGGCGAAACGGCTACGGTCCCCTTCGAGTCCGACTTGGGCGGGCCCTTCGTTACGGTCAGGGTCTATGGTGGTGAGTTACCGGGATGCTGTTCATCCTCGTTGGAAGACTTTCGACAAGCCGACATCTCGGTACTAATCTCTGGTCAACGAGCGACTCGGCGATTGAGCACCAATGCAGAATCACCGATTCTCGTCCTGAGAACTGACGTACTTTTAGATCTGCTGAGTGGGCAAGGCTGCTCAGTGGACTATACAAAACGATGTAGACACTCTACTTCCATTGGGAGTAGAGTATCTACATCCATGAGCGAAAAAGACCAATATAAGAACCGAATCGAGCTGCTGCAGGGAACACTCGACATGCTTATTCTTCAGACCCTGCAATGGGGACCGCAGCACGGATACGGAATTGTCCAGGCCTTACGTTTGCGATCCGGAGACGTGCTTCAGGTGGAGACCGGATCACTGTATCCGGCTCTCCATCGATTGGAGCGTCAGAGCTGGGTGCAGTCTGAGTGGAAGCAGTCAGAGAGCAAGCAAAAAGCCCGATATTACCGAATCACGGCCAAGGGGAAAAAGCAGTTGGCCTCTGATCTGGGCCGATGGGAGCGGATTGTCGAAGCGATT
>Ga0181531_10001608_pt1 | contig 14227 bp, 11 predicted proteins | sample PEATcosm2014_Bin_38_FD_119743 | JGI IMG/M metagenome (GOLD analysis project Ga0181531, IMG submission 119743) | Peatland microbial communities from MTU Mesocosm Facility, Houghton, MI, USA - PEATcosm2014_Bin11_10_metaG | ecosystem: Environmental > Terrestrial > Soil > Wetlands > Peat | place... | reverse complement strand
GGGTTCGATGTGGAGTCGGAACAGATTGTGAAGTTGCTTGGCGCGCAGGCGAGTGAAGTGCGAGTGATGAAGCGGATGATTGAGCGGGGCATTAACTCGCCGATGACTTCGAGCCTGGGGCGGCTATTTGATGCGGTGGCTGCTGTTGTGCTGGGGCGCCGAGTGGTTGACTATGAGGCACAGGCCGCGATGGAGCTGGAAGGGATTGCTGTTGACGAGCTGGACCGGATTGAGCAGGGGGGATATTGGCCGGAGTTGCACTCGGCGGCGGTAGAGACAGGCAGCGTGGCTGTGATCAAGACGGGGAAGATGTGGAAGGCGGTGCTGGAAGACCTGTGGCGTGGTGTGCCGGCGAGGTGGATTTCCGCGCGGTTTCATGCGGGTGTTGTGGAGGGATTCATCAATGCCGCGGGTATCGCGCGGATAGAGACGAGCATCAATGTGGTTGCTCTGAGTGGCGGTTGCATGCACAATCGCAGGCTTTCGCGGCTGCTGCGGGCTGGGCTGGAAGAAGAGGGGTTTGAGGTGTATCAGCATCGCAACGTTAGCCCTGGGGATGGAGGGCTTAGCTATGGGCAGGTTGTTGTAGGAGCGGCGAGTCTTGCGATGCGGAGTTAATTGGTTCCCACTCATCGCGCGATGAGTCTGCGCGATGGATGGGTAACTCGTTGTTGCTGGATAGATCGAGTTATGCCTGAGTTAGCCGGAGAGGCGGACTAGCTGCTGGGCTTCGAGGCGCGGGCCCAGGATGGAGATTCTTGGGATGCGGCCGCGGACCATGGCTACTTCGTCGCAACGGTGGAGGCGCGGGCAGGTCTGGCAGTCTTTGAATATCTTGTCCGGTAACTCGGACTTATCTTCGACGGTGCGGAAACCGTACTTGAAGAAGAAGTCGGGTATGCGGGTGAAGAGGCAGACGGACTGGATGCCGTGTTCTTCCGCTTCTTCGATGAGTGCGCCGAGGATGCGGCCGCCGGCTCCCTGGCTTTTGGCTTCAGGCTTGACGACGATGGAGCGAACTTCGGCGAGATGGGGGCCGTAAAGATGGAGCGCGCCGTTGCCGAGGAAGACGCCGCTGTCGGATTCGGCGATGGTGAAGTCGCGGATGTTCTCGCAGATCTCGGCGAACGGACGGCGGAGCAGCGTGCCGTCGGTGGAGAGCGAGTTGACGAGGTCGTAGACGTTGGTTGCGTCCTGAAGGAGGGCCTTACGTATGAGCATGGACGGCCTCCTGTGAAATTGCGGCGATGCGGGCAATCCGGGCAATCCCGGCAATCCGATCACTTGCGGCGGCAAGGGCTTGATGGACGCGCTCGCGGGCGGTTCCACCGATCACGTCGTGGCAATCGAGGGTGGCGTTGAGGGTGACCGCGGCGAAGAAATCCTCATCGAACTCGGGGCCGAATGCGCGCAGTTCATTGATGGCTAAATCGCGCAGTTCAACGCCTTCCTGGAGCGCGAAGCGGACAGCATTTCCAATCTTTTCGTGCGCAGTGCGAAAGGGAACGCCCTTATGGACTAGATAAGTGGCCGCGGCCATGGCGTTGAGATAGCCGACTTGCGCGGCCTCTGCCATGCGCTCGCGATTGAATTGAAGAGCGTCGGTGAAGCGCGCTACAAGTGTCAGCATCTGAGGCACGAATTCAACCGCAAAGGCCGGTTCCTGAGTTTCCTGCATGTCTTTATTGTAGGCCAAGGGAAGGCCTTTGAGCAGCAAAGTGACGGTTTGCGCGGCACCGTGGATACGGCCGACCTTGGCGCGGATGAGTTCGGTAAGGTCGGGATTTTTCTTTTGCGGCATGGCGCTGGAGCCGGTGGAGAACGCTTCAGGCAGAGCGACGAATCCGAATTCCGCAGTGGCGAAGAGGGTGATTTCCTCAGCGAAGCGGCTGAGGTGGAGGCCGACAAAGGTAAGCGCGTGCAAGTATTCGAGAACGAAGTCGCGATCGCTGGTGGCATCGATGGAGTTGGCGGTGGGAGCGGTGAAACTGAGTTCGCGCGCGGCGATGGTGCGGTCGAGGACGAGGGTTGCGCCGGCGACTGCGCCGGAACCTAGCGGGCAGTAGTCGAGACGCGCGGAACAATCCTGCAGGCGGGTTACGTCGCGGAGAATCATCTCGACGTAGGCGAGAAGCCAGTGGGCAACGAGGACCGGTTCGGCGCGCTGGAGGTGAGTGTAGCTGGGCATGACGGAGTCGCCCGCGGCGTGGGCCTGTTGGACGAGCGCGTTGGCCCATTGCGCGAGGGATTCGACCACGAGCGAGATTTGAGTGCGGACGTAAAGGCGCAGGTCAGTTGCGATTTGCTCGTTACGGCTGCGGCCGGTGTGAAGCTTGAGACCGAGGGAACCGATGCGGTTGACCAGCGAAAGCTCGACGAAATGATGAATGTCTTCGGCGGAGGGGTGATTGCGCACGAGGGCCTGGCCCTCCTCGGAGGCGTGATCGGCGGCGATGGAGTCGAGGGCGGCACGGATCTCCGCGCCTTCTTCCGCAGTGAGGATACCGGCGGCGATAAGAGCCGACGCGTGGGCTTTGCTGGCGGCTACTTCCTGCGGGAGGAGGCGCCAGTCAAAGACGATGGAACGCTGCCACTTTTCGAAGTCGCTATCGAGTGGCTCGCGAAAGCGGCCGGACCACATTTTTACGGATTGTTGTTCGTTGGACATTGATTCAGGCGTACCTTACGCTAATTCTTATCGTTTGAGCTGTTCAATTTGGGCATCTCAATGCCTTTGCTCAGGGTGAGGAGGCCGGCCGCGGCATAGGTCAATAACTTGTCGCGGGTGTCGGTGATGTCGAGATTGCGCATGGTTAATTGTCCGATGCGGTCGCGCGGGGAAAAGGTTGACTCGGTCTTTTCCATGCTGAGGCGCTCGGGATGGAAGGTGAGGTTGGGCGACTCGGTGTTGAGGATGGAGTAGTCGTTGCCGCGACGCAGCTCGAGGGTGACTTCGCCGGTAATGGGTTGGGCGACCCAGCGCTGGGCGGACTCGCGAAGCATGATGGCCTGTGAGTCAAACCAGCGGCCCTGGTAGAGGAGGCGGCCTAGCTTGCGGCCATTGTCGCGATACTGCTCGATGGTGTCCTCGTTGTGAATGCCTGTGATCAGCCGCTCGTAAGCAATGAAGAGCAGGGCGAGGCCGGGGGCTTCGTAGATGCCGCGGGACTTGGCTTCGATGATGCGGTTCTCGATTTGATCGGACATGCCGAGGCCGTGACGGCCACCGATACTGTTGGCTTCGAGAAGAAGAGCAACCGGATCGCTGAATTGGCGGCCGTTGAGCGCTACGGGAAAGCCTTCTTCAAAGCGGACGGAGACTTGTTCGCGCTGGACTTCGACATCGTCGCGCCAGGAGGCTGCGCCCATGATGGGGGCGACGATTTTGATGGAGGTGGAAAGATGCTCCAGGTCCTTGGCTTCGTGGGTTGCGCCCAGGATGTTGGAATCGGTTGAGTAGGCTTTTTCGGCGGACATTTTGTACGCGAAACCGGAGCGCTGCATGAAGGCGGACATTTCCGCGCGGCCGCCTAGCTCGTCGATGAAAGCGGCGTCGAGCCAGGGCTTGTAGACCTTGAGATTGGGATTGACGAGCAGGCCGTAGCGGTAGAAACGCTCGATGTCATTGCCCTTGAAGGTTGAGCCGTCGCCCCAGATGTGGACGTCGTCCTCCTGCATGGCGGCGACTAACATGGTGCCCGTTACGGCGCGGCCTATGGGCGTGGTGTTGAAGTAGGTGACGCCGGCGGTGCTGATGTGGAATGCGCCGGACTGGAGAGCGGCGATGCCTTCGCGAACAAGCTGACTGCGGCAGTCAATGAGACGGGCTTTTTCCGCGCCGTATTCGAGGGCCTTGCGTGGAATTTCGTCGTAGTCGGTTTCGTCGGGCTGGCCGAGATTCGCCGTGTAGGCGTAGGGGATGGCGCCCTTCTGCTTCATCCAGTGAAGAGCTGCTGAGGTGTCGAGCCCGCCGGAGAAGGCAATGCCGACTTTCTGGCCGACGGGCAGGGATTCGAGAATTACGGACATGCTTGAGAGCCTCAGATTACAGATGACAGGTTACAGATGACAGTGAACAGCGCGCAGTGAGCGGCACTCAGTGAAAAAGTGAAGAAGTGAATAAGTGAACAAAGACCCGACTACTGAAAGCTTGCTGCGTTGGGCAGGCCGCCTAGTAGTAAAAGCAGCAATGCTTTTTGCGCGTGCATGCGGTTTTCTGCCTGGTCGAAGATTATGGATTGCGGGCCGTCGAGGACTGCGTCAGTCACTTCCGCATTGCGGCGGGCGGGCAGGCAGTGCATGAAGACGGCGTGAGGAGCGGCCTTGGACATGAGCGCATCGTTCACCTGGAACGGGCGGAAGATGGGTGCGCGCTTGCTGGACTCGTGCTCCATGCCCATGCTGACGCAAACATCGGTGTAGATGGCGTCTGCGCCTTCGGCGGCATGTTGCGGGTCCTGCAAGAGGCGAACTTCGCAGCCGCTGGCTTCGGCGATTTCACGGGCTTTGGTGACGATTTCGATGTCTGGCGAGTAACCCCGCGGCGTGGCCACGGTAACATTGGCGCCTAACTGCGCGCCGGTGAGCATAAGTGAGTGGCAGACGTTGTTACCGTCACCCACATAAGTGAAGTTAAGGCCTGCGACGGAGCCGAAGTGTTCCTGCAGGGTCATGAAATCGGCGAGCGCCTGGCAGGGATGCTCGAAGTCAGAGAGCGCGTTGATGACGGGGACACGCGAGTTGGCGGCCATCTCCGTGATGGTGTCGTGCGCGTAGGTGCGCAGGACGATGACATCGACCCAGCGCTCGACGTTGCGCGCGACGTCGGCGATGGACTCGCGCTCGCCGAGTGGCGAGCTGGTCTGATCGACGAAGATGGCGTTGCCGCCCATGGTGTTGATGCCGGTTTCGAAGGCGAGGCGGGTGCGCAGGCTGGCTTTCTCAAACATGAGGACCATTTGCTTGGCATCGAGGGCATGGCGATAGTCGCGTGGGTTGCGCTTTACGTCGTGGCCGAGCTTGAGGATCGCGCGGACCTCGCCGCTGGAGAGATCGGCGATAGAGCACATGTCTTCACCGGCGAGGCGTGCGGCGGCGGCGAGAATGTCGGAGTCCTGTTGCACGGGCGTATTGGCCTCGATGCGGTCGATGGTGGCGCGGCTAGCCATTGGTGGTGCCTCCTACAGTTTGGGATTCGGATTGGGTTGCGGTTACGGATGCCGCGTGTCCCGTGAAGATTTCGTCCAGAGCGGCTATGGCGGTGTCGACGTGAGCGCGTTCCAGGATGTACGGAGGCAGGAAACGCAGGACCGTATCGCTGGTGCAGTTGATGAGGATGCGGCGCTTGAGCATTTCAGCGACGGCGAGTTTGGCGAGTTCGGCGGAATCAAGTTCGGCGGCAATCATGAGGCCTTTGCCACGCACGTCGATGATGGCCGAGTGGCGCGTGGCGAGAGAACGGAGCTGTTGCTGGAAGTAGTCGCCGACTTCCGTGGCGTGTGCGAGGAGATTCTCGTGCTCGATGTGGTCGATGACGGCGATAGCGACAGCGCAAGCGAGCGGGCCCCCACCAAAGGTGGTGCCGTGCATGCCGGCGTGGATGGCGCGCGCAACCTCTTCAGTGCAGAGAACCGCGCCGAGAGGAATGCCGCCGGCCAGCGGCTTAGCCAGCGTGGTGATATCGGGCTGAATGCCGTAGTGCTGATAGGCGCACCACTTGCCAGTGCGGCCCATGCCGGCCTGGATTTCATCGACAATGAGCAGCGCACCTGTGGACTGCGTGAGGGTGCGGGCTTCGGCGAAAAACTCCTGGGTAAGCGGACGGATGCCGCCTTCGCCCTGAATGGCTTCGACGAGGATGGCGCAGACTTCGTTGGAGAATTTATCGCGCAGGTCGGCGATGTCGTTGAAGCGAACGAACTCGACGCCGGGAACGACGGGGCCGAAGGGCTCGCGATATTTGGCCTTGTGCGTAGTAGAGACAGAACCGAAGGTGCGGCCGTGAAAGCTTTGCTCGAGGGCAAGGAACTTTGTGCCGATGTTGACGCCTTCGCTGCGTTTGAGGCCGGCATAGGCGCGGGCGAGTTTCATTGCGCCTTCCCAGGCTTCTGTGCCGGTGTTGGCGAAGAAGGCGCGGTCAAGGCCGGTGCGCTCAGTGAGGCGCAGGGCGAGTTCCGCTTGCCCTTCGTGATAGAAGAGGTTCGAGGTGTGGATGAGCGCGCGGCTCTGGTTGATGATGGCGCGTTCAATCACGGGATGGCTGTAGCCGAGGGCGTTGACGCCGATGCCGCTTAGGAGGTCCAGATAGCGATCGCCCTGTTCGTCGATGATGTGAACGCCTTCACCCCGGACGAAGAGGATGGGGTTGCGGTCGTAAGTGGAAAGCAGAAGCTTGGCTTCCGCGGCGCGAATTTGATCGAGTTTGGTCAATTCCTTTTCTCCTGCCCGGTCAAGAAACGTCAGATCGTGATTGGTCAACAATCGGCGTCTTTGAGCGGTCCCTCAGGGGCTAAAGCCCAGAGTTTGTAGGGCCCTTTTTCGGCACGACTAAAGTCGTGCCCTTTCAAAACAGTTCACGTTGCAATTCCGCATCAGGCGACCATGACTTCGGTGCCGTGGGCTACGCGGGAGCTGGTCAGGTCTGGAAGGGCACCGGCAGCTTCAGCGGGAAGAATTCGTACGCGCTTTACGCCGTTGAGCAGAGCTTCACGGCAGGCGCTGAGCTTGGGCAACATACCACCGGAGATGACGGCGCTTTTAGCCATCTCGGCGATTTGATCGATACTCAGCCATCGCAATACTTCACCATTTGCGCCTTTGACGCCGGGAACATCGGTGAGGAAGACGAGGGCGTCGGCGCGGCAAGCGATGGCGCAGGCGGCGGCCATTTCGTCGCCATTGATGTTGTAGTACTCGCCGTCGAAGCCGAGGGCCATGGAGGAGAGGACCGGCACCGCATTCAACTGCCAGATGGCGTCAATGAGCCTGACATCGCTGGAGACGATTTCGCCGACGAAACCGAGGTCGGGCGCGGTGCGCTTTTTGCGGGCGCGGAAGATGAGGCCGTCACCGCCGGAAAGGCCGACGGCCGGCTGACCGAGAGCGCCGAGCGCGGCGACGAGGGTCTTGTTGACTTTTCCGGCGAGAACCATGAGCGCGACGTCGCGGGTCTCGGCGTCCGTGACGCGCAGCCCGGCGACGAACTCGCTCTGCTTGCCAAGGGCCTTCAAAGTGCGGGTCAACTGGATGCCGCCGCCGTGAACGACGGCGACCTGATTGCCGTCGCGCACGAGTTCGGTAATGGCGCGCATCGACCCTTCGAGTAACTGCGGGGATTCGAGGCCCGCTCCACCGAGTTTGACTACAAACTTCATTCCTGGCCCTCCGCGGCAAATTTCATTCCAGGCCCTCGGCTTCGCTGTAGCCTTGCATGAGGTTGAGATTCTGGACGGCTTGAGACGATGCGCCCTTCAGCAAGTTATCGAGACAACTGACGATGACGGCGCGGCGGCCGGTCGAGTCGATTTGAAAGCCGATGTCGGCATAGTTTGTGCGCACCGAGTATTGGATTTGCGGCAGCGTTTTATCGTACAGGCGAACCATGGGGCAGTGCACATAAAAATCACGGTAAACGCGAGAGATGCTCTCGGGTGTCTGTACGCTGCCAAAGCGGACGTAGATGGTGGAGAGAATGCCACGCGGAATGGGCAGCAGGTGAGGCGTGAAAACGATCTGGCTCGAATCGATGCCGATCTGCTCGAGGAGTTCGCCGGTGTGGCGATGGCTGAAGACGCTGTAGGCGGAGAGATTGTCGGCTGCGTACATGAAATGTGTTTTAGCCGTTGGTGCTTTGCCTGCGCCGCTGACGCCACTTTTGGAGTCGGCGACAATGCCGTGGTCGAGATCGACGAGGCCCGCGGCGACGAGCGGCCGGAGAGCAAGGATAACGGAAGTGGCGTAACAGCCGGGGTTGGCGACCAGACGCGCGCCCGCGATTTCGGCGCGATGCAGTTCGGGCAAGCCGTAGATGGCCTCGGACTGGATCGCATCCGCAGCTTCCGGGTGTTCATCGTTGAAGCCGTAGACGGCGCGGTTGGCGGCTTCCTTGAGGCGCCATGCGCCGCTGAGGTCGATGACGCGAAGACCGCGCGAGAGGGCTTCCGGCACCCACTCGCGGGACTGCTCGTGCGGAGTGGCGAGGAAGAGGACTTTCACATCGAGATCGGCGAGCAGATCCCACGAGAATGGCTGCATCCGGATGTTACCGCTGCCGTGGCTGTCTGCCAGTTGCGGATGAATCTCGGCGAGACGTAGGCCTGCGCCGGGCTCTCCCGTGCCGGGCGACTTGGGGTCAGGACGGCCGGCAAAGACCGGGGGTGTGGTCTTGAGACGGGGATGGTGCAGCAGCAGGCGGGCCAACTCGGCGCCCGCGTACCCTGTAACTCCCACAACCGCGGTTTGTACCGATTGGCTCATGACTCGAGAATTATCCTTAAACGTGCTTCGACTTCTCCGGCGCGGCGGTTGTCGGGGCAGACGATCAGTACGGTGTCGTCACCGGCGATGGTGCCCACCACTTCCTGCCATTCCTCATAGTCCAGGGCCGCTGCGAAGGGCTGCGCTCCGCCCATGACGGTTCGCACGACTACCTGATTCATGGCCTGGCGCACGCGCAGGCCGAAACTTTCCATGACTTCCGCCACGGTGGGCGGACTGTCGTCTTCAACTGCCGCAGCGGAGCCGTTTCCATTGCCGTTGGGCAGTACATAGCCCCCTGGGCCCTTTGAGAGACGCAGTTCGTGAATGTCGCGCGAGAGGGTAGCCTGGGTGACCTCAAAGCCGCGGCGGCGCAGCTTGCGGCGCAACTCGTCCTGGTTGGAGACCAGCGAGTTGGCTACCAGATCCCTTATCGCGTTGTGTCGTTGAAACTTCATTTTTGCTTTCCGGTATTTCCATTGCCGATTTTCAGGCCAAGCGAAAGCGCGGCTCGCAGTGCAGCGGCCGCGCTTGAATAAATATACATCGAAAACGCATAAGTATGCAAAGACTTTCTGCGGTACAGAAAGATGAAATTCGTCCGAATTAATTGAGCTGACGCTTCATTGGGAGGTGGGGAGATGGCCGAAACCCATCCCTCAGGGGCTAAAGCCCTTATGATTCCAGGTTTCTACAGCGGCACGGATAAATCCGTGCCCTTTCAAAGCAAATGGTTCGCCATCAACTTCGAGGATGTTTCTTGCGATTCTTTTCTTCGTACATTGACTTGTCAGCGAGAGTGAGCAGTTCTTTTAGGGATTGCCGATCGTGCTCTTTCGCGGTGACATAGCCGGTGCTGAAGGCCAGGGGGTGTTCGCGGCCTGGTTTTGCATTGAGAGCGGCGGATGCTATTTCCAGACGGTGAGCGGCAATGGACATTTCCACATGGCTGCACTGGCAGATGACGGCAAATTCGTCTCCTCCGATGCGGCCGATTACATCCGTCTCACGGAAAGTGCGCTTGAGAAGTTCCGCGGTGTCCGCGATGAACTGCGAGCCGACGGTGTGTCCGAGAGAGTCGTTAATTTCCTTGAGGTTGTCGAGGTCGACGAACAGGACAGAGACGGGCAACTGGGAGCGATGGGCGAGACGGAGCGCCTGCTCGGCGAGAAGAGTGAATCCGCGGAGGTTGTAGACGCCGGTCAATTCGTCACGCAGGGAGAGGTCCTGAATCTCCGCTTCCATGGATTTGATGTACCAGGCGAGAACGATCAGGAAGGCGAACGACACAGTGGCGGCAACGGAGGCGAGGATTGCCGAGGAGTAGTGCTCCGGGAGGAATTGAGATTGATCGATGCGCGCCCGCCCGATTTCACGCAAGAACGGGAGGACCAGGAGAATGGGCCCGAGGACTCTGGCAATTCTGCTGCCGATGCCTCGGCCGAGGAAGATGGAAAAGACGCCAGCTTCGGATCGGCCAAGAATCGCGACAAGGGTGAGGATCGCGAAGCAAAACAGGGTTTGCACCGAAGTGCGGGTGATGGGAGACAGACCGAAGATCTTGAGTGCGCCGAAAATTTCTCCCGACACCAGCGTCAGGACAAAGAGCCCGAGACAGCCTGCAAAGAAGTCGGCGACGCGCACGGCAATTCGAGCACGTGCGCGGAGCAGCATCGCCGTGATCCCGAGCAGTGCCAATCCGATTGCGGTCTGCGGCGAGGGCCGGTCCGGCCAGGGCGATCGGGAGGTGGGATCGAAGGGGAACAGGCGCTCAAGCCCTGCGGAGACATGAAACGCATACTCGGCAAGAATCGCGATGCCTAACAGTGTTGCGAGGAGGGCGAACAGCTGGCTCAGGCGGTAGGTCCGGCTGGAATAGCGTGGGGCGGAGAGCTCGATACTGAGCGCGTTCAGGAGCAGGCCGATGGCGGTCTCGGCGGTCATCAGCTTCCAGGGTGCGGGCAGGATTTTGCCCAGGACGGGAAGATACCAGCCAAGGAGAATGACCACAGCGATTACAGCGACGACCAGAATGCTGACACGCTTGACAGGTTCCAGCTTCTTCAGCAACTCCGGGTCGGGTTGGCTTGGCGACAAAGCGGGAGTCAGTTTGAGCATCGTCGGCGAGCGGAAACCTGAATGGATAAAAGGAAAATCAAATCTCTTCCGTCAAAGTTCAGTGTAAACCGTTGTGAAGCGGTTCCGAAGGGCTGAATCTACAATGTTTGGAGGATATTGAAATGGGGAATGACGGAGTTGGAGGGCCTGGTCAATTGGTCCGCAAGACGATGCACTCGCCTTCACTGATACACTCTCGGATGGCCACAAAGAACTGTTGCCGGAGTTTCCAATTTCAAATCAAATGACAGCTATCGCACCGATTTCCACCATCAATGACCTTTTTCTCCGGATTGCTGGAGCAGGCAACCCGCGTGCCGTGCTTTGGCAGGACGAGTTTGGGAAATGGCAGCCGATTTCTTCGGACCAGATCTACCAGCGGGTGCGGGCACTGGCGGAAGCCTTTCTGAGTTGGGGCGCGAAAAAGGGCGACCGCATTGCGCTGGTCTGCGAGAACCGCTGGGAGTGGATGGTGACCGACTTTGCCGCTCTGTCGATTGGCGCGGCGGATGTGCCGATTTATCCCACGTTGACAGGCGAGCAGGTGGCGGAACTAATACGGGACGCAGACTGCCACATCGCCCTGGTTTCGACCCGGCAGCAGTTCGACAAGCTGAACGCAGTGCGTGAGCAGACGCCACTGGAGCGAATCGTGATGATGGACCCCGGTGCGCCTGCCGATGCGATTGCATTCAACTCGCTGATGGCGGGCGCCGATGAGCGTGGCAGTGAACATGACCCCGTTTTCGATGCGCTGGTACGGACGGTGGAACCGAAGGATCTGGCGACGCTGATCTACACGTCCGGAACAACGGGCGAGCCTAAGGGCGTGGCGCTGACGCATGGGAATGTCGCTTCAAACCAGAACTATTGCGTCGCGGATTTCGATTTCAATTCGTCGGATGCATGCATTTCATTTTTGCCGCTCTCGCACATCACGGCGCGGGCGCTGGACTACGCGATGTATAACTTTGGGGCGCAGGTGGCTTACTGCTCGAAATTCGACACGCTGCCGCAGGCGATGAAGGAGATCAGGCCGACGGTTTTGGTGGGCGTACCGCGGGTGTACGAGAAGATTCGGCAGGCGGTGGAGCAGAAGTCGGCGGCTTCGCCGGTGAAGAAGCGGATTCTGGCTTGGGCGGTTGGGCTGGGCGCGAAGTATCGAGAAACGGTTTACCACGGGGGCAAGCCGCAATCGCTGCAGTGGAAGCTGGCGGAAAAACTGGTTTATTCCAAAGTGATGGAAGCGTTTGGCGGGCGGGTCAGGATCTTTATCTCCGGGGGCGCTCCTTTGGGGATTGATACCGCACAGTGGTTTGCTTCAGTGGGTATCGCGCTTTGGGAGGGATATGGGCTGACGGAGACCTCGCCCGTGCTTGCACTGAATACGCCGCTGAACCAGCGCATGGGCACGGTGGGCAAGGCATTGCCGAACGTGGAGCTGAATCTGGCCGAGGATGGGGAACTACTGGTGCGAGGACCTTCAGTATTTGGAGGTTACTGGCGGAAGCCCATGGCCAATGCGGAGTGCTTCGATGCGGAGGGGTGGTTCAAGACTGGGGATATCGCGCACCTGGATGCGGATGGGTATCTTTCGATCACAGACCGGAAGAAGGAGCTGCTGAAGACCTCAGGTGGAAAGCTCGTGGCGCCGCAGCCGATTGAGAACAAGCTGAAGAACAATGTTCTGGTGGCGCAGGCTGCGCTGGTGGGTGACAAGCACAAGTTCATTTCAGCGCTGCTGTCGCCGAATTTCGCGGCGCTGGAGGATTGGGCGAAGCAACGCGGAATTGAAGGAAAGTCGCGCGCGGAACTGGTGGCTGACGAGCGGGTGATTGCGCTGTACGGGGAGATTGTGCGCGAGGTGAACGGCGGGCTGGCCAACTTTGAGACACTGAAGCGGTTCAGAGTGGTGGCGGATGAGTGGACGCAGGAATCGGGTGAACTGACGCCTTCAATGAAGCTGAAGCGGCGGGCGATTATGACTCGCTACGCGGGAGTGGTCACCGAGGTTTACGCGGACGAAGCAACCTCACGAGGCGAACGGGAAAGGTAAGGCCGCGGCCGAGTTCCTTGCCGAAGAGCTTGCGCTCAGTCCATAAGCGGTGAATGCCGCGAAAGAAGGGCGCGCCCCATGCACCAATGGCGAGCAGGCTGCCGAAGAGGATGACCGCATCGATGCTTTCGCGTCCGGCGCGAGTCCAGTAGGCGCCGGGCTCGAGATTGAGCCAGAGGGCGAATTCGTCGAGCGTGAGCGCGGCGCCGACTCCGTAGTTAATGGCCATGAGACGGCTGAAGAAGATGGACATCTCAGTATGTTTCTGCCCAAGGTCGGCCAGCCAGCCGTAGCCTACCAGCAGCAGGATGAGGATGCCCCACACTAGATGATGAATGTGATGGCCGCCGACCATGACCCACTGAAAAGGGCCTTCCTGGTGGACGACTTGCCGGACGAGGAGGCGCACGCCGCCAAAAGTGAGGAAGAAGGAAACCGAAGCGAGGAACATGCGGCGGCGGGGGCGGTCGGGGATGGTGGTGCGGACGAGGAATCCGATGCGCGTCAACTGAAGCAGCACGAGCAAGAGGATGATGATGAGGCTGGCAAAGGCCAGCAGTATGAGTGCTCCGGTTCCGGGCATAACTCATTATGAGGCGTGAGTTCCGGTGAGGGTATGCACTGGTGAAATATCCCAGGGACGGTGAGCGCGGTCACGATTTTGCTTTACAACGAAGGGGTACACTGTCTAAGGCGTCGAGACCGGGTAGTTTGACGGACGGAGGCGCAAGAACTCGGGGACCTGCTCCCGGTGTGGCCGCGCTCCGGCGATCTGGAGGGGGCCGAGCGAAATCGACGAGGAGATTTTACGATGCGAGTTGCTTTGTTGACCGGCGGCGGCGACTGCCCCGGATTGAATGCGGTGATTTATGCGGCCGTGAAGAAGGGCATCAACCACTATGGCGATGAGTTCATTGGCTTCCTGAACGGCTGGCGCGGCGTGCTGGACAACAACTTCATCCCGCTGACCCTGGAGAATACGGATGGGATCCAGTTGAAGGGCGGAACGATTCTGCACTCTTCGCGGACGAATGTGAAGAAGATTCCGGGTGGGATTGAGAAGGTGCAGGAAGTTCTGAAGATCAACAAGATCGACGCGCTGATTGCGCTGGGTGGCGACGATACGCAGTCGGTTACGCTCTACCTGAGCGAACACGGCGTGCCCAGCGTAGGCGTTCCGAAGACGATCGATAACGATATCAACGGCACCGACCAGACGTTTGGGTTCGACACGGCGGTGATGATTGCCACCGAGGCTGTGGACCGTATTCACACGACGGCTGACTCGCATAACCGCGTGGTGGTGGTGGAAGTGATGGGCAGGGATGCGGGCTGGATTGCCTACGCCGCGGGCGTAGCCGGCGGGGCGCACGTGATCCTGGTTCCGGAGAAAGAAATTGATATCGACCATGTGTGCGCGCTGCTGAAATACAACTACGACCACGGCAAACACTATGGTGTGGTGGTGGTGGCGGAGGGATGCCATCTGCCGGAGGTTGGACAGGTGATTGGCTCGGCGCAGGTGGACTCGTTCGGTCATGCGCGGCTCTCCGGGATCGGCGAGGCACTGGCGGAGTT
>Ga0181531_10001607_pt1 | contig 14228 bp, 10 predicted proteins | sample PEATcosm2014_Bin_38_FD_119743 | JGI IMG/M metagenome (GOLD analysis project Ga0181531, IMG submission 119743) | Peatland microbial communities from MTU Mesocosm Facility, Houghton, MI, USA - PEATcosm2014_Bin11_10_metaG | ecosystem: Environmental > Terrestrial > Soil > Wetlands > Peat | place... | reverse complement strand
CTTTTTCACGTGCTGGTAGGGCGAGTAGGCATAGAGCCATTTGAATTGCTCGGGATCTTTCGCGGCTCCGTACTCGGAAACCCAGAACTGCGCTTCCATGAACTGGTCGTAGCGGAGCATATCGAGCAGGGGATGCCAGCAGATCACGGCCTGGTAAAGGTCGGGACGCTGGGTGAGGGCGGCGCCGACCAGGAGGCCGCCGTTGCTTCCGCCGAGAATCGATAGCTTCGAAGGATTGGTGTATTTGTTCTGGATGAGCCACTCAGAGGCGCCGATAAAATCGTCGAACACATTTTGTTTTTTGTCGCGCATTCCGGCCTGATGCCAGGCTTCGCCGAATTCGCCGCCGCCGCGCAGGTTGGCTAAGGCATAGACGCCGCCGCGCTCGGCCCACACGATGGCGTCGGAGTTGAAGTATGGCGTGTTGTTGATTCCGAATCCGCCATAGCCCTCGAGCAGCGCGGGATTGGAGCCGTCCAACTGGATGCCTTTGGCGTAGAGCAGGAACATGGGCACCTTGGTTCCATCTTTCGAGGCGAACCAGACCTGCTTGACTTCGAATTTTGATCCATCGACGGGGACTTTGACCTGCGCCCACAGCGTTTGCTTGCCAGTGGCCATATCACAGCGATAGATGGTGGAGGGGATGGCGAAGGATGCGTAGGTGAAATACGCCGCGCCATTCTCCCACTTGCCCTGAACGTCATAGATCGAGCCGAGAGCGGGAAGGGTCAATTCAAAGGCGAGCTTGCCGTCAGGATCGAATGCCTTGACCAGCGAAGTCGCGTTGCGGACGTAGGTGACGAGAATCTTGCCTCCGGCAGGCGAGAAATTATCAATTGCGTTCTCGGATTCGGGGACGACCTCGCGCCAATTCTCGGGCGCGGGCTTCGCCATATCCATGACCATGATGCGGCTCTTCGGCGCCTTGTAATTGGTCTGGAGATAGACCTTATCGCCGACGGCGAAACCGAAGGAGCGCGCGTTGAGATCCTTGATCAACGGCTCGATGGGACCTTTTGTTTTGAGATCCTGGACCCAGATTTCGACTTTGTCGGCGGCGGAACCGTGCATGACGTGAATGAGAAGATGCTTTCCATCTTCGGAGGGGTCGCCGACGACGATGACTTCTTTCGAATAACCTTTGCCGAAGACGTCGGTATCGGTTTCGGATTTCGTTCCGAGCTGGTGGAAGCGGACGCGGGGGCCGTCATCGAGCATGGTGGCGTAGTAGAGGCCGCTCTTGTCGGGCATGAAGGCAAGATCGAAATAAACGCGGGCGGGCAACACGTCGGGAAGATCGTGTTTGGTATCGACGTCGAGCAGGTGGATCTCGGCCTCGTCTTTGCCGCCGATGCGAAGCGCGTAGGCGAGAAGCTTGCCATCTTTCGAGATATCCATGATCTCGGCATTGGTCGAATGATCGGCGCTCATGGGGTTGGGGTCGAGGAGGACTTGCTCGGGGCCGTCCGCACCCTGGCGCATGTAAATGACGAACTGTTCCTGATCGGCGGCGCGCTTGCGGTAAAAGAAGCGTCCATTGCGCTCGATGGGAGTGCTGATGCGCTCGACTTTCTTTAATTCGGAGAGACGTTTTTCGAGGCGGTCGCGTCCGGGCCAACTGTCGAGGAGTTTGTGGGTGTAGTCGTTCTGCTGCGTGATCCAGGCGCGAGTTTCCGGCGAATTTTGATCTTCGAGCCAGCGATAGGGATCGGCGATGGTGACGCCATGCAGAGTTTCCTGGACATCATCAACGCGCGTGGCAGGGGGAGCGGGGGCTGGGGCGGCGGACGTTTGTGCGATGGCAAAAATCGGACACAAGACAGCGATCCACAAAAAGTTGAGAGCGCAGCGTTTCATGAATGGTCTCCGGCGGGATTCTGCGGCCTGCGGAATTTGCTGTCAAGAGCGAGAAATGCAAAATGGGGAGGAAAGAAAAGGTGAGGAGACGGTGAGTGTCTAACCGACCTCGACGAGTCCGTAGGTGAGCGACCAGCGGGAGCGCATCTCGCGCAGGGCGCGATCAATTTCTTCTTTGGATATTTCGGAGTTGGGGCCGGAGATGACGAAGGCAGCTTCGCGTTTTGCGGCTTCGAGCAATTCGCGGTCACGAATGAGATTGGCGATGCGGAAGCTGGGGATGCCAGCTTGTTTTGTGCCGAAGAATTCGCCGGGGCCGCGCAATTCGAGATCGAGTTCAGCGATCTGGAAGCCGTCGTTCGAGCGCACCATGGCGTCGAGGCGGCGTTCTCCCTCGTCGGAGACCTTGGCGCCGCGCATCAGGAGGCAGTATGACTTCGCCGCGCCGCGGCCGATGCGGCCGCGGAGCTGGTGGAGCTGCGCCAGTCCGAAGCGATCGGCGTGCTCGATCACCATGATGGTGGCGTTGGGCACGTCGACTCCGACTTCGATGACCGTGGTCGCGACCAGCACTTCGATCTCGTTGCGCTGGAACTCGCGCATGACATGTTCTTTCTCGGCGGCGTCGAGACGGCCATGGAGCAGTCCGACGTGGAGGTCAGGAAAGATTTTTTCGCGCAGCTGGCGGTGCATCTGCTGGGCCGCTTTCAATTCGCGCTCTTCGTTTTCTTCGATCACGGGATAGACGACGTAGGCCTGATGTCCGGCGGAAATCTGCTTGCGGACGAACTCCCAGACTTCGGGGGCGCGCTCGTCGGAGACGGAGCGAGTGACGACGGGCGTGCGTCCGGGGGGAAGCTCGTCGAGGACGGAAACGTCGAGATCGCCGTAGAGAGTGAGGGCAAGGGTGCGGGGAATGGGCGTCGCGGTCATTACTAAGACGTCGGGCTCGGGGTCAGGGACGGGCGAGGCGCTGGTCGCTCCACGGTCGTCTGATTTTTTCATCAGCTTGAGACGTTGCATGACGCCGAAGCGGTGTTGCTCGTCGACTACGACCAGGCCGAGGTTCTCGAATTCGACGCGATCCTGAATCAGGGCGTGGGTTCCGATCACGAGTTGCGCATTGCCTTGTGCGATGTGGCGGCGAATATCACGCTTGCGATCCTGCTCGAGCGAACCGGTGAGGAGCACGATGCGGTATCCGGCGCGTTCGAGGATCTGGCGGGCCGAAAAATAATGCTGCTGCGCGAGGATCTCGGTGGGAGCCATCAATGCGACCTGGTATCCGTTTTCGATGGCAATGATCGCGGCCTGGAAGGCGACGATGGTTTTGCCGGATCCGACATCGCCTTGCAGCAACCGGCGCATGGGGAACGGTGCCTGCATGTCGGTGACGATTTCTTTCAACACGCGCTTCTGCGCCGTAGTCGGATGAAACGGCAATATCTTCTTAATGGCTGCGCGAGCGGCGTCATTGATCTGAAACGCGATTCCGGTTTGTGCTTTCTGCTCGCGGCGTTTGAGTTCGAGGCCGAGCTCGATGAAAAACAGCTCGTCGAAGATCAGGCGGATGTGGGCCGGGGTGCGCGACGACAACAAATCGTTGAAGGATTCGCCTGCATCCGGCCAATGGGCTTTGAACAGGGCTTCGCGGGGAGACGCCAGGGTCAAGTGCGCACGTACCGCTGCGGGGATCGGGTCGGGAAGGTCGGGATTCAGGTTTTCGAGCGTCCAACGGATGATGCGACGAAACCAGCGCGGCGTGAGTTTCCCTTGACCGGTGGATTCGTAGATCGGCACAATGCGTCCAATCTCGAGTGAAGCGGCGGCCTGCTTTTCGGCAGCGTCAGCGCCTCCTTCTTCATTGATGTCGCCGAGGATCTCGAACTGCGGCTGCATGATCTGAAGGTGGCCGTCGCGATCGGCTTCGACCTTGCCGTAGAGGGCGACCATCTGGCCGGGTTGGAAGCGATCCTGAAGATAAGTGGCGTTAAACCAGAGGCATTTCAGCTTGGAGCGTCCCTGGCCGACGGTGAGCTGGAAAATCGGCATGCGTCGGGTGCGGAACAGGCCCGAGTTGCGAACTTCGGCGATGACGGTGGCCATTTCTCCGGCACGGAGTTCGGCGACGGAGCGCGGGTTGAGGCGGTCTTCGTAACGGAAGGGCAAGTAGTGGAGCAGATCGTCAACGGTTCGAATACCCTTGGCGGCGAGGACTTCGGCCAGGCGCGGGCCAATTCCTTTGACGAACTGCACTGGAGTGGAGGGTTCCAGCATCTTAAGCGATGGTAGCAGGCCGGCATCGCGGTTGTGCCCGGTGGGGGGCGACGCGGGGACCGAAGATTGACGATGAAGAACTTTCTGGATGCGCTGGTCGCAGTGCTCGCAGGGAACGCGATTTACTATCTGCTGATGCCCCATTTGCCAATCGGGGCGCGGCACCGGATTTTTCGGGAGGATTGGGGCCTGCTGGTTGATTTCGCTATCTGCACGGTGGTGTTCGCAGCGGTGAAGTACTGGCGAAGGAATGAGAGCTGAGGCTCGGTCTTTGCGGTGGAACTTCCGGTGGAACTGATTCGCCGCGGCTGATCCGGTAGACTTTTCAGGTCGCGCTCTTTCGAGTCGCGCCTAACACGATCTATGTTGAAGCCTCGCCGATCGATCGCTGGACTTCCGCCGTACCACTCTCCCATCCACAGCCGGGCAGGGCTCAGTCTCGATCTCAACGAGAGTTTGGCGGGATGTTCGCCTCGGGTCCTCGAGCGTTTGCGGTCGCTATCACCGGCGGATATTTCGTTCTACCCGAAGCGCGAGACCGGGGAGCGGATGGTGGCGGATTTCCTTGGAGTCGCGGCCGAGCAAGTGCTACTGACGAACGGAATGGATGAAGCGTTATCGATTCTGTTTGCCACCTATCTGGACGGGGAAGAGGGCGGCACTGGAGAGCTGTTATTTGCCGACCCAACGTTCGTCATGTATCCGACGCTCGGCCATGCACTCGGCGCGAAAGTCGTGCGCGTGCGTTCCGGCGAAGATCTCGCCCTGCCTGTGGGGGATTTGCTGGCGCAAATTTCACCGAATACGCGGGTTGTGGCGATCGCGAATCCCAACAATCCGACCGGCCTGGCCGCCCGGCGCGCGGATTTGTTGAAGATAGCGGAAGCGGCACCGGATGCGGCGGTTCTGATTGACGAAGCGTATGCGGAATTTTGCGGAGAGACGCTCATTGAAAATCTGGCGAGCCATCCGAATCTGTTCGTGGGACGAACGTTTTCGAAAGCGTATGGACTGGCGGGTCTCCGGCTGGGCGTACTGATTGGACCGGCGGAGCAGATTGGATTGATGCGGCGGTTCGGGGAGCCGTTTAATGTGAACAGCGTGGTGCTGGCGTGCCTCGAAGCGGCCTTGGGAGATCAGAAGTTTGTGAGCGACCATGTGGCGCAAGTGAGAGCAGGGCGGGACCGGCTCCAGGGGTTGTTTGAGGAGTTAGGGCTGCGATTCTGGCCGAGCCAAACCAATTTTGTTCTGGTTCGAATCGGGGCGCAGGCGAAAGAGTTTGTCGAATCGATGCAGCGTCGCGGGATTCTCGTGAGGGACTCATGCGGGAATCCGGGGTGCGAAGGTTGCGTGCGAATCACAATCGGAACTCCGGCGCAAATGGATGCTGTGCTGCCCGCGATCCGTGATGCGGTTGAGGAAATTGGTGGCGAGGGTTGAGAGGTTGTGTCGGTGCGGCGGCGCAGGTGCAACTAAGGGCAGAATTAGGGCAACATATTCCGCATGAGAACGATTCTGCTGCTGACTGTCTCCAATATCTTTATGACGTTTGCCTGGTATGGGCATTTGAAGTATCGCCAGGCTCCTTTGTTCAAAGTCATCGTCATCAGTTGGATGATTGCGTTTTTCGAATACTGCTTCCAGGTGCCGGCGAACCGGATCGGCTCTTACGAATTCACGGCGGCGCAACTGAAAACGATTCAGGAAGTGATTACGCTGACAGTATTTTCGGTGTTCTCGGTTTTGTACCTGAAAGAGCCGTTGAAATGGAATTATGCAGTGGGGTTTGTGATGATCGTCGCGGCGGTCGCGGTGATATTCAAGAAATGGTGAGGACGAGCCGGGGCGGCGGCGGGTCATTGACGACGAAAAAAGGGCCGCATTGGCGCAAGAGGAGAGGATGATCGGCGCGGCGACCTGCGGTAACCCCTTCCGGCTGAACCTCTTCGTTGACAACGGCGCGGGTCATCGGCTAATCTAGATGTCTTTGGAAGTCCTGCGGCTGCCCGCCTGGAACACCTAGCACGCGTTCTGCGTGGATGGATTTTGATCAGGGCACTCAGCGGTCTTCATAGCGTTCTTTAATTTTCCGGGAGATTTCCGATGTCAACCTATTTCCCCAAAGAAGGGGATATTACGCGCAAGTGGTTTGTGGTGGACGCGAGCGGGCTTCCGCTTGGACGTCTGGCCTCGCGCGTCGCCCGCATTTTAATGGGCAAAGAAAGCCCCAAGTACACGCCATTTATCGACACTGGCGACCACGTGGTGATCATCAATGCCGAGAAGGTGAAAGTCACCGGCATGAAGACGGACCAGAAGATGTATCACCATTACACCGGATATCCGGGCGGAATTCGTTCGGAAGAGATGAAGAAGCGCCTGGTGCGCAAGCCGGAACTGATCATCGAAGACGCGGTGTCGCGCATGTTGCCCAAGAACAAACTGGGCAAGCAGATGTTCACGAAGCTCAAGGTATATCGGGGCGACAAGCATCCGCACGATGCGCAGAAGCCCGAAACCAAGGTATTTGCGTAGAGCAAGGCTCGGGTTCTCGGCCTCAGGTTGCAGGAGGCGGACCCGAAGAAAATCTGGAAAGGTGAGAAGCACCTTGATTTGCGCCGGAGACGGCCGGGTGCGGAAGGCTTAAATGGCAGAGATTGTTCAATATTATGGAACCGGACGCCGGAAGTCGGCGATCGCGCGTGTTTTTCTTCGTCCCGGCAGCGGGGAGTTCAAGGTGAACGGCAAGGCCTTCGATGAGTATTTCGTGACGCCTTCGCAGCGCATCAGCGCGAAGTCGCCGCTGGTTTCGACCGAGACCACCGTCAACTTTAATGTGCTGGCGAATGTGTGCGGCGGCGGAGTTGCGGGACAGGCGGATGCGGTGCGGCTGGGGATCACCCGAGCGCTGATGGAGTTCAACGCCGAGCTGCGCAAGAAGCTCAAGGCGGAAGGCATGGTGACCCGTGATCCGCGCGCGAAAGAGCGCAAGAAGTACGGACAGAAGGGCGCACGCAAGCGCTTCCAGTTCAGCAAGCGGTAAGGCGGCAGCCAGTATCCAGTGAAGGCGTACTGACGGCCGGGTACGAGAAACTGTTTTTAGGTGTTCAATTCATCCCCCCACCTTCTGAGGCGGGGTGGACGGGAATGGTAATCCGAAGCCGGGAAGGTTCGGATGCAGACCAACTGAGGAGGTTGATTGGCAAACATTACGATGAAGGAGTTGCTCGAAGCGGGCGTTCACTTCGGGCACCAGACGAAGCGGTGGAACCCGAGGATGAAGGAGTACATCTTCGGTGAGCGCAACGGTATCTACATTATCGATCTGCAGAAGACGCTGAAGATGTTCAAGGAAGCGTCGAAATTTGTGCAAGACCTGGCAGCCGAAGGCAGAATCATTCTCTTCGTGGGCACCAAGCGCCAGGCGCAAGACGCCATTGCGGAAGAGGCGCAGCGCTGCTCGATGTTCTATGTAAACCAGCGCTGGCTGGGCGGACTGCTGACCAATTGGGTCACGGTACAGAAATCGGTAAAGCGGCTGAAAGAACTCGACGAAATGGCCACGGATGGCCGTTACGATCTTTTGCCGAAAAAAGAAGTGATCAAGCTCGAACGGGAGCGCAAGCACCTGCAGGCGAACCTTGCCGGCATCAAGAACATGACGCGTTTGCCGGATGCGATCTTCGTGATCGATTCGAACAAAGAGCAGATTGCGGTGCGCGAATCGCGCAAGCTGGGAATTCCGGTGGTCGCGGTGGTGGACACAAACTGCGATCCGAGCGAAGTGGATTACGTGATTCCGGGCAACGACGATGCGTTGCGCGCGATCCGGCTGTTCACTTCGAAGATTTCGGAGTCGATCGCGGAAGGCGTGCACGCCCGCGACGACAAGCAGACGGCGGACATTCAGGCGGCCGCGGCGCAGCCCGAACCGGTTGCCGCTGAAGGGGCACCCGAAGAGCTGTTTGCGGAAGTGGCGGCCGATGGATCGGGCGCACCTTTGCCGGTTACCGAAGGCGAAGACATCCGCATGGAAGATGTGCTGGGAAAAGGCACACGCAAGCGTCCTTCTGCTGCCACAGAGGACGTCGACGAACTGCAGGCTGAAACGCGCCGGTTCTAGCCAAAACGCAGGTTTCAAGAAACAAGTTTCAAGGTTTCAGGGTTGCAAAGATTCAGGGTTGCAACCTTGATTTGTCCTCAGTGTGGCCCCTCGACTGACCCTCCTTGAACTCCGAAAGCTTGAAACCCTGAAACTTTGAAATCTGAGGTCCTATATCCAAATGAGTACGACTATGGCAAATATTTCCGCTGCACAAGTAAAAGAGCTCCGCGAAAAGACGGGGGCTCCGATGATGGATTGCAAGCAAGCCCTGACGGAAGCGAAAGGCGACCTGGAGCAGGCCGTGGTTCTGCTGCGCAAGAAGGGTGTGTCGGTGGCGATGAAGAAGGCGACCCGGGCCGCCAATGAGGGCTCGGTGGGCCATTACATCCACGCGGGCGGCAAGATCGGCGTGCTGGTTGAAGTCAACTGTGAGAGCGATTTTGTGGCGCGCACGGAGGATTTCAAGGAACTGGTGCACGATATTGCCATGCATATCGCGGCCAGCGATCCGAAGTTTGTGAGGAAGGAAGACGTCACGCCGGAAGCATTCGAGCGCGAGAAGGACATTTATCGCGCCCAGGCGGCGGCGACGGGGAAACCGCCGGCCGTGGTGGAAAAGATCGTGGCGGGCAAGATGGAAAAGTTCTATGAGGAAGTCTGCCTGCTGGAGCAGCCGTTCATCAAGGACCAGACCATCAGCATCTCGCAGCTGATCGCAGCCAAGATCGGCAAGCTGGGCGAAAACATTGCGGTGCGGCGTTTTGCCCGCTTCAAAGTGGGCGAAGCGAACGCCACGATTGCCTCGGTAAGCGTGAAATCCGAGGGTGACGGCGGCGAGGCACCGGACCCGGCTGCGAAGTAGCAGCCTAATTTTGAGGGGCGCTGCGGCGCCCCTTTCGTTTATGCTCTTCACGCAGTAGTCTCACCCAAATTGCGTCATTCCGTGCAAAGGACTGCCCCGTCATGTCTGCACCGATCTTCAAGCGTATTCTGCTGAAAATTTCCGGCGAGGCCCTGGCGGCCGACCTGGGCTTTGGCGTCGATACAAAACGAATTCACGAGGTGGCGGCGGAACTTGCCGACGTTCACAAACTCGGAATTCAGATGGCCATTGTGGTTGGCGGAGGCAACTTCTTCCGCGGCGTAGCGGACCAGGCAAAGAACATGGACCGCGTGTCTGCCGATCATATGGGGATGCTGGCGACGGTGATCAACTCGCTGGCGCTGCAGGACGCGCTGGAAAAGCAAAATGTCTATACCCGCGTGCAGACGGCGATCGAGATGAATCAGGTGGCGGAACCGTTCATTCGCCGCCGAGCCATCCGGCACCTGGAAAAGGGACGGGTGGTGATCTTCGCTGGGGGTACGGGGAATCCGTATTTCTCGACCGATACGGCCGCGTCGCTGCGCGCGATGGAAATCAAAGCGGATGCCATCCTGAAGGCGACGAAAGTCGACGGTATTTATGATGCGGACCCGATGAAGGTGCCGGACGCGAAGAAGTTTTCGCAGCTCACCTACATGGATGTGCTGAAGCAGGGCCTGAAGGTGATGGACTCGACGGCGATTTCGTTGTGCAAGGACAACAATCTTCCGATCATTGTGTTCAACCTGAACCAGCACGGGAATATTCGCCGCGTGGTGTTGGGCGAGAAGATCGGATCGCTGGTGAGCGCCTAAAGGCAGTTGTCAGTGGGCAGTGGGCAGTTGCCAGTAACAGAGGCAGTTGTCAGTGGGCGGTGGGCAGTTGCCAGTAACAACCGAGACTGGCGACTGGGGACTGGGTTTATAATGCGGCGTTCTATATCGCTATATTCTGGAGCTGAGAGATGGCTCATCCTGCACTAAAAGAAGTTTTCGGCGCGTTAAAGACGCGGATGGACAAGGCAGTGGAAGATTTCCGGCGCGAGATGGCGGCGACGCGGACCGGCCGCGCGAACGTCCACATGCTGGACACGGTTTCGGTGGATTATTACGGGTCGCAAATGCCGCTCAACCAGATCGCCACGATACACGCGCCCGAGCCGCAGATGATCACGGTGCAACCGTTCGACCCTTCGGTGCTGGCGAACATCGAGAAAGCGATTCGCAGCGGCGATCTGGGCCTGAACCCGATGAACGACGGCAAGCTCATTCGCGTGCCGATTCCGGCACTGACTGAAGAGCGCCGTAAGGAGATGGTGAAGCACCTGCACAGGATTCTGGAGGAGCATCGCACCGCGATCCGGAATGTGCGGCGCGACGGCAACGAAGCAATCAAGAAGACGCTGAAGGACAAAAAGATTGCCGAGGACGACGAGAAGCGGGCGCTCGAAGAAATCCAGAAGCTCACCGATGACGAAATCAAGAAGATGGAAGAGATGAGCAAGGGCAAAGAGAAAGAAGTGCTGGAGTTCAAGTAAGAGCGGCCGCACGCGCGGTTGATCCCGACCTTATAATCTGGGAATGAAGCGCGTCGTTCACGCCGCCTGTCCGCATGATTGCCCGGATGCCTGCGGCGTTCTGATCACTATTGACGATGGACGCGCCACCAGGATTCAGGGCGATCCTGAACACCCGGTGACACGCGGCTTTCTCTGCGCCAAAGTCGCCAAATATCTGGACCGGGTCTATTCGCCCGACCGCGTGTTGTACCCGGTGCGGCGGATCGGACCGAAGGGTCCACGGGGCGGCACAGAAGAACGCAGCGCAGCGACATCCTCACCCCGCAGATTCAGCACTCCCGCTTCGCAAACGCCGCCCGACTTCGAACGCATTTCATGGGACGAGGCTCTTGGCGAAATCGCGCAACGTTTTCGCCGCATTACGGCGGAGCATGGTTCGGAAGCGATTCTGCCGTACTCCTACGGAGGGACACTCGGCGCGCTCAACGGCGGGTCGATGGACCGGCGCTTTTTCCATCGCCTGGGCGCTTCGCAACTGGATCGCACGATTTGCTCGAGCGCGGGCGAAGTGGGATTGCAGTCGGTGATTGGCAAGAAACTGGGGACCGAGCCAGAGCAATTCGCCCAGTCGCGCTACATCATTGCCTGGGGCGCGAACATCCACGGCAACAACGTTCATCTCTGGCCTTTCATCGCCGAGGCTCGCCGCAAGGGCGCGAAACTCGTGGTGATTGATCCGTACCGGACGCGCACGGCGAAGTGTGCGGACTGGTACCTGCCGATCCATCCGGGAACCGATGCGGCGCTGGCACTGGGGATGATGCACGTGATCATCCGGGAAAACCTTTTTGACGCCGATTACGTGTCGCGCTACACCGTCGGCTTTGAAGACTTGAAGGCGCGCGCGCTGGAGTATCCGCCGGAAAAAGTTGCCGCCTGGACCGGCATATCAGCCGGTGACATTTGTAAGCTGGCACGGGAGTACGCGACGGAGCGTCCGTCGGTGATTCGCGTCAACTATGGGATCCAGCGCTCGGAGGGCGGCGGAATGGCGACGCGCGCGGTTGCGATGCTGCCCTGTTTGATTGGCTCATGGAAGGAAGTGGGCGGCGGATTACAGCTTTCGACGAGCGGCGCGTTTGGACTGAATACGGCAGGGCTCAGGATGCCGGAACTGATGGAGAAAGCGCTCGGCCGCGCGGCGCGCACGGTGAACATGGTGCAACTGGGCGGCGCCTTGAACACGTTAACCGACCCACCCATCCAGGCGCTATTCGTTTACAGCTCGAACCCGGCGGCAGTGTGTCCAAACCACAATGAAGTGATCCGGGGATTGAAGCGACCCGACCTGTTTACCGTGGTGCATGAGCAGTTCTTTACCGACACGACGGACTATGCCGACATCGTTTTGCCAGCCACAACATTTTTCGAGCATAAAGACCTGCAAACCGCGTATGGGCACTATTACCTTCAGGTTTCGAATCAGGCGATCGATCCTTTGGGAGAAGCGCGCTCGAATGTCGAGCTGTTTCGGGCGCTCGCCGAACGGATGGGGTTTGAAGAAGAGTGTTTCCGCGAATCGGTCGATTCGATGATTGAGCGAGCGCTGGACGCTTCGAATCCGGCGCTTGCGGGCATTACGCGGGAGCGACTTGAACGCGATCCTCACGTCCGCCTGAATCTTGGCGGCGGTGCGCCGGCACAATCGGCCGGTCTGGAGGAAGAGCAGCCGGACGCAAAGCACGCGCCGTTCCTGCCGTTTGCGAACGGCAACTTTCCAACGGCCAGCGGCAAAGCCGAGTTTTACAGCGACTCGTTGAAGAAACAGGGGCTGGATCCGGTGGTCGCTTTCACGCCGCCCGAGGAATCGCGTCACGGATCGGGAGCGGCGCGGTTTCCGCTGGAACTTCTCGCCCGCAAGCCCGACAACCTTCTGAACACGTCGTTTGCGAATATCGCGTCGGTTCGGGAGATGGAGTCGGGGCTGGGTGACCTGGAGATGCATCCAGCCGACGCGAGGGCTCGCGGCGTGCGCGATGGAGATCGTATTCGCGCCTTCAACGCGAGAGGTGAAATCATTCTCAAAGCGCGAGTCGATGGCTCGGTTTCTCCGGGAGTGGTGGCGGCGCGGCTGGATTGGGCGCGCTTTCGGCCCGACGGCGGCAACATTAATGTCCTGACTTCAGAAAAACTTACAGACATGGGCAACGCGGCGACGTTCTATTCCGTCTGTGTTGAGGTAGAACTTTTTCGGGCGTGACTTCCGGTGACACGATTCGTCCTCGCCTTGGACGGTTCTCAGTCTCTACCGTATAATTACCGTTTTCCTAACTCTAGTTTTTCGAGGTAGTTGCGATTCATCGCCGTCATCATGCTATTTCTGTGCCTGCCCCACGGCGCGGTTGCAATGGGGATTCGCAGAAAGACCCTTCCCGGTCCCCATCTTCTTCCCTCACAAGAGTTTGGAGGGTGAAATCTGGCTGGGATCGAGTCCTCGGCCTGTTGACGCTTTTGTTGCTGGCGGTGCCAGTTCTTGGCCAGCAGGATCTGATTGTCGGCATCATGGTGCACGGCAATCGCCGCATTCCGGCCGACACCGTTAAAGCGCGAATCTTCACCAAGGTGGGTGATGTCTACGACCCGGCGGCGATCGAGCGCGACTTCAACGCTCTCTGGAACACCGGCTACTTCGAAGACATACGTTTCGAGCGGGAAGAGAATCCGAAGGGCTGGATTCTTCATATTTACGTGAAAGAACGTCCGACGATTCGCGAAATCAATTACACCAACTTGAATTCTGTTTCGACCAGTGACGTGCTGGATCGATTCAAGGAGCGCAAGGTTGGACTCTCGGTCGAGAGTCAGTACGACCCGACGAAGGTCAAGAAAGCCGAGGTTGTGCTGAAGGAACTGCTGTCGGAGCACGGCCGCCAGTTCGCGACGATCCGAACCGAGACCCGTCCGATCCCTCCGAACGCGGTTGGCGTCACTTTTGTCGTCCACGAAGGGCCGAAGGTAAAAGTGGGACGCATCCAGTTCCGCGGCAACAAGCACGTGAACGATCGCACGCTGCGCGCGGCGATGAAGAACCTGCGCCCCATCGGCATTCCGCACTCGATCTTCCTCGAAAACCTTTTTGCGAAGACCTACGACGCCACGAAGCTAGAGGAAGATACGGAACGCGTCCGCGCGGAATACCAGAACCGGGGCTACTTTAAAGTGGTGGTCGACGACCCGAAAACGGAAATTCATGACACCGGGCACGAGGGCCTGCATATTCCGTGGGTGCAGCCCGGTCTGGGCAAGTCGGTCGATATCACCATGCCCATCGAAGAGGGCGATCGTTACCGCCTGGGCAGCATCACCTTCAAGAACAACAAGGCCATCTCAAACACAGCCGCGTTACGAAGCCTGTTTCCGATGAAGGACGGTGAAATTTTCAGCCGCGAGAAAGTCGCCACCGGTCTCAAGAACCTGACCAAGGCTTACGGCGAAGCGGGATTCATCAACTTCACGCCAGTACCCGACACCAAGTTCAACGACGAGAAAAAAACCATCGATCTGGTCATTGACGTCGACGAAGGCAAGCAGTTCTACGTCCG
>Ga0181531_10001606_pt1 | contig 14229 bp, 12 predicted proteins | sample PEATcosm2014_Bin_38_FD_119743 | JGI IMG/M metagenome (GOLD analysis project Ga0181531, IMG submission 119743) | Peatland microbial communities from MTU Mesocosm Facility, Houghton, MI, USA - PEATcosm2014_Bin11_10_metaG | ecosystem: Environmental > Terrestrial > Soil > Wetlands > Peat | place... | reverse complement strand
AGGTCGGAGAAAAGATTCGCCGTCTGCTTGGAAAGCGCGGCGCTGGGGCTGGTCGAGGAACCGCTCGCAATCATCGTTCCGGTAGTGAATGAGGGTGTATGGCAGTGTGCACAGCCGATCCTGACAAACGTCTCGCGGCCCTTCTCGGTGGCCGGCGTGGGCGGCGCGGGAGCGGGTGGCGCCAGCATCCGCATGAAATTGGCGAACGATTCAATATCGGAGATCACTGCCGGATTTGAGATGGCCGTGGTTGTCGGAGCTGTCGTGAAGTTCAGCGTGTCGTTCGGATTGGGAATGAATACGCAGCCCGGCGTTTCGTCGCGCTCCTGCGGGAAAAGCTGGTTCGAGATGCCCATCTCGACGTTGTAGGCCTCGCCCGCAAACATCAGCAGCGACTTGTTCTGTGCCTTCCACCCAAAACGCGTGATAGTCCCGTCGTTCGCGCTGAGGTTCACGTTGCCGCTGAGGTGTGCGTTGGCGTGCCCGGAAATACCCAGAGCCCGCTTCTCCGTTACGTTGGTCTGCATGTTCGCCAGGATTGCCGAGTCGGGAATCGCTTCGATAAGCCCCGCGCCAAAGACCGGAGTGGGGATGCGGAAAATAATGTTCGCATTGCCACGCTGGCCGGTCAGCGAATTTCCCGCAGGCAGGAAATCGGATTGCGCGATATTGCAACCAGGCGCATCAGTTCGCCCAGTGATGACGTAGATGTCGTGCACTTCGCCGTCAGCGGAGCCGTTGCTCTTCTTAAACCGGGCTTCGCGGACGGGACCGTTTTCCACGATGAACCAGGGCACCGTGTTCGTCGCCCCGCTCAGATGGGCAACCGCCAACAGCGGATTTTGCGCCGGGCTGGAGCCACCGCCAGCCGGCTGCGAGTGGCAGGACAAACACTGGTTGGAGTTGAAGCGGGGACCGAGGCCGTTGTTCGCGCCCTTCTGCACGACCTCAACTTCAGCAAACCTCGCCTGTCCATCGTTGAAGAAGGCGATTTCGTCCGGGGTAAGACCCTTCAGGGGAGCGCCAGCGCTGGCCGGACCGCCCCGCACGCCCGGGTCCACTGGGGCCGATTTACTTTGAGCCAAAGTACAGACGGAAGTGGTCAAGACCACAGCCAGGATTCCGCCGCAGAGATTGCGCGCAATTCTCCCCAGTGTCATCGCCGTTACCTCGTTGTCCCGGAAATGCGGGTATTGTACACCGCGTCTGAATCAACGGGTCCAAGTCATTTCGCGGTGCGCTGCAACGCCCAATGGATCGCGATCAGTTGGTCAAGAACTGCGGGCAGGAGTTTCAGATCGAGCGCGTTGGCGCCATCGGATTTGGCTTCGGCAGGATTGTCGTGTACTTCCAGGAAGACGCCGTCGACGCCCGCGGCGACGGCTGCACGCGCCAGCAGAGGAATGAATTCAGGCTGGCCGCCGCTTTGCACTCCACCTTGCCCGGGTGCCCCGTTCCAGCCTTCTTTTGGCTGGGGCGGGGTAGTTTCTGGTCCTGCGGACGGTAACTGTACCGAGTGCGTCGCATCGAACACCACGGGCGCGAACTGGCGCATGATGGCCAGCGACCGCATATCGACGACAAGATTGTTGTAGCCGAAGCTGCTGCCCCGCTCAGTAAGAAAGACACGCTCGCCGCCGGCGTCGCGGACTTTCTCGACCGCGTGCCGCATGTCCCACGGCGACACGAACTGGCCCTTCTTGACGTTGACCGCGCAGCCGCTCTTCCCTGCTGCAATCAGCAGATCGGTCTGGCGGCAAAGGAACGCCGGAATCTGTAGCACGTCGACGGATTCGCCGACTCGCGGTACGTCGGCGGTTTCGTGCACGTCGGTGAGCACAGGGACCTTCACTGTCTCCCGAACCTTGCGCAGGATGCGAAGCCCTTCTTCGATCCCCGGACCGCGAAAGCTGCGGATGGAAGTGCGATTGGCCTTGTCGTAGGAAGCCTTGAAGATGTACGGCAGCTTCTTCTGCCGCGCGATCGCCGAGATCGCCTCAGCCATCTTCAGCGCGTGCGCCTCGCTCTCAATAACGCACGGCCCGGCGATAAGGAAGAGTTGTCCCCCGCCAATGGTCACCGGGCCGATCTGGAAGGAACTCATCAAGCAACGACCTTCGCCTATCGCAACGATAGGCTCCCGTAGAAATAGCGAACCAGCACCATGCCACCAAGCAGAGCAATGCCGATGCTCAACAGAGTACCAATCAGAAAATATTCAGCGAAGCGGGCATCATGGAATTGGGGAAAGCGGGCGATGGATTTGCCGGTCAAAACCAGACCCACCAAAGCCGGCGACTGGAGCAGCAAGGCCGTAATGATGAGGAACCTCTCCAGCCAACCAATGTAGAGGCCGGCGTTCCGCAACTCCTCCCGCGTCTCTCCTCGCGCCGCGAGCAATTCTGCGGACAGCGAGCGGGTACAGTAGCGGATAAAGTATCCCCCGCCGAACAAAGCGGCCACATAAACCACCCCGGCCACCAGCAGATGCAGTTTCTCCGTAGCCGACCAGCGTACCAGGGCCCGCAATGTGACCCACGGCACCTGGGTCATGCCCCACGCGATGGCGACGATAGTGGCCACGTGCGCCGCCTGGTCAGCCAGAAACAACCAGGCGCGATCGGGGAAGACTTTACTTCCCACCAATACTTGCTTGCCGATATCGGTGGCGACGTGCACCAGCACATACACCACCAGCAAGCCCTGAACGCGCAGGGAATATAAGGGTTCGTCGGTGAACAGCAGCAGACACCCCTGGGCGCAAAGATAGTGGATCAATCCATGTTTGGCGTAGGCCAGCCAACCGGTCTTCTTTGCCAGCACCATCGCGCTGGACTGAAGAGGAAAGTCGGCCAGCAGATGGGCCAGCAGCAGCGCCAATACGACCTGAAATACCGTGGGCATAAATCCACTAAACACAGGTTGCACGAAAACGTGCAAGTATTAAAACTTGCACGAAAACGTGCAACTCAAAAATAGGCGCTGATCACTTGCTCCAGCGCTGAGCGACTCTCTTCCAGTTGCCAATAGTGGGCGCGGCGCAAGGTGCGGGATATGGTGCTCACATTGACGCGCAGCTTGCGGGCCGCGGCCTCCTGGCTTCCCGTTGCCTCCAGGGCGGCAATGGTTCGCCATTGGCGTGGCGAAATTTCCTGTAACAGCGTGTCGTGCAGATGATACATGGTATTGGCAATCACATCGAACGTAGGATTGCCGGACTCGATCGCGGTCAGGGTGGAAAACTTGCTGCCCGGTTTCTTCAGCCGATCGGCGGCGCGGCGGGCGCGCTCGAAGGCCTCCCCCCCGGCATATACGTTGACCGGCGTCTTATGCGCTTCGCTGACCCGGCCCATCCCGGCGGCGATCCGCAGCTTCATCGGGTAGAAATGCCTGCGGACAGCGAAGATCAATCGTGGCAGGAACACAGGTCGTTGCAGAATGGCCTGAAATTCATCCCAGGCCGTGACGGCGTACTCGGAGACGATCAGCCCTTCCGCCCGGTGATGCAGGGACAGCGGACGCAAGCGGCGGTCGCGCTTTTCCCGGAAACCCAGGATCTGCCGTGAACCGACAATATCGGCCGTAATTACGGCATAGAGCTTCGAAGAGGTGGGTTTTCGTACTTGCACGTTTTCGTGCAATTCTACAAAATTGCACAAATATGTGCAACCGCTAGCGCTTCACTTTTTCCGGCCGGTGGAACATCTCTACCTCAACCCCTTGCCGCACTTGCTGGCGGCGCAGGCGGTTCTCATACGACGCCTTTACGAAGTTCGCGAACAGCGGATGCGGCTCCAGCGGCTTCGACTTGAATTCCGGATGGAACTGGCATCCCAGGAAGAATGGGTGGCCTGGAATTTCAACAATCTCGACGTAGGTGCCGTCAGGAGTGGCTCCACTGAGGCGCAGCCCACCCGCCGTCAACGTGCTCTCGTATTCGCGATTGAACTCGTAGCGATGGCGATGGCGCTCGCTAATCTCGTTCTGGCCATAAGCCTGGTGCGCCAGCGTGTCAGGTTCCAGCTTGCAAGTCCACGCGCCCAGCCTCATGGTGCCGCCCAACTCTTCCACCCCGCGCAGCTCGCGCAATTTGTAGATCACGCGGTGCGGCGTCGCCGGATCGAACTCACTGGAGTTGGCCTGCTCCAGCCCGCAGACATTGCGCGCGAATTCAATGCACGCCGTCTGCATTCCCAGACAGATACCGAAGAACGGAACTTTGTTCTCGCGCGCATACTGAATGCCTTTCAACATGCCTTCGATGCCGCGCTTGCCGAAGCCGCCGGGAACCAGGATTCCATCGACGTGTTCGAGTTGGGCCCACACACTCTGTTCTTTCTGTTCCAGCCCCTCAGCCTCAATCCAGTTCACGTTGAGCTTCAGATTGTAGGCGAGCGCGCCGTGCACCAGCGCCTCTTTCAGCGACTTGTAGGAATCTTCGTACTCCACATACTTGCCGACGATGCCGATCGTGACCTCGTCTTTGGGGTTGTACACGCGATGGACAAGATCTTCCAGCCGGCTAAGGTCCGGCTCCCTGGTCTCGATGCGCAGATAACGCAGCGCCAGCTTGTCCACCCCTTCGTGCGCGAACACCAGTGGCACTTCGTAGATCGAGGCGACATCTTTGGCCGTGATCACGGCTTCGTTCTCGACGTTGCAGAAGAGCGCGATCTTCGACTTGAGATCTTTCGACAGAAAGCGGTCGGTGCGGCAAAGCAAAATGTCGGGCTGAATCCCGATGCTGAGCAGTTCCTTCACCGAGTGCTGCGTGGGCTTGGTCTTCAGTTCGCCGGCTGCGGCAATGTAGGGCACGAGCGTCACATGGACGAACAGCGTGTTCTCGCGGCCCAACTCCTGGCGCATCTGGCGGATGGCCTCGATGAAGGGCAGCGATTCGATGTCGCCGACGGTGCCGCCGATCTCGATGATCGCCAGATCGACATCCTGCGCAACCTTCTTCATCGCACTCTTGATTTCGTTGGTGACGTGCGGGATCACCTGGACGGTCTTGCCCAAGTAGTCGCCGCGCCGCTCCTTGGCGATGATGGTTTCGTAGATGCGGCCCGTGGTCCAGTTATTTTCGCGGCTCAGCTTGGCGTGCGTGAAGCGCTCGTAATGGCCCAGATCGAGGTCGGTTTCCGCGCCGTCATCGGTGACGAAGACCTCGCCGTGCTGGAACGGCGACATAGTGCCAGGATCGACGTTGAGATATGGGTCGAACTTCTGGAGCGTGACCTTCAGGCCGCGGCTCTCCATCAGGCAGCCAATAGAAGCCGCCGCCAGGCCCTTGCCGAGCGAAGACACAACACCACCGGTCACAAAGATGTACTTTGCCGACATCGATTCCTCTGTTGTATGGGAGATTGGCGCAACTGGAAGTTTTTCGCTCCGTGTCCCTCCGTTTTTGAGGGAGCCCCGTGCGCCGGCGTTTTGGCGCGATCAGGGTGGAGCGCGTAAGCGTGCACAATCAATTATGACTGGAAACGCTTCCGGCGGCAAGAAAGACTTGCGACCGGAAGCGTTTTTGTACGGCAGAAAACTGTTGTCGTCCCAGGAACCGCCCTCTTAGTTCAGGAACCAGCGACGGCCAACGATGCCAAGCACGCCCGTACCCATCAGCACCAGCGTACCCGGCTCGGGTGTGCTCTGCTGTTGACTATTGCCTGAACCCGAGCCGCCTTCCCCGATGTACATGAATTCCTGCATGGAATTCGGGTCGGGATTGTGTTGATTGACCGGCGTAACGATGTAGACATCGTTGAAATAATTCTGGGGAAGGCCCTTGATGCCAGATACTGCGGCGGCAATCCAGCCTTCGCAGGTCATATTGCACGGGGCGTTAGGATCGAAAATGTTCCAGACGGCGGAGTTCATGTTCAGCCATTGCGAGTTCGGCTCCCGCAACGTTTCCAGCAGCAGCCAACCTGCCTCGTTGTAAAGCATCAGCGGGTATAACGAATCTACTCCGGGACTGATGTTGAAGCGGGTGAGCTGAATGTTGCCGCTTCCCAGATCGGTGATGTTGGCGTCCCATTGTTGGCCGGGCTCTCCGCCATGGAAGTAGTCATCGCACATCACGTCAAGGATGGTCGGGGAACCGTTGGTCGGCATGATGTAATACGGGTATCCGTTCTGCCAGTTCCCGTCGTTCCAACCAATGAACGTAAATTCCACGGGATCGGCGAACGCGCAGACAGAGCCACACATCAGTACGACCAGAATTAACAGTTTGCGCATGTTCGCTCGCGTTTCAGCGCAATCAGGGTGGCCACGCACGGGGTCCCCAACCCGCGCCGATCTTGCTCCTGTTGCGGTAAACGTACACGATCAAATATGACTGGAAACGCTTCCGGCGGCAAGAAAGACTTGCGACCGGAAGCGTTTTTGTACCGCAGAAACTTGTTGTCGTCCCAGGAACCGCCCTCTTATTTCAGGAACCAGCGACGGCCAACGATGCCAAGCACGCCCGTACCCATCAGCACCAGCGTACCCGGCTCAGGTGTGCTCTGCTGGCCTGGGGAATTGCCCGAACCGCCCTCCCCTAAGTACATGAATTCCTGCATGGAATTTGGGTCGGGATCGTGTTGATTGACCGGCGTAACGATGTAGACATCGTTGAAATAATTCTGGGGAAGGCCCTTGATGCCAGATACTGCGGCGGCAATCCAGCCTTCGCAGGTCATATTGCACGGGGCGTTAGAATCGAAAATGTTCCAGACAGCCTCGTTCATGTAAACCCAGTTCGAATTCGACTCGACCTTCGTTTCCAGCAGCAGCCAACCCGCCTCATCGTAAAGCATCAGCGGATATAAGGCATTTTGGCCAGGAAGGTTGTTGAAGCGCGTCAGCTGTATGTTGCCGGTCCCAAGATTGGTGATGTTCGCTTCCCACTGGTCCCCCGGCATTCCACCGTGGGCATAGTCATCGCACATTACGTTGAGAATCGTCGGGGAACCGTTGTTTTCTTCGATATAGTACGGGTATCCATTCTGCCAATTCCCGCCATCCCAACCGATGAACGTAAATTCCGTGGGATCCGCGAACGCGTACACAGATCCACAAACCAACACCGCCAGAATTACCAGCTTACGCATGTGCCCTTGCCTCCCAGGGGGGAAACCTGCCTGAACGCTCCCGCAAAATACAAACTGCCCACGCCGAACGTCCAATTTTTGCCTCACGCTGGCCCCCAGTTAACGGCCATTCAAGCCGGAAAAGCCGGGTGCAGCGTGCCAAACTCCACCCAATATGATGCAATCTGGCTTCCGAAAAATTGCCTTAAAATTGTGTTACTTCGAAAGCCGGGATGCAAACTCTTGCAACTTTGTAGCTGAATTTTTCCCACCGATTAGGGTAAGTCGTTACAAGGCTTCGGCATCATACCGCTCACAAATCGTGTAGGCAAGACAATGTCAGCTAGCATTTTAGTGCTTGCAAGCATCTCGGATCCTGATGGCCCCGGTGTCAGAACCACGCTGCTTTACAGTTTGCGGTGAGGGATGCGAGACCGATGCGGACAGGGAAGATTCGCCCCTGGGCTCAAGAGGTATCTACCGAAGCCGATGCTATTACTGATGGAGTGTTCGCCGGATGTCCCTTTGCATGCCCGGACAGGTCGAGCCGATTGGAGGCCTCGCAGCCAAGCTGTCGTGCCGGCGCCCGCAAGCGCTTTTTGCAACAGCGATACTGTGTCTGGCGTCGTCGTGGTACTTTGCAGCGGTAATCGCTCCTGCTGGCCTCGGCCTTAGCGCGCCCAGCGTTCAGCAAGGTTTGTTTCCGGAATGGTTTGGCTGTCGCGAAATTCTGCATCGCCGCGACCCTTACCGCCCCGAAGCCACGCGACAGATCGAACTGGTTGTCTTCGGACGAGCGCCCACGGCGTCCGCTGCGCCGCTGAACCAGCATCGCTTTGCCTATCCCGTCTTCTTTGTATTTCTCTTCTTCCCGATCGCGCTTGCGCCCTTCGCAGTCGCGCAATTTGCCGCGTTTTTTGTCGGTGTCTTCCTCACGGCCATCTCCATGCCTTTGTGGCTGCCGGGGCCGCAGTTCAGCAATCTCGATAAACTGACTTTCACCCTGTTCGCGCTGGCCAGCTATCCCATCCTGTTGGCGTTGCAGCTTCGGCAACCAACCCTGATCATTGTTTCTTTGCTTGCCGCAGTCTACTTCTGCGTGCAATCGCGCCGGCTGATAACCGCGGGAATGCTGGCGGCCCTGTGCGCCTCCAAGCCGCAGCTTGCGATTGCCGTCCTGCTTCCTTTATCTGTCTGGTGTGTTTGCGCGTGGCGCGCCCGGAAGGCGTTCCTGCTATCGCTGGGCGCGACCCTTTCCGTCTTGCTGATCGCCGCCGAGTTTGCCGTTCCCGGCTGGTTCGCCGAATGGCTGGCCACGCTGGCAGCGTATGCGCATTATGCCGGAGGCAGTCCCCTGCTGGCTGACCTGCTCCAGGGCCACTGCATTCTGCCGGCTACCGCCCTCCTCGTGGGCGCGGCGGTCTGGGTGAGCTTCAAGTTCCAGGATTCCGATCTGCTGTTCGCCATCAGCTTCTCCACGGCTGCATTTGCGTTGATCTTTCCATTCCAGCTCTACAACGCTGTGCTGCTGTTTCCGGCTGTCCTATGGTTGATCGCCAACTCCAACCTTGTGATGGCGCACGGCCAACTGCTCACCTTGCTGTACTCCTGCACCTGGATTGTGCTGGGCGCAGGATGGGCGTCGGCAACCGCACTCTCGTTGTCCAATTTGCTGGTTCCCGGCTCGGGCCTGATGTTCTGGCAGGTTCCCTTCGCGGCCGCCTATTTATACCCCTACACTGTCGCGGCCTGTCTGGGCGTCTATGCGGCTTCCAAGCGCCTTCCGGCTCCGCGCCCGAAAGCAAGATGATCGATGGATGAGGAAGCGAAATTCACAGCGTCAACTTTGGGCTACTTGGCGCTCGCTGCATTGAACTGCGTCCTGCTTTTGAGCTACCTCACAACTCATCCCAACTTCCCCGGCGATTTCTGCGCTTTCTACACTGGCGCTCGCATTTACCTCCAGGATCCCGGCCGCGTGTACGATCTCACTCTGCAAAGGGCAACCGAGCAGCAGCTCGTGGGCCGGGACGATATTCCTTTCAATCACCCTCCTTGCGAATTGCTGATTTGGCTGCCTCTGGCGCGCTTGAGCTTTCACGCCGCGCTTTGGGTGTGGCGTCTCGCCAGCTTAGTCTTGCTCGTGATCGCCGCGAAGCTGCTGGCAACCGCACTATGTTCTCGCCTCGGGACGCCGGCCATTTTCCTCCGCGCGCTGGCTTTCTTTCCCGTGCCTTATTGCCTGTGGATGGGCCAGGATTCCATACTTCTCCTGGCCATACTTGCGGCCTGCGCCTGGTTCCTTGCCCGGCGGATGGAATGGCTGGCCGGAGCCACGCTCGGCTTAGCTCTGTTCAAGCCGCAATTGGTGCTGCCGATCGCAGCGGTTTATCTTCTGCTGCCGCGCCGGCGTTGGAGAATGTTGCGCGGATTTCTTTGCTCTGGATCCGCGCTCCTGGTGGTGAGCTTTCTCATGGTGGGATACGGCGGCATGCGGCAGTTGATGACGATTCTGCTCGCCGGCCAGACAGCGGACCACATGGCCATCCATCCCAGCATGATGCCGAACCTGCGCGGAGCGCTCTCATTGCCGCTGGCCGGACACTCAACGTTGGAAGCCGTTATGCTAAGCGTCATCTCGCTGGTTCTGCTGCTGGCGGCACGGGCAACGATGCAACGCCAGCAACTTCCCGCGCGCGCCTTTGCGGGCTTGATTTGTTTTGCCCTGCTCGTCAGCTTTCATTTGAACCTGCACGATCTCACCCTGCTGCTTCTGCCCATCCTGCTAGTCATGCAAGACAGGATGTGGTCCAGAGAGCATGGCTGGCAGGTTGCGGCGCCGGTCGTCGTCTTGTTCTGTACACCTGCTTACCTGGCAGCTCTTGGGGCGTTCAAAGTCGCGGTGTTTGCGATCCTCGTCGGCTGGCTGTGGTGCGGAATGACGAGCTGCGAAGCGGTCTCTTCCCGCCAGGCTGCTCCATCAATCGAGGAGCGCCGTATGGCTTTCGACAACTGAGGGTCTAACGGGCTCAAACTCCTCGGCCCAGCGAACTTCGAAAGCAGCGACAGTTCTGCTGTAGGGAAACCTCCGCCGCAGTTCATTCTCCAGGAGCGCCGGCATAGGTCCTGACGGGGTTGGCTCGGTGTGGTTGATGACTACAGCCCGCACCCCGGCGCTTTCCACCCAATTCAAGATGCGGCGAGGATCGCGGTCCGCTCCCGAGAGCGCTTCCCATAGCACCGGCGTCGGGTTCCTCCGGCCCGACAGGAAGTAAAGCTCGGCGCAATCCGGGCCTGCCCAGATCGCGGACGTCCCGGCATGGCGAGCGATTTCAGCCGCAACCTGCTCGTAGGTTTCCACCAGGATCGCGTCGCCTTTCATGCCGGCGCCCCGAGGCAGAGTGAAGGCTTTCGCTGGCGTGGTTTGAAGTGACATCCCTCGACGATAAATCTGATTAGGCAAAAGAATGAGCGCCGCGAAAAGCAGGTAGAACAACCCAACCGGAACCGTCAAAGGTAGGCGCGCAGGAATCGCATCCGTGTGAGCGAGGGCTGCGCAAGTCAGGATCAACAGCGGCGCAACATAACAAAAGTACATGGGGACGGAGAACGGGAACTGGATGACGCTGCACAACGAGGTCACCGCCAGCAGCAACATGAGGCGCGATGCCGGCTCGCGTCGCAGATTGCCCGCCCATAACTTGATGGCTCCCGCGATGACGATCACCGGTATGGATGCTGCCGCCGAAACCCACACCCAGCGCGCAAAGTCTGGATAGCGAAGGCAGAAAAACAACGCGGCGACCGCGATGCCCGACAGCAGGCCCAAGGCGACTCTGCCGTTAAACGTCGGCAGAGAACGCGAACTCAGCAGCAGCAGGACAACCAGCGGCATACAGCAGATTGCCGCTACTGGATGGATGGAAGGATAAAACGTGAGCTGCAACCGTCCCGTGGGAATCACCAGGACTCCGTAGAACCAGCGTCCCAGCGCGTGCGCGTGAAGATACGGCAGAAGATAAAGCAGCACTGGCACGAGGAAGCCGGAAGTCAAAACCAGAATCCGGATTCCGAGCCGGCGCAGCCGCAACCAGTCCGCTTTACGGCGAGACTGCCAGGCTCTCGCCATGAGCAGCGCGGAGAGCGCCAGCGCAGGAAGCAGAAAATTGTAGATCGAGGCTGCACTCGCACGGCTGCGAATCAGGCCCCACAGCAGATAATCGAAGCTGCTCAGCGCCAGCGTGATCGCAGCGAAGTATGCCCATCCCGCCTTGCTTTCATCTTCCGGCGCACGCTCCCTGCTCGGTTCACTAAACACCAGAAACAGAAAAATCGCCGCCAGAAAATACAATCCCGCAATCTTGCAGAGAAGCGAAACTCCCGCCGAAATGCCGGCCAGGAAAATCCAAAATACACGCCGGTCTTCGATGTAGCGAAACAGCGCCACCGTCCCGAAGGTGGCAAAGTACAGGTTGTACCAGGAGGCAACGGGCGCAGGATAGACCGGCGTGCTCCACAGCACGGCCAGCAAGGTGATCAGCGAGGCCCCCAGCGGTGAAGCAAAGCGCGTCGCCAAATGCCAGATTGCGGGCACCCACGCAGCGAAGAACAGAAACAGCATCCAGCGCAGCGACTGCATTCGCATGCCGAACAGCTTCAGCCCAACGGCATTCCCATAGCTCAGTGCGCCGGTGTAGTTGTCATAGAAATCCACCTGTGGCTGTTCGCCGTGCAGGACCCGCTCGGCCGCGTGGGCCAGAGTGCCATCGTCGGCCCCGATAAAGCCTTCATTGATTCGCGCCGCGAAAAGCGCGAAGCTGACGAGACAAGTCGCCAGCAGTAGCCACCTGGAGCCGATGCCGCCGGAAGCACGGCCTGCGAGGCGCCGAAAAGCATGAATCCCGGACGGCGAATCCATCACAAATCCGCCTCCGGGATCCGTATGTAGTTGGCCCAGCCGTCCCGCGGCCGCAGCCTGCCTGCAACTAAGCATGTTTTTTGCGCCTTAGGACGATCACGCCCAGGCACGCCACGGCTAACCCCGCGGCAATGACTCGGATCACTGTGACTGTATCCATTGCTTTCCCTCCTTCCCTGCGTCGGTAGCTCGACCGTCACTTAAAAATGTCTGCCATGTTCCGGGCAATCAGAATGACGGCCGGCCCCAGCAGAACAATGAAAATGCTGGGGAAGATAAACAGCACCAGGGGGAAAATCAGTTTCACCGTGGTCTTTGCGCCCAGCTCTTCGGCCTGCTGCCGGCGCTTCTGCCGCAGGCCGTCAGCGAACACCCGCAGCGCCCGCACCAGGGGCGTGCCGAAACGGTCGGTCTGGGCCAGCATCTGCACAAAGCTCTTGACTGTCTCCACTTTGGTACGGTCGGCCATGCTCTGCCAGGCCTCAATGCGCGGCTTGCCGGCGCGCTGCTCGAAGTTAATCTGGATGAACTCCTCGGAAATTTCCCGCTGGCTGAGCGCCAGCTCCTGGCCCGCACGCAGCAGGGCCTGGTCGATGGCCAGTCCCGCGTCAACGCACACTACCATCAAGTCCAGCGCATCCGGCAATCCCAGCCGAATGCGTTCTCGCCGCTTGCGCGCGCGATGGCCCACCCAGGCGTCCGGCGCGAGATAGGCCGCCATCAGCAGCGCAAGAATCCAAACGAAGGTGTTGTTGCGAATGAAGGTACCGGCCAGCACCGCCGCAATCGGGCCCAGCAGCCGGAGGCCAAAGTAAGTATCCACGGCAGAGCTTTCGCGCAGGCCGGCAGCCAGCAGCTTCTGCCGCAGCTTCTCATCCTGGGCAAAGCCCAGGCGGGTGCGGACGAAACGCGCCAGGCCCAACAGCAGCCGCGAGGCCATATTGCGCGCGCCGCCCCCTGCCGGCTCGGAGCGCAGCGGCGCCCGGGTCACTTCCATCAGGCGTTTGGCCTCGTTCGAACCTCGCATCAGCACAGCTACCAGTATTGCGGCCACCGCACAGAAGACGGTCACCATCCAGCTGATCATTCTTACGGTGTTCATGCCGCTCATATCTTCACGCCCACAATCTTGCGGATAATCAGTCCGCCCAGCACGATCAAACCGATTCCGGTATAGATCAGCTCTCTGCCCAGCGGATCTTCAATCAGCACCCGGGTATAGCCGCGGTTGGCCAGGCTCAGGAGAAAGAACATCACTACCGGCAGCAGGGAAAGGATCCAGCCGGTCAGACGGCCCTGCGCGGTGTGCACTCGTATCTCCCCCTGGATGCGCAGCCGTTCGCGAATCACCGCCGTGGTCCGGTCCAGTACCTCGACCAGGTTTCCCCCGGTTTCTTTCTGTAGCAGGATGGCGGTGACCACGAAGTTCATCTCCGGCAAAGGAATCCGGCGCGCCAGTTGCACCAGCGATTCCCGCGCCGGTATCCCGAAGTTCTGCTGCCGGTAGACTTCGCGAAACTCGCTGCGCACCGGTTCGGGACTTTCCTCGCTGATGATCTCGATTGCCGCCGTCAGCGAATGACCGGCGCGCAAAGCGCGGCTCATCAGGTCGATGGACTCCGGCAAGTGGCGGCTGAATTCCTTCAGACGGCGCATGTGCTTGTAGCGCAGGAACAGGAAAGGCAGGGCGGCAAAGACCGCGGCCGGCAGCAGCGCCAGGGCCAGGCTCGGCAACTCGTAGTAGCCGACGGCATAACCGGCGACCCCCAGCCCCAGACTCCAGGCCAGCACGCCGGAGACGCTCCACAGGCTTTGTGCCCGGGCCAGCAGCAACTGGATGGCTTTGACCAGCTTCCAGCGCCGCAGCAATCGGTCCAGCCAGGGGATTTCGCTCAAGCGCGTTTGCTTGATGATGGCAGAGCTGTCGCCCTCCGGCTCGCTGGAGGAGCTGGGCGCGCCTCGGAGCCTGGCGATGCGCCCTTCGATCGTCCGCTCCTCCGACGTTGGCCGGGTCACCGTCAGTACGATCGCGAAGGTCAGCAACAGCACCAGGAAAAAGACCACCCCCATCAGGAACATGGCTGTCCCTCCTGGCGCAGATCGCAGTCAAAAACCGTATTCACCACGGAGAACACGGAGCACACGGAAAAGATCTCTTCTGTTTTTTTCTCTTCTGTTTTTTTCTCTTCTGTTTTTTTCTCTTCTGTTTTTTTCTCTTCTGTTTTTTTCTCTTCT
>Ga0181531_10001604_pt1 | contig 14239 bp, 19 predicted proteins | sample PEATcosm2014_Bin_38_FD_119743 | JGI IMG/M metagenome (GOLD analysis project Ga0181531, IMG submission 119743) | Peatland microbial communities from MTU Mesocosm Facility, Houghton, MI, USA - PEATcosm2014_Bin11_10_metaG | ecosystem: Environmental > Terrestrial > Soil > Wetlands > Peat | place... | reverse complement strand
GGTCGAATCGATCATGGCAACGCTATTAATCGTATATGCCGATCCTTCGAGCGGACGCGCCGCGAGATCCGCCAGCAACCCGATGACACCCGACTCGGGTATAGGAGTGCTTCCGCTGGTCAGCGCTCCAGGCGGCGGCGCCGTCCCTCCCGCGGCCTGCGTTATGAGCACCGCTTGCACGCGCAGCGCTACGATACTCGGCGGAACTGCCCAAGTCTCGGTGAACTGGTCGTTGCCCGCGCTGGTGAAGGTGACCGTGTAGTATCCGGCGGGCGTCGCGTTGGTGGTGGGCACAAGCTGCACGAACAGGTTGCCGCCGGTGATCGTCACCGTGACCGACTGGGTGGCTATTTGGGACGTGTCTCCAGCCACGAACGGCGTCCACGTAATGACGGCAAACCCGTTGTAAGGAGTGCCGTTGGCGTTATAGATCACATCCTGGATCGTAGTCAGGATCGGGCCTGACAGCAGCGGAACCGCCAACCAGACGGCCAATGCGGCTAATACAAGTTTTCGGGCAGACATTATTCACAATCCTCAAAAAAAACCCCGGGCCCATGAGGAGCCCGGGGAATTTCGAAAAAACAGCAAGAAGCCCTAACGGCTCCAGTTTAACTGCAACTCCTCGCTCGGAAGCCGGGTCAAACATCCACCCTGCGTGCTAAGTTATACTCGACGCTGATCTTGCGAATATCGCGAGACAATTTCTCGACGTGTGACTGGAGGAATATGAGCAACTCAAACCGGCGCGCATTCATTCGCGGAGGCGCCCTAGCGGCGGCCGCGGGCGGGGCCGCCAAAGCGCAAACCGGACCCCAGAAGACGGTCCACTACAGGGGCGAGAAGCCCCAAAAAACACCGCTGTTCAACTGCGCGGTCTCCTACGGCAATTTGTTGTTTATCTGCGGAAAAGGTGCACATTTCGCGGGCGACATCAAGGCGCACACCACCCACGTCCTGGATGAGATTCAGAAGGAGCTGGAGAATGCCGGATCGTCCATGGACAAAGTACTGAAGTGCAGCGTCTTCCTGAACGACCTGAAAGACTACAAGGGCATGAACGAAGTCTTTCAGGGCCGCTTCGGGGAAAACCCGCCAGTCCGCACCACTATCGCCGCGGCGGGCGGGATTCCGGGCGACTCGCTGGTTGAGATCGATGTGATCGCCTATATCTGAGAAGGCCGCGCCGGAACCCCATGCTGCCATATCGGCTTGTCTACCACGACGGCTACGACCTGAAGCTGGGAGACCATGTGTTCCCATCCCAGAAGTTTCGCTATATCCGCGAGCGGCTGTTGCGCGACCGATTCGCCACGCCGGAAGACTTCGTCCAGCCGGAGCCGGCCAGCGATGCAGACATTCTGGCGGTTCACGAACCGGGCTGGGTGCGGCGGCTGCAGACCGGAACGCTGAGCTATCAGGAACTGATGCAACTGGAAGTCCCGTACAGCCGCGAGTTGGTGACGGCATTCTGGCTGGCGGCAGGCGGCACTACGCTGGCTGCGCGCCTGGCGCTGGAGCAGGGGATCGGGTTCAACGTAGGCGGCGGATTCCATCACGCCTTTCGCGGACACGGCGAGGGCTTCTGCGCGATCAATGACATCGCCGTGGCTATCCGCTGCCTCCAGCGCAGTGACGGCGGGGAGCCAGCCATCCAGCGTGCCATGGTGGTGGATTGCGATGTGCATCACGGCAACGGAACCGCGGGTATTTTCGCGGGCGACGCCTCCGTGTTCACGCTGTCCATCCACCAGTTCAATAACTACCCCTCGGAGAAGCCGCCTTCCAGCCTGGACATTCACTTGCCGGACGGCGTAGGCGACGAGGAGTATCTACACCGGCTGGGCGAGGGATATCGCACCGCGATAAATATGTTTCATCCGGAACTGCTGATCTATGTCGCGGGCGCGGACCCTTACTGCGAGGATCAACTGGGCGGGCTGTCGCTGAGTCTGGAAGGTCTGCGCGAGCGCGACCGCCTGGTCATTTGGACAGCACTCCACAGCCATGTCCCGGTGGCGATCGTGCTGGCCGGCGGCTATGCCATGAATGTGCAGGATACGGTAACCATTCACGCCAATACGGCGCGTGTGGCTAAGGAAGTGTTGGAGAAGACCGGCTGGAAGTGAGGGAGGTGCATCCTCTCACGCAAGCGGGCATTGACGCGCAATCCCGCCGTTTTTCTTGTACGACGGCGGTTATATGTTATAGTTTGCCGACGGGATGCAAGCGACAAAGGTCCGCGAGAAGAGAGACACTCAATAATGACACGAATCTGTAACATACTCAACATACTCGCCAAGCTGAATTACAAGAGGGCCGGCGCCGCGCTGACGCTGTGCGTGAGTGTGGCGACAGGCGCCTGGGCGCAGCCCACGCTCTACAGCTTCTCCGGCCCGGACGGCTCAAATCCCGTAGCGGGGCTGGTGCAGGGATTCAACGGCAACCTGTGGAGGACGACGCTGTATGGAGGGCCAACCACAGCCGCATGTCCCCCTCCCGGCTGTGGGGAGATCTTCCAGATTACCCCGGGGACAGTGGCGTTGTTGAGCATCCAGGTATTCAAAGATCTAGGTTGCCGAATACCTAGTCTTTACTGCATGATATGATGTTGTATCGTTCATGAAGAGCTATGAGCTGCCGGCCAAACTTGGGCGAGGCCCAGCGAAGCACTCGAACCCCGAATACGTTCAAATGACGGTTTACGTGCCAAGGAAATTGAGGAACAAGGTCAAGGCGCGATTGGCCGAACAGGAGTTGGAGTTCAGCGGTTTGGTCGAAGGGATGTTGAGCGACTGGCTAGCGAAGCCGATAAGATAGGCTGGTACGGTGAGCGGACAGCAACAGTTTATTTTCGACAATGCAAAGGCGGTTGAGCCTTTCAGAAGCGGCTTGCTGAAATGGATCGGCAACAAGCAAATTTGCACACGAAATCGTTTCGTTCTTTCCGGCGCGCTTTGATAGAGACCTTGAACCCTTCGCCGGCAGCGGCGCGGTGTTGGCAACCCTCGTGCCCGACAAAGCCATTGCCTCCGATTCCTTCAGGCCCCTTGTGGAAATCTGGCAGACGCTGTCCGCCGATCCTGAGCTCTTGAAATTGTGGTATGCCGAGCGATGGCTTTTCATGCAGGACGGTGAGAAGGTGTCCCAATACGAGAAGATCAAGGCCGCCTACAACGCAAGGCCCAACGGAGCCGATCTTCTTTTCCTCTGCCGCTCCTGCTATGGCGGCGTGGTCCGATTTAGGCAAGTGGACGGCTATATGTCAACCCCGTGCAGTATTCACGATGCGATTCACCCAAAGAGCTTCGGACAGCGCGTCGATGAGTGGCACAAGCGCACGGCTGGTGTTCGCTTCCTGCATCTGGAGTACGAGAGGCGATGGAAAATGCGAAGCGCGGAGACCTGATCTACTGCGATCCACCGGATTCCAACTCTCCGGCGATTTTGTATGGGGCGCAAGCGTTCGATTTGAAGAATCTGTTCCATGTAATCGACCGCTGCAGATCGAAAGGTATCCGAGTCGCCATAAGCATTGACGGCACCAAGAAATCCGGGAAGATGAAGGTTGAACTGCAGATCCCTCCCGGCCTATTCGAGCAGGAAGTGTTCATCGATTGCGGACGGTCGATGCTCAAGCGCTTCCAGATGGACGGCCGGACCTTAGAGGAAGAACACGTGACCGACCGTCTTCTGCTTACTTATACAATTTGAGTCTTTTCTGCGTGACAAGAGTCATCCATTCTCTCGCCAGAACGGGAAGGCGCTCGACAACCTCGCGACCGTATCGCATGTGCAGCATATCGACCATCCGGCATAGATAGGATCGTCCCATTTTCCACCAAGTCTCGTAGGCATCGACCATTAGGTAATGCTTCACGTCGATGTCCTCGCTCTCCCGAAGCTCCTCAAGTTCCATGCCATCAACGAGGGTTTCGTAGGCGCCGTCAGCGATCCGGCTCCCGAAGGTGGTTGTATAGTAGTACTCCTTGATCTCCCACACTGCAACTGGATTGACGACTTTGGGAAATGCGCCGTCCACTCTGCGGGAAAGTGTGCGGATAGGGGCGCCGCCGAGCGTGATTGTCGTGAGCTCCATTGGGGAGTAGTTGCACTCAGCGCCGTTGGCGTTCGCGATCAGCATGTTGATGATGCCCGTGAAATTACGACGGCTTGGCCTTGTCTCCCTTCTGCTTGTTCATTGGCAAGGGGCAGACGTGGACAGCCTTCCTTTGTAACTCTTCGAATAGCTTCCGTGCCTTGTTGGCGTCCATCAGCTGTGCCGAACAAACGTGTTCAGAACCTCGGCTCGATATTCAAAATACCCTGCCGAGTTCGATACCTAGCGGCGTCGGGACATCCTTGGCGGTCGCGATCTTGGTTGGGTCAAGCCCGAGTTCTTTCAGTCCGGTTCGAATCTCCGAAAGAGTTGGAATTTTAATCTGGCCCTTGCCACGCACGGTGTAGCCGAGATGCTGGCTCAGCGTGCGGACGTAGGCCCACAACATCTTTGGCTGATTCTGGAACTCGTGATTTGCGACCATCCGGTTTGAACAACGAGTACACAAACGTACGAATTGATGTGAACCTGCGCCCCGTCTCGCTCGGTTGCCCATGGCACCTTCAACCCCGATACGGACTCTTCTTTGAGATCATATGCCGCATGAAGAGGGCTTGGCTGCCGTTGATACACAGATGACCGGTGCCCCCCCTACGCGTGTGCCCGCTGCGCGGCAATGGCCCCATATACTTTCAGCGCGCGCGCGGCCATGCGCGCCGCGCTATAGTGCGCGCGGACGCCATCCACGCCGCGCTTTCCCAACCGCTCCAGAAGCGCCGGATCTTTCCAGAGCGACAAGATGCCCTGGGCCAGGCTGGCCGTGTCGTCCGGTTCCACCAGAATACCACCACCGGTCTGCTCCACGATCTCCGTCAGGCCGCCTCGGCGCGGCTCCACCACCGGCACGCCGTTCGCCATGGCCTCCAGCAGGAACAAGCCCTTCGGCTCGTCGTAGGTGGCGGGGACCGACAGCACGTCCAGGTTGCGCAGGAAATCGATTTTGTGCGGCCGGTCGAGCACGCCGCGATAGCGGAACTCGTGCTCGAGGCCTGCCGCCTTCATGCGCCGCTCGATGCCGTGCAGATAGGCGCGGTGCTCCGGCGCCAGATAGCCGGCTACTTCGAGCGCGCTGCCGCCGAAGTCGGTTTCCCGGCGCAGTTTCACGTAGGCGTCGGCCAGCAGGTGCAGGCCCTTCTCCGGCGCGACCCGCGCGAAGTATCCCACCGTGAAACAATTCGTATGGAGCTTCAGCGTGGCATCGTATCCTTTCAGATTCACGCCCAGCGACACCACGTGCATCTTGCGCTCGGGGATGCCGAGGTAGCCGCACATGTGACCCGCATAATATTCGCTGACCGCGGCGAAGCCATCCACGTGTTCGATGTTGGCGCGGATCAGGTCGAGCGACTGCGTGCGGTAGGGTTCCGGAAGCTGGCTCAGGAACAGGTCTTCGCCTTGCAGCGTGCAGCAAAGCGGGCGGCCCACGGCTTCGCGGATAGGCTGCGCCAGGCCGATCAGCAGCGAGTTCGGCAGCGTCACGATGTCGGGCGGCGGCTCGCTGCGCAACCAGGCCGCGAGCTTGTGGATCTCCTTGCGCTGCCGCCCGTCTTCGCCGCGCAGCATCGAAACGGTCATCTCGCCCAGCAGCCGCGGGTTCACCGGAATCGAGCGGCGCGATGCCAGCTTCAGGGCCCAGGCGGAATCCCAAAGCCGGTCGAGCAGCCATGGCGTTTTACGGAAAAGGCCGGAATGCTGCTCCAGATACACGCTGATGCCGCCGAAGAAGACCCTGTGCGCGGCCACATTGGTTTCGTCGGTGAGGGTTGGCGTATAAATAGGGAGCAGGATGATGTCGTGCCCCTGGCTCTTCAACTCGGCGGCCAGAGCGTTGTCGCGGATGCAGCTTCCGCAGTACATTCGAGCGGCGCCGGCAGTGAAGGCCAGGATCTTCATGCCGCCTTTATACCGCGCACTGAAAAGCCCGGCGGGCGTAGAGATGGTCGAACAGGTTGCCTTCGTGCGGCTGATCCCAACTGATGCGGTGTGTCGGAATCGAGCCCAGGTTTAAGCGTCCCACATCGGGCGAGGCCAGCAGGCGCGCGATCAGCCTGCGGTCGTGCGTGATGGCGGTCACCACCAGGCTCGGGCCAAGCGCGCGCGGAATATCGTCCTGGCTCACCGGCACCACGCTGGCGAACGGAAACAGGAATTCGCGGTTGGCCAGCGGATGCGCGGGCGAATCGCACAGCACGACGGTAGGCAGCAGGTACACGCAGCCTTGAAAAGTAGCCAAGCGCGACTGGCTCCAGGGAGCCCGATGGGACGCCGTGACGTCGCGCGCGGACTCGCCATCCAGTTCGCCATCGATGGTTTGCGAGATGCGCTCGGCCAGCGCGGCATTGGCGAAGGGCGCGATCTGCGCCTGTTCGTCGTCTTCATCGCGAGGCACCACAGCGGCCAGCCGCGCGGCCAGCGCCTCGGCGATCTCGGCCGCGTGCGACGGCGTCCATACGCCCGACGCATTGATGCAGGAGCGGCCGGAGTTCTCCAGGATGGACGAAACCATCACGTCCAGGTACTGCTCCCAAACATCGGCGCAATCTTCGCCGATCACGATTTTGCTGTAGCCGGGCCCGTGCACCTCGATGCGCGGATCGCCCTGCCACATCCGCGTCGACGCTACATCGCCAAACACAATGCCGCGGCCACACCGCCGCAGAATCTCGGCCGCGCCCGCGTGATCCGCCGGGTAGTAGCCGAACGCGTCCGGCGGCGCGCCCGCGTGGATCAGCGCCTGTATCATGCGGTACGGGGTCCAGGGCTCGGCGCCGCCGGGCTTCAGCACCAGCGGCGTCTTCAACGCGAATGCCGGCGCCCACAACGAATGCACGCCGGGGGAATTGCTGGGCAGGACCACGCCCAGCGCCTCGCCGCGCGGGAAAAAGCTCAAGCCTTCAGCGTATCCGGCATCGAGTACGCGCAAATCCAGCCCGCGAGTCAGCCCGTTGACCACCGTATCCATCTCCGCCAGCACGGTGCGGATCTTGTGCATGTTGCGCCGCGCCATCACGTGCGGCAAGCCCGTGGTGGCCGAAACCTGGCGCACGTAATCCTCCGGCGTCTGGGTGGTGTCGCCCAGCGGCAGCGGGGACGCGGCGAACAGATCCGCCGCGCGCCGGCACATGCCGAACAATTCCTGCGTGCTGAACCCGGCCAGCAGCGCGCGCGCCATTTCCTGATCGAGCAGATCGCGGCGGATCAGTCCCACATTCGCCTGGCTGATTTCGACGAAGGGCTGGCCGGTGCGGTAGTGCGGCGTGAGCACGGTATCCAGGCTGCGGTACGGCCGGCCGCGCCGTAATAGCGGGATGTGCACAACCTCCGGCATCGTTTGCGGCATCAGTAAACGCCCTCGACCACGGTCTTCTGGAACCTGGAAAACGGGCGCACGTTGCGCACGCCGTCCCAGGGGTACTCTGTATATGACGGTTCCCGCTCCGCCTCGTCCCGCTCCAAAAAGCGGGGCATGAAGAATTCTCGCGTCAGCGTGGTCAGGCGCACGCGGCCGGTCTCGCCATACCCGACCACCCGCAAGGGATTGTCGGGGTCGACCACTTCGATCATGGCGCGCGGCGCGGGCGGGTAATAGATGATCGCGTAGTTATCCTCGGCCTGTCGCGGTTTGTGGACCGCAAGCCCCATCAACGTGTTGCCGTAAGTGGGCGCGAAATAGACACCGTCGAGCAATTCCTCCACGGCGAAGCGATGAAACTGCGGCGTCATTTCCGTGCCGCCGCAGAACACGCCGCGAATGCCCATTTTCTTGAGCGAAACCTTCTCGCACAGGGCTTCCAGCAGCTTGGGCGTGGTAAACATGCAGCGGATATTGTCGTGCGCGCGCAGCAGCGTCAGGCCCTGCTCGACCACGTGCTGCTTGTACGCCTCCGCCTCCTCGATTTTTCCGCGCTTTATCAGCTTGATGACCCAGCGCGGATCCAAATCCGTCATGAAGCAGATGCCGCCGCGGAATTGCGCCAGGTGTTCGACGGCCAGGCGCAGGCGGCGCGGGCCGCTGGGCCCCAGCATGAGCCAATCGGAGCCGGGCGGGAATGCCTCATCCGGCAAAGTGCCGCTGAAGGCTTCGTAATCGATGCGGAAATCGTCGATCGAGATGCGCGATTTCGGCACGCCCGTGCTGCCCCCCGTCTCGAAAACGTAGACGGGCCGGCCGGCATAGGCTTTGGGCACCCAACGGCGGACGGGCCCGCCGCGCAGCCATTCGTCCTGGAAGAAGCCGAAGCGGTCCAGATCGTCGTAGCCGCGGATTTCGGTGCGCGGATCCCAGTCGAGTTTGGCGGCGAAGTCCAGCCAGAAGGGGCAGCCGGTCTCGGGGTTGAAGTGCCATTGGACGATTTCGCGCGTCCAGGCGTCCAGCGCGGCGCGCGCGGCTTTGGTTTTGGCAAGGAGGCCGGATTCGATGAGAGTGTCCACGGTTTCTTTAGTTTAGTATGCCGCGCTGGGTCAGGCGGTATTCGCCTTGGGCTGCACCTCGCGCTCGATCCGCTTCAGCTTGGATTGCCGGGCCAGCCGAAGCTCGTAATCCAGTTGCAGGCCCAGCCAAAACTCCGCGCTCGTTCCCAAATAGCGGGCCAGGCGCAACGCGGTATCGGCGGTGATTCCGCGCCGGCCCCGCACAATCTCGTTGAGGCGCGCGGTGTCGACACCGAGCGCCTTCGCAAGTTGATTGACGCTCATGTTCATGGGGTCAAGCACGTCCTCCCGAAGCGTTTCGCCCGGATGAATCGGTGGTAATGGGTTTGGCATAATCGATGCGTCCTTAATGGTAGTCCACGATCTCAACTTTATATGCGTCGCCCTCGGACCAGGTGAAGCAGATTCGGAACTGGTCGTTGATGCGGATACTGTATTGCCCAGCCCGAGCGCCTCTCAGTGCTTCCCGCCGGTTCCCAGGCAGCGACGAAAGGTCGATTAGGCTGCGCGCCTGATCAAGCTGATACAGCTTGCGCCGAGCCGTTCTCTCGACGGCCTGAAACCGCTTGCGGGGTTCGTCGCGGAACAGCTTCGCGCTTTCCACATCCCGGAACGAACGAATCACACCCTTAGTGTATAGCGTTCAACGCTAAAGCGTCAAGGCCGGCGAGCCGGTCGAGCCTTATTCCCTTCGCCGGAACCGCTATAGTGGCAATGATGCTGTCCCGAGCCGAGACCAAGGCACTCTACGACAAAATCAGCAAGGTCTACGATCTTCTGTCCGAGCACACCGAAGGGCCGGTGCGCGAGGCTGGCCTGCGCATGCTCGCGCCGCAGCCGGGCGAGACCGTCCTCGAAATCGGATTTGGCACCGGTCACGCGCTGGTCTGGCTGGCGCGCGCCGTCGGACCATCCGGCAAAGTGCATGGGATCGACCTGTCCGATGGGATGAGGGCCGTCGCGGGAGATCTGCTCCGGCAAGAGGGCGTCGCGGACCGCGTCGAGGTGCGCGCGGGAGACGCGACGGACTTACCCTATCCGGCCGGCGGCATAGACGCCGTGTTCATGAGCTTTACGCTGGAGTTGTTCGATACGCTGGAGATCCCCAACGTGCTCGCGCAATGCAAGCGGGTGCTCAAGACCGGCGGTCGCATTGTGGTAGTGGGCATGTCCAAAGAAGGCGAGCACGGACTCGTTTACGAGGCTTATGAGTGGACGCACCAGCACTATCCAAACTTTGTCGATTGCCGCCCGATTCTCGTAAGCCAGGTCGTGGCGGCGGCCGGCTTTCGAGTTACAGAGAAGCAGAACGTGCAGATATGGGTGCCGATGGAAATCGTCCGCGCCGAGAAGGTCATCGAGCCAGAAAGTCATCCACCGTCTTGATGAAGAGTGCCGGCTGATCCACGAAGTTCATGTGGCCGCTCTTGGGGAAAATCACCAGCTTCGATCCGGCGATCAGCCGATGCATCTCTTCGGAGAGCGAGGGCGCGCATTCGTCGTGATCGCCCGCCGTAATCAGCGTGGGCACTTTGATGGCCGGCAGGCGGTCCGCATATTCCACGGATTTCAAATTTCCGTCGATGATGTATTCCCCGTTCGATCCCCACATCTCCCGTTACAGGTCCCAGGCCATGTTGCCATTGGCGATGGGATCGTAATTCGCGTCCGGCCGGCGCTGGTAGAGATAGGGGAAATATCCTTCCGCCCACGCCGCGATCATGTAATCGTTCGGGTAGCGGTTCTTTTCGTAGTCCTTACCCTTGCCGAAGAGGCCGGCTTTTTCGAGCGAGAGGATACGGCCGCGCAGTTCCGGACTCATATCGGCCAGAATGCGGCGGAAGACATCGTTCATCTTCGTGGTGCTGTGAAATGTGCTGCACAGCGCCAGGTGAGTGAGATTGGCCTGGTATTTGAGAGCGTAGGCCTGCGCCAGCACGCCGCCATACGAGTGGCCCAGGAGGCTAATGCGCCCCAGTTTGAGCCCTTGCCGCACGGCCTCGGTATCCTCGACCATATTTTCGACGGTGTAGCCGGACGGGTCTTCGACCTTCGCCGATTTGCCCGATCCCCGCTCGTCGATGAAGATCAGCTTGTGATGGCGGGCCAGCGGCAACAGGTACGGAAGAAAGTAGTCGTGCGATGCGCCCGGGCCGCCATGCACAATCAGCAGCGGCGCGCCCTGGCCGAGCGTCTGGTAATAAATCAGGACGCCGTGCGCATCCACGAAGCCGTCTTGGAGGGGGAACGCCGAGGGCGTCTGGGCGAGTGCGTCACCGACCAAGAACAGCAAAAGGAGCAGCGTCGGGATTGATCCCATCGAATGAGGATATCAGTACTCCACACCCACCAGAAACAGCCCCTTCGCGGGCGCGGTGGGGCCGGCCTTGCGCGGGCAGCCTGGCGCGAGCAGCGCGCGCAGGCTGCTTTCGTCCAGATTGCCGCGGCCGGCTTCGAGCAGCGATCCGACGATGTTGCGCACCATGTGCTTCAAAAAGCCGCTGCCGCGCACGCGGTAGATCAGCCGGTCCGGCTGCGCTTCGAACTGCGAGCGGAAGATCGAGCGCACCTTGGTCTTGCCTTCGCCGTCGCGATCGTCGGAAGCTGCGAAGGCGGTGAAATCATGCTCGCCCTCCAGAACGGGCGCGCAGGCCAGCATGCGGTCGAGCGAGAGCGGATAGGGGTGATGATGCGCGTAGCGCCATTCCCACGGCGGGCAGACCTCGGCGCGCACGATGCGGTATTCATAAGTCTTGGCCACGGCCTGGAAGCGGGGGTGAAAATCGGGCGCGGCATCCGCGGTGGAGAGCACCCGGATGGAGGGCGGCAGCAGCCGGTTCATGGCCTTGCGCAGGTTCGGCAGCGGGATCGGATTTTCCATGCTGAAGGCGGCTACCTGAGCCAGGGCATGCACGCCGGCATCGGTGCGGCCGGAGCCGGCCACATGCACCGGAGCGCCTTCGATTTCGCCCACGACGGATTCCAGCGCGCCTTGAATGGTGGGCAGGCCCGGCTGGACTTGCCAGCCGTGGAAGCCGGTGCCATCGTAAGCGAGTTGGATTCGGATGCGGCGCATTGGGCGCGCTTCGCGCGCGGTGTCTGGCGACCTTCAGCATAGCCAGCCCATCCGATGCGCGCAAGGCTGCCAACTTTTCGAAACGCGCTTCTCTCGTTTTTTTTTGTATATGCCTTGACACGCATATACTCCATGAGGTATAACAAAAGGGTGGAATCCGTCGCGCTCCAAACCGCGAACGTGATAAAGGAGAAACGAAATGAAAATCAAAGTAACCAGCATATACGTGGACGATCAAGACAAGGCCTTGCGCTTCTATACGGAGGTACTGGGCTTCGCTAAGAAGGTCGACTTCAGTCAGGGCCCATTTCGCTGGCTGACCGTGGCCTCGCCCGAAGAACTGGACGGCACTGAGCTGCAACTGGCGCTGAACGGCAACCCCGCCGCCCAGGCGTATCAGCAGGCGATCTTTCAACAGGGTCAGCCCGCGATCATGTTTTTCACCGGCGATGTCACTGGCGACTACGAGCGGATCAAGGCCCGCAGCGCCGAGTTCACGATGCCGCCCACCGACGTGACCGGCTCGACCATTGCGATGCTGAACGACACCTGCGGCAACCTCATCCAGCTCACCCAACTGGCACGCTGGTAGGGGCAACGGAGATCTTTGAACTATGAACCGACGTATGTTTGCAATCCATTCCGGACTGGCAGGCGCGGCCCTGTGGCTGTCGCCCGCCGCCGCGGCGGGCGGCGAAAAGGAAGACAAGGAGAAAATGAAACACACTATCGACAACCTTATGATGTTCAGCATGGCCGTTAGCGACATGCCGAAGGCAAAAGCATTTTATGCGGACAAACTGGGTTTGACGGTCGCCAAGGATTTCCGCAGGGACGACCACAATTGGTGGGTATCGCTTTCCCTCCCTGACGGTGGAACTTCTATTACTCTCACCACCGCTCACGAAAACATGAAACCCGGCACCATGAAGCTGTACTTTGCTACGCCGGACGTTACCGCCGCCCACCAGGAGCTCGGCCTGAAGGGCGCTCAGGTCAGCGAAGTCAAAAACGACCTGTTCGGCCCGGGGTCCGGCGTGAAGTGGTTTAATATTGAGGACCCTGATGGCAATCAGGTCTTGCTGGTACAGGTCCCGCGCAAGTAAGCCGCGAAAGGTTTGGAGGACAAAACAATGATGAAAGAGGCAACCAAACGTTCGATTTTTCGCTGGATTCACATCGTCTTCAGCATTCCGATACTCGGCTATATCTATAGCCCGTTTGAAGAGATTCCAAAGTACGCCGATTTTGTCCGGCATGTGGTCGTTCCGGTGATTCTCCTTTCCGGACTTTGGATGTGGAAAGGCCATGTCGTGCGGCGGCTGATTGCGGCCAGCATTCGAGGTATGAGATCCAATGAATCCATCGGAACGTATTGACCAGCTAATCGCCGGACTCACGGACTGGCGCGGCACAACGCTGGCAGCCGTCCGCAAGAGCATTCTTGCGGCGGACCGGGAGATCATCGAGGAATGGAAGTGGATGGGAAGCCCAGTATGGTCTCGCGGCGGAATCATCGCGGTGGGCAACGCCCATAAAGATAAGGTGAAGCTTACCTTTTCCCACGGGGCGAGCCTGCCGGATCCCGACAAGCTCTTCAACGCGGGCTTCGGAGGCAAGGTGTGGCGAGCCATCGATCTTTACGAGGGCGATAAGATCAATAAGCGCGCGCTACAAGCTCTCGTCCGCGCCGCCATCGAGCACAATCAACGCGCGAAGGGACAGAAGCGCAAAAAGTGATGGCGCCAACTGCGGCCGTAGGAGCTCCATTGCGCAGTCCCGCGTTCCAGCGGCTGTGGCTGGGGCTGAGCATCTCCTACCTCGGGGACCAGTTCACCACCATCGCCTTGCTCTGGTTCGTGCTGCAGTTGACCGGCTCTGGTGCGGCGGTGGGCCTCGTCATCCTCTGCTTCGACCTGCCCGGCGTCGCCACCGGGGCGATCCTCGGGCGTCTGCTGGATCGCTACCAGCCGCGCCTGGTGATGGGCGTCGACAACCTCGCCCGAGCGGCGCTCATCGCGGCGATTCCCACGCTCTACGCACTGGGGTCGTTGCAGCTCTGGCACGTCTTCGCGCTCGCGTCGCTGGCCGGAACGCTGTCGCCGGCCACCACGGCTGGGGTACGGGCTTTTGTGCCGCACCTGGTGGACGACGCCGCCCTCGACCGCGCCAATGCGCTCACCGCGGCCAGCCTGCAATTTTCGTATCTCGCCGGCCCAATGGCCGCGGGCTTCGCCGTCGCCGGGTTGGGTGGTCCCTGGGCGCTGTTCATCGACGCCGCCAGCTTCCTGCTGATGGGCCTGCTGGCGCTGACCCTGCCCTCGATCGCTCGCGAACCGCGCGCCGCGCGGCAGGCGGCAGCCAATCGGTGGCTCGGCTTCGGCGCGCTGTTCAGCCTGCCCTCCGTGCCCGCACTTACGCTGCTCACGCTGGTATTCTTCTTCTCCTACGGCCCGCTGGAGGCGGCCCTGCCGGTCTACAGCGGCCAGACATTACATGCCAACGCCGGCGGCTACGGGCTGCTGTGGACCGGCTTCGGCGTGGGCGCCTTCGCGGGTGTGCTGACGCTGACCAGGCTCTCGCACCGCTGGCGTCCGGGGATTGCTTTACCG
>Ga0181531_10001603_pt1 | contig 14242 bp, 13 predicted proteins | sample PEATcosm2014_Bin_38_FD_119743 | JGI IMG/M metagenome (GOLD analysis project Ga0181531, IMG submission 119743) | Peatland microbial communities from MTU Mesocosm Facility, Houghton, MI, USA - PEATcosm2014_Bin11_10_metaG | ecosystem: Environmental > Terrestrial > Soil > Wetlands > Peat | place... | reverse complement strand
GCGTCAGGTCCCCGGTGCCGTTGACGTAGCTCGATCCCGTGACCGACACGGAATTGCTGAACATATTGGAGTTGGTGAAGATTGCCCGATTCGTAGACTGGCTGAACGTCGGTCCCTGGATCGTGACGCCGGGGCCGATGTACAGGGTCGTGTTGTCCGGGATCGTCATCATCGCCCAGTCATAGACCGTATTGGTCTGCGTCTGCGACAAGGGCATGAAGTTGTAAACACCCGGGGTCGTCAATGAAACGTAGCCCCCAGAGTTCAGAGCATTCTGCATTGCAATGGTATTTTGCAGTCCGCTATTAGCGACGTTTACCCCTTGCCCTTCAGCGGAAATGCCAGCAATAGAAAGTACCCCGTTCCCCTGCGGCGGCGTGTAGAAAGGCTTCCCGTTCGCTTCACCCCAGTAGGAGTTCCCAACTTGGTCGAAGAAAATGTTGAGTGGATACGGAGTCAACTGAAGCGGTTGACCGGAAGGGATAGGAATCTGAGCCATTTAGAACTCCAATCCTGTTGCGTATCCAAGCGCGTGAAGTTGAGGGAGTTGTGGAACCATGCGCCCTTTTCCTATGTCCGGTCGATAGAACGGGCTAGCCGGCATACGGACCTTCTTGATCGCAGTGTAGGCGGATTTCCTCGCGCCAGTGATCGTTGATCCCGTACCGGTGCAGACGAGAACGTAGTCCCCTGCGGTGACAGGATGGGCCATCCGAACGACCTTCCCGTCGATGAATACCGGAACGTCCTTGCCGATCATGATTTCCGACCAGTGGATATGATCGAAGTCCGTCGCCCCGTAGACCGGAATCCCGGACACTTCCTTGTTCGTCAGCTTCGAGTAAGGGAAATCGGGGATCGCCATGACCAAGCTGATCGTCACTTCCTTCGATACTTCCAGCGTGTCCTTGCCGTCAATCAGGTCGAGCATCCAGCGGGCGGGATCTCCCTGATGCACGCAAATCTGATTGTGGAAGTTCGGCCACCCGGGGCGCATCGTCCACTCCATCGGCCACGGCTGCCCCTTCTCGTCGATCATGCAATTGTTGTCGACGTATCCGACGTATCCGATTTCCTTCAGGTAGTCCGTGATCGGGAATAGCACCTTGTCGGCAAGCTTGGACTTCGAAACGTAGCGACCCAAGGTTCCCATTTCACCCGTGGCAGGGCCCAAGTCCATCGCCATGAGCTTCTTGTATTCCCAGTTCTCCCAAATGTTCTTGCTCCAACCACCAGGGCCGAACCATCCTCCGACCGCCATTTCGATCCCCTTGACCTTCTCCTGGATCAAGAAGCCTTCTTCCTTGGCGGCAGTCACCAGGTCCGGACGCTGGCCCCAACGCTCAAGCATGTAGCAAAGGTCCGCCGAGTCGTGCGCAACGTAGCTCAATGCCTTGTTCGCATCCCCCGAGGGCTTGGAAACCAGCATTTCGGGGTTCTTCTCGACGAATTTGATCGCCGAACCGTAGTCGTGAAACGTCTTGGATTCAAGGATCGGTATGCCGGCATCCTTCATGCACTTCTGACCGTGCAAGCGGTCGAGCTCCATCTTCGCAGCTTCCGGAGAAGGGCCGAAGATCGGATACCCGAGCTTGCGATACGGATCCAGGAATTCCATGAGGTAGATATTGTCGGCTACCACGATCAGGTCTGCCCAGCCCAACCACTTCTTGCGCAGTTCCTCTAGGTCGTCGATCTTCTCGATGATTCCCTTGCCGGCAAGACGAGGCGTTCCGTCCTTCCTCTTTCGGTCGAACCATTTGACCTGATGGCCGTAGTTCTGGCAACGCATCAGGAAGTCCAGAAAGTTCGAACCGCAGTCGATAGCTAGGACTTTCATGGCACAGGAGGAATCTGCGGAGCGCCGGCAGGGGCCGCGTTGGGCTGGCGCAATGCCTCTTTCACCTGATTGCGTGCCGATATGGATTGCGCTCCCTGAGCAGCCTTCTCTGCGGCCCATGCGACAGGACCGGGAAGCCTTTTTGCCATGTTCTCTAGCTTCTTGGAAATCTCGACCATGACATACCGATTGTTCGACCGGTTGATGGATCCCTCAGGGGACGTATAGGCCACGACAACCGCATCCCCTAGATCGCGGATCTTCTGCGCCTGCTGCTTGCCGAAGATGAGATCCAGTTTCCCGTCACGGTCAAGGCTCTTGATCGTCTTGATGAGGCCCGCAGGAGAAGGAACTGGGCGGCCGTTGATGTCGAAGTTGACTCCCTTGATCGTCGAATCCCTCAAGTGCTGGATCGTCTGCCCTTGCAGTTCCTTCCAAGCCTGGGCGCCAGCTTCGCCGGAGTTCTCTAGAACCTTGTGCAGTACGGAAATATCGTCGTGGCTTCCGTCCAGAATTGTCTTGTGGAAAACGTCTTCGAAAGCGACGACTCGATCCTTCGTCCCTCGTTTGGTACTCAGGAGGTTATCGACAATCGCGTGATCCTCGAATTCCCTGGCGAAGTCCGACCGCATCTTGCGAGCGATGACGTACCCCTCCCCGCCCTTTCCATCGGTCATTTGATCGATGATCTTCTTCATTTCGATCCCATGGACGACATTGGGCGTCCCTGGCTGAGAAACGCGATTGATCATCTTGCGGATTTCTTCTGATGCATTGATCGACAGAGGTTTCTTGCCGTTGTCCGTCAGTTGCAGGATCTTCTGGCGCACGGAAGTCAGGATCGGAGCATTGATCGCTTCGGGTTCGTGTTCCTTCAGGTAGTCGATCAGTGGCTTGGCAGCAACCGGCTCTTCCATCGAACCGTCTGCTTTGGCCTGCTCATACGCATCATTGATCGCCTTCTTGGCCGCAGTGACCCGTGGCATCAATGCCTTCTCGACGACGTTCTTCCCGGTAGCCCTCAAGTCCGGCTCTACGGCGCCAACATCGTCCACCCACTTGTCGAAGTTCTGAAGGATCCTCTTGTTCGTCTCCGACTGGGCTTCCAGCAGAGGCTTGCCGGCCCTCGTCTTGGATAGGTCGGACTCCAATGCGTGCTGGGTGAAGTCACCCGTAGCCTTGGACTTCGGGAGCTCGATAGGAACGTCCAGGCCAGCGGCAAGCTGCCTGCGCTGAGTCTCCATGGCCGTCATTGCCGCCCCGCCACCGGCCATTTCTGCCGGCTTGCGGATGCTGTCACGAAGCCCTGCGGTAGCCTCGCGCAATTCCCGGGTTGCCCCACTGATCGGGAACGGTCTGGTCGAAGGCATCGGGATCTTCGGAATCTCCGGCAGGACGGGAGGAAGCTTCTCCATCACGTCGTTAACCGTCTTCATGGATTGCTGCCCCGCCAGGGTGCGAGGCTCGAACGTATTGGCCTTGGAAACCCGGTCGTAGATCGATTCGAAGGATTCCTTGCCGGGTTCCGAACCAACCTTGCCGGCCATACGGGATGCCAATGCGCTAGTCAGGCCAGCAGCCTGCCCAAACGGGGCCGTGAGCATCGATAGACCGGTTTCCCCAGCCCCGGCAATCCTCTCCCCAATGGAAGGCTCCGGAGGCTTGTAAAGAGGCGCGCGGGACGGCTCGATCCGATCCAAACCGGCCAATCTGGATTCCCGGGTATCGGCAGGAGGGCTAGAACTCTTCTGGGAATACTTCGCCCACGGACCGGCGTCTTCCGTTTGCGATTGGTACTGTTCCCAAGGACCGCTCACACCTTTTCCCAGTTGGATTTATCCCCAGGATCGCCTCCCTTGAAGCGATATCCGTCCTGCACGGTCCCAGCCTTCGGGGGCGCTTGCCTTGCCCTCTGAAGATCCTTGGAAACGTCCAGGGGAGCCTGCCGTCCACGGACCATTTCCTGACGCAGGATCGACATTTTGGCCTTGAAAGTCTCCGGAGAATCAGCCGTCGAGAGGATTTCCCGGGCATGGTTCTTGTCGGAAACCGTCGCCGTTCCCTTCGGATTGACGGCGCGCGAATACTCGTTGATGAAGGTGTTCAGGGCAGCCTCGAAGGCTCCGACCTCCGGAATCCCGGCCTCACCCTTGGCTGCCAGAAGGGCGCTGTTGATCCGCTTCCAGTCTCCGCGATCCACCTTGCCGGCGGCTTGCTCGAGAATATCCGCACCACCCTCTGCGGCCCGGGCAGCAATAGCCGTGTTCGCAGCCGCGTTCCCAGCTGCTCGAGTGCTGGAAGTCCCGAAAGCGTTCTCTGCCGCGTATTCCTTTGAATCGTAGGAAGGATTGATCTTCAGGGCTTCCTCAAGGACGCGCTCCCGATACCCGCCCTTGGTCGACAGGCGAATCGGGTCCAGGCGGTACTCTGCAACCGCCGACGCCATTTCCTTTACGTCCTCGGCAGGAGGAATCCTCTGCCCGGATTGGTACTTTTGCGCTCGCAGCATCGCCGCGTCGGCCTGCTCCTTCCTGGCGCCCTCGTTTTCCTTGTGGCTGCGCTCCCGTTCGGCAGCAATCACCGCATCCTTCTTTACCTTGTCCTCTTCCTCTCGTTGACGCTCAAGAAGCTTCTGCTGATCGACGTAGTACTTCTGCTGAACCTTGAAGAGTTCCAGCTTTGCCTTCTCTTCCGGGCCGAATACCTTGTTGTACTTCTCGACCTCGGCAATCGCCAGATCCGGACGCACCCCCTTGGAAATGAGGAATTGGAGCATCTTCGTCGGCTGGAACATCTTCTCCTGAAGCATTTCCCCAGGTTCCTGCTTCTCCGGTTGAGGCTGAGCCTGCGGCGGAGCGGGAATGCTCGGCTGACCTTGAGGACCGGGAGGCTGACCAGGCATAGGACGAGGCGCCATGTACGGAGCCATTGGCATCGTTCCTTGAGGCCTAGGAGGAGCACCCGGAGGCATCTGCTGAGGGGGAATCTGCGGGGGCTGCCCACCCGGGCCCGGCGCACTGGTCGGCATACCAGGAATTGAAGGGGTTCCGGGCATGGACGGTTGCGGCCCCATACCTTGGGGCATCTGACCCGGGCCCCCCATGGGCCCAGGACCGGGAGGCGGAGGAACGCGCGGACCTTGCCCCGGTTGCATCATCGCCTGGGACGGCTGACCTGGCTGCGGAGGGATCTGCGGAGGAACCTGAGGCTGTTGCGGGGGAGGTTGCTGCCCGGAGAAGAATTGATTTACGTCAAAACCCTTCTCGACCTGGGCCAACTGCTGCATTGCCGCAAGTTGATCTTTCCTCTCCTGAAGCGCAATCTTCTGCTCCTGGATCTGAAGATCCCGCATCGTCCTTTGCTGACTTGCGTCCTGGGCATCCGAGATACCCTGGCCGATTGAACCCCAGTACATAGGCATGATCGATTCCTAGGACGGGAAGTTCTCGACGGTCGAGGTCGGATCGCCGCCGTAGGAGGCATTCTGCTGGGAAGTCGAACCATAGGGGTTTCCCCAGTTCTGGAAGAAGCTCGACGCCCCGCTTCCGTTGTTCGGCACCCCCATGCTGTTCAGACCTTGGAACAGAGCATTCGACCCCTGCTGCTGCTGCCCGGAATTGAACTGTGCGGCGCCTAGGGCGGCATTGAATGCCTGGGCCTGCCCCCCGGTTCCGTAGTTCATGTATTGGAGCATCGGATTCATCGCCGTGAGCTCCGGGCTCATGGCCTGGGTCGCCCCCTGCGTGTAGTACTGCGCCGCGCTTGCCGGAGCCTGGGCGGCGGTTACCTGGGTATTGATCGGAGTCGTCCCTCCGGCAAGATAGGCTGCGGGAGCGGCGCCGGCAAACTGACCGGCAGCCGTATTTGCCCCAGTCAGACCTTGCAACCCGGTCGCCTGACGTTGCAATTGCTGGTTCTGCCAGTTGATATCGAAGTTCGACAGGTTGTTTGAAGTCGTGCCGGCGCCAGCACCGGAAGTCCCAAGACCGTACATCGAGGCAATCGCGTTGGACTGATCCGTGACTTGCTGCTGTTCCTTGTTGAACAGAGCGTTCTGCGGGTCCATCGCCGTGTTGTATAGCTGCTGTCCGGCTGCCTGCTCCTGACCAGCCATCTGCTGAAGCTGGTTTCCATACTGCGTCGAGGCGGCGCCCGCCTGCTGACCGGCCTGAATCAACGGGTTGTAATTGATCCCCAGCTGCGCCATGTAGGACTGAAGAAGCGCAGGGTCAACCGTCGAATTGAGGCCAGAAGCCTGATTCCCGTAGTTGGACATCAGGCCCTGCAACTGGGAATCGGTCGAGGGTAGACCGCTAGGCGTGTAGATCCGGCTGGCAGCGTTTCCAACGGACGGACCGCCGCCAGAATTCATCATCTGCATTCCGGCCATCGCAACCGATGCGAGGCCCACCCACCCGGGGCAGAGGAATTCCTTAATGCAGCGCAGCAGACGAGACATTTTGACTACCTTTCTCACGCACGCGCGGCAGGAAATCCCGCAGAAGATCCCCGAATACCTTGCGCCGCTCGATAGCGTTCTTCGCAGTGTTCTCTTTGTTCAGGGCAATCTCATAGCGCACGAATTCGTTGAACCGTACCTCGTCGAAAGCCTGCCCGGGAAGTAGGTGCCAAAACACCTTCTCGACAACCCGGCGCTCGGTCAGGAGGCTATCGGGAACCCAAAGAACCTCCTTCGAACCCTTGTGCTTTGCCAGTTCCTCGTGCAGCAGTTCGGCGTAGTTCGTCCGGGGCGCCCCAAGCTTTTCGAGCTCCTTTTCCGTCTCGGACGGATGCTGGTCAAGGATCACGATCCTCGGATTGATTTCCTCGACTACCCAATCAAGGCACAGGCCAAGACCGCTGTCCGCAACCCCGATGAAATCGTAGAAGTTCGACCGGTACAGGTCTTTTAGTTCCTCTAGGCCGGCAAGCCTGCCCATCGGATCCAGGTAGCAGATCGACGTTTTCCCCATATTCAGGAACGCCGATAGCCAGGCGAGTCTGGTCAGGGGCATTCCGGTGATGAGGTACGGTCGGCTCATTTGTTCACTTCGGCCCGGGCGGCATCGTAGGAGGCGATGCAGGAATTGAGGCGCCAGAGGTTCCGGTCGAAGGCTGCCCGGTTTGATTCGCAGGAAGCGATGAGGGAACTAGCGTCCACTGTTCCACTTGCCGAACCTCCGGAGACAGGTCCGGGATCTTTTTGGGCGCCGCCACTACCTGAACCGGTTGCGGCTGGCGAAGAAATGAGCATCCCGACAGCAGAGTCAGGAACGGGGCAAGAAGGAAGATTGCGCAGCGCAGCACGGGATTTTGCCAACTGTGACTCATAGGATTTCCTCTGGTCATCGATCATCTTCTGAAGGGTCAGCGCTCGAGCATCAGCCTGTTCCTGGGAGCTTTGGGTAGCCTTGGCGGCTGCCAGTTGGGAAGCCTCTGCCACTTTGGCGCTTGCCGCTGCGACTGCATTTTGGGCGTCCGTAACGTCCTGGGAGTCGATGTGCGCCCGGTATAGCCAGGCGCCGGCACCCGTGCCAATCCAGATTACCAATGCCGCAATGATCGCATAGGGATTCATTGGTTGTCGTCCGGTTTCTTGTCGTCGTAGACAGTGATCCAATGGTAGATGCCGCCAATCGTCACAGCTAGTCCAGCCCAGGTCGCAAAGTTGACTTCGCTAGGGTGAATGAACAGGAAAACAGTCCCGGAGAACCATGCCGCCGAGACGATGAACATGACAACGTAGTCCGTCAGACCCATCATTCAACCTTCAGATTGAACTGGTCGCACCCGGACTCGACCTCCATGAACTTGTCGAAGGCGTCATGCGAGTCAAGAACCGCTTCTTCTGACGATAGGAATCCGAAGGACGTACCGACCAGGATGCACCCCTCGGAGTCGGCGTCGACGTTCCCCTTGTGGAACAGGATCCCCCAGCAGTTCGGAACCTTCGTGACTTCGAACGTCTCGAAAGGAAGTCCGACCGCCAGCTGATGCGTCCCTCTTTGGCAAAGGTACTCACCCGGGGGGATCTTCGGGTACCAGTGCCCATCTGCCGTTGGGTAGGCATGTTCGCAAGTCACGGCGATCTGGTTCCCATTCTCGTCCTTGAGGTACGAAAACACGCCTTCCAGATCGCTCTTGAACCGCGTCAACGTCAGATCCATTTCAACTCCCTCCGAACAGGCTAAAGTTTATTTTTCCGGAACCGTGAAGTTCGGCAAGAATCGGCGCACAAATGATCCCAACCCAACGTAGGACTCGGAAGAAGAACGACCAGGATCGGATGTATCGTCCCACTTCCTCGTTCTTGTCTCTCTCGACTGCTGCACGCTCGGCGTCAGCAATATTTCTAAGCTCGATAGCGAGCTCTCGCGCTGCGGCTTTCGGGTCATAGCTGCAATCTCCTTGTCTGCGACCGCTGTTCAACGTTCTTCGGTCTTCCCTTTGGCGGTCTGATTCCACTGTCTACCTCATGCGGCAGGAGGATCTTGGGCCGGAGGTTCGGTGGGTTCCATGGGCTTGTTCAGGCCCAGCGCATGGCCGATCTTCAGGAACAGTTCCTTTAGTTCCCCTTCGGCGTAGTGAAGGACTCCAACGACTTCGCCGGTAGCCTTGTTGATGACGATTTCCGCATGTGTGGAACCAGGCGGCACTGCGATGATCGTCTTGCTGATTTGTTGATCCATTTGATCCTCTACTGATTGCACCCGTTATCGGAAATAGTCTCCGGGCGTTGCGGTATCCATTCCACACCACGTTCCGAGTACATGGAGCGCATTTTTTCGACGTATTGACGAATGTACTCTTCCATCGATTTTTGTTTCATAAAAGGCCCCCATAGAACATTGCAGGAAGACTGCTGTAGGTAGTCGTCAATTGTCCACCCTGTGGGACGGGAACTACTGTATTCGTAGAAGTCCCGACATTTTTCCCATCCAGAGTGATAGTAGAAACTGTCCCTCCTGAGATTGTCACGAATACCGGACTACCCGTCTGATTCGTCCATGTGAACGGAGAACCACTTACCGTTATAGAAGTGACTCCTATCGGGTTGTACCCCTGATTCCCTGTTATCGTCTTTGTAGCCGTAGTCGTGTTGTCGACGATGACTAGACTAGAGAGTTGGTTGTTCGTGATCGTGAAATTGTTATTTGTGGAAGCCAATCCAATCGATGATGTGACACCGGAATTGTTCGTCGCTAGATTGTCTGAGATCAGGAAATTCGTGCAAATATTGTTGGCGATGTAGTACGTCGCCGCAGCCCCAGTGATCCCGTCGAACTGGTTGCGAGAGAACGTATAACCGTTGGCATTGGCAAAGCAGACTACGGCGCTTCCGAAAGCAGTTCCAATCGTTGCGCTGTTGAAGTGATTCCCGGAAATGTCGATGAGCTTTTGCTTGTAGCCGGATGCCCCGCAAGAAGCATAGATCGCGTTCGCGTTGTTGGCACCGACGAAATAGTTGTCCGTGATGTGGATCTGGAACATCTGCGCGTACTGGCTTGAACAGTCAAGCCAGAGTTGAATGTCACCCGACGCAGGTTGGTCGAATTGGCATCCTGCCGTGAACCAAATGTCTCCAATCTGACTATTTGAACCAGATGATCCACCTGCACCATAAATGTGGGTGCCGCCCCCATATATATCGCAGGCTAGGAACTTGATACCCCTGATCGATGCGTTTGTTCCTCCGATGCCGGATTGAAGTATTAGCGGAGGTTGGAGTCCATTCCCTCTGAACTCGCAAGCGTTGAATACCATGTCCCCGGTGAAACTCCCAGCAGCAGACCCCTGGATACGGCAAGTACCTCCATATCCTCCGCTGGGCCCTAGGACTTGAAGACCGTTGAATCTTATGTGACGACCTTCCTGAAGCAGAATGGAATCTGTCTCTACACCAGTCGGCATCGTGAATCCGTAGCTAGTGAAGTTGTCGATAGAACTCCACTGAAGCGCATCCCACATATAGCCAGTCGTTCCGATGGCCAATGCTTGTGAGGGAGACAGTGCCGTACTGTAGAACCCGTTGACGTTCAGATCACGTATGTAGATCGGAGCATTAGCTCTTCCAGTTGCTATGTCAGACAGTAGGCATCTGGGCTGAATCGAAATAGCTGCTACACCTGGGCCAGGAAGAAGGGTCGCGCCATTTCCGAACACGCCAACAAAAAATGATTGGCTATCTATCGCGCTTTTACCCTGCTTGAATGTCAAACCACCGACGATGTAATACGTTCCTCCTGGCTGGAACCAAACCCATTGACATGCCGTTTGAGCGGCATTAATAGCTGCTTGTATAGCCGATGTGCTATCAGTCAAGCCAGTAGGGTCTGCCCCAAAGTCCTGGACGCTAACCGTTTGAGATAGCTTTGCGCCTACTGTGGTTGCGACCGCTCCAGAAAGTGGTAAGGTGTATGGCCACGATGCTGCGGTGAAGTTTCCGACCTGGCTTAGCTGTGCTTGAACCGTGATCCCGGATAGAAGAGGCGAAGCAGTAGCACCGATCTGTCCAGCGCCAGTCAGAGCGGAAAGATTCGTATTGACCTGGGAAACGATCTGGTTGAAATTCCCCATGACCTGATTCGCATCTTCCAATGTTCCATTGGATATGTTGTAGGGGAGAGTCGAGATGATTGCCATGGTCTAGCCGATCCTGCGAAGGATGAGATATGCGCCAGCGGGGACCGTTGGCAGGACGGTCACGCCGCCCGTGTAGCAAGAGATCGTTGCGCCGGCCGAGCACTTGAACATTTCGTGCGTGACCATCGGTCCGGTACTACCAGCGGGGATATTCATAATTGCCGAAGGAATCCCCCCAGTGCTACCGGCGCCGTAGTGCGTGACGGTCCCCGAAAAGTTGAAAAAGATCCCGAGCGGAGAGGCGGACGTACCGGAGAAATACCCGACCGCAATCGCCTCATAGAAACCAGTGTTAGATATGGTGACAACGTGCGTGCTGGCATTAAGTGTGAATCCGCCATTATTGTTCTGTACTGTATCTAGGGCATAGACATATAGACCTGTAGACGCACCGCTTGCATAGAAGCAGGCAATTTCCATCGTCACGCCGTTGTTCGACAGTTGCCCGTTCGCGTCAATCTGCCAGTTCGTTCCAAGAGCCGGGGACGCACCGGATAGGCCACCGACCGTCAGACCCGTAGGATTCGACCATTGCGGAGCGACTCCGGCATTGGATACGAAGAAATACCCGCTGTTCAGGCTGGAAACGAATGAGGTAGTGTTTGCCGCGCTCTGGTAGGGGATGTACCCGTCCAGACCTCCGGCAAGGTTCGTAGCCGTCGTTGCGCTCGTTGCCGTGGTTGCATTGGTCGCATTCGTTGCGTTCCCGACCGTCAGACCAGCAGCCGTACCTGTCAGACCCGTACCGATTCCGCTGATCGTCCCTAGGGCGACATTCAGGTTCCCCGATGCGACGTTGAGGCCAGCATTGAAGTTGACGAAGCTGTTGATGTTCCCAAGCGCGTTCAGGGCCGTGATATCGCTATTGGTGCCTTTGGCAGCAACCCCGGCGTTCACTTGGCTCACGATCTGATTGAAGTTCGCCATGACTTGCGTGGCGTCCTCAACCTGACCGTTGACGATGTTGTATGGAAGTGCGCTGATGATCGCCATGTCAACCCGCGTTCGTGTAGCCGGTCTCTTCGAACCGATGGAACTGCGTGCCGATCGATACAGCGGTGTTCGCAGTGACCTGTACTTGCACGTTCAATTTCTGGAACACCAATGGCGCCGACCATTGGATGTTGTAGACGTGCGGAATGTTCGTCGTCGTCGACCAGAGGCTTCCGCTACCAATAGGAATCGGTCCCCAAAGGTTCGTCCCCCAGATCGATCCGCTCCCGACCGTGGAAACCGTGACTTGATTGAGGATGTTGTTCTGGTCGTCCAACCCGCTGATGAGGTAGTTCGTAGATACCCCGTAGCTCGACAGTTCAATCGTGGATTCGACGACCTGACGCTGAGCCATCTTGCCGTCTTTGGGCATGGAGCTCGTCGTCAGAAGGCAAGTGATCGCCGTTCCGTTGTCGTTGTACACGGACGAGGTTGACGGCAGGACAGGACTCTCGAAAAGGGCCGCCCCCGTAGACTCGTCGGACACGATGAAGTAGTTGGCGACCGGACCCATGCAGTCAAATGCGAAGGTATGCGGCCCAGTCCAGCGGCGCCGGTTCATGTCGAACCAATACTCGTATTCGACCGGAGAACCGTTCAAGGTCGTGTAGACCGCCGCCCGGTAGATAGACCCTATGAACCCGGCAGCCGTTCGAGTGGGGAATCGGACATTCTGGAACGGGATCTGTAGATCCTGCTCCTGGCTCTTTTCTTCCTTGGTCAACGGGCGCACCACCCCGAACGGATCAACGAAGTACGGGCCATCGACCGCAACGAAGATCACCCCGATAGGAGTCTGCACGACAGAGCGAGGGGAATTGCTCCCGAGGCTCAAGGACAGATAGTTGTTCTGCAACGGGACCGGGAAACCGGTAGCGATATCCCCGGTGATCTGCCAAATCTGGAACGCCTTGAACACGGTCAACGCCTGAACGATCCCGCTCGAGGTCGTTGCAACTGGCAGGCCGCAGTACGCAGTGATCGGCGTAGTGTCGCCGTGCGTGATCGAGTTGAATGCGCTCGTGCGCCCTAGGGGAGCCAGTACGTCGCTGAAGAATGACGTATTTCCGCAAGCGTAGTAGGCGCGATTGTTGAAGTTCGCCACGGCTACTGGAACGGAAGTCAATCCGTAGATCGCCGTATTGGCCGAGTACCAAACCGGCGAAGTCGGCACCGCTAGGTCGATCACGCCGAAGAAGTTTCCCCCGGCGCTGGTCATCGCTCCGGAAACCGTGATCGCCTGATTGACCGTGTACGTCCCATTGCCACCATAGACGCCACTGACGAACCCGGTGATGTACGTTCCAGCTGCAACGCCTGCGCCGGCAAGATTCATCCCAATCTGGATCGTTCCGCTCGCCCCGGTGATGACCAGACTCGTGCTGGAAGTCGCGTTCCCGGTGAAGGAACCGCTCGTCGCCGATCCGTTGAAACCAGGGTGCGTGACAATGATCTTGGTTCCGATCATCGCCATCGTCGGAGGAACCCAGTCTCCGGTAGTCGAAGGGGAAATCGGGACGTTCGACGACAGGACGTTGCTGATCGTCGTGAATGAATCCCCGAATGTGTTGAATGCGAACGGCTCGTCGTAGCCAGCATTGCGGCCCGTCGATACCATCCCGTAGACCATCGACCCGACCGTGATGAAGACGGAAACGTAGGTCGGCGTCGTGAAGCTTGCAAAGTTCGTCAGCGGGGCGCCAATACCAGGGCGCGCAACGACAATCTCAGGATTGGCCTGATCGAAGATCAGGTTTTGCAGCGACTTGCAGGCGCCCAGGAAGGCGTCCGTAGAATCGTAGGCGTCGCACAGTCCTCTAGGAGTGAACCGTTTCGGGTCTGATTTGTGGATGGGCACAGCATCAGTCCGTCAATTTCGTCGGCTTCAGGACGCGATTGAAGCGGAACTTGCGAGGATCCAGACGGACGGAATGGACTACTTGCTGCTCGTCGCCTTCCATGATCAGGTGACGCTTGAGCATGTCGTTGCACCGCTGGACATAGCGCTCATACCGGTCGTCGTCCGTGATCATCATCAGGCGTGTAGCGGTTGCCGTGATGAGATAGTCCTGATCCTCGAACCAGGGGATCGTCAGACTGTCGGACTGCGGGGCGACGTAGATCGGCTGCGTCTGCATGTACCGATGCGTCAGGGTGATCTGCCCGGATGACTGCGGATAGACGAAGAGTTGCCCCGCCGACAGCAGCGTGCTTTGCTGCGGAGTTCCGCTCCACGATTGCGCGCCCACCGAAAGGTCCGTCATGAACTCGTAGGGGTAGTTCGAAATCGACGGATCCTTGAACTCGGCATCGTAGTCGCGTGGCGAAATCGGGTTCAGGAAGTACGGAAGGTTGTTGTTCAGGTAAAAGAGGTCGTAGGTTCGGTTGTAGTCGGCCTCAAGCAGGAACGGCCCGTTGCTGTTGGCCTGAACCACAATCGAGGAAGTCTTGCGATTTACCTTAAGATCCTGATGCTGAACCAGGTCATCGAGGACGAAATTGAAGCACTGCCCGGACTGCAACACGAAGCCCGGGCATTTGGCAATCTGCGCCGCCAGGACGCAGATTTGCTGGTTGGTGTTTGCGCTCACGCGATCCCGTGCTTTTTCTTCAGGTCGGCAATCTTTCGAATGCCCTTCTCACGACTCTCGAACAGGTGCTTCAAGGCACCCGGAAGGTTGTCGACGTTCTGCTGCTCGGCGGAAACGAGCTTCTTGCCGCTCTTTTGCTTCTTGTTCACGATTTCGAGTTGCGTTTCCAGCTGCT
>Ga0181531_10001601_pt1 | contig 14251 bp, 9 predicted proteins | sample PEATcosm2014_Bin_38_FD_119743 | JGI IMG/M metagenome (GOLD analysis project Ga0181531, IMG submission 119743) | Peatland microbial communities from MTU Mesocosm Facility, Houghton, MI, USA - PEATcosm2014_Bin11_10_metaG | ecosystem: Environmental > Terrestrial > Soil > Wetlands > Peat | place... | reverse complement strand
GGTCCCTGACTGATGAGATTTGCGATCAGGCTGCCGTTCAAGTTGAACATAGCGACGTAGCCATTACCCGAGCCGCCGACATTCGTGTCTTTCAGGGCGTCCTGTTGCGCATAGGTTACAAACAGCGTGCCATCGATATTTTGCACGTTGAACGGAGCAAATCCCGCCGGAATCGCCGGATTCGAAAACGACGAAGAACCAGAATATGGCTCCGGGAGGCTGCTCTGGTTGTACGGCGCCGGATTCAGGTCAAGATTGCCGTCGTAAACGTCCACTGTTCCGGCATGGAAGTTCGCCGCGAAAAGATATGGCGCCGCGGCGCTTCCGCCCACCGCGCATCCCGTGTATACCGCCCCGGATTTGGAGTTGTCGAAGAGGATCGACGCTTGGGACCCGCTGATGACCTCATTCCATCCCGAGATCACCCCATCTTCCGAGCAGAAAATGAAAAGCGCCGGCAAAAAGCCTGCTTGGAGGTTAAAGGCATTCGAGCTCGAGGCGAATGCGTTAAAAATCACGCCCGTCACCGGGCCAGTTAAACCCGCATCTCCCGCCTGGGGAATGTAGACCACCAGTGGAATCAGCGCGCCGGTGCCGCTGTACAACGTGGCAGTGCCGGTGCCATTATTTCCAACCCAGAAGGGAGTGGGGCCGAATCCCGTGCCCCAGGGATTCACCAGATTCGGATCTTGGTGGTCGGCGGTGTTGGCGAGATCGGAAACCAGGTTGTGAACCAGATAGTTATTCGGTGGAGCGCTGGTCGTTTGAGCAGCTAACGAGCCTGCGGCGGCTGCCAGCAACGCTCCCGCGCAAAGCCAGTTTGGTCGAATGTGTTTCGTCCGATGCTTGGTCTGATGCGTTTCTTGCGTCATGCCATTTCTCCTTGTAGACATTAGTCGTACTTGTTACGCGTAAACGTGCTTCCTCATACTGGTGAAGACGGAGCACGGTGCGAAAATATTCCCGCAGTTGTGATGTGAGTGCAACCCAGGGAGGGTCACTGGAACCGGAGCGCACCCTCTTTGGAGATACAAGGGCGACAGTTCACCGAGCGATCTCTTGCAAACTACGTCGCCCCAGATTAAATGCAGAAATGTTTGCTCGATTCGGAATTTTTCGAGCCGTCGCCAAGTATCACACGATAGAAACTGACTTTGACGATCAGTCTGAGGAGAAGCCCTCATGACACATCTGTTAACAACGATTGGGCCATATCTGCTTTTGACGATGGTCGTGGTCACGCCGTCCACGACGGAAGCCATTACCTTCAAGGCTCCGATGGCAGCGCAAGGCGGTGACCTCAACGCTATCCAGCCTCACCCGTCACCATCGGGATCGCCACGGTGGCGTAAGGCGGAACCGTTCACAGGTGGTGTTGGACTCTATGCGGACCACGCCGGCGCTTACGCCACCGCGAGCATATTCGGATCGGGCGAGCCGGATCCCATTTGCAATTGGTTTCGCAGTACTGGCGTCCTACTCGCGGTTGTCCTACGCCGCAAACGGTTCCCCGGCGAACTCAAGCTCAACAAGCACATACCCAGAGGTTTTTAGAAAACAACAAAGAGGCCTTAAGGAGATCACATCCAATGACACACAGAAAGATTGCCTTCTCTCTTATTATTGGAACCGCCGCGGTTGCCCTCGTCGCACAGCAATCCGCGACCGAAGCGCCAGCCGGTTTCACTACCCCCACGCTTGGTCAGACGATCAGTTCAACAGGGGAACTAACGGTGACTCCCGGCTCGCAGAGCATCAGTAATGGGATAGCGGAGCCGCCCGGCGACACCTTCGCCCTCGATCAGGCGCAGTTTGAAAGGAAACACGATGCGAGTACCGGCCTGGGCCCGGTTTTCAACGCTACGGCGTGCGTCGAATGCCATAACAACGGCGTGGCTGGCGCTGCCAGCCAATTTACCGAACAGCGAGTCGGTCACAACGACGCAAATGGCAACTTTGTCAATCCCACCATCACGATCAACGAGGGAGCGAACACTATAACGGGCCGGTCAATTGTCGACGACCGATCCATATGTCCGCAGGCTCACGAGCAAGTGCCCGACACAGAGAATATCCAAACCCTGCGCGCTGTGCTCAACACCCTGGGCGATGGCTTTGTGGAGGCCCTCGGCGACCACACATTCCTTGCGATTGCCGCCAATCAGCCTTTCCAGAGCAATGGAATGATTCACGGCGAGGCGATTCAAGTCGCTATTCTGGAAGCGCCGGGGCAGACAGGAGTAGGCAAGTTTGGCTGGAAGGACCAAGATCCGACAATCCTTTCGTTTTCGGGTGATGCTTACCTGAATGAAATGGGTGTTACAAATCGGCTGAAGCCCAAAGATGTTACCACAGTCTGCAAAGTGACCACCGATCCGGAAGATAAGCCAGATGCTCTAGGCTTAGCGGATATCGACCATTTCGCTCAATTCATCCGCGGGACCCAAGTGCCACCGCGCGACGCGGTGTTAGCGGCGACCTCGAATGCCATCGCGGGACAAAACCTCTTCAATTCGATCGGTTGTGCTACCTGTCACGTTCCAACCCTGACCACAGATCCTCCGGGGACGATAATAAACGGAGGCGCCTATACCGTTCCCGTAGCTTTAGGAAACAAGATTATTCATCCTTACGGCGATTACTTGCTGCACGATGTTGGCACCGGCGACGGTATTGTGCAGGCCGGCCCGGCAGACACTGCAAACAAGTTGCGGACAGCTCCATTATGGGGTTTGCGAATAAAAGCCCGCTTCATGCATGACAACGCCTCGACGACCTTAACCGATGCCATTCAGCGCCATGCAGGAGAGGCCCAGAATGTCATCGCAACGTTCAACGGCTTGACCGCTGCACAGCAGCAACAGTTGATTACGTTTCTTCAATCACTGTAGAGAAGCATCTCCAGCTGGAACGGCCTCTAATTCGCATCGTGGGTTGATCTTCGAATCAGAGAGATGCTGCTTACGTTCGCGGCCTCGTATACTGACGGCTTTACTATATCGGTGGGCTTTTTACTTCGAAGCGTAGAGGAACCCGAAATCAGAGCCGCAACGGCCGGTTGAAGTCAGAGATTCTATGACGAGCGATGTTTTAGTTATGGGAGGCGGAGCAACCGGCCAGCTTGCGGCTGCGTACCTGCGGATGCGCCTCCCGAACCTGAGGGTGACCGTGGTCGAGGGCCCGCACAAGAACCGTCCGATTGTCGGCGAGTCCTTCGTCGAAATCACAGTCGATTTCCTTCAGGAACTTGGACTTGGCGCTTACCTCATCGAAAAGCACTATCCGAAGTACGGCCTCACCTATTATTTCAAGCCCGACATCGACCGTCCCGTCGATCGTACTTACATTGTAGACGAAGCTCCGACAGTGCCACCGCTACTCTCTTTCCAAATAAACCGCTTTACATTCGATCGCGAGGTGAGGGAGCGCAACCAAAAGAACGGGGTACAAACGATCGATGGCACTGTAACCGGAATCGATATTGGAAAGAGCGAGGAACTGCACACCGTGACCGTGCATGACTCCGCACAACAGACACACACACTGCGTGCGCGCTGGTTGATCGACGCGACCGGGCGCAACCGTGTGCTCTCCAAGTTGCTGCGGCTTCAGGAGGCGGTCAAAGAACAGAAGAACGTTTTCTGGTTCCGGCTGGTGAAGTTCAATCCTGAAATCCTGGGCCGTATTCACGCTGTCAAAAAGCAAAACCGCGCCTTTGTTCCTTATTTCGCCACTCATCATTTCTTTGGAAAGGGCAACTGGATCTGGTGCATCCCCATGCGGTCGCCCGAAGACCAGCCCTTGATCAGCATCGGCATCACGTATCGCAAGGACATCTATCCTTATGGCGAGGTGCGCACGATGGAGCAGTTTTTGGAGTGCGTCGGACGCGAGCATGAGGTGATTGTCGAACTCGCGCGCAGCGGCACTGTCGTCGACACGAATTTCTACAGCTCCTACATGTGGGAATGCCACCAGCGCTATTCGCCCGATGGCTGGTACATCATCGGCGATGCGGGCGATACTGCCGATCCGCTCTATAGCGTTGGGATGGCCTTGTCGTCGGTACAGATCCGGCAGATTGCGGCGATAATCGAGCAAGGGTTGAACGGCCATGACACGTACGAGTTCACGAAGGATCTCGATACCGCTATAGCCACGTTTCAACGCGGGGTGACGCGAGACACAACACGATTGTATGAGTGCATGGGTGACGCCTACCAGTGCCATCTCCGCGTCCATCTCGTAGTGACCGAACTGTTCCATCTCGCACTCCCTTTGCTTATGAACGAGTGGCTCTGGGACCCGCTGATGGCGAAACTGGTGAACCGGTTCTTCAAGCTCGAAACACTTGAGGCTGATTCCAGAAAGTTCCAAGATCTTATCCGGCAGGTTAGCGCAAATCTGAAAAACCGGGCAGTCAGTAACTTCATTAAAGTCCAGTCTGGCGCTTCGATGAACAACCCATTCTACGAATACCACCGCGAGGAGGACATTCCGGCGTCTTTGTCTCGTATGCTGTTCAGCCTTGCACGTTTGCGGCTCGCTCTACTCGGAAAGCTCGGCTGGCGAGGGCTGATTCGCTTCGGCCAGCAGCGGGCGCTATTGAAAGATGTGTTGCGTGGTGCGCTTCTGGTGCCCTTCCATGGCACCAAACTGCGGGAAAGTACGCTGGTACGCATGGCTTTCCGTTCCCACGAGCTCGAATCCGCGGCCAAGAACAAGATATTCGGCCGGTCATCTGGATGAGAATCTATCGCCTTGAGGGCGTCCGCGGCATTTGCTTGTGGCAGGGCGAATAGCGACGGGTCGCCTGGACGACAGCGGGTCGCCCCTTGGGACACCTCGATGTACGTCATCCTGTGAATTCACGAGTGAAGAGTCTTCACTGTAATGGGTCGTAGTAGCCGAGTCTCCAGGACATGGAAATCGGTTTGACCCCGCGGGGGCGCGCGAGGCGCAGAGAAACGCGGTGAAACTTTCCATCGCGCACGACGTGTTGCGGGCTGTAGGCTAAGATGTACTCAGCGCGGATTTCGTCGTTTACGCGCGTCATTTCACGATCGAGATCCGCGTGGCCGTCGATGGCGACATTCCTTCCGCCGCTGACATAGCAGAGCCGATCCAGAAGATCGGGGCCGAACGCGGTACTGTCGTCTTGGAAAAATTGCGCAATACTGACCGCATACACTTGGGCTGGCGTCTCCAGCAACAGTCGCCGCACCTCGGTCTCCCGGTAGCGGCTCCGGTTATCGCCACCATCGGAGAGAACCAGAATGACGCGCCTTTGATTGTGCGCCCGGCGCACCAGCGACGCCGCCCGCTCCACGGCATCCAGCAGAGCCGTACGCCCATGGCTAGCCGCCCCCATAAGCCGCGCCTGAATAGCTCCGGCGTCGGCCGTAAAATCGGACTCAAGCACCACCCGGTCCGAGAAGCTAATTAACGCGAACTCGTCGCCTTCAGTGGAACCTTTGAGGAACTGCTTGACTGCCTGGGCGCATTGCGTAACGCCCCGCCCCATGCTGCCGCTCTCGTCGAGCACGATGATCACCGACACGGGAACCTCGGTTTCGCTGACCGATAGGATGTGCTGCTCGGCGCCACGGTCGAACAGGTGAAACGCCACAGCCGGCAATCCCCGGACCGGGCGTCCGTCCTGGTCGAGTACCGAAACGTCGATCAGAACCAGATTCGACGATACACTGAGGATACTGAGGATAGATGGATTGGCGGAGGGGTGAATCTGGGCGATGGCGATCGTATTGTTGTCGAGAAGATCCGGCGCCGGCCTGACGGCTTGTGACCATCCCCCGTAAGCGAGGATCGGAAGCAGCAGCAATGGGCAAACAAGAGCTCGACAAATGGGATGCGGCATAGGGCCTCTTTCCCCTACCAAAATCAGTTTCAAACAAGTTGGGTCTCATGGCGTCGCGCGCCTGGGGCACCTGTCCGAAGTTGGCACCGACCACGTGCTATCGGGGTCGTTGCGCGGAACTTGCGAACCCGATACCTCATGGAGCAAGGCCGCCGCCGGGAGGGGATCGCGGCGGCGGCCCGGTGAGTTACAGAAAGATACTTAGTAGACAAACACGCCGAGGGTGTTATTCAACTCTTTTTCCGGCTGGCCGTTGTAAGTGCCGGCGACGAACGTGGAATCGAATGATGTGTAAAGGTGGCTTTGCCCCACAGTCCCAGTGCCGCGAGCCTTAATACCCATATAGAAATCCGATTGCAACAAGCTCAGCCCTTGAGGATCGCTATCGATGGGGTCGAGTATCGTCGTCACTTGCTGCGGCGTCCCCAGCGTGGTCCCGCCGGGGGCGATTTGGTTGCGCAATACCTCAACCTCGTGGTTATATTTGTCGCCTGACGCACTCATATAAGACAGATTCACCATCCCCGTTGAAGCGTCGGTCGAGATTGCCGGAAGGAAATGGTGTCCACGGGTTGTATCCACCGAAACCGGAGTTGTCCAGGTGTTTCCGTTATCGGCCGACGTTGCCATCACCACTTCCGCATCCAGACAAGGGCCGCCCGAAAAAGGACTCTTGCAATCCTCATAAGTGAGAAAGGTGGTGAAACTGCCGCCGGAATTGTTCCGGTGGGCATGTTTCGGAAAAGTAAATTCCTGGATGGCGATATTCAACATCGGAGCGGAAATGTTCAAGGAGGGGGACAACGGATTAGGCACCTGGGCAACCGTTGTGGGACTGCCGCAAACAGGCGCGCTTGGGGCCGCGGCCGGTGTGCAGGTGGTGAACAGGATGGTTGCGCTTCCGTCTGTATTCGCGTTGTTGAACGAAACCGTGATCAGTCCGTCGGAACGTACCTGCACATCGGCAAACCCGGCGCTTATGTCGGATCCGCTCACCAGCACAGGCGCGGCGCATACCATCGCATTCGAACAGGACGCCAGCATCACCGTATTGGTCTGGGCGTCGAAGTTGAACTCGACAATCGCGACGTAGACATTCCCCGCGCCCACGCCCGCGGAGGTGGGCCGCTCGTCCACCGCGATGCGCGGTATATCGGATACCGAATCGAACGTGGGTTGAGCGAAGAGCAGCACCGGCGCGGTGGCCGCCCAGCAGGATGCCGCCTGCGCTTCAGTGTGCGTGCCGGAGGGACACGCGCTCGCGTTGAGCAGACGCGACGCGGCTACCCGGAAAAGTCCTACTCCCCCCGTGTCCGCCGAACCAAAGCGCTGATCGGCCATGAAGAATGCGTCGCGCGCGGGATCGGCCGCCACGGCGGGATCTCCCACGCCAATTAAGTTGCTGCCTTGCGCCGAAAATGCTGGTAACCCCCCTTCGAATTGCACGCTGCAATCGGCCGCTGCGGCGCGGTGCACATAGTATCCGCTGACGCTCTGATCCCATTGCGTGTCCGATGCCAGATTGCCGCGCCAATCGTTCGCGGCTTGCACAATGAGATCCTCGTTGGAGCCTACGCGGTTTAGCAGAAAGTCCGCCGAAGCCTGATTCTGCGGAACGGCGTTGGCGCGTGGCTCCAGATTAAACCGATTGCCCTGGGGTCCACCGCAGGCCGAGGCCGCGGGCGCAGGAGACGTTGCTTCGCCGTGGAAGTCCGCGAGCCAAGCCGCCGGGACCACGGCGGTCTTCGAAGGTTCTCCGAACGCGCGTATGGCCGGTCCCGCCAGTGGATTTCCGGTGGCCTTTAGGAAGGCGCGGCCCTCTTCCGACGCCAGGAACCGTAACGTTGCGGAAGGCGGGATGCGGAAATTCTGAAACGCCTTCGGCACTGCGGGCTGCTGCGCGCCGAACGCGGAAGAAATGAGAAGGCTTGCAAAAGTATAAGTAAGTCGTTTCATATTCGTTTTCTCGTTAGTACTGCAGATTAGTTAGATGGTTGTTGACATCCGCGGTGGCGACACCGCTATAAGTGCCAAACACGCTGTCCCAGGTGAAGCTCACATACGCCCGGCTCTGCCCGGACTCACCCGTACCATTCGCCGCCATGCCCAGCCGGTCGCCAAACCCAACCGGTTGATCCAAAATAAAGATTGGCGGCTTTGCCTGCACGTCCCCAAAATCCGAAATCAATAGGCGAGGTTCTTCAACCGTTGTGGATCCCGCCGCGATCTGCGCTAGAAATACCTGCGGACGCAATTGAAACGGGTCGTTTTCCGTCGAATAGTAGCCCAGGTTGACGGTATTCGTGGACGTGTCCAACGCCACTGCGCCGAAGAACTGTTGTCCGGCGCTCGCGCTCACTTTCGCTATCGGACTCCAGGACGCTCCGCCGTCGGCGGAGCTTGTTACCACGACATCGGTCTTGGGACAGAAGGTGCTGATTGTCTTAATCAGTGCCACGTCGCAGCGATCGTAGACCAGGAAAGTGGTGAACGTCGTTCCGTCGCTCTCCAGCCGGTTCACATGGCGTGGGTAAAGCTGGTCCGACATCGGCAAGTCGCCGATCGAGCCGACGGCGGGATTGTTCTCAGTCGTCACCACCTGCGGGGAACCGCATGTGGGCGCGGCGGGCGCTCCATTCGGCGTGCAAGTGACGAACATAATGGTTTCCGGGCTCACACCGGTGTTCAAGTAAGATACGGTGATCAGTCCATCCGGGCGAACCTGCACGAAACTGAAGTTCGCCATGAGGTCGCCGCCGCTAATAACGATCGATTTACCGCATTTGAGATTGGGATTGGTGCACGCCGTAAGGAAGATGCTGAAATCTAGACCCGTCCCGATTCGTTCCGTCACCACCGTGTATAGATCGCCCGCGCCGGTCGCCGAACCGGTCTTGCGGGGGTCGACGGCCATGTGCGGTAACTGTAGGAATTGGTCCAGCCCCGTAACGTTGGCGACTGTGCCGGCAGGCCAGCAAGACGCACTGCCAGCGTCGGTTTGCGTCCCGCTGGGGCACGCCGTCGAACTCAGAAGGTTCGCAGACGTCGTCCTTAGAATGCCCACCGCGTTTTGATCGTTGATACTGAATCTCAGATCCACGATGAAGAACGCGTCGCGTGCCGGATCGGCGACCGCCGTAGGCGTGCCATTGGGACCAAATACATTGTCGATGACCGGCAGTCCGCCTTCAAAGTCGGGCTGGCAGTTGACGCCGGACCTCTGCACGTAAAAGCCATCGTTGCTACCACCGAGACCCCGGGCATCATAGGCGGTGGCCACCACCAAATCCATATCGGGACCCACACGGTTGGGGAGCATGGCGACGGATAACGCTGTCTGTACCACCGCGTTAGGCCGAGGCTCCAGGTTGAATCGACTGCCGTCCGGGGCGGTGCATCCGGACTGCGCGCGTGCGGCTGGCAATAGGACCAGCGACACGCTAAGGAAAAGACTTTTCGGAGAAAGTAAGCTCATAAGTTGTGTTCTCTGTGTGAGTCGACTTAGAAACCCGAATCTTTATTCCAGTAAACTTGTAAACACTCGTTTAAATCATCGCTGAACGGAGGTGGACACGGCGGTGCCATGCCCTGACGCAATGCTTCGGACCGCCCTTCGTTGCAGCCGAGGGCCACGTGAGCCTTCGCTAAGGTCTGCAAGAAAACGGTGAAATTCGTTCGCATCCCCCGCGAATACATCCTTCGCTCCCGACTACACCTTCGAAGACCAACTATTGGCCAACGCCCCAGTCCTGGTCCCTGCTAAGGTGTGATATCAGCAACGTGTAACATCAGCAAGGTGCATCAGCGCGGAACTGCGGCTCCCGGTCCATACGAATATAGACCTGCTTAATGTCCGCCGGCTGAAACCGTTCGTGGTCGATCTGGAATTCGATCTCCACCAAATCGCCCAGCGTGAGCCCGTTTGTCGGAACCTGCACATTCACCTGGTACAGCCCCGCCAGCCCCGGCGCGAGCCCCGCAAACTGAATCGTGCCCAAGACGTCGGATTCCGAGGGTGCGCCCGGACCGTAGTCGTTGAAGACCACGGACATCGAGCCATTCGTCCAGCAATCCGCCGTACTCAGCGGATTGCTCGGCCCCAGCGCCCCGTCTGCGATCGCAGGCGTCACCGTGCCCAACCCCGTCATGTAGATCGAAATGTACTCGACCGGTTGTGCCGGATTCGCTTGGTCCACCAACTCCTCCGTCGCCGCATGCCGCGCCGCCGCAAATCCAATCCCATCCTGGCTCTGCGAGAACATTCCAGGTTGCGAGAAATTTACGCCAGGACCAACCGAAACCACATTCGATGCCGGACCGTTATTGGTGACCTGAAGATTGACCGCACCGTAAGGCGCCACTCCATACGGCACCAGAATCGAAATCTGGTTTGGACTCACCGCGAAAACCGGCCACGGAATCCCGTTAAGCGTCGCTGAAACCCCGCCCAAACGCAGCGGCACAGGCTCGCCCCCCGCCACTGCCATCGTCATTGAAGCCAGACCGCTCCCGAATAACGTAATCAACTCCCCTGGCGCGACCCCCGCAATCACCGGTTGATAACTCGCCGCATTAGCCACCGATGCTCGATCGATATAAAAGCCCGCAACCGCCGGCGGCGCCTCGGCCCGCACCCCCACCACCAGCCCGAACATTCCCTGCGTCCCGATCGCCACAAACCCTTGCCCTTCCGCTCCGAATGCGTAGCGATACTCCAAAGCGTCTGGCCCGGCCGTTCCGTCGGGGTCTACAACGATCTGGTCGTCGGTAGAAAAGTCCCAGGTAATCGCAGTAACTCCGCCGAGCGGCAGATTTGTCACTTGTTGCACCAGCGAGTCCCCATTTGCGTTGCCCGTCATATGATAAGTCCCGAAGCAAAAATCCGGCGAAACCAAGGGCCGCTTCTGAAGCATTCCAGCAACATCGAACCCCGCCGTAAAATATAGGCCTTGGCTGATGCCGTTCGTTCCCGTCCCGGCGGCCAGCGCCTTCACGCCGAAGAAAATATCCAACCCGCCCGGCGTCCATCCTAAAATAAAATTCCCATCCGGCGACGCGAAAACCGTCTTCGTTCCCGTGAATAAAGGATTCACGGCACCGTCAGCGTAGCGCTCCCGTCCCCATTGAAGCTGTAACTCGCCCCGCTAACGGATTGCGTCACATTCGCCGGCACAAACCCGGTGCGTTGGTCTCTTGCCCATTCAGCGTAATCGTCCCCAACCCGCCTTTCCCATCTGGGCTTAAGTTAAGGAACGCATTCTTGATTTCACCTGAAAAATCCAGCACCGCCGTCTGATAAATCGATGTGAAGCTCTCGCTGTTCAGGGATCCCATGGGAATCGCGATAAAAATGTTGAGATCGGAACCGGAGACCACCGGGTCTGGCGTACTAGCCACGATCACGCTCTGCGAGACTGCGCCTTCTATCGTGTCACCAGATAGCGGATCAATAATACTAATAGAGCCATCCCCATAGGACCAGCTATTCGACGCGCTAAAGGGCACAGTCTGGATCGTAGTCAAAGTGCTGGTCGTCTTTGTGCCCGTCACCGTGTACGATCCATTTCCGCTATTGAACACAATCGTACAGGAGAGTGCGTACGTAGGCGCGGACGCGGCCATTTGAGAAATGGACATATCAAACTCGCGGAACACGTAAGTCCCACTCAGCAACCCGCTACCGCTCGCAGTCTGCCCCTGCGCCAGCAATCCAACCAATATAGCCAGTAAAAACAAAACATTATTAAGTCGTAAGTTCACGAAACCTCTTTGCTAAACCAGAAACCCTTCTGCCTCGCTTGCGTCGTCGGCTGCTTCAGCGCCGGAGCCGCCGCTTCCGGCTCAGTAGGTTCAGCGCCTACTGAACCGCGACTATCGGAACGGTTGTTGCACCTTTCCGCTAAAAGTGAAACACGGCTTTCAACTCGACGAACCGGGGCGAGTCGTTGCCGGCCACGAACGAGCCCAGGATGCTCGTGGGTGGCCCGACAAGCCTGGTGATCGATCCGAACTGCGGATTGGCGACATCGTTTACCGGCTGATCGAAGTTCGGGTGATTCACCAAGTTGAATGCCTCAGCTCCAACGGATACTTTGAAGCGGTCCCTAATTGCGAATTCTCTGATCAGAGAGAGATCCATGTCGAAGAATCCGGGACCGCAGAAGTCGTTGCGTGCCTGCTGGCCAAAGCCCGTGGGACTCGCGGTGCTCGGGGCGAACGCAGAAGTCGTCAGGCACGGAACATTGACGGCGTTCGCGCCACAGCTTGCGAAGGTATTGGTGAGCGGCGTGCTGAAGATGGTGCCGCCATAGTTGAAGCCCGCGAGCGTGGTGGTGGCATTCCCGTCGATGACGGTATAGGGCAGGCCCGTGCGATAGAAGTCGTTGCCCGACAGCGTCCAGCCGCCGAAGATGGCGTTCGGACCCCAGTGGAATCCGCTGTGCCGAAATATGTCTGTATATACCCAGCCGAAGCTCACATAGTGCCGCACGTCCAGATCCGAGTTACCGTAGTTGCCCCTGATGTTAAAAGGGTTTTGGGGATTGAGAAGGCTGCCGTCGGTCTGCAGCGAAATCGGCAGTAGACCCCCGTTCGAAACATCGTCGAGCGCGTGGCTCCAGGTGTAGTTCAGATTGAAAGTAAGCCCCGCTGAGACGGTGCGTCGTAGGCTTGTAGTCAGCCCGTTGTAGTTGGAGACGCCCGCCGATAGAATCTGGCTCACGGTACCAAAGCTGGGGTTCGGCGCGCTAGCCGGCAATCCCTGAAATCCGCCGGGACACGAGCTGGCCGGGCAGTAGGCGTTCAATCCGTTATCGATGATCGGGATATGTATTCCATGTGTGCCGTTATAGTTCACGCTCAGCAGCGTATTCCATCCGAGCTCATGCTGGATCTCGAAGTTCCACTTGTAATATGTCGGCTGGTCTAAGGTGTTGGGGAAGCCGTATATGCTGGGCGGAGCGAACGCGCCATTGGTGGCCTGCTGAATCGAGGCCAGTGTTCCGCCGGAGTTGAACTGATTCAGAAAGGCTTGATTCGCCTGTGCCGCCGTGGTGAAAAGGCTTCCGGGCGTACCGGGAGCAATATTGCCGTTGGCGACGGTAAAGGCCGTCAAGCCGGGCGGGTTGAATTCGGCGTCTTCCGCCAAGAGTCCGGGAAGTTCGTCGGCGAAGATGCCGGCGCCCATGCGGATGACCGTTTGGTCGTTCTTGAAAGGCCGCCAAGCGATTCCGATTCGAGGCTCCCAAACCACAGCCTGCGTGTTCCGGAATGCATTGCGCTGGCCGTACACGATGGCCTGATTGTAAGGAATATCGGGAATGACCGCCGAGCCGTTGAAGGGAGAGGCCAGGCGTGCAAAGCAGTCGTGGCCGCAGGTTGGGTTGCTGTAGTTCTCCAGGCGCAGGTTCAGGGAAACAGTCAAGCGCTCATTTACCTTCCAGTCGTCCGCCACGTAACCACCGATGGTCCTCAGTCCAATCGGCTGCTCAGTCGCGTTCGGGAAGTTTTGCGTCAAGAATGTATTTGGACCGCCCCCATTGTAGAACTGCTGCAATGAAGCAACGGTCAGCGCACCTTGAGTATTTTCACCGAATCCGAGATCGGTGACGTTGTCGTGCAGAGCGGAGACTCCGAGCCGGAAGGTATGGCGCCCTACGACCTTGGAGAAGTCGTCGATAATCTGATACTGAAATACGCGGCGCCCTTGCGGAAAGAAGAAAGGCTGCTCGTTGGTCTCGGTGAACTGGCCGCCGGCAAACGCCACCTCCGCCGGCAGCGCTGCGCTCTGTGCGGCCGCATTGGCGGGCACGAATGTAGCCGAAGCGAACAGAGCGGACACGTTGATCTGGTTTACGGTCGTCGAGTTAAACGTATGGTTCTCAGCCAATTGCGCGGACATCTGCGGCTGGGTGCTTTGGTCGTTGAAAGTGGAGCCGAAAGGACTGGTGAAGGTGGGCTGAAATCCGTTGTCCCGGTACACGCGCAGATAAGCGTGGTCCCGGTCGCGGATGTTGTGATCCACGCGCGAGGACCACTGGTACTCCGACAGCTTATTGGGTGTCGTGGCGCGGAATTGGTCGGCGCACGGAACGCCGGCTCCCAGCAGGCTAAACCCGCCACAACCTCCATTAGGGGTGGTTGCGGGGATCGCCGAGCCAATGTTCGGCGCGCCGTTGTATACGGCGAAGAGTTGCTTGTAGAAAGGTATCTCGGCCGAATTGCCAACGGCGGCCAGGTTGGCCAAAGTGGCGGCCTGGAATTGAGGGCTGGGCGCCAGTATCAGGCTGGTCGCGGTGGGCAGCGCTACCCGCACGCCCTCGTAGTCCACGTCGAAGAACGTATGGTTCTTCCGGATGGGCCCGTTCACACCCG
>Ga0181531_10001600_pt1 | contig 14253 bp, 12 predicted proteins | sample PEATcosm2014_Bin_38_FD_119743 | JGI IMG/M metagenome (GOLD analysis project Ga0181531, IMG submission 119743) | Peatland microbial communities from MTU Mesocosm Facility, Houghton, MI, USA - PEATcosm2014_Bin11_10_metaG | ecosystem: Environmental > Terrestrial > Soil > Wetlands > Peat | place... | reverse complement strand
GTTAGATGCGTCTCGCGTGGCTGCTGCCTGTCACGCGCAAGGAGCAATGCTCGTGATTGATGCGAGCCAGTCTTGCGGGGCGGTGCCAATGGATGTAAAAGAACTCGGCGCTGACTTCTTGGTGTGCGCCGGATATAAATGGCTCCTCGGCCCCTGGGGTACAGGATTTTTTTGGGCCAAGAGCGAACAACTTGAGACTGCGCGTCCAGGGCCGTTTTATTGGATAGCCCAGGGCGCAGACAGTTTCTCTGCGTTGAATTTTGTTGATCCCACACCATCCCGCAGTGCGAACCGTTGGGACGCGGCGGAAGCGGTCACTAGTTTTAATTTCAACCTGACGGCCATGGATGCCTCGGTGGATTTTGTGTTGCGCGCCGGGCCTGAGTTGGTCCTCGAACACAATCGGAAATTGATCGAATTATTGTTCGATCGCCTCCCCAAGGACTGCGTTCCGGCCAGCCCGCTGGACTCCGCACAGCGCGGGCCGTACGGTTGCTTCACCGCGCCGACCCAGGAGAAGACGGTCGAGCTTTATAAGAAGTTGCGAAAGGAAAATGTTGTTGTGAGCTTGCGCGAGGGAAAGATTCGCGTCTCCCCTCATCTATTCAACTCCGAGCAGGATATAGACCGCCTCATCGGTGTTGTCACTGCCTGAATAAGACGCGGGATTTGTCACAGTCGAAAAGTGGCCGGGCACTGGACTATCTCGAATCCACAAGGATGCGTGTGCTGGGCGCAGCAAAAAGCTTGTTGGACGTGCGATGGAACTTCAAACCCGTAAGGTGGGCCGCTGAACCTGTTTTCCCGAAGGAATGAGAAGGAATAACAATGACAACAGTGTATGAACGCCTGAAAGCTCTGCAGATCGCTTTGCCTGATATCGCGCCCCCTGTGGTTGACGGTTACGTTCCCGCTTTCGTGCCGTTTGTGCGCACGGGGAATCTTGTTTATTTATCGGGACGCCTGGCAAAAAAGGATGGCAAGCCCTGGTCTGGCAAAGTCGGGGAGCAAATTACCACACTTGAGGCCAAGCAAGCCGCACGCGGCATTGCCATAGAATTGCTCGCCACATTACAAGCCGCCATCGGGGACCTGGACCAAATAAAACAGATCGTGAGGCTGCTGGTGATGGTGAACAGCGCACCGAATTTCACAGAGCCGCATGTGGTCGCCAACGGCGCGTCCGAATTCTTCCTGGAAGTCTTCGGCGAGCGTGGAGCGCACGCGCGCAGCACGTTTGGCGGAGCGGAAATTCCATTTGGGGCGTGTGTGGAGATTGACCTCATTGCTGAGGTCATCGACTGGGCAGACGCCCGAGAGGCACACGATGGAGACGACTCGAATCATTAATTCGGTGGTCCCGAGGTTTGGGGTAGCCATGCGACGAGTGCATCGGTGATTCAACAGTTGCGCGAGGCAGAGTCATATCAAAGGGCCTTGTAACGAAGTAGACATGCTCGCAATGCTGGAATGTAACTGGCCGGAAGTGCGACGACACGCCAAAGCAGAGGTTAGACCTTCCTGGTATCTGCTTCAGGCTGCGGCGTGAGTCTGACGGGACAACCTAGCGAGTCTACTCACAGCGTAGCACCCCCATCGGATCGACACGCATCGCCCGCCGCGCGGGGATATAACAGGCCGCAAGCGCCACACCTGTGAGCACAATGGTGACGCCAACAAACGTAAGAGGATCGGTGGGCATTACGCCATAGAGCAAACCTGCCATCAAGTGCGACACAATCAGCGCGCCGGCCAATCCCACGGCGGCGCCGGCAATGGCAAGCTCCAATCCCTGGCGCAGAATCATTCCCAGAATCTTCGTCCTTGTTGCTCCCAGCGCGAGGCGAATGCCGATCTCGTGGGTGCGCTCGTTAACCAGATACGAAATGGTTCCATAGATTCCAAGGGCCGCAAGCAACAGAGCCGTCAAGGCGAAAATCAACACCATTTCCATGGAGAATCGCCTTTGCGACAGAGATCCCGACACGACGCCCGGTAGAGTCACCGCTCCAAAGACCGGAAGCTCGGCGTCGATGGACTGCACCGCCACGCGCGCCTCATCTGGAATTCGGGCCGGGTCCAACCGCCCGCGCAGAAAGAGCGCAAGCTCATCGTCCGTTATTTGAAACAAGCATTTGTAAATCTGCGGAACTTCCGCTTCCTCCAACGATTCGGTGCGCGCATTGGCAATGACACCAACCACCGTAGTCCAGGAATTGGCTGCACTGAGTCCGCTGATTTTGACGCGCTTGCCTACGGGATTGTCGTTGGGCCACCAGGTTCGCGCAAATGCTTCGTTGACTATTGCGACCTGGGGCGCATTCTCGTTGTCCTGATCAGTGAAGAAGCGGCCGTGGACCAGCGGGATACCGAGCAGATGGAAATATCCAGGACTTACGGTTGATGCTTCGACCAAAGGAGGGTCGCTGCCGCGAAAGTCCCGTCCTTCGAGGATGACCTGGTTCAGATTTCGGCTATGATTCAACGGCACGGAGTGGATGCTTCCGACGGCTGCCTCCTCGACTCCGGGCAGCGTCTGGCCCCGGCGCAGCATCTCGTGCACAAGCACTGCCTCCTGGGCAGCGGTTCCATAAATATCGGTTTTGGGATCGTTGGGCACGGGCAGCCGGGTGCGCACAGCCATTACATTCTCCGGATTGAACCCCAACCCCGCTTTGAACACGTCCCAGAAACTACGCAGCAGAAGCCCCGCCGCGATCATCAGCACCAGCGAGACCGCAAATTCCGTCACCACCAGCACGCGCCGCGTGCGCGCCTGCTCGCCCGATCCAGTTGTGCCGCGCCCTTCCGCCTTGAGCTTGGCAGTGAGGTTAAGCCGGCTCGCATGCAAAGCGGGAGCCAGGCCGAAGAGGATGCCAGCAAACCCTGTGAGAAAGAGCGCAAACAGTAGGACGCTCCAGTTAATGGAGATTTCGCTGAGCCGCGGCAGGCTGTCCGGCACCATGCGCAGCAATAGCCCCTTAGTTGCGAACAGAATGCCTACACCCGTCAAGCCGCCGAGCAACGAAAGGAGAAGGCTCTCCGTGAGCAGTTGCCGCACCAGGCGGGATCTTGCCGCTCCCAGCGCCTGGCGAACAGCGATCTCGCGTCCCCGGGCGCTGGCGCGCGCCAGCAGGAGATTCGCGACGTTCAAATATCCGATCAGCAAAACCAATCCAACCGCGCCCAGCAGCAGCAGCAGGGACTGGCGTACGTTCCCGACTACGCTCTCCTTCAGCGGCACCAGCCGGACTCTCCACGCACTTTGGATCGGATAATCGGCGGGATATTGTTTCTCCAAAGATGCAACGAGTGCGTCCATCCGGCTCTGTGCCGCGGCCAGTGTCATGCCTGGAGCGATGCGCGCAATGGCTCCCGGAGTGAACCGTAAGTTGCGCACTGGCGGGGGAAATGGAACGCCTGAGAAGCCTGCTGCCAACCACAAACCAGCGCTCCTTTCCTCCGTTGTTCTTCCCTCATCGCGAAAACCGGCCGGCATGACGCCGATGACATGATAGGCGTCGTTGTCGAGTCGCAAACTCTTGCCCAGAATATGCGGGTCGCCGCCAAACCCCTGCCTCCAAAGCCCATTGCTGATGACCACTTCAAGGTTGAATCCGGGAGTTTCATCATGGGGATCGAAGGTCCGGCCCAACTGCGGGTTCACACCCAGCAACGCGAAATAATTCGACGCAACCATCTTGGCAGCGATGCGCAAAGGCTGGGACGATCCGGTCAGGTTTCCTGATGCGCTCCAGTCACCGGAGACGTATTGGAAAATTCCCGAACGCTGAAAGTCCTTCAACTCCGGTACCGACAGACCTGCATCCAGCGCACCTGCGCCTGGAAGATCGTCCTCAATCCGCACCAACTGGTCCGGCTTTGGATAGGACAAGGGATGCAGGAGCGTAGCGTCGACCACGCTGAAGATCGCCGTCGTGGCGCCGATGCCCAGGGCCATGGTCAGAATCGCGGCAGCGGCGAAGCCGGGCGACCGGGCAAGCATGCGCAGGGCGTAGCGCGTGTCCTGCAGCAGATTCTCCATCAACGGCAGCCCCTGTTCGGCGCGATAGTTTTCCCTTACGGCCTGCATCGCGCCAAACTTCAGAACCGCCTGGCGGCGCGCCTCCGCGGGCGTCATGCCTGCGCGGAGATTCTCCTCCGTCTGCCGGGCCAAATGCTCCTCCACCTCTTCCCGCAACCGCCGGTCGTCTTGCCGATTCTTCACGAAATTCGCCAAACGCGTAAACAAACGCCTCAGGAATCTCATTTGAAATCCTCCACTTTGACCTCGAAGAACCGAGTGATCCCGTGCCCGTGCAGCGGCCCCAGCACATTCAGAGCCTTCAGCACCATTAGCCCCGGGGCGCCCTCCTGGACATCCGATTTCTGCTTCATTGATCTGCCCTTTTGGTTACCCACAGGTAGGGTGCCACATTTCATTTGGGAAAGCAACAGGAAACTGCAGCAGTCGCGATATTAGGAACTCGGCCACAGGTATTCCGAAGACACCCGAGCAGGAAGCGTGCCTTCTAGATTTAAATCGATCTCCGAAGAATTGACACACAGGCTTGTACTTTCAAATTCTCATAGCTATTAAAATACTTGTAACGCAGACCGCAGTTAACCAACCTCCATTCAACGAACGCTCCTGTACATTCGTCACGCATATACACCCATCTTGTCGCACCTCCTAAATTCATTAGGTGAAATGGCGAACCATGTCGAGTTCCTTAGCAACAAGGAACATCCGTTAGGCACGTACCTGTTCAGCTTTTGTAGCAGGGACAATTCTCGATGCGCGAGTCGGGCTCGACGCAACAATTGAGACCGATCGCACTCAAGCGGCCGGATCTACGTTTGCTGGAGAATAAGCTCCATAAATACATCAGCCCGCGCGTTCCGCGAAAGTCTGGAGTTTACCTCCGCGACAATTTGAAAGCCCGCTGATTTGTATAAGTGAATCGCGGGTTGAAGGAGGCTGCTGGTTTTCAAACAGAGTTTGTGCGCTCCCCTTTGTTTCGCGTACTCAACCACATGATTCAATAGGCGCCTGCCGATCCCGCAGCCACGGTGTTCTTTCGCCACCGCCATCTTTGCTAGCTCCCATGATTGGTTCTCCAGGGGTAAGAGTGCGCAGCATCCTAAGGTGGCATCTGCACGCTCGACGATGAAGATTTCGCCTCCGGCCTTCAGAACACGACCTATCGGATCGCCGAGGATGAGTCTGTCCTTGTCGTCCATTGTGAAGGACTCCAATATCCAGAACTCATTGAGGTTGTGGAACGCAACTTCATCACCGGATTGAAATGTTCGAATGATCACATTTGGTTGACTAGGAACGATCGTGCTTTCTCGAAGGTGGTTCAATGAATGCCTCCGATTGTTTCTATGGCCTTAATGTTGAGAAACAAAAATCATCATGCTCAATGGCTTCTTTGGTTCTATTGATAAGCAATTTACAACTTGATCCGATCGTTCCAACAGCCGATTCTTCCCGGCACGACAGAGCATCCTAAAGTTGGTTTCGAATCTGAGTCAAGGATCGGCATTGTCTTCCATTCGAATCAAAGTTGCCGGGCGAAAGCCAGGCTTCAAATGCCGCCTTGACCTTTGGCCAGTCGCGGTCGATGACAGACAACCACGCCGTGTCCCGGTTGTAGCCCTTGACAACGGTCGCTTGCCGACAAATCCCTTCAAATTGAAACCCCAAGCGCTTCGCCGCCTGAGTCGAAGCCTCATTGAGTGCATTGCATTTCCACTCATACCTCCGGTAACCGAGTTCGTCGAACGCGCGCCTCATCAGAAGATACATAGCTTCCGTGGCCGCTCTAGTTCGCTGCAGGCGCGGGGAAAACATGACAGCGCCGACCTCGATGCTTCCGTGCCTCGGCTCGATATGCATGTAACTTGCCAATCCGGAGGCCAATCCATTCGGCTCGTCGAGAATCGCGTGAATGTGCCAGTCCTCCTTCAGACGCCATTCATTGAGCATCGCGAAAAAGTCCTCGAAGCTTGGGAATGGCCCAAAGGTCAGATAGGTCCACATGCGGCCTTCTCTGTCTTCGTTGTTCGCGGCATAGAGATCGGCCGCATGGCGCTCCGGTTCGAGCGGCACAACGCGACAAGACTGTCCTTGCATTGGTGTGTAAGTCGGACGTTGCCTTTCACTCCAATTGTCAACTGCATAGCTCATTGGCTGACTGAGATGATTCACTTCTTTGCTCATTCCCTGTTGTTACTTCTCGACATTCGCGTCCTTAATGTTTTCGGGAGTTGGCTCATTCGGCTCCTCAGCCGTCGATGGCTTCTTCCGCCGCTGCGGGAATCACCCAGTCTTCGGCCAGTACCATGCTTGCCGTTGGCTCTACCTGTAACCAGCACCGGTATTTGTTCTCTTCAGTCCAGATCCGGCCCATGCCTGGGCGAGTATAGCGTTCGATCAACGGAGCACTCTTTGCGCGGCCAGCAAAACGCGGCCTATGTCAACTATCGATTGTTACTAAAACGAACCACTCATTCGTTGCGCAACGCAGTGACCGGTTCGATGCGCCCAGCGCGCTTTGCCGGAAAGTAGTTTGCAAGCATTCCGATCGCGACAAGCGTTAACCCTGCGCAGGCAAAGACCATTCCGTCCGCGGAGCTGACGTCGAACAATAGGGCTGCGAGCATCCGCCCGGAGAACACCGCGACGATGCAGCCACAGGTCATTCCAATCAAAACAGGAACCATTCCGTCACGCAGGATCATAAGGACCAATCGGCGGCGGCTGGCTCCGAGAGCCGATCGTATGCCGATCTCCTTTTCACGGCGCACTACGGCATAAGAGGCAATCCCGTAGACACCCACACAAGTAAGGAGCAACGCTACCAGCGCGAAGGCTCCAAGCAGCCACGCCGCAAAACGGCGATCGCCTACTCCGTTGCTGATTAGATCGGTCATCGCAGTCATGTCGGTCACGGGCAGATTGGGGTCGACCGTTTGTATTGCACGCTGCACATCGCGCGTCAACGCCGCCTTGTCCCCAGTGGCTCGAACAAGTACGCCAAACTCCCTTCTTGGACGCTGGTAGATGCTTTCGTAGATGTGCGGCACCTGGATTTCATCCAGGCTGGAGAGCTTCGCGTTGCCAACAACGCCAACAACCGTCATCCAGGGTGCAGGCGCAGGCCTCCCCCGGCTTAGAATGTCTCCGGAAGAGCGAACCCTGCGCCCAACCGGGTCGGCGCCACCCCAAAGAAGGCGCACTGCGGCTTCATCGACCAGTGCGACTGGTTGGGACATCGAGTCATCGCTTTCCTGAAACAGGCGTCCGTGCAGCAATGGCGTACCCATGGTCGAAATGAACTCCGGAGTTACGGATACTTCCACTGCAGTAGGTGCATCTCCCTTTTCAGATACTCCTTCGACGCGAAATCCACCGGGGACTACTGGGCCCTTGAGAGGGACAACGCTCGACATGGCAGCGTTTTCGACGCCGGCCACGGCTCGTAAGCGGCGAATAGTCTCGCGCACTAAGTGCGTCCGTCGATCGGGATCGCCGTAAAAATCAGCTTTTGGATCGTTAGGGTTCGGAAGCCAGAAACTTCCTGCAAGTAAATGATGCGCATTAAAACCGGGATTGACTTGCATCAGGTTCCAGAAGGTCTTTAGCAATAATCCGGCGGCGACCAGCAGCACCATCGAGAGGCCCACTTCAGCGCCAATCAGAGATTTGCCGAGTCTGGCGGCGTTCCGCGAAGCTGAGCCGCCCCGTTCGCGCAGTTCCGACGTGCCCGGATGCGTTCGCGAAGCCTGCCATGCTGGAATGAGTCCAAAAGCCAAGGTAGTCAGCAGCGCAATGGCGAGAGAGAATGCGAGCACGCGGGTGTCCACACCAATCGGGTTGAGCCGCGGCAACTGCGACGGTAACACTCCGACCAAGACTCGCACGCCGATGGCCGCGGCACCCACCCCCGCTGCCGCCGAAATCAGGCTCAGCAGAACCGATTCCGTCAGCATTTGCCGGACGATTCGCCCTCGTGTCGCGCCAAGAGCAAGCCGGAGAGCCATCTCACGCTGCCGTGCAGTGGCATTGACCAGGAGAAGATTCGCTACATTGACGCACGCAATCAGAAGAATCAACCCGACTGTAAGCAGAAGAGATGTCAGGAGCGTTCTAGCGCCGCCCGTGACTACTTCGGTCAACGGCGTGACCGAAAGTGTCCAGCCGGCGGTTACCGGATAGTCTCCGCCATACTCGCGCCGCAGGGAATCGGTGAGGACTTCCAACTGCGTCTGCGCCTGCTGCGGAGTGATTCCCGGTTTCAGCCTTGCGATGATTCCGGGGATAAAGCGCACACTCCGCTGCGGCGCAGGAAAAGGATCTGCGCGAAAGCCCGAGGTGATCCACATATCCAGCGGGTGCAGGCCCGGAGTCGAAGGATGGTGAAACTGCGGAGGAAGAACGCCAACGATGGTATAGAGGTCGTTGTCCAGTCGCATACTTCGGCCGATGACCGACCTCGCGCCGCCGAATTCCTTGTGCCACAGGGCGTCGCTGATCACCACGGTCTCGGCAAACCCATCGGCCGTGTCGCGCGCATCGAACAATCGGCCTAACTGCGGCTGCGCGCCCAGAATGCTGAAATAATTAGGGCTCACCGCAAGAAACTCAAGCCGTTCCGGGTGATCTCCTCCGGTCAGATTCGCAGGGCCCTGCCACACAACGGATACCGCCGAGAAGATGCCGGCGCGCTCACGAAGATCGTCTAACTCGGGAGCTGAGAAGCCGACGTTCTTTGCTCCAAGCCCACGCAAGTCCGCATTCAGCTCAACCAGTTCTCCTGGATTTTGAAAAGGCAACGGTTTAAGGAGAGTGGCGTTAACAACGCTGAAGATCGCTGTGTTAGCGCCGATTCCGAGAGTGAGGGTCGCCAGCACCGTTAAGGCAATTCTTGGCGACTTCCGCATTGTTCTAAGCGAAAACTGCACGTCCTTCCACAAGCTCATTTGCATTCCTCGTCGCACGACCGGTTAGGTGGAAATCTGGCTTCGCGCTATGCCAGTCTGCCACCGATGTTGAATCCATCACTCCGACTTCACCCTCTACTCGACACAAGGAGCGAATTCAAGTGTCTGTCCGCGCCACAAATCCGCGAATATCAAGAACTTGCGGCGCCGACGCTCCTTAACACCCGCACAAAACGCCACCCTGCAACATCACCGGCCCTTGACTCTTGCCGAATATGCTCCATCGCTAACTTGACATTGTCATGACACTTAGCTAATCGACGATTTATCATGACACACGGCCGAACTATTGTAAAGCATAAAAGTACATCTGCTGAGAGGATTGAGCGCGAATGGTACGGCGTGCCGGCGTATGAGGCAATTAAGCCGATTCAGCGAACCGTGACGAGGTGCCGCATGTTTGTCGTCGAAGGCATCGCCCCTCCTTGACGCTGAGGATTCAGACGTGGCGAGCCACCGAACAAGTGAAAGGGAGGGGTGGATGTTGTTCCGCGCGATAAGCTTTAAGCTATGATTTTGTCGCCATGACTAGGAGGCTGGCTGGTGACAATCATACGGACAGAACTTGCACCCCGGTTCAGTGCCTGATGCTGTTGCCCTGGAGAAATTTCGATTCCCTCGCCTGGTCGAAGAACAAACAGATGATGTTCGACTTCAAGAGTCAACTCACCCTCAAGTACGTAGAAAAACTGCCGCGCACGGATATGTGAGTGCCGGACCTCACTTGTTCCCATGGGCATGAGTTCTTCGATAATGCTAAGTTCCGGTGTCTTAACAAGGTGCCAGCCGTCGCAGTCAGTTCCCAGTACCCCGCCCCATTTGTAGTGCTCGGCTGATTTTGTGCTGACTATTTGGGTAGGCATGGGCTGGTATTATAGATAGCAACTTGGTGAAGTGTCTATATGAATACAAGCCTCGCACTACGTGCGCTCGCAAGCGATCGCAGATTGAAGATATTGAACTGGCTCAAGAACCCGACGCAACATTTCCCTGCACAAGTGGATGGGTGTTTGGTGGATGACGGTGTATGCGGAGTGCTGATTGCCCGCAAGCTTGGAGTGAGCCAGCCGACCGCGAGCGAACACCTTAGGATTTTGTGCCATGCCGGACTGATACGTCCTAAACGAATCAAGAAGTGGATTTTTTACAAGCGAGACGAGGCCAAGATCGATCACCTGAAGAACGTGACACTGGCCAAGCTGTAAAGCGATCTCTTCTGTAAGGCCCGGCAAGAAACCGCTGGCAACTGAGAATCGGTGGCAGCGGACCACTCATCGACACATGGTTCAAATGTCTGCGGCGTGACCTCTTTCCGAACGGCTTCTGAGCTTCTACCAGCGACAATTAGATCCTCACTGCTTGCAAGCCCCCAGGCGCCTTACGAAAGTCTCCGAAGGCGGTTTTCCCGTCTAGGCTTTACAAGTGCATAGATCTGTGGAACACTCGCGTCGTCACTTCGCTAATTAACGTATCACTGCGATTCAAGGCAAACACGCGCGATGAGCGGCGCCTGAACCGAGTTCGAGGAGACAATGGTGTCAATCTACAAAAAGCTCGATGACCTCGGCATCACCCTTCCAGAATTGACACAACCGGTGGCTGCATTTGTTCCCTACCTGCGGATCGGCTTTCTGGTTTTCCTTGCCGGGCATATTGCAAAGCTGCAGGGCAGGCCATGGACCGGCCAGCTCGGGGCGGAAGTTACGACCGCACAGGGTAAAGAGGCTGCTCGTGCCGCGGCCATCGATTTGTTAAGCACACTGCACGCGGCCGTCGGCGACTTGAATCAGATCAAGCGCATTGTGAAGCTAATGGTGCTGGTAAACAGCGCTCCCACATTCACGGAGCAGCTCTTGGTGGCCAATGGCGCTTCCGAACTTCTCATCGAGATATTTGGTTAGAAGGGTATGCACGTGCGCAGCGCCTTCGGGGTCTCTGAGGTGCCATTAGGTTCTTGCGTAGAAATTGACCTGATCGCGGAGGTGGAAGAGTGATGCCCGAAATCAAGTCTTACCAGTACTCGGTGGTTGATGTATTTGCTGCTCGCGCGCTGGAGGGCAATCCACTGGCGGTATTTCCAAGCGCGTCCGACATTGACAAAGAAACAATGCAAAAGGGGTCGCCAGGAAATTGAACCTGGAGGAAACCGCCTTCGTGGTTGCTGTGCCGCAATGATTGCAAGCAATACGCACACAGCTTTTTTGCAGCCCCTCCTGAACCGCATCATCTACAGGTATTTATCGGCGAGGTAGATAGCTGGGATGTAACCTCATCGCAGATCTACGTAATACGGAGTCGATTTTGGTTGATCGTCGGCCCGGATAAGCCAGGCAACTAAGCTGGCCGAGCGGATTGCCGCAACAGGAACGCATCTGAAGGCAATCCTCATCACGCATCTGGACGAGGACCACTAACTCGGAACTGCGATCCTGCATCGGCGCTTCTCCGATGCTCCGATTCATGTGCCCAAAAGCTCTTCTGGATCTGTCGTCTAAAGACGGGTCGAAGTTTCCTGTTGCTTTCCAAAAGGGATCGTGTCATTATTCCTGTTGGAAACCTAAATGTTGGTCCCTGAATGAAGGACAAACCCGACGTTTGGCAAGCAACGCTTGCGCTGATGGTCCTCAAGACCCTCGATATTCTGGTCCCGCAGCTTGGCTTTAGGATTGCCCGCCGCATCGAGCAGATCAGAGGAGATGTTCTGGCTGTCAACCAGGGCACCCTTTACCCCTTGCTGGCGGAGCTGGAAAATGAAGGCTCGATTGCCTCGCAATGGGGTGCATCGGAAAACAATCGCCGCGCCCGTTTGTATCGCATTACCACGACCGGCCCTAAACAGCTGCCGGCGGAGACCCGCGATTGGGAGCAGACGGCTGCCATCATCGCGCGCTTCTTCAATGTCAAAGCGGGGGATTTAACGTGAAATTCATGCGACGCTTCTTCATACGCTTGTCGAATCTAGCCGCAGGGCGGAGCGCCGACCAACGCCTTCGGGATGAGATCGCCGAACACCTCGCGTTCCAGACAGACGAAAACATGCGCGCCGGAATGTCACCGACCGAGGCGCGGCGACAGGCCAGGCTCAAGGTTGGCGCACCTGAGGCGATAAGGGAATACCACCACGCCGAAAACAGTATTCCCTTCATCGAGAATCTGCTTTCTGACCTGAAGTTCGCGGTTCGCATGCTTCTGAGATCTCCCGGGTTTTCTTTGATCGTGATCGCCACAATGGCGCTCGGCGTCGGAGCCACCACCGCCATCTACAGCGTCATCGACGCAACCCTGCTGCATCCGTTGCCCTACCCCAACCCCGGCGAAGTGGTGCACGTTGAAGCCAACCTTCCCGGCGTGGGCGCGCACAACATCGGCATCTCCATCCCCGAGTTGAGAGACCTTCAGAACTCGGGAATCTTCCAATATGTGTCCCTATCCTTTTTCGGCACAAACAATCTCACCGGCAGCGCCCAGCCCGCGAGCATCGCCTCAAAATCGGTCTCACCAAGCTACTTCGCGGTGCTCGGCGTTGATGCGCAACTGGGCCGCACCTTCGATCCGCACGACGCCACACCCGGCTTCAACAACGAAGTTGTCATCAGCGATGGGCTCTGGAAGCGCGCATTTGGCGCCAACCCGAACATTCTCGGAAAGACTCTGCGCCTTGACAATGATCCCGCTCATATAGTCGGCGTCATGCCCGCCGGTTTTCGCGACCAGGGCCAAACCAGAGAGGAGCGCGGTACCGATTTGTGGGCGGCCTGCGGATTTGCCGACGACCCTGCCCCGCCGCCGATGCGCGCCACGCGTTTTCCCTTCGAGACCATCGCGCGCCTTCAGCCTGGTCTCTCGCCTCAGGCCGCGCAGGGACGCCTCGATGCTCTGGTTGCATCGTTGAAGAAGCAATATCCGGCGGATTATCCGTCGCAAGGAGCGTGGACTATCCACCTCACTCCCCTGGCCGAGACTCTTGTCGGCAACGTTCGCCAATCGCTCATTCTGCTCTTTGGCGCGGTGGGCCTGGTCCTGCTGATCAGCTGCGTCAACGTCGCCAATCTGATGCTTGCTCGCGCCAGCACACGAGGACGCGAGATGGCGGTTCGCCAGGCTCTTGGAGCCGCAAGAACGCGCCTGATTCGTCAACTCCTCACCGAGAGCTTACTGCTCTTCGTGCTTGGCGGCATCACCGGTTTCGCGGTTCTATTCTGCTCACGGAAATTCCTGCTGCAATTTGTTCCCGAAAGCCTGCCGCGCCTCAATGACATATCCATCGGTTGGGGCTTATTGGCATTTGCCATCGTCATCTCCGTCGCCGCCGGAGCCATCTTCGGGCTTGCCCCCGCGTGGCTCACAAGCCGCCTTAATTTGACGGAGACGCTCCGGCAAGAAGGTCGTGGCTCCAACGGCTCCCGGCGGCGCTCGCGCTTGCGCCATGTTCTGGTGATTGGTGAATTAGCCCTCTCCCTGGTGCTGATGGTCGCCGCCGGCCTTTTGCTGCGTAGCTTCTGGGACTTATTCAAGGTGCAACTCGGCTTCAATCCCACTCGGGTCACGGCAATCGAGACCTCGCTGCCGAATCCTAACGATCCCAACACCGACATTTACCGCACCGCCACGCAGGAAGCTGTGTTTCTGCGCGAAGTTCTGCGCCGCAACCGGACGATTCCGGGCGTGGAAGAAACCGCCGTCAGTGATCGGGCGGCCATTCCCCTCGGCTATGGCCAGAGCGATCACAGAGCGGTTCCATTGGTTCGCGAGGGCCAGGAAGTGCAGAGCAGCGAGCCTCCGCAGATCGATACATCGATCGTCTCACCGGAATATTTCCACGTCCTAGGCATGACTCTCTTGCGTGGTCGCCTCTTCGTCGACCGGGATGTTGAAGACACGCCCTTCGTCGCAGTCATCAACCAGGCCGCCGCGCGCATGTACTGGCCAGGCAAAGATGGGAAGGGCGAGGATCCGGTCGGCAAGCGAGTCCGTTTGTTGGGCTATTTGGGCCGTCGCAGCCAGGACTGGACAACCATCGTCGGCGTCATTGCCGATGCACGCACAGAATCGCTCGCGGACGCCGGCATTCCGCAGATCTACCTCGACATCTACCAGCGCCCGGCCAAGTTTCTTGCTTTCTACGTGCGTGGACAGGTCGATCCCGCCTCTATCTCCGCGCAGGTGCGCACACAAATCCAGGCCGTCAATCCGGAGCTTCCCGTCTTCCGCGCGGAGACTTTGGACGAGGTTCTCTCCTCT
>Ga0181531_10001599_pt1 | contig 14259 bp, 13 predicted proteins | sample PEATcosm2014_Bin_38_FD_119743 | JGI IMG/M metagenome (GOLD analysis project Ga0181531, IMG submission 119743) | Peatland microbial communities from MTU Mesocosm Facility, Houghton, MI, USA - PEATcosm2014_Bin11_10_metaG | ecosystem: Environmental > Terrestrial > Soil > Wetlands > Peat | place... | reverse complement strand
GGCTGGGTCGGCGCCGGGCCGGGTGAAGAGGAGCGCTGGGCTTGTGCAGTCATCGGGGCACCTGAAGAGCCTGTCTTTGGAATGTGTCTCAAGGAATGAACATCGTCGCGGGGAGCTCCAGCCGCTCCTTCAGCTGCTGGATCATGGCCGCTGCATCATAACCGTCCACGAAACGATGATCGAACGAGGACGAGAGATTCATCATCCGGCGCACCACCACGGCACCGTCGCGCACCACCGGCCGCTCGACGGCCTTGTTGATGCCGATGATCGCGACTTCGGGGAGGTTGATCACCGGGGTCGAGACGATGCCGCCGAGCTTGCCCAAGCTGGTGACGGTGATGGTCGAGCCGCTCAGCTCCTCGCGGGTGGAACGGTTGGTCCGGGCGCGCTCGGAAAGGGCGGCGATCTCGCGGGCTAACTGCTCGAGCGAAAGAGCCTGAGCATTGCGCACCACGGGGACCTTGAGTCCATCGGGCGTCTGCGTCGCAATGCCGACGTGCACCGGCCGATGCCGGATCAGCACGCCACGCGCCGCATCGTAGGTCGCATTGCACTGGGGGAAGGACTCGAGCACGCGCGTCAGGGCGATGATCACGAAGGGCAGATAGGTGAGCTGCGGCGGCGGCGCGGCGGCGGCGGCGCCTGTGCCGGCAACGCCCGCGGGAGGCGCGGAAGGTTGCGGTCGCCTGGCCCGCGAGGCATTCAAGTGACTTCGCAGCGCCTCGAGCTCGGTGACGTCGACCTCCTCGACATAGGCGAAGTGCGGGATGGTGCGCTTGGCCTCGCTCATGCGCTCGGCGATCACGCGCCTAAGGCCAATCACCTTGATCTCGGTGCGATCGTCGCCCGGAGGGAAGGCGGCCGCACTCGCCTCGCTCGCCGCGCTCGCCGCGCCGTTGCCGACACCCGCCGGCGGCGTGTCGGCGTGGGCGAGATCGGTACGCAGGATGCGGCCGCCCGGCCCCGTGCCTTTGAGGCGGGTGAGATCGATGCCGGCCTCGCGGGCACGGCGCCGATTCGCCGGGGAGGTCTTCACGCGACCTGCGCTCGCCGGCACGGGTTCACCGCCCGACGCGGCGGCGGGCGCGGCGGCGGCGCGAGGCGCGGGCGCGGTTACGGGGACACCGGCGGGAGCGGGGGCGGCGGCGCGGGACGCCGGGGCGGACGCGGGGGCGGTTGCGGGCGCGCCCGCGGAGGCGGTATCGAACACGATGAGCGGCGCGCCCACGGCCACCTTGTCACCGGGCTGGCCCGTGATCGACACGACACGCCCACTCACGGGGCTCGGCACCTCGACGGCCGCCTTGTCGGTCATCACCTCGACGATCACGTCGTCCTCTTTGACCGTCGCCCCGGGCTCGGTGCGCCAGGCGACGATCTCGGCCTCGACCGTCCCTTCGCCCAAATCCGGCATCTTGAACACCACCTGACTCATGCGCTCTCCAGCACCGCGCGGATGGCGAGTGCAACGCGTCGCTGCCCGGGAAAATACTCCCACTCGAAGGCATGCGGGTAGGGCGTGTCCCAGCCGGCGACGCGTTGGATCGGTGCCTCGAGCTCCCAGAAGCACTCCTCCTGCACCACCGCGAGGAGCTCGGCGCCGAAGCCCGAGAAGCGCGTGGCCTCGTGCGCGACGATGCAGCGGCCGGTTTTCTTGACCGAGGTGCAGAGCGTGTCGACGTCGAGGGGCACGAGCGAGCGCACGTCGATGATCTCGGCGTCGACCTTCATGGCCTCGGCCGCCGCGAGGGCGACGTGCACCATGGTGCCGTAGGTGATGATGGTCAGCTGCGAGCCCGGCCGCACGATCTCCGCCGCACCGAGCGGCACGGTGTAGTAGCCCTCCTCGACCTGGCCTTTCGGGTGCGTGCTCCAGGGCACGGCCGGCTTGTGCGGATCGCCGTCGAAAGGACCGTTGTAGAGGCGCTTCGGCTCGAAGAACACCACCGGATCATCGTCCTCGATCGAGGTGATGAGCAGTCCCTTCGCATCGAACGGATTCGAGGGCATCACCACTTTCACGCCGCTCACGTGCGTGAAGATGCCCTCGGGACTTTGCGAGTGGGTCTGGCCGCCGCGGATACCGCCGCCGCACGGCGTACGGATCGTGATCGGCGCATGAAACTCGCCGGCGCTGCGAAAGCGGATGCGCGCGAGCTCGCTCACGATCTGATCGAACCCGGGATAGATGTAGTCGGCGAACTGAATCTCGGCGACGGGCCGCAGGCCATTGACGCCCATGCCGATGGCCGTTGCGACGATGCCGCCCTCGGCGATCGGCGTGTCGAGCACGCGGTGCTCGCCGTACTTGCGCTGCAGGCCCTCGGTGGCGCGGAACACGCCGCCGAAGTAGCCGATGTCCTCACCCATGAGCACCACGGCAGGGTCGCGGCCCAGCATGATGTCCATCGCCGAGTTCAGCGCCTGCACCATGTTCATGGCGGCCATGGCATCTCCCTCTCCGCGCGCATGAGCGCGCGCTGGCGCTCGAGATGCTTCGGCATGGCCTTGAACACATCCTCGAACATGAGGTCGGCATCGAGCTTCGGTCCGTCGGTGAGCGTGCCGTAGGTGACCGCTTCCTGCCAGCTCGAGATGACGAGCGCCTCGAGCTCGGCGACGAGCGCCTGGTGGCGCTCCTCCGACCACTCGCCGAGCGCAATGAGATGGCGCTTCAAGCGATCGATCGGGTCGCCGAGCGGCCAGTGCTCGTAATCGTCCTTGGCGCGGTAGCGCGAGGGATCATCGCTGGTCGAATGCGCCGCCGCGCGATAGGTGACGAGCTCGATGAGCGTCGGGCCCCCGCCGGTGCGGGCGCGCTGCGCCGCCCACTGCGTCACCGAGTAGACCGCGAGAAAGTCGTTGCCGTCGACGCGAATCCCGGGAACCCCGTAACCCGGCCCGCGCGCGGCGAAGGAGCGCTGCTCCCCGCCCGCGTAGCCCTGGAAGGTGGAGATGGCCCATTGATTGTTGACGATGTTCAAGATCACCGGTGCCTGATACACCGAGGCGAACAGCAGCGCATGATGAAAATCCGCCTCGGCGCTGCTGCCTTCGCCAATCCAGCTCGCGGCGAGGTGATCCTCGCCCTTGATGGCCGCCGCCATCGCCCAGCCGACCGCCTGCGGAAACTGGGTGGCGAGGTTGCCGGAGATCGAGAAGAGGTTGCCGGGACGCGAGTGATACATCACCGGCAGCTGGCGTCCCTTGCACATGTCGCGTGTGTTGGAGAGCACCTGGCACATGAGATCGACGAGCGCAATGCCGCGCGCGATTTGCAGCCCCTGGTTGCGGTAACCCGGGAACAGCATGTCGCCGGGCCTCAGGGCCATGCACTGGGCGACGGATACCGCCTCCTCCCCGAGCGAGCGGATATAAAAGGAGATCTTCCCCGAGCGCTGCATGCGCTGCATGCGATCGTCGTAGAGCCGCGTCAGCATCATGTGCCGCAGGCCCACCTGCAGCTCTTCGGGATCGAGGTGAGGATTCCACGGTCCCACCGCGAGCGCGGCATCGTCGAGCACACGCACCAGCTCGACCGAGAGCGGCTCGATGTCGCGAGCGCGGGCGTTGACCTCGGGCCGCGGCACCGCACCCGCGGGCGAGAGCGCGACATAGCTGAAGTCGGGGCGTTGCCCGGGACGCGCCGGTGTGCGGGGCAGGTGCAGTCGAGAGCGTCGATTCATCTGCGTAACTTACGTCCGGCCAGCGGATCCTGTTGTAAATATTCAGCAGGAAGCTGATAATTTGGAATAATCATTCCGATTTGGTAATAAAAATGGAACAAGAATCCCATCAACGCATCGACCGACTCGACTTGAAGCTCCTCGACGTCCTGCAGCGGCGCGGTGCCGCCTCCGTGGCCGAGGTCGCCGCCGAGACGCGCATCTCGAGCACCACGTGCTGGCGACGCATCCAGCAGCTCGAGCAGAGCGGCGTCATCAAGGCGCGCGTCGCACTCCTCGACCGCAACGCTCTGGGCCTCGATGTGACGATCTTCGCGCATGTGAAGCTCGAGACCACGGGACGCGACGCGATCGCCGAATTCGAGGCGGCGATCCGCGAGCGCGCCGAGGTGCTCGAGTGCTACACCCTCACCGGTGAATGGGACTTTTTGCTCAAGATCGTCACCAAGAACATGAAGGCCTACGAGGCCTTCTATCTGGATTACCTCTCGCGCATCCCCTGTGTGCGCGCCGTCAACTCCTCGGTGGCGGTCACCGTCATCAAGGAGTCGACGGTGCTGCCGCTCGCGCTTTGATCGCCGTGAGGGCCTGATGGCGGGCTCTAATGGCGCCGCTGCGCGAAGCGGCGGATGCGCACGCACGCCTCGCGCAGCGACGCCTCATCCGTCGCGAAGCACAGGCGCACGAAATCCGCCGTGTCGCGGCCGAAAGCGCCGCCGTCCAGGATCGAGACCCGCTCCTCGCGATAGAGCTCCGTCATGAACTCGTGGCCCGACAGGCCGCAGCCGCGCACATCGATGAGCAAGAACATGCCGGCCGCGGGCGCCATGCAGCGGATCTGCGGCACACCGGCGAGTGCCGCCAGCACGAAGTCGCGGCGCCGCGCGCAGATATCCCGCGTGCGCTCCTCGGCCTGCTCCGCGATGCCGATCGCGGTCAGCGCCGCCTCCTGGATGAAGCCCGGAAGCCCGTAGAGCATCGCAAGGCCGAGCTCCTCGACATGCTCGATGAGCTCCTTGGGCGCGACCATCCAGCCGGCGCGCCAGCCGGGCATGGCGTGCGTCTTCGACAGGCTCGCCACGGTGACGGTCTGTTCGGGCAGCCGTGCGGCGAGACCCGGAACCCGGCCGGTCGGCGCGAGGCCGGCGTAGACCTCATCCGTCACCACCCAGAGGGAGTGGCGGCGCGCGAGCTCGCCGATCACCGTCATCTCCTCGTCGTTCACGATCACGCCGCTCGGGTTGTTGGGGGTGGCGAAGAAGATCGCGCGGGTGCGCGCCGAGATGGCGGACTCGAGACCGGCCAGATCGACGCGAAAGCCCGACTCCGCGGGCGCGCGCACGCGCACCATGCGCGCGCCCGTCACTTGCAGAGTCGCAGGGTACGTGGGGTACAACGGCTCGAGAGCAATGACCTCATCGCCCGGCCCTGCCAGACACATCGAGGCGCTGAACAGGGCATTTTGCGCACCGGAGCAGAACATCACGTTCGCGGCTTCCGCGTTTTGGCCGGTGCGCTCGCGGTGGCGCCGCGCGATGGCCTCACGCAGCCGCTCGCGGCCCGGGATGGGCGTGTAATGCGTATCACCGGCCTCGAGTCGCTCGATGGCGCGATCGATCACCGCCCGCGGCGTGTCGATGTCCGGATCGCCGATCGAGAGAATGACGACGTCCTCGCCCCGTTCCCGCGCCGCAGTGGCGGCATAGTGGGTGTTCCAGGCATCGGCGCCCTCGCCGGCCACACGCTCGACCAGATCGGAATATCTCATCTTGGACCTTGTGCAGGGGAGGACGCGGGCGCGCTCGCACGCAGCCGCTCGAGAACCATGGGCGAGGGATTGCCGCCGCAGATCAGCACGACGACCTTGCGGCGCGCGTAGCGCGCCGCCTCTTTGAAATAAGCCGCGAGCGCGACGCCGCCGGCTCCCTCCATCGACCAGCCCTGCGCCTCGCCGAAGCGCATCGCCTCGAGGATCTCCTCTTCGCTCACGAGCACGGCGTGGTGCATCACTTCGCGCACCAGCTCGAAGGTGATCGAGCCCGACTCGACGCCGCCGGCGGTGCTCTCGCTCAAGGTGGGACGCTCCGGCGCATCGACGATGCGGCCCGCCTTGAGGCATTCGTAGAGCACGGCGGAATTCTTCGGCCAGCAGCCGATCACTTCCACCTGCGGGTGCCGCTCGTGCAACCACGCGCCGATGCCGCTCATGAGGCCGCCGCCGCCCGTCGCGATGAAGATTGCCTCGAGATCGGGCAGCTGTCGCTCGAGCTCGAGCGCGATCGTGCCCTGACCGGCGATCACGTACGGATCGTTGTAGGGCGAGACATAAGTGCGCTGCGTGTCGCGCGCCGCCGCGCGCGCGGCGAGCTCGGCCGCGAGCGGATCGTCGCCGACCAGGCAAATGCGGGCGCTTTTCTCCTTGATCTTGTCGCGCTTCGCCGGACTCACCTGGGCGCTCAGAAACACTTCCGCATCGATGCCGAGAAATTGCGCGGCGGTCGCGACGCCGAGTCCATGATTACCGGTCGAGGAGGTGATCACGCCCGCCGAGGCCGCGGCCTCATCCAGGCTCATGAGCTTGTTGGTCGCGCCGCGCAGCTTGAACGAGCCGCTGCGCTGCAGCTGCTCGAGCTTCGCGAAAGCGATCGGTGAACCGGCTTCGGTGGCCCGCGGTGGCAGAGGCACGAGCGGGGTCTCCTGCACCAATGAGTACACCCGCTTCGACGCCTCCTCGATGAGGGGCACTACGTCCATTGCCCGCATAACGCTTCCCCTGCCACCCTTGCTATTATGGCGCGGCAGAACAACAACCGAAAGTATTGAACACGCGATCAACAAAGGGGATGCCCATGCGTGAGCTGACGTTCAGATTCAGCGCGTGCGCCGCGGCCATGCTCGCCATGCCCGCGCTCGCCGCCGAACATCTGGTGGTCGTGGAGCGGCCCGTGGGGGAGATCACCTTGCCCCTCGGCGGCAAGGAGGATGCCCTCGGCAACATGCTCGTGTTCGCCAACAAGGTCTACGACACGGCGAACAAGGTGCTCGCCGGCAGCGACCAGGGATACTGTGTGCGCACCGTCGTGGGCAAGGCGTGGGAGTGCGTGCTCACCTACATCACGAAGGAGGGACAGATCACCGCCGAGGGACCCTACCTCGACAGCGGCGATTCGACCTGGTCGGTCACCGGGGGCACCGGCAAGTTTGGCGGCGCGCGCGGCTCGATGAAGCTGCACTCCGTCGATGCGAAGCCCACGGCCATCGTCTTCACCTACGATCTGCTCTGATGGCGTACGGCGCGGAGCACGCCCGGCGCTCCCGGCGGGATTTTCCCGCGCTCACCCGGGCGCGCCCCGGCGGACCGCTGGTGTTCCTCGACGGCCCCGGCGGCAGCCAGGTGCCGCAGGCCGTGATCGATGCCATCGCGGACTTCTACGCGACCTGCAACGTCAACACGCATGGTCGGTTCGCCCCATCGCGCGAGGTCGATCGGCGCATGCAGGCGGCGCGCGCCGCACTCGCCGCGTTTCTCGGCGCGCCGCACGAGGATTGCATCTCCTTCGGCCAGAACATGACCTCGCTCAACTTTGCGCTCGCCATCGCCATCGGCCGCACCTTGAAGCCGGGCGACGAAGTGCTCATCACGCAGCTCGATCACGAGGCGAACCGCGGGCCGTGGCTCGGCTTGCGCGAGCGCGGCATCAGCATCGTCGAGGCGCATCTCACGCCCGCAGGCGTGCTCGATGCCGGGGACCTCGCGGGCAAGGTCACTTCACGCACCAAGGCGCTCGCGATCGGCGCCTCCTCGAATGCGCTCGGCACCGTCAATGACCTCGCGCTCGCGCGCCGCATCACCCATGCCGTGGGCGCGCTGCTCATCGTCGATGCCGTGCATTACGCGCCGCATTTCCCGCTCGACGTCGCGGCGCTCGATGTGGATTTCCTGCTGTGCTCGGGCTACAAATTCTATGGGCCGCACGTCGGCGTGCTCTACTCCAAGCCCGGCGCGCTCGAGCGGCTGCCGACCGACCGGTTGCGCGTGCAGGATCCGGCCGCGCCCTACCGCATCGAGACAGGAACGCTGAATCACGCGGCGATCGACGGGCTGCGGGCCGCGGTGGAGTATCTCGCCGGCTGGGGGACGGGCGACTCGCTGCGCGCGCGGCTCGTGCATGCGATGACGGCCATCAGCGCCTACGAGCACGAGCTGGCCGCCTCCTATCACGCGCGCGTGCAGCGGCTCCCGGGCGTTGAGGTTCATGGTCCCGACTTCTCGAGCCGCGCGCGGGCCCCCACGGTGTCCATCACCCTCGCCCGGCACTCCGCGGCGGAGGCGGCGAGCGCGCTCGCCGCGGACGGTGTGTGCGTCTGGGACGGCAACTTCTACGCGGCGCGCGCGATCGAGGTGCTCGGGCTCGCCGAGCGCGGCGGCTTGCTGCGCACGGGCATGTCGATGTACAGCACCGATGAGGACGTCGGCCGGCTGCTGGACGGCCTCGAGCGGCTCACCGCCGCCTAGATCAAAAGTCCGGCGCCTGGCGCCGCCCGCCCCTCACTCGCGGCCGCTCTCGAAAAGATGCCGCGCGAGCAACTCGGCATGCGCGCGCAGCTCGAGCGCGGCGGTCGTCTCCCAGTGATCGGCGCGCAGCATGGGTCCCAGGTAATGCAGGCGCGGGGTCGGCGCGCCCTGCCCGGAGAGGCAGGCGCCGAACTCGCCGGTACGCAACCCGAGGTCGAGCGCATCCGCACTGATCCAGCCCGCCTGCAGGAGCGAGGCGATCAGCGGGTCGCGCGAGCGCCGCACCGCGTAATCGGGTCCGGTGGCATTGATCACCGCATCGACCGCGAAGCTCTCGAGCTCGCGACCGCCGCGGCGACGCCACACCACGCGCAGCTCATCGCCCTCCGGGATCAGCTGCTTGATACGTCCGGCGTGCACCTGCAGTCGCCCACTGCGCCGCATGTGATCGATGCGCGCCCACATACTGGGCGGCAGCCGATGCCGGTGCGTGTCCCACTGTGCCTGCAGATGCCTCAAGAAGCGCCGCCGCTCGGCTTCAGGAAACGCGCGCCACAGTCTCGGGGCGAGATTGCGGATGTAGGTCACGACCTCGCGCCAGTCGCCACCCTGGCTCTCGACTTCGCGCGCCAGCGCCCGGCTCGCCGCGAGCACACGGCGCACCGAGTGAGCCTGCGACAGCAGCCCCTCGCCGCTGCCTTGCACCGCCATCGGCCGGAAGATGGTCTGCGCGTGGGGCAGCAGGCCGTGCCGCGAGATCGTCTGCACCACCGGCAGCTCGCTACCCTCCTGCGAGAGCGCGAGTGCGACGTCGACCATGGTAAGGCCGTTGCCGACGATGAGCACCGCATGGCGAGCCTGGAATTCGCGCGGCAGGTTCCACGGATCGTGGATATAGGCCCGGTGGTGCAGCACCCCGCGCGCCCAGGGGAACACCGGCGGTGCAGGATTGCCGACCGCGAGCACGACCCGATCGGCGCCGATCGAGCCGCCATCGGCGAGCCGGGCCTCGAGGGCGTGTGCGCCCGCGGCGCCGGTGGTGCCCGTGGCGGCCACGAGCTCCCGCACTTCGCCGAAGCGGCGCTCGAGCACCACGTGCGCGGGGGCTGCTTGCTCGGCCTGATCGAGCACTTCCTGCAGGTAGGATCCATAGAGCGCGCGCGGCATGAAATCCTCGGCATCGGCCTGCGGTTGATGCTGGCGTGCGAAGTGCAGGAATTGCAGCGGGTCGCGCGAGTCGGCCGAGAGACGACCGGCCGGCACGTTGAGCACGTACGGCACCTCGCTCGAGGCGTAGGCGAGGCCACGCCCCCAGGTGGTGCCGCGGTCGATGAGCACGATGCGAGTGGGCCGGCCGAACGGCTGGCGCAGCAGGTGCGCAGCGAGCACGGTGCCCGAGAAACCCGCCCCGACGATGAGGATGGTATGGGTCATCTGCGAAAATAGTACCTCAGGGGCTGTGGGCGCCATGGATTCTTCATGCCGGCGCGAGTTCGTGGTGAAATAGCGCCGTGAACAACCCCATGCGCACCGACGGGTTCGAGTTCGTCGAGTACGCGGCGCCGGACCCGGGCATGCTGCGCCAGCTGTTCGATCGCATGGGTCTGCCCGCCGTGGCGCGGCATCGCTCGAAGGATGTCACGCTGCATCGTCAAGGCGACATCAACTTCATCGTCAACGCCGAGCTCGACAGCTTCGGCCAGCGTTTCGCGCGCGCCCACGGCCCCTGTGCCTGCGCGATGGCGTTTCGCGTCAAGGATGCGCGCTTCGCGTATGCGCGCGCGCTCGAGCTGGGCGCGAAGCCCGGTCCCGCCACCGCGGGCCCGATGGAGCTCAACATTCCCTCGATCGAAGGAATCGGCGGCAGCCTCATCTATCTCGTCGACCGCTACGGCGAGCGCACCATCTACGACGTCGACTTCGTGCCACTCGAGACCGGGATGCCGCATCCCGCCGTGGGTCTCACGCACATCGATCACCTCACGCACAACGTGCGTCGCGGCAACATGAACGTGTGGGCGCAGTTCTACGAGCGGCTGTTCAACTTTCGCGAGATCCGCTATTTCAGCATCGAGGGCCAGGAGACCGGGCTCTTCTCCCGCGCGCTCACCTCGCCCTGCGGCAAGATCCGCATCCCGATCAACGAGAGCCAGGATGACAAGAGCCAGATCGAGGAATACCTGAGCGAGTACCGCGGTGAAGGCATCCAGCACATCGCGCTCGGCACCGAGGGCATCTACGCCACCGTCGATGCCTTGCGCACACGCGGTATCGAGTTCCAGGAGACCCCGGCGAGCTACTACGAGGGCATCGATGCGCGCGTCCACGGGCATCGCGAGTCGCTGCCCGAGCTCGAGCGGCGCGGCATCCTCATCGACGGCAGCGCGCAGAGCGGCATCCTGCTGCAGATCTTCACCAAGAATGCGATCGGGCCGATTTTCTTCGAGCTGATCCAGCGCAAAGGCAACGAGGGCTTCGGCGAGGGCAACTTCAAGGCCCTGTTCGAGTCGATCGAGCTCGATCAGAAGCGCCGCGGCGTGATCTGAAAGAACCCCCGGCGCGGCCTTCGACGACCTACGCTGCGGTGCCGCTGTCAAGGGCCGCGTGGCGCGCGCCGTTTAGCCGCCGCAGGCCGGTCAATTGCCCCGCAGGGGCTGCCTGGGGTTCTTGAACTTCGTTTTCCGGCCCGCATCTAACGCGCTACCGGTCGGAGTGACCACCTGGGAGTACACGATGTACAGGACGATTGCGGGTTCGATGGCAGCCTTGGCCTTGAGCTTGGCGGTCGCCAGCGCACCGGCGCGGGCGGCGGATCCGAGCATCGATCAGATCTATCAGGCGGTCGAGGCGGGGCAGCTCGACAAGGCCCAGCAGATGATGGATCAGGTGCTCAAGGATCATCCCGACAGCGCCAAGGCTCACTATGTGCAGGCCGAGCTCTATGCCCGGGAGCGCCAGGTGAACCTCGCGCGCGAGGAGCTTTCGAAGGCGGAGCAGCTCAAGCCCGGACTTCCGGATATCAATCCTCGATCCGTCGCGGAGCTCAAGTCGGAGATCGGCTTGGCGCCGCGCGCGGCCGAGCACCCTTACGCGCTCCGTACGGCCCCTCCGGCGGGGACGGGGACACATTTTCCCTGGGGCTCAATCTTCATCCTGGTCGTGGTCGCGCTCGTGTTCTGGGCGATCTTCAGACGCCGCACCGCTTACGCCTCCTACCCCGGCGCACCCATGGGCGGTCCCGGCCCGGGCTATGGTCCGGGCGGCTACGGCCCCGGCGGGTATGTCGGTCCGGGCGGCGGCGGCATCGGCTCGAGCGTGGCCGGCGGCCTGGCGGGCGGACTTGCCGCGGGTGCGGGCATCGTCGCGGGCGAAGAGCTCGCGCATCACTTTCTCGACGGCGGGCAGCCCGGCAGCAGCGTGGTGCCGCCGGCGAACGCGGGGGAGTGGAATGATCCGGCGGGCAACGCCGATGCGGGCGGCCATGATTTCGGCGTGAACGATCCCGGCTCCTGGGACGATGGCGGCGGCGGCGGGGGTGGTGATTTCGGCGCCGGCGACGGCGGGGGCGACTGGACCTGACGGCTAGGCCCGTCGCCAGGCGACGGGGAGGCCGCGCACTCGAGGCCTAGGGCCTAATGCGGCAGGTGACGCACGGCGGCCGCCACCGCATCGTGCAGCGCTTGCAGACCGAACGAGATGTCCTGCACGACGCCATCGAGGAAAAAGGTGGGTGTCGCGCGCAAGTGACTGCGCCGGCCGCCCTCGGCCTGCTCACGCACACGCTGCAGGTAGAGGCGCTGCGCCATCTCCCGCTCGAAGCGCGCCACATCGAGCCCTGCGCTCGCCGCATGGCGCTTCAGGTCCGCCTCGCCGAGATGATCCTGGTGGGCGAACAGCACATCGTGCATTTCCCAGAAACGGCCTTGCGCCGCGGCGGCCTCCGCGGACTCCGCCGCCCGCAGGGCATGGGGATGAGCTTCCTCGAGCGGGAAGTGGCGAAAGATATAGCGGATCCGATTGGGAAAGCGTTCGAGCAGCAGCTTGGGCGTGTCGACCGCCACCTTGCAGCTCGGACATTCGAAATCCCCGTACTCGATCAGCGTCAAGGGCGCGTGCAACGGGCCCTGCGAATGATCGGCGGGGTCCGCGGGCACCGCGAGCGTCGGATGGTGCGCGGGGCCGCTCATGGCGAGACCGGCAATTCAATCGGCGTGAGCGCGATGTGCATCAGGGTCGATCCTCGCAGCACTCGAATCTCCGCGATGCGGCCGATACGTGGCGCATCGAGCATGCGCTGCAGCCCATCGATTCCTTCGATCGGCTCGCCATCGAGCGCGATCAACCGGTCGCCCGCCTTGAGGCCGGCGGCCGCTGCCGGGCTGCCCGCGACGACCTCGAGCACGTGCACCGCCTTCGCGGCGGGCAGATCGAAGTGCCGTACCACCCGGGTGGCGATCGGCACCGTCGCGCCCGAAAGACCAATATACGCGCGGCGCACGCGGCCGTGCGCAAACAGTTGTGCAATCACCCACTTCGCCGTGTTGATCCCGGTTGCGAAGCAGATGGCCTGCGCCTCGGGGATCATCGCGGTGTTCACCCCGACGACGCGGCCCGCCGAGTCGACGAGGGGCCCGCCGGAGTTCCCCGGGTTCAAGGCGGCGTCGGTCTGGATCACCTCGTGCATGAGCCGCCCCGAGCTTGCCCTGAGCGTGCGGCCCAGCGCCGAGATCACGCCCGTGGTGACGGTCTTCGCGTAGCCCAAGGGGTTGCCGATCGCGATCGCCACCTGCCCGACCTTGAGCTTCGCCGAATCTCCGAACGACGCGAACGGCAGCGCATGGCCTGAGCCGATGCGCAGCACCGCAAGATCGGAGTCGGGGTCGTCGCCGACGCGGTCCGCCGCGTAGCGCGCCTCGTCGCCGAGGCGGACATGGATCGCCTCCGCTCCCTGCACGACATGATGATTGGTGAGCAGGTAGCCGTCGGGGGTGAAGAGAAAGCCCGAGCCGCTCGCGCGCTTGGGCTCGCCACGACCGCGGGCACGCGGGCCCGTCACCTCGATGAAGGCGACCGCCGGGGCGACCCGCTCGAGCGCGCCGATGACGGCGCCCGAATACGCATCGAGCAGCGCGCCGTCATCGAGTGGCGCGCCGGCGCCGGTCTCGTCGGCGGTGAACCAGGGCGTGAGCACGCCGGGCCTCTCAGCTCAGGATGATCTTCGAGGCCGAGCCCGGGCCATCGACGATGAGCCGGTTCACCCGCCGCACGAAGCCGACCGGATCCTCGAGCTCACCCCCTTCGGCCAGCATGGCTTGATCGTAGAGCACGAGCGCGAGCTCGCCGAAGGCCGCCTCATCGGGCAGATCTTTCAGTCGCAGGATCAGCGGATGCGTGGGATTGAGCTCGAGCACCGGAGGACTCGCGAAGGGATTGCTCTGGCCCGCCTGCTTCAAAATCCGGCCCATGCGCAGACTCAGCCCGAACTCGCCCGCGACCAGCACGGCCGGAGAATCGGTGAGCCGGGCGCTGATGCGAGCGCTCGCGATCTTGCCCTTGAGCGTCTTCGCGAGTCGCTCGAGCGTGTCCTTGAAGGCCGATTCGGCCGCCGCTTTCTCCGGCGTCTCGATGGCGGAGGCGACATCCGCAGCGGACGTTGCGACGTTCGCGAGCGGCTTGCCCTCGAATTCGTGCAGGTGCGTGGCCACCCATTCGTCGATCCGGTCGGTCAGCAGCAGCACCTCGATACCGCGGGCACGGAAGCCCTCGAGGTGGGGGCTGGAACGTGCGGCCGTGAGCGTGTCCGCGGTCAGGTAGTAGATCGCTTTCTGGTCGGCCTGCATGCGCCCCACATAATCTGCGAGTGTCACTTGAGCTGCCCCGGCCCCCGCGGCCCCGGCGCCCGCGCCCTCGGCGCCCGCGCCCGCACCCGCAGCGGCGCCCGCGGTCGAGTGAAAGCGCAGCAGCCGGGCGATGCGCTCGCGCTGCGCCGGGTCCTCGATGATGCCCTCCTTGAGCACCAGTCCGAAGCTCTTCCAGAACTCGGCATACTCGTCG
>Ga0181531_10001598_pt1 | contig 14262 bp, 11 predicted proteins | sample PEATcosm2014_Bin_38_FD_119743 | JGI IMG/M metagenome (GOLD analysis project Ga0181531, IMG submission 119743) | Peatland microbial communities from MTU Mesocosm Facility, Houghton, MI, USA - PEATcosm2014_Bin11_10_metaG | ecosystem: Environmental > Terrestrial > Soil > Wetlands > Peat | place... | reverse complement strand
GCCGACGCCGACGCCCTGCTCGACCACGAACTGCGATTGCTCGGACGCACGGTCGCGCCACGCGAGCGGCGAGCGATTCGCGCCGACGCGGGCGGCAACCCACTCTTCCTGCGCGAGCTCACCCGCCATCGCGCGGCGGGCGGCGACGCCGCCGACCTGCCGGCATCGATCGCGGGGGCCGTGCGCGCCCGCCTGCGCACGCTACCGGCCGCGCAGCAGCAAATCGTGCGCGCCGCCTCCGCGCTGGTCGATTTCGACGAGGCGCTGCTGGGCGCCATCGTGGCGGCGCCGCCCGACGAGGTGGCAACGGCCTTGCGTGGGGCGATCGACGGCGGGCTGATCGTGCGGACGCCGGGCGGCGCGCACCTCGCGTTCGAGCACGAGCTCACCCGCGGCGCCGTGTACGCCGACGTCCTACCCACGGAGCGGCAGCGCTGGCACGCCGCGATGGTCGCGCACCTGGATGCGCATCCCACCCTCGACGCCGACGGCTCGCGTCGTGCGCTCCACGCGTGGGCGGCCGGCGATCACGCCGCTGCCGCGCACTGGAACGAGCGCGCCGGTGACGTCGCCGCCGAGCGCTACGCCTTCGCCGACGCCGCCGCGTCGTACGAACGCGCACTGCTGGCGGCCCGCGACCGCCCAGCGCGCTTGGTGGACAAGCACGCGTTCGCCCTCGAACGGTCGGGACGGCCCGCCGCCGCCCTCCCCCTGCTCGACGAGCTGTTGGCCGGCGAGACGACGCACGCGCGGGAACGCGCGGCGCTGCTGCTGCGCATCGCCAGCGCGCAGGTGCGCGCAACGCGCGACGACGTCGCGGTCGAAGCCACCGACCGGGCGCGGGCCGTGCTGGCGGGGGATGCGCCCAGCCCCGAGCACTTCGCCGCGCTCGTGTTCCGGGCGTGGCTCGCTGCACGCGCGCACGACGCCGAGACGACCTTCGCACTGCTCGCCCAGGCGGAACCGTATCGCGATCTGGGCGCCTACCAAGCGATCATGCGCAGCCATGAAGCCGCGGCGATCGCGCACGCGCAGCGGCGGGAGCTCGGGCCGTGGCGCACGCGGTACGACGCGATGGTGGAGACGGCCCGCACGGCTGAAGATCTCGAGCGCGAGATCGGCGCGATCGCGAACTTCGCCAACTCCGCCTTCGGACTGGGCGAGACGGCGCTGGCGATCGAACTCACCGAGCGGGCCGTCGCGACCGCCGAACGCGGACGACGCCTCGAGCTGGTCCCCTACGTCATCGCGACGGCGGCGTGGACGATGGCCTACGTCGGCGACCTGGCCCGGGCGCGAACCCTGGTCGAAGCCTCGTTGCCGTACTGCGGGGACTTCCCGGCGTCGGAGCTGATCTCGAACGCAGTCGGCGTCGTCGTCGCGGCGCGCACCGACGATCCCGATCTGCTCGCCCGGTGTTTCCGGCCGGCGCTCTTCGAGCGGGCGCTCGAGACGGGCGAGGGGTGGCAACTGGTCCAGGCCGTCCCCGCGCTGACCGAAGGCTATCTCGCGCAGGGTGATCGCGCTCGCGCGCGCGAGGTGGTGCGCCGCGCGGTCGCGCCCCTGCGTTCGGCGCGCGAAATGGCGGGCATCGTGGTGCTGGTCGGCGAGTACGGACTGGGCGATGCCGTCCCCGAGGCGATGGCGTGGCTCGAGGCCGAGGCTGCGCGGCAACCGCATGCGGCCGGCTTCGTCGCGCTGCACCGTGCGCTGGTTGCGCGCAGCGAGACCGACCGTCGCGTCTCCGCCCGCGCCGCTGCCGACGCGTTCGCACAGGTCGGATACCGACTGCACGAGGCGCGGGCGCACGAGCTGGCCGGCGATCGCGACGCGGCGCGTGCACTCTACGCGCAGTGCGGCGCGACGCGCGACGTGGCCCGTCTCGACGACCGGACGGCACCGGCACCGCGGCCGCCGAACGGGCTGACCCGCCGCGAGACGCAGGTCGCCGCACTGGCCGCAACCGGCCTGTCGAATCGCGAGATCGGCGAGCGTTTGACCTTGAGCGATCGGACCGTCGAGCACCACTTGGGCGCGGTCTTCGCCAAGCTCGGCGTCCGCTCGCGCGTCGAGCTGGCGGCCCGCCACGCCGCGTCCGGAGGAGGCGAGTAGGGGAGTCCCCCGATGCGGCGCGGGCGCGGCGTCCCTACGCTGTCCCCGTCTCACTCGAGCCGCGGGCAACCTCGTCCGCGGCCCTCCCACCGAGGTAGCCTCCATGTCCGAAAGCCTCACCGCCGCGTCGCTCGACGGCACCGCGACCATCCCCGCGTTCGCCTCGCTGACCTCGCCCGACGGTGGCTTCTTGGCCCCCGGCGCAGACGGCACTGCGCTCACGCTGCGCCCGCAAGCGGCGCCGAGCATCGAAACGATCTTCGCCTTCCAGACCGATCACGAGGGGGTGGTCCGCTTGGCCGTCCCCGAGACCTCGCGCTACGTGGTCCTCTCCGGCGGCCGGCTGGCGCTGGCCGAGGTCGACGCCGCGGTCGCAGCCCCCTTCATCCTCGAACTGGCCGGCGAAACCGCGCGTCTGCGCTTGGCCACCGGCGAGCCGATCGCGTTCACGTCGGGCGCGGACCTGGTGCCCGTCGCCGACGGCGCTGCCGTCGAGTTTCGTCTCGTCGACGCGACCGAGTTCGTCACGGCCGTGATCGACGCGCACTCGTGCTGCGGCGTGCCGCACGCGCCGCGGCCTGCCGATGGCGCCCCGTCGGCGAACTGGAACGAGATCGGTCACCAGCGCATCGTCGCGATGGCGGTTGCCCGCCTGCGAACGGTGACCGACGCTGTCGACCGCGGTCGCGCCGAGGCCCTCTTCCGGATGTTCGGCGGCTTCGGGTCGCCGGGCTGGAACCGCTTCATGCAGCGCGTCAACGACGGCCTGTACGACGCCGACAACAAGTTCCCGTTCAACTGCGGGCTGTGGCTCTGCCACTTCTACGATCCGCAGGACGGTCTCGCGCTTTCCGATCCGCCGATGGCGACGGCGCTCGAACAGTGCACGTTCTACGCCGCCAAGGCGCGCGACGAGTACCGGGCCGGCCGGCGCGAGGACGCCGCGTACTTCTTGGGCATCGCGCTGCACTACCTCACCGACCTCACGCAACCGATGCACGCGGCGAACTTCGGCAACATGTACTCCCGCGAGTGGGGCGTCCATCCGCAAGACCACCGGCACTCGACGTTCGAGACGGCGTCCGACCCGCGCATTCTGCGCTACCCGGGTCCCGATCCGATCGTGCTCGCCAAACCGACGACGCTCGAGGAGCTCACGCACAACACCGCGGTGACGGCGCGTCGCATCTTCAACAATCCGATGCGCGGCATCTTGCTCTGGATGTGGGAACAACCGGATTGGAACAAATGGCGCGACGCGGACGTCGATCGCCTGCTGGCCGAGGCGATCCCGCGGGCGGTCAAGTCGGCGGCCAGCTTCCTCGCGCTGTGGACCGAGCCGACGGCATTCCGCCGCGCGCCGAACCACGTGCTGCGCTGCGCCGCAGATCCCAACCTGGTGATCGATCTCGAGGGCGGCTCGCAGGTCGACGGCGCGAAGATCCAGCTCTGGCCGCGCAACACGAGCGACGCGCAGAAGTGGTCGTTCTTCCGCACCGTCTCGCCGCCCGACGACGCCTTCAGCTACTTCTGCAGCGCCGTCTCGTCGATTCGCACGGCCGTGATCGACGTCGGTCACAACGACCGGGCCGTGAAGAAACAACGCCAACCCCTGCCCTCGCAAGGGTTCATGCTCTCGGCCGTCGATAGCGGCCACGTCCAAATCCTCTCGCTGCTGGATTCGAACACCGCGCTCGGCGCCGAGAACGGGGTGGTCCGCCAAGGCACGCAACTCGTCCGCCAACGGCGCGACCGAGGCGCCCGCCATCAGCGGTGGATCGTCGAGCAACTGCCGGACTAGCCGGAACCGAAAGCCGCTCTGGCCGAGCGGCTTTCCCCTTCTCCTGCGCGCGCGCCACGAGGCTCCTGCGGATCCATCAACGCCGCGTGAACTGGAGCGCCGTCAACCGAGGCGAGACTCCTGCGATCTTGCGATCGACGAAGCCCCGCTCGCGCAGGATCGCGCGAACTGCGGTCTCGCCGAGCGGGGCGCCTTTGCCCTTGACGTAGACCGTCCAGAGCGGGACGCCGCGTTGCAACACCTCAGCGTGACGTGAGAGAACCGCCTCGAGTTCTGCTGCGTCATCGGTACGGAGCACGATGACGTCCGATGACGCAGCATCGCGCGCAGGTATCGCTTCCGCAAGCGCCTTGCCGAGTTGGTCGTCGTCGATGCTCCCGATCACCAAAGCCCGTACCGACGGCGCGAGTCCGAGCTTCTTGGCCAATGATGGCGGCCCGGCGACAAGTGCGATTGCCCAGCGCGGCGCAAGGGTCGCGCCGAGCTCGAGCACGATGTCGTCGGCCCCGACGGAGCACTGCACCGTGCCGTTCTCCGCGCGCACGTCCGTAAGCGACGCCAGCGAAGCACGGGCGCTAAATGCACCGCGCGCGATCAGCGCCGGCGGCTCGATGAGCACCGTGACCTGGCCGCTCTTCGTGCCCCAACGCGCAAAACAGCGCGCCTCGCGTCCCACCTACGCCTCGGCCAGCGCCGGATGGTCCTTCCAGAGCGGCATCGTGCGCATGTAGGCCTTCGTCTTCTGCTCGGCGGCGTGGCGATCGAGGCCGTCGCGGCGCAGCGACCACTGCACCATGCGCTCGAAGCGTTCTTCGAACTCTTGCAGCGCGCCGTCGGCTTTGCTGCAGAACTTGCAGTGGCGGCTGTGCGCGTCGCCCGGCGCGTGGTCTTCGGCGGCGTTCATCGGCATGCCGCAGCTCTCACAGGTCGTCATCGTCGATCTCCTCACCCGCGCGTACGAGCGCGCGCATCCCTCGGACGAGCGCAGCGCGATCGTCCGCCGTCATGCGCGCGAGCGCCGCGCGCAACGTGTCGTGCTCGAGGACGCTCGGCGCGCGCGTCGCGCGCCGCTCCCCGGCAGCCGTCAGCCCGACGAAGACACGGCGTGCGTCGCGATCGTCGCGCATCCGTCCCACGTAGCCCTTCGCCTCGAGCCGATCGACGAGTTCCGTCGCCGTCGACTTCTTGGCGCCCGACGCATCCGCGAGCTCGCTCAGCGTCGCGGGTCCGACCGACGCCAAATGCTGCAGCATCCACAGCATGCGCGGCGTGAGATCGGTCCCGGCGATTCGCTGCTTCGAGACGTGAAAGCGATGGTAGACCGCGGGGTACAGACGCCCGACCTCCGCACTCAGCTCGTCCAGATCGTTCGTCACGAACTATCTTACCGCGCCAACCTGCGCGCCGTCAAGCGGGACCGAATCTGCCATGGTCATCCTCCGCTTCAGCGGGCCGCTTCGCGCGGCCGTTCACCCGTTCCGCTGCCCGGGGCTCTTTCCCGTCCACCGCTTGAACGCACGCGAGAACGCGGCCGGGTCGGAGAAGCCGACCAGATAGGCCGTCTCCTGAACCGAGACCTTCCGCCCGTCGAGATAGTGCTGCGCCATCGTGTGGCGCAGCTCATCGAGCACGCTCTCGTAGGTGATGCCTTCGGCTTTGAGCTGCCGATGCAGCGTCGCGCGACTCATTCCCAGACGCGTCGCGATCGCGTCCATCCCGGTCTCCTGCGTGTGGAGGACCGGCATCAGCAGACGCTCGACCCGGCCACGCATCGACTCCGTCTGTTCGAGGTTTCGCAGGAGCGCTTCCGCGTGCGCGTTGAGGATGCCAAACGCGTAACGCTGCTTCGGGGCGATCGGGTGCGTTCGCCAACTCGCGTCGATCAGCAGCGCGTTTTTGTCGCTCTCGAAGACGATCGGAGCGCGGAAAATACGCTCGTATTCGTCGCGATAGCTCGGCGCGGCGTACGTCACGTGGACGGCGCGGACGAATGGCGTCTCGTCGAACCGCCGCGGGCCACAGGCGAGCCGCGCGAGCGTCGCTTCCGTGAACTCGGGGAAGCCCGGCGGGCCCACCGCGGTATCGACCAACCACAGCTCGCCGGGACCGGCCGGCCAGTGCTGAAAGCGGTCCGCGGTCACCGGGTGCGCCGGCTCCGCAACCAGCCGATTGTAGCGATTGAGCTGGTCGAGTGCGTCCTGCATCGTCTCGCATGCGAGCGTGACCAGGCCGACGACGGAGATCTCGGAGAGATCGACTTCCTCCGCGTAGTGCAGCGCGAGCGCGGGATCACCGCACAGTGCCTGCCCCGCGCGCATCAGTGCGACGTATGACGACAATCGAATCCGCGCATCGGGGTCCTGCAGGTCGGCCGGAACGATACCCGCGCGCTCCGCGAGGGCCGACTCGTTCGCACCTTTCGCGACCACGAAGCGCAACAGGCCACGCGCCACACCGGCGGCGACGGTCGGTTCCACCGGGGTTCCGTTCGACAACCTCGCCTCCACGACGATACCAGGAGTCATCGATTTGATTCGCACGGTCATGGACCCTGGGGCCGCCGAGCCCTACGCTGGTGTCCTCATGGGAGTGCTCGCGCTCGACTCCACACGGCCACGCCAAAGCTTACGGTCGCGTGGCGAGGTGCTGCTGCGTCGCTCCGGCGGCGCTTGGCTTGCGACGGTCATCGTCGGCCAACTGGTGTTCGCGATCTACATCATCATCGTCTACGGTCGCGCCGCACTGCGTCACACCCTTGGTGACCGGTCCGTCTTCTTCCATCACGGCTACGTTGCGGGCGACGACGCCGGCAACACGGCCGTCGCGCTGCACATCCTCTTCGCGATCGTCGTCAACCTCGCCGGAGCAGCGCAACTGATCCCGCAGCTCCGACAGCGTGCGCCCACCTTCCATCGCTGGAACGGCCGCGTGTTTCTCGTGGGCGTGTGCACGATCGCACTCGCCGGTGTCTACATGACGTGGGTCCGCGGCGCGGTCGGCGACAACTCGCAGCACGTCGCCGGCACGCTCGACGCGATCCTCATCGTGACGTTCGCCGCCCTCGCCCTGCGCGCTGCGGTTGCGCGCGAGATCGACGCGCATCGACGCTGGGCACTGCGGCTGTTCATGGTCGTGAGCGGTTCGTGGTTCTTCCGCTTGGCCGTCATGCTGTGGATCGCCGTCAACCGCGGTCCGGTCGGCTTCAATCCCGACACGTTCACCGGCCCGTTCCTCACCTTCATGGCCTTCGCCGAATATCTCGTGCCGCTCGCGGTCCTCGAGTGCTACCTGCGCACGCAGCAACCATCGGGCGCGCCTTATCGTGTTGCGATCGCCACGAGTCTCTTCGCGCTCACACTCCTCATGGCCGCCGGCATCGCTGCCGTCACCGCAACCATGTGGCTCCCGAGCATCCTGGGCAGGTAGTGGGTATGATCTTCCCACTCGTCTCGCGACGCTCGGTCTTCACCACGTTCTACCACGAGCGCCTCGATCGCTGGCGATAGTGCCTTAGATGGTCACCGTTCGCGCCCGACAGACGGAGCGGTGATCCAGCCATCGTCGCGGTGCAGGTTCTCTTGCGTGATCGCTGCGATCATCCCGGCGATGTCGATATCGCCCACGCGCTCGATGTCAAGGCCGCCGTCCCGTTCAAAGACCTCGACGAGATCACCATCCCGCAATCCAGCAGCATCTGCCGCCGCCTTCGGAATGCGCAAACCGAGCGAATCGCCCCAGCGTGAAATTCGGACTCGCATGACGCATGTATCGTATTTCTTCGGCAACGCGCCGTCAACAACAGACGAAGGGCGGCTCGGTGAGCCGCCCTTGTCATTCCCTCGGTCGCTGCCGACCGGCTAGTTCAAGTTCACTTCGAACAGGCCGGCGGCGCCCATGCCGCCGCCGATGCACATCGTCACGACGACGTACTTCGCGTCGCGGCGCTTGCCTTCGATGAGGGCGTGCATGACCATGCGGGCGCCGGAGACGCCGTACGGGTGGCCGATCGAGATCGCGCCGCCGTCAACGTTGAAGCGGTCGTTGGGGATGCCCAGCGTGTCGCGGCAGTAGACCGTCTGCACGGCGAACGCCTCGTTGAGCTCCCACAGACCGATGTCGTCGATCTTCAGGTTGTGGCGGCGCAGCAGCTCCGGCACGGCGAAGACCGGGCCGATGCCCATCTCGCCGGGCTCGCAGCCCGCGACGACCATGCCGCGATAGAAGCCCAGCGGGTTGATGCCGCGCGAGCGCGCTTCGTCGGCGTCCATGATGACCACGGCCGCCGCGCCGTCGGAGAGCTGCGAGCTGTTGCCCGCGGTGATCGACGAGGTCTTGTCGATCACGCCCTTGAGTGAGGCGAGGCCCTCGAGCGTCGTGTCGGGACGATTGCCCTCGTCCTTGAGCAGCGTGACCTGCTCTTCGGAGAACGAGCCGTCTTCCTTGTGCTCGATGAGCTTCCAGCTCGCCAACGGAACGATCTCGGCGTCGAAGCGGCCCGCTTCTTGCGCCGCGGCGACGCGCTGCTGCGATTGGAGCGAGTACTCGTCCTGACGCTCGCGCGAGACATTGTACTTCTTGGCGACGTTGTCGGCGGTCTGCAGCATCGGCATGTAGATGTCCGGATCGTGCCGCAGGATCCACTCTTCGGTGAAGCTCTTGGTGTTGACGTCGTTCTGCACCATCGAGATCGACTCGACGCCGCCCGCGACGATCGTCTTCACGCCGTCGGCGAGCACGCGGCCGGCGGCCGTCGAGATCGCCTGCAAGCCGGAGGCGCAGTAGCGGTTGATCGTCGTGCCGGGGACGCGCAGCGGCAGGCCGGCGCGCAGCGCGGCGACGCGGCCGATGTTGTGGCCGGTCGCGCCTTCCGGCAAGCCGGTGCCGAGCACGACGTCTTCGATCTCGTTCGGATCGACGCCGGCACGTGCGACGGCGTGCTCGATGGCGTGGCCCGCCATCGTCGCGCCGTGGGTCTGGTTGAAAGCGCCGCGGAAGGCCCGACCGATCGGGGTCCGCGCCGCCGAGACGATTGCCGCCTCAGGCATGAGTCAGCTCCTTGGAGTAGTTCGCGATGGTGCCGCCGCGCTTGGCGATATCGACGAGCAGCGGCGCGGGAGTCCACTGGTCGCCGAAGTGCGAGCGGTAGCCTTCCATGATCTCGACGGCCTTCTGCACGCCGATCTCGTCGACGTACCACATCGGACCGCCATGGTGGGGTGGGAAGCCGTAGCCGTAGATGAAGACGATGTCTTCGTCGCCCGGCCGCAGCGCGACGCCCTTTTCGAGCAGGTCGGCGCCGACGTTGGCGAGCGCGAGCCACAGGCGATCGATGATCTCCTGATCCGAGATGTCGCGCGGCGTGACGCCCAGACGCTTGGCGTCCTCGGCGAACAATTGCTCGATCTCCTCGGAACGCTGCGGCTCGCGGTTGCCCTTGATGTAATCGTGGAAACCGCCGCCGGTCTTCTGGCCCCAGCGCTTGCGTTCGTACATGGTGTCGACGACGGAGGTCTTGGCGCCCAGCGAATCCGGCCGCTCTTTCTGGATGTGGTAGAACACGTCCACGCCCGAGAGGTCGAAGGTCGCGAACGGCCCCATGGCCATCCCCGCAGCCTTCATAACCGCGTCGACCCGGGTCGGCGTTGCGCCTTCGGTGGCCAGCGCCATCGCTTCGCGCGCATAGTCGAAGAACATCCGGTTGCCGATGAACCCGAACGCGTTGCCCGAGACGACGGCGACCTTCTTGAGCGTCTTGCCGAGCGCGATCGCGGTCTGCAGCGTCTGCGCCGAGGTGTCCTTGCCGCGCACGATCTCGAGCAGCTTCATGATGTTGGCCGGCGCAAAGAAGTGCAGACCGACGACCCGCTCGGGGCGCTTCGTCTGCGCGGCCATCTCGTCGATGTCGAGCGTCGAGGTGTTGGAGGCCAGGATCGCTTCCGGCTTGACGGTCGCATCGAGCTTCTGGAAGATCGTCTTCTTGAGATCCATCCGCTCGACGACCGCCTCGACGACCAGGTCGACGTCCTTGATCTCATCGTAGTCCGACTCGAACGAGACCAGCTGACTCTGCTGCCAGGCTTGCTCCTGGGTCAGGCGCCCCTTCTTCACGTGGTACGAGAACGTCCCGAAGACGAGCTCACGGGCCTTGGTGATCTGCTCTTCGCTGATGTCGACGACCGTGACCGGGATGCCGACGCTGGCGAAGGTGATCGCGATACCGGTGCCCATCGTGCCGGCGCCGATGACGGCGGCCTTCTTGATCGGCAGCGGATCGGCTTTGGCCAGACCCGGCACCTTGCCCAGCTCCCGTTCCGCGAAGAAGATGTGGCGCAGCGCGGCCGAGGGCTTCGAGGCGAGCAGCTCGTCGAACAAGCGGTACTCGCGCGCGAGACCCTTCTCGAACGGCAGCTCGATCGCGGCCTGGACGGCGTCGATCAGCTTGTGAGCAGCCAGACCGCCGTTGTCCTCGGGCGGCACCATCTTGTGTGCCTGCGCGACGACGAACGGGGTCGCGAACAGACCCAAGTTCGGAATGCCGAGCCCGGCCTGCATCGCCGCGATGCGGCGCTTGGGCTTGCCGGCGTAGGCTTTCGCCGCTACGACGACGTCACCATCGACGACTTCGTCGAGGATCTTCTTCTGCAGCGCGTCGGGCGCTTTGAGGTTCTCGCCCTTGAGCATCAGTTGCATCGCGTCTTGCGCGCCGATCAGGCGCGGCAGACGCTGCGTGCCGCCGGCGCCCGGCAAGAGGCCGAGCTTGATCTCCGGCAGACCCACGCGCGACTTGCTCGTCGCGACGCGGTAGTCGCACGCCAGCGCCAGCTCGAAGCCGCCGCCCAGTGCCAGGCCGTCGATCGCCGCCACATAGAGCTTCTTGCCGTGCTCGAGCGCGGCCATGACGTCGCGCGCGGTCTTCGTTTCGGGACCGGGACGCGCGTCGATGTTGTTCAGATCGTTGACGTCCGCGCCGCCGGACAGGAACCCGTTGGCGCCGGTGATGACGACCGTCGAAACGCTCGCATCGTTTTCCGCCTCGTGGATCGCCGCGACCAGCTCCGCGCACAGCGCGAACGAGAGCGCGTTGACCGGCGGGCTATTCAGGGTGATGAGGCGGACCCCGTCACCGAGGTCCGAGCCTTTCACCTTGTTTTCAAGGCGCTGCGCCCCAGGCTCCGCGCCCCCGGCGCTTCGCGCCGGGTCCCCGTTCTGAGCTCGCAACAACGTATCTGCCATTTCGTGATTCTCCTGCGCTCGCTCTGCCAACTATGCCGTCACGAGCGCGCGGCGCTCGACGTCGAAGATCTCCTCGCCGCCGACCATCACATCGCCCGAACCCTCGGTGATCTGCTTCTGGTACCAAGCCGCCTGCGAGAGGACGTGGTGGGCGTAGAACGTCGCGGTCGTGATCTTGGCGGCATAGAACGCGTCGTTGTCGCCGGCCGCGATCTTCTGCGCGGCGATCTCCGCCCCGCGGAAGAGCTGCCAGCCGCCGGCGACGACGCCGAAGAACTTCATGAACGGCACCGACGCGGCGAACGCCTTGTTGAGATCGCCCATCGCGTTCATGCCGATCCACTGCGCGGTCTCGCCCAGTCCCTTGACGGCATCGCCCAGCGGGCCCGCCAGCGCGGCGACTTCCGGATTCGGCGACTCGGCCAGACCCTTGGCGAACTTACCGATCGTCTTGAGGACCTTGGTGGCGCTGGCGCCCATGTCGCGCACCAGCTTGCGGCCCACCAGGTCGAGGGCCTGGATGCCGGTCGTGCCCTCGTAGATCGTGGTGATGCGCACGTCGCGGTACTGCTGCGCGATGCCGGTCTCTTCGATGTAGCCCATGCCGCCGAAGACTTGCAGCGCCGTCGAAGCGACGTCTTGCGCGGTCTCGGTGCACCAGCCCTTGACGATCGGGATCATCAGCTCGACGAATGCCTGATGGTCCTTGCGGGTCGCCTCGTCGGGCGACTTGTGCGCGAGGTCGAGCGAGGCGGCGGTGACGTACGAGAGGGCGCGCATGGCCTCGACGTTGGCCTTGCACCACATCAGCATGCGGCGCACGTCGGGGTGCTTGATGATCGCGACCGGCTGCGGACTACGCGAGGCCGAGTCGCGGAACTGGATGCGCTCCTTGGCGTACTCGACCGCGTGCTGGTAGGCACGGTCGGCGATCGCCAGGCCCTGCACGCCGACGCTGAAGCGCGCGGCGTTCATCATGACGAACATGTACTCCAGGCCCCGGTTCGCTTCGCCGACCAGATAGCCGATCGCGCCTTGACCCGCCTCACCGTAGTTGAGCGTGCAGGTCGGGTTGGCGTTGATCCCCATCTTGTGCTCGATGCCGGCGCACTTGACGTCGTTGCGCTCGCCGAGCGAACCGTCGTCCTTCACCATCACCTTGGGGACGATGAACATCGAGATGCCTTTGGTACCGAGCGGCGCGTCGGGCAGACGCGCAAGGACCAAATGGATGATGTTCGGCGCCATGTCGTGCTCGCCGAACGTGATGAAAATCTTCTGGCCCTTGATACGGTAGTGATCGCCCTCGGGGATCGCCTGGGTGCGAACCTGCGCGAGGTCGGAACCGGCCTGCGGCTCGGTCAGACACATCGTGCCGGTCCACTCGCCGCTGACGAGCTTGGGGATGAACTTCTGCTTCTGCGCGTCGTTGCCGAACTGTTCGATCGCCTCGATCGCGCCCTGATTGAGCAGCGGGCCGTTGGCGAAGCCGACGTTGGCGGCGTTCCACATCTCGAGCGTCGGCCCGAGCATGAGCGAGGGCAGCCCCTGACCGCCGAACTCCGGCGAGACGGGCAATCCGATCCAACCTGCTTTGGCGAAGCTGGTGTACGCTTCTTTGAAACCCTTGGGGGTCGTCACGACGCCGTCGTTCCAGGTGCAGCCCTCTTGGTCGCCGCTCTGGTTGATCGGGTCGAGAACCTCACTCGCGAAGGTCGACGCCTCGTCGAGGATCGCGTCGAGGACGTCGGTCGTGTCCTCGAAGCCCGGGAGCTTGGCGATCGCATCGGCGTCCGCGAGCTCGCGCAGGACGAACTGCATGTCGCGCAAGGGCGCGCGGTAGGTGCTCATGACTTCTCTCCGTACAGATCGCGGCGCACTTGCTGAAGGGTCGCGATGAGGTTGGTCAGGTAGGGCTTGAAGTTGATCTTGATGCGGTCGAGGCGTTCTTCGCCCGCCTCGGTGATCGAATAGACCGTGGTGCCGCGCTTGGTGCTGGCGTCGAGCTCGCCGCGGATGAAGCCGCGGTCCTCGAGCCGGCGCAGCAGCGGGTAGACCGTATTCGGGTTGACCGAGAAGATGCCGCTCAATCCGGCGATCCGCTGCATCAGCCGGTAGCCGGAGTCGGGTTGGGCGTGCAGCATCGAGAGGACGAGGGCCGGGAAGACGGTCTTGGTCTTGACCTCGCCGGTGAAGATGCGATCGCCCCACAGCGCGGGCAGGTCGCCAGGGTCGTCCCCGGCGTCCTGGGAAACGGCTTCCGCCGCCCTTGACCGCATCGACATATATTATTCATAATAGGTTAGGGTTAAGCCGTCAAGGGCCGTCCCCACCCTTTCTCGTCCGGTCTGGTTTTAGGTGACGATGCAGCCTTCTGACGCCCTCTCGCCGCTGCCGGCGTTCATTGCCGAGCGCCTTTCCCGCAAGCGATCGATTGCTTTAGCCGAGCGGTTCGGAGGCCGGACGACCGCCCTCTCGGCCGCGGACGTCCACCGCCGCGCTGCCGCGGTCGCCTACGCACTGCGGGCCCGTGGCGTCCGAGCCGGCGACCGGGTCGCCTTGGTGGCCGAGAATTCGGTCGCATGGCTGATCGCCGACTACGGGATCCTTTACGCGGGTGCCGTCGTCGTCCCGGTCTTCGCGACGACCGCCGACGACCAACTGGGCTTCATCTTGGCCGACAGCGACGCCAAGCTGGCCTTCGTCGGCAAGGCCGACGCCGCCGAGCGCATCGCCGCGGCCGTCCCGGGCGCGCCGCCGCTGGTCGTCCTCGACGCCCCGGCCGGGGCCGGCCTGAGCGCGCTGATCGCCGAGGGCGAGCGGCTCTTCGACGCCGATCCGGGCGCGCTGGCGGGCTTTGCGGCCGGTACCACACTCGACGAACTGGCCGTGCTGATCTACACCTCCGGGACGACGGGGACGCCCAAAGGCGTCATGCTCTCGCACCGCAACATCCTCTCCAACGTGGTCGATGCCTACGACCCGATCAGCAGCGGTTTGGAAGAAGGCCAAGTCGGCCTCTCGGTGCTGCCGCTCGCGCACATCTACGAGCACACCGACGCGCTGGGCTATCTCTACAACGGGCTCACACACTACATCACGACGCCCGAGCACCT
>Ga0181531_10001596_pt1 | contig 14285 bp, 12 predicted proteins | sample PEATcosm2014_Bin_38_FD_119743 | JGI IMG/M metagenome (GOLD analysis project Ga0181531, IMG submission 119743) | Peatland microbial communities from MTU Mesocosm Facility, Houghton, MI, USA - PEATcosm2014_Bin11_10_metaG | ecosystem: Environmental > Terrestrial > Soil > Wetlands > Peat | place... | reverse complement strand
CGAGCCATGACTGGCGTCGGGGTACAGGATCAACTGTGCATTCGGGATATTCTGTTGCAGGATGAAGGAGTTGATCGTGTAGATGATGACGTCGTGATGGCCGTTCACCACGAGCGTCGGCTGCGCGATGCGCTTCAGATACTCATAGGAACCTTTGCGCTGCACGCCCCACTTGCCGATCGCTTCGATCTGCGCTGGCGCGACCGTCTCGTTCACATCAGGATCACGGTCCTTAACACGCGCCCGGAAGCGCTCGAGGAAGCTGCGGCCGGCCGCCTGGCTCGCCGCCGATGGGGTAAAGTGTACTTTGAGCCAAAGCTCCTCGGGCACATCATATTTGCGGCCAAAGATTTCCTGTGCCTCGGGCGTGAGCGTAGCCATGCCTTCGCCACCACGCGGGCCGGTGCCCACCAGAACGAGGTTCCGCACGAGGTTCGGCGCCTGAAGCGTGATTTCCTGCGCGACCAGGCCACCGATCGAAAAGCCCAGCACATCGACTGTCTTGAGTTGCAGCCCCTTGATGAATGCCACGGCGTCGGCGCCCATCTCCTCCATTGTGGTTGGTACGCGCCCCGATGTGCTCGAGACACCCGTATTGTCGAACAGTATGACCTCGCGGCCCTGCGCCAACCCATCGGTGACGGCCGGGTCCCAGTGGTCCATCGTGCCGGTGAAATGCTGATTGAAGACCAACGGCACGCCACCGGCCTTGCCGAATCGGCGATAGGCGAAGCGGATTCCTTTGGCTTCGACATACTGGGTCGGGGCGCTTTGGTGCGTATAGGTACTCATGAACTCAAACTCCTCTAAATGCTGCGGTTACGAAACATGAGTCCTCGGCCGGCGTTCTTCCCGCCATTAGCAGCCAAGATCGCCTCCAGATCTCGTTCGTCGATCAACTGGCGCTGACTGTAGTGAGAACTTGCGGTGCTCGCTTGCCAGTAGATAGCGCCTATGTGCACTGAGTGCGCTACCGAGCCACTGTGACCGGACGTCGGATCTGACGATTCCCGAGATGACTTTGCGGTCCGGCAGCGCCAGTGAGGACTTTCGCGTTTGCACGGCGCCACTCGTTAGGGCTCTGGCCCACGATCCGGCGAAATACTCTGCAGAAATGCGACTGATCGCTTAAGCCACACGCGACCGCGATCTGTGCGAGCGCTTCATCCGTGGTGCGCATCATCTCGCGCGCAAGCTCGACGCGTCTGCGGGTTATGAATTCAAACGGCGGTATTCCAACGCTCACCTTGAAAGCGCGGAAGAAGTGACTCGTGCTCAGGTTGACGAGGTTCGCCAAGTCCTTGGACTGAATATCCGTCCCTAGGTTTGTCTCTATGTAGTCAATGACGCGATTCGTTTGCCACATCGCGAGTCGACCGCGTGTCTGTGCGGTCCTGCCAGAGGTCGGCTGGCTCTGAGCGCGTAGCAAAGCGTACGCGCGAAACAGGTATTCGCGCGATGCGTTGCGATCGACCTCAAAAGAGGCCGCGGCACATTCGATGAGAGCCGCTATGGCGGGGGGCGTCTTGATTGCGGACGTGGCGTGGTCTGTTATGACGTTCTCGCGCGCGTGGCAGAACCCATGCTCGTCGCCGGCACCTGGGCAAAAATATGTACGGTCTTGCTCCCGCGAATTCAAGACAATCATCAATGACATGAACCCTCCTGCAATCTCACGAATGTGCGCCCTGGTGCACCAAGGTCCGAGAGGCTGATTGCATTAATAAGGTAACGCGACGTGCGTCTGCGCGAGAGACCCGATCTACCTGAATTGATCCGGCTCTTTAGAGGGGGGGCAAATCGGAGCGTACGAAGGATCTAGCTCCGGTACCGCGAGACAGGATCAGTCGTTGTCATCAGGGATAATCAGACGCCGGCCGAAGAGCTTCGCATCGACGGAGAACGCTCCGGGACCCAACACAGCGAGAACCACGGTAACGAAGATAGCGACGAGCGTGTAGCCCAGATCCGCTCCATGGCTATGCACGAGATAGACAACCTCGATCAACGCGCTGACAGTGCCTGCGATAGGCGTGAGTGCTCCGATTACCATCAATAGCGAAAGCAAGCCCACACCGACGAAAGTCCAACTCGGCGACATTAACTGTTCCTGATTGAAGGTGGTCATCAACAACGAAATGGTCGCGCACACTCTCAGAATGATCAGGGAGAACCCTGCCGCGCCACCGGGGAACATTGAGAATAGTCTCTGCACGTCGCCAGCATAAGGTGGCCGACTCACGAGACATAGGCTCGAAAGAGAGCTTTCGAAGGGGCTCTTTCGAGGGGGGTGGCTGTCCCGGGTTAGGTGTACCGTTTCAAACGTTGCTCGGCTCTGGAGAATACTTTCCGTCATTGAGGAATGTAGATGTCAACCGCTAGAATGCCCCATGATTAGAGGCGGACTGCAGTGGGCTCGAATGTCAGCGTTGACCGGCAAACCGATCGCGCGCGAGTTATTCGGTAGGGTTCGAAGCGCGCTCCAATTACTCACCATTGCCTTGATCGGCGCACTCGGCTGTCCACAATCAGCGCTTTCCTCGCCCACCCTCTCGCAGATGTATCACACGGGCTGGACGGTGCGCGAGGGCGCACCGCGCACCATCAACGAAATCGCGCAAACGACGGATGGTTTCCTGTGGTTATCGACGGATAACGGCCTTTTCAGATTCGATGGGCAGTCGTTCGTTCGCTATCAGCCCACGTCCGGAGACCCGCTTCCCGGGACCCAAGTGAACGCTTTATTGCCGACCCCCGATGGTGGGCTATGGATCGGATACTTTCGAGTTGGGGCGAGCTTCCTGAAGCAGGGCCGAAATATCAACTACGGACAGCGCGAGGGCCTGGAGCGAGGGACGGTCCTGAGCTTCGCGATAGACGCCGACAACACAGTTTGGGCAGTGCTGAACTCAGGGCTCAAGCGACTAGAAGGATCCTCCTGGAAAACCGTCGCGAAGGAATGGCATTTCCCGTCAAATGCAAGTTCGGCAGCGAGCTTCGTCGACGAGAAAGGAACACTATGGATCGGTACTGCGGCAGGGATGTTGTATTTGCGAAAAGGAGAATATGTATTTCGGCCGGTCGCCGACCTGGCCGAGCCGATTCAGAATATCGTGCAAGCCCCCAATGGAACTCTGTGGATCCGCTCGTCAACCGGTCTCGTTCGCGCACTCGATCCGTCCTCCGCCACACTGCGGCAGGACATCCCGCAGATCGGAATTCGAGCCAGAGCGATCGGCGCCGGTCGCGATGGCGGTCTCTGGATCATGACGGAGACGCAGGGGATTTTTCGTATCGAATCGCCTGAAAAAGCGGGCGACGTCGCCGACAGCACGCAGCACTTCACAAAGCAAGACGGACTGACCGGAAACTTCAGCTTTATGGTGGCGGAGGATCGGGAGGGCAGCACCTGGGTCGCCACGACGAAAGGGCTCGATCAATTTCGACCCGCGGCGCTGACCGCGCTTACTCTACCGGAGGACGTCGCAGAACCTTCAGTGGCCGTGGTTGAGCGGGCCAGAGTGCTTGTTGGCGCCGCAACCGTCGAAGTACCGAGCGGCCGCATCATGGTTCCCGCACCCGTATCCGTGCAACACATCACAGCGACCTATCGAGATCCGACCGGTACGCTGTGGCTTGGTGGCAGAGACGGTCTGTGGACCTATGTCGACGGCCGGTTTACCCGATATCCTTTGCCGGACGGTCTAAGTGTTGAGCATTCAATCCAAGCCATGGCGATGGACCGTGCGGGCGGCCTTTGGGTGTCATTCGTGCGCAATGGCCTTTATAGACTGTTCCGACAAAGCTGGTCTCAGGTCACGAACCAGTTGGCCGCGCCGGACAATCTGACCACGGCGATTACGGTCGACTCACGGGGACGAATCTGGTTTGCGTACGCGAAATCCAATCGGATTCAAGTTTTGGACGGAGAAAGGCTCAACACTTTCAAGGATAGCGACGGACTGAACCTCGGCTACACGATGACAGTCACAGAAATCGATGGGCGAATTGTGATCGGCGGCGAGACTGGACTCGAAATTCTAGAGGGAAGCACGTTTCGTCAGTTGAGGTTGCTCAACGACGCGTCGGTCAGCCTCGTGTCGGGTGTGTTGCAGCAGCGAAACGGAGATGTTTGGGTCAATCAAGGCTCTGGCATTCTTCGTATCGGCGCGCAGGAGATCAGGAAGGCGGAGGCGGACCCGAACATTCAAATGCGTTTCACTCTGTTCGACTACCTCGACGGCGTGGATGACCTGTCTGCCCCCATACGACCGCGCCCCACTATTGTCGATGGGGGAGACGGTTACCTTTTTTTTGCGATGCGTACGAGCGTGTTGTTCATGGATACCTCTCATCCGCTGCGGAATTTGTTGAAGCCCGCGGTCGAAATTCTATCGTTATCGGGAGGCACCAAGGAGTATCTCGACCCAGTCGACGCTGTCTTGCTTCCGAATACCGATAAGGTGACTATTCGCTATACGGCCTCAAGCCTGCTGATACCTCAAAGAGTTCGATTTCGCTACCGGCTCGAGGGAATCGACGACGCATGGCAACCGGACAATGGAGCACGCGTGGCCGTATTCTCGAGATTGCCGCCCGGACACTTTGTCTTCCACGTGGCCGCAAGCAACAACGACGGCATTTGGAACGACAACGGCGGCGCGGTTAGTTTCACGATCCCACCGTCCTTTGTTCAAAGCCTGGGGTTCAAGACACTCTGCGCCGCGGTCGCCTTGGCTTTGCTATGGCTGGTTTACCGTATCAGATTGCGTCAGATCACGACCCAAGTGCGTCGCCGACTGTATGAGCGTCTCGAGGAGCGCGCGCGACTTGCTCGTGATCTTCACGATACGTTTTTCCAAGGCATTCAGGGACTATTGTTACGGTTCAACACGGGCACCGCACTCCTAAAGAGGGACGAGCCGGCCCGACCTATTTTTGAAGAAGCTTTGGAACAATCGGATCGCGTGATGTTGGAAGGACGGGAACTCATGCTCGACTTGCGTGCAGGGTCTATCAACACAACGGAGCTCGCGGACGCTTTGGCCCTTGCGGGTAACGATCTCAAAAAGGCCTATCCAGGTGACTTCCGGGTTGCCGTCACCGGCGGCCCTTTGCCTCTGCACCCCATTGTCGTCGACGAGATACATCGGTTGGGGCGAGAGGCACTTTCTAACGCTTTTCGGCACGGACGCGCAAAGAACATAGAAGCAGAGCTAAACTATGAGCGCAATCAATTCCGGGTTTGCATTCGCGATGACGGCATTGGAATCGACGCCGAGGTCCTGAACCGGGGATCTCGAGCTGGTCATTTCGGCCTTCCCGGCATGCGCGAACGGGCGGCGAAAATCGGCGGTCATGTCGATATCTGGAGTCGGCCTGGCGCGGGAACCGAAATCGAGGTTCGCGTCCCGGCCGCCGCCGCCTATGTCCCGAAAGCGAAACGCAGTAGACTTGGCTGGCTACGCGCAGTAACGACGGATAGCGAGGATGCCTATGAATGAGGCACCTGTGATACGAGTCCTTACCGTTGACGATCATCCACTCATGATGGCGGGCATCGCGGGCGAAATAAATGCGCAGCCCGACATGCGGGTCGTTGCGGAAGCCACCGACGGCAGTGAAGGGATCGCTCGTTTTAGGGAGCATCGCCCAGACGTTACGCTCATGGACATCCGCATGCCGAACGTCGATGGACTCGATGCAGTTTCGGCGATCATGAGAGAATTCCCTACCGCCCGAATCGTCATACTGACAACGGTCGGCGGCGACGTCCAAGCGCTTCGAGCTTTCAAAGCCGGAGCAGCCGGTTATCTGTTGAAGAATATGCTTCGCAAAGACTTGATCGACACCATACGCCTTGTTCACGCAGGAAAAAGACGTATTCCGCCAGAAATCGCCAAGGAGCTGGCCGAACATTCTATGGATGACGCTCTTACGACGAGGGAAATCGATGTTCTTCGCGGGGTGGCTCGGGGTAATTCCAACGGCGGAATCGCCTCTGAACTGAGCATTTCCGAGCACACCGTTAAAAACCACGTCAAGAGCATCCTCTCGAAACTCCGCGCCGCGGACCGTACGCATGCGGTAATGATCGCGCTCAAGCGCGGCTTTATCGATTTATGAGCGGGCTCGGTCCGGCCACGATCCTTAAGATATCCCACCGCGATCATGGCGCGAAGTCGTCACCGAACATCGGGCGACCGCTTCGCGATTCTTCGCGCGTTGCCTCATCTTGCAACACATCCCAGTGCTCGACCAGCACCCCATTCGTGATGCGTACGATGTCGGCCGCGATCCAGTTTCGGGGCCTTCCGGTCCCCGAGAATCGACCGTGAATAATTACAAATTCATGATTTGACAGAACCAACCCGGGCTCGTATCGCAGCGTCACCGGCACGCTCCTGATGAGATCAAAGAGACCATCGCGCCCATGCGCTATATGAGCGCTGTGTTGAATATAGTGCGGCGACCAATATTTTTCAGCTGCTTCGTAGTCGCGTTTATTGAACAAGGTATCAAATGCCTTGAGTACTAACAGCCTGTTGGCCTCTTCGATCGGGCGACTCATTCGGCGGCTCCTGCGGTGTCTCTGTGCTGTCTGGATGAAAACATGCTACTCCCTAGATGCTGCCCGGTCCGGGAACCCGGGCCTGCCTGAGATGATCGGCCATCACGGCACTTCGCCCGATAGGCGCTCGGCCCGCTGTCAGGTCAGACCTGCGCCGCGCCGCCATCCACATACAGCTCGGCACCCGTGATGAAGCTGGCGTCCGAGGACGCGAGGAACGCGACGGCTTTGGCGATCTCCTCCGGGCGACCGAGACGCCCCATCGTGACGGTCGAGGCGAGAGCCTTCATGTCATTAGGATTGGCGAAGGCCTCGTTGAGCAGTGGGGTGTCGATCGGTCCCGGACTGACGACGTTGACTCGAATACCGCGTTCCTTGAGATCTGTCGTCCACGTACGGGCGAAGGAGCGTACCGCCGCCTTGGTTGCGGAGTAGATGCTGAAGGCAGGGAACCCCTTGATATCGACGATGGAGCCGGTCAGGATGATCGTCCCGCCGTTGCGCAATAGTGGAAGCGCCTTCTGCGCCGTAAATACGAGAGCCTTGACGTTCAAGTTAAACACGGCATCGAAGTGCTCTTCGGTGATCGAGCCAAAGCTTACGAGTGGACCGCCTCCCGCATTGGCAAAGACAATATCGATGTGCTCCTTCTCTTTGCGAATCTGCGCGTAGATACGGTCGAGATCAGCCATCTTGGTGACGTCGCCTTGGATAGCAGTGACGCTTGATCCGATGGTGTCGACCGCGGCGTCAAGCTCGGGCTGGCGACGTCCGGTTATATACACATACGCACCCTGGTCCACGAATTGCTTCGCTGTGGCAAGGCCGATGCCCGTGCTGCCGCCGGTGATGAGGGCGATCTTGCCGTCGAGTTTCTTTGACATTGAATTCTCCGATGCTGCTGAAGGCGCCGCACGACATGCGACCTGGATCAAGGTTAAGGCGAATCAGTGATTTCGGATTTAACAGCCGTGCTCGTTTTGGCTGCTGATGCTGGCGGTTGACGTTCAAAGCATTGTCCGCGCCTACGCCCGCTAGTCGACTACATCGTTACCACAATCTTGCCGAACTGGCCGTTTTTTTCGAGATAACGGTGAACTTCTATCATGTCGTCGAACTTGAACGTGCGATCGATCACCGGCTTGAGGGCGCCGACGTCGATGCCTTTGAGGATGAATTCCACAGCGGCCTTTTGGCGCACCGGATCACCGCTCGTCAGCCAAATATTGTGTCCCTTGATGGTCGGCATCTTGGCGATCATCTCCAGCACCGGCAACGGAGTGACACCCTCACTGAGCGCGCCGTAGATGTACACGGTTCCCTGGAAGGCTAGCGCCGCAATCAGCTTCGGAAAGTTCGGGCCCCCGACCGGATCGAGAGCGACGCGTGCGCCTTTGCCGTCGGTAATGCGCATTACTTCGGCTACGAGATCCTGCTCTTCTGTCGCGATGACGTGCGCCGCCCCGGCGTGGAGCAGCTGCCGCCGCTTTTCTGAGGCGCGCGTCAGCGCGATGGAAGTCGCGCCGGCGTAATTCGCAATCTGAATCGCCGCCAGTCCAACGCTACTGGACGCCGCTGGAACGATGACGAAATCGCCCTTGGTCACCTTCGCATCTTCGATGAGGGCGCCGTACGCCGTCACGAACATCATCCAGATGGACGCCGCCTCGGCGAACGAGAGCGATTTCGGATGCTTCACGACGGCGTAGTCCGGCGCGATGATGACTTCGCCGTACGTAAAATATTCATTCATCGAGAAGGACGGGATCAGGTTGACGGCATCGCCGGTTGCGAAGCCCTTGACGTCCTTGCCCACGGTATCGACGATACCTGTCGCCTCGTACCCGAGACCGGCTGGGAATTTGACCGGTTCGATGTACGCGTCATTGCGCCACATAGACTCAGCTCGATTGATACCGATTGCCTTGACCTTGATGCGGACCTCTCGCGGTCCGGGGGCCCGGACCTCCGCGTCGATGAACTCGAGGACTTCCGGCCCTCCGGCTTTTGAAATCTTGATGGTGCGTGACATGAGAAGCTCCTGGATGGGGGGGCGTTGGCATGGTGCTCACAATCAGCTCCATGTAAATTGAATACCAGTGCTCGAATTGTCATCGGGTGCGCGGAGCCGGCGGAAAAATGATGCGTCACCGTCTATTTGCACCGAGCGCTCGACTACGCCGAGAAATGCGCCGCAACTGTCTGACAGAGCTTGATTATTGTGAACCATCTATCGCGCGACGAACCACTGGAGGGCCGACTGCCAACTCGTTGATTGTGTTCGAAGTCCATCATCAACTATCCGTGGTACCGACAAATTCGCACCGACCCGATCAAACGGAGATGTCCTCGCCGCCTCTGCGAAGCCCTAGTGTTGGTTGATCACCGGACGCGTGAAAGCCGCACTCGAGCTTGTTGACATCTACGACACGACCAGCTCTGCCGAAGGGGGGCTGCTGTAGCCCCCGACACGGCTCATGGATGCCTTGGGCTATGCTCGGTCGAGTCGCAAGAGCAGGGATTTCCGGAAGGATGCTCTATAATGAGACAGGCACGTTTCAGACAGAGGAGCAACATCCATGGGGAACCCGACTCCTAGTGTGGCCGAGCGAGCACTCGCTACCTTGGCCAGTCAGATCCTCGTCTCGCAGCCATGTCAACGCATTAGTTTCTGTTTCGGGGACACCTACGTCGATGGAGCGGGTTACTACTATGTCGCGCTGTCCCTGGTGAGCATTGACAACAAGGCCAAGGCACTAGGCGTGGTAATTAACGGGGGGCTGCCTGCCAATACGGAGGCACAATACGATCCGACCACGAACAACCTCGTATTCCCACGGGCCGGCTATGGCACCTCCGGATTTCAGAAAATGAGCATTTTGCATGAGCTAACTCACGCGGTGCTCGACTCACGTGCGCCGAGACAAATCAGAAGGATGCTCGACAACGAGACGACGGCATATCTAGCCGGCGCCTTATATAACGTATTTTCTGCTCCGAGTGCGACCGGACCCTTTGGTTATTCGCCGGGTCCCGGTAACCCAATTTATGTTGAGGCGCACCGCCTCGCAATGAAGGCACGGCGCCAACTCGAGGAATGGAATAACTCATTCAGATACAATTTTAATCCTTGGGATGTCACAACACTGCAAAATGCGATACTGGCCAGCCCGACATATGGGTTCATCAAGACCAATCCCACGGGAAAGTACGGGGACGATGGCCTGCCCTTGTAGTCGATCACTCCCACAAAAATATCGCGATTTGGTGCTGCAATAATCTTGGCTTAGCCGAGCATTCAACATTGATGACGCAAAGTGCCATAGACACCATTGCCGTCATGATGTCATCGCTGCGAATCGCGGTGCGAAGCAGGCCCGCAGCGTTAGTAACTTCCACATTGGCAGAATTCGCGGCATAGTCCGCATAAATCAGGCACTTCGCGATAACCGTCTGGATCAGAGGATTCCGAACCGTCGCCGATGAACTCGGGGAGTTCCGCGCCTCCCACGCCTCCCGCATTTCGCCGACGACGTCCGCGCGCGCAGCAGAGCACCGCGCATTGAGTACCTGCAAACGGACCGATTGCGGATGCTCGGAACTGAGTGCCGATCGCACTTGAGCCGCACTTGGAAATTCCCGGTGCTGGGCAGTCGGCGACGGAATGACCTGCCCGACAAACGTCGGTAGTGCCTGAAGCACTTTGCCGGCGCAGAGGTCCTTCGATTCATCGACAAATTGATCGATTTCGGCCGCCTTTGAAGTGTCGGCATACGCCGCTCGAATCGAAACGATCCTCGCCTTGGCCTCGCGGCTGCAACTGATACTGAGCGCCGCAACCGCCGACACGGCCAGATTGGGCTGCTTCGCGATCGGATCGATATCCTCCTGCTCTAATACGGTTGACAGGCCCATCATGGCTACTGCAACGATCGATGGACTTGAATCTCTCAAGGCGTTTCGTAAGTAATCGACTGCCGTAGCCTTCAGGGGCGCTGCCAGATTCGGATTGTGACTGGCTTCGATGATGCAATTGGCCATGAAGGCTTGAATCCAAGGGTCCCTCGCGGCGGCATCCGCCGGCAACGAATCCCGATGTGGCCAAACCTGCTGAATTGCGATTGCCGCAGGGGAGTTAGAGCCCACGCAAGCCCCCTCGTCCAGCGCCTTGAACGTCCGAATCTTGTCGGAACAAGTGAGCGCCTCAGTCACGCTGCCCGGTAACGCGAGCGAGCACGGGATGGCCGACGACTCTGCCGCTAGACTAGGCTCGTCGAGAGCCACCGCTGGCAGGCCTAAGAATCCGAGGAGAAATGCCGTCAGAGAAACGGAGCGCCGGTTGACCGAATGCGGACCGTTCTTCGTTCTCTGCGTGTACAAAAAAGTGCGTCCCTGGGGGCGAGTCCCGACATACGAGGCTACGGGATTGCGTTCCAATTATCGAATTCCGACATCGCCGGGAAGGCGTCCACCCTCCTTCCTGCCGCCCCGCCGAAATCGATCGCCGACACGCGTCTCGTGTAAACTCCCAAACAATTGAATGAAATCCACAAGCAGGATCCCGCATGTCGCTCGGCAACACGATCAAATACCTGGGTATCGTCGCTGTTTTCAGTGTCACTGGCTGCGTGACATCGCACGTGATCGTGGGAAAGGTACGGCCACCGATCTCACCCGACCAAGTGCAACTCTATCTACATCCGCCCGCCGCGAAGTACGAAGAGATTGCGCTGCTCGAAAGTTCGAGCAAACATTCTTTCTCGTTTACCGCGCAAGGTAAGTCCGATGCGGTCATCGAGCGACTGAAGAAGGACGCAGCAAAGCTCGGCGCAAACGGAATTTTACTGCAGGGCGTGGGCGATAAGGCGACCGGCTCTGTCGGTACAGAATTTGGCGGCGCGACGGGTGCTGGCAATTCGGTCGTCGGCATCGGAGTTAATACCTCGGGCACCGTGTTCGTGAAGTCCGGAACCGGAATTGCCATTTACGTGCCGCCGGTCGATTAGGTTGATTTCCCGACTAACATAGAGGACGGGCCACGACGCGGCGTCAGTGTGGCGGCCGCCCTACTCCTCCCGTGGCTCCTGCTCCTCGGTCATGCTTTTCATCCCAGTGAACAGGAATATCGCGGACCTCTTTGTCATTCCATGCCACCACGACTGCTGATACTGCCGTCTTACTGCACAATCACCACAACATCAATTCGAATCTCCCCGCCTTACCCGTAGCATCTGTCGACACGGCTACTCCGACATTTTGAATACAAACCCCGTGCCCGGGGTCCCACGAACCGTTAACGGACCCTCGGTATCCGGCCGAAACCATGCCCCCGTCAAGGTCTCGCCGTCCCTCAAAGTGACGTTGACACTGCGCGGCCGAAGCAGTTGATACGTCCGCTTGAACGTTGACGCGCGCAACATCTGCCGTGTGACAACGACAAGGGTCGCCCCCGCAAGATCCGCTTTGCTTTGGATGCTGCCGTTGGAAGAAATGGGTTCCGGCCGAAAGCGCACGCTCAGAAGGAGTTGATCTTTGTTTTCCCCAAAAAACGGCGAGGAAATATTCGCACATTCGGAACAGCCGTTTTTATCACCCACGATTACTTGGGTGAGTGTGAGATCCGGGTTTACGTCGCCCCAAGTATCCGGGTGTCCCACGAGCGTCTCATCAATCGGCGACCCGCGAGCGAATACTCGTATCGAGAAGTGAAACTCGAAGCGACCTGGGCCAATAGGCCATTTGCTCCATAACGAGGGATCTCCAACCGCAGAGTCGCCATCACTGCGAGCCAACGGTCGGGCGTTTGCGCAAAACTCTCTGAGAACATCATCCTCACACGGGATGACGAATGTCATCCGCCATCTCATATCCGTAATCGTCGTGAACGTTCGCTGAATCTGGTTTAGTGTCGCATCCGTGTTCTTCATCAGGGCGAGCGTCTGCTCGGCTGTAGTCTCTTTCGCCGCCCGCTCGTCTACGGCCTGCTTAATCTCAATTGCGACACCCAACAGCGTTGAGATCAGGATGCCGGCCAACGAAACCTTTCCCCAAACCGTGACCCGATGAGTCTCGTGGTCGTTGAAATCCTTGAGCAAACCGAGTATTCCAAATCCACCGGTCAAGATAACGGCGGCAGACTTCAAGACAGCAACAATACTCAGATCCACGACTTACACTCCCTTCAGCAGACTGGCAAGCGTTACCGCTCCTCCAGCTTGTATACTTCAGCGCGACCCACCTTATGAATAGCGGCCCGTACATCCTTGCGGGCGAGCACGGTGCTCCAACGAGCGTTAAATTCAACTTGCCGCGGCGTCCTGAGTGGAGCTGCGTACGTTTGACCGTCAACCAAAGCCTGTGTTCGTTGATCTTTGTCCAGTAACCGCTCCAGCAACAAATTCGCAGCGGCATCAAGGTCATTCACAACAATCAACGCGCCCTCATAGGCATCCGGCGCATCGGCGCGATGCGCTTCCAGATATTGCATGGACTGGGCTACCTGCGAGCTATCCCGCAGCTGGGACGCCGCATCAAGCCTAACCTTCTCTAAATGCATGGCGCCTATCGCACTGGTCTTTGCTGTGATCCGGTCTATTGCTTCCACAGCGCTTAACGCAAAGAATGATAATTGGATCATCGCGGCGATCCTTACAGTGGGGAACCTTCGCAAGATTCCACGCGCCGGCGTATCGCGCATTTACGCCCCACAGCAACTTCGCACTTATTCACGCATCGTTAACTCGAACGCGCGGCTGATGACCGCTGACGGCTTTCCACTCCGAATACTCACCGACCGAAATACGGATTACCGTTCAAGAGCAGGACGGGTCCACTCCATCTTTGTCCGACGCAATCACTTTCTCGTGTGATTCCCGAGCTCAATCAGTAATTCGCTGCAGCCCTCACTTCGCTCGCCGGCTTGTCCAAGTCGGCAAGCAGCTCTTGCGCGACGATCGCAAGCGGAGTCGTTCCGTAGGAGAGCAGGCGATCGTGAAAATCACGTAGCGAGGCCTTCTCGCCCATCCTTAGCATATAGTCGGCGAGCAGGTTTTCGATTTGCAGCCGCCCCACGGTGTAAGTAAAGCCGTAGCCAGGGTTGAGCGCGAGCATGGCGACCGCCGCCTCTGCCGCTTCGTGCGTAAATGCGGTCTGAGCCGCGAAAAAATCGACCGCTTGCGGGTACGTCCATTCTCCGGTCGCGAGCTTCGCGTCGATGATCGCACGCGCCCCACGCACCCGTTCCCAGCGTGCCGTTTGGAGCCGGCCATCGAGGTGATCGCCGTAGAGGCCGAGCCGGACGAACATTTCCTCGCCGTAAAATGCCCAGCCTTCCGCGAAGACGCTCGTGAATTGTATTTTGCGGATGAAGTCCGGATGCCGTTTCGCAATCGACAATTGCATGAAATGCCCCGGTATCGCCTCATGTGCCGCGGTGCTGAGAATTCGATCGCGATCGAAGTCCTCGTTCATGTCCAATCGGGCAGCGGCTTCGACGAGTGATTTCGGCGGCGTAATGTAGTAAAAGCCGGTTGTCGTCGGCGAAAACAGCAGTGGCGGGTTCATCGACGCACCAGGACTCACGGGCTGCAGGAACGAGGGAGTTTCCGTGACCTCCATGCGCCCAAGCCATGCCGGCACAGTGACGACGTCGTTATCGGCGATGAACTGGCGCAACTCCGCGATGCGATCTCGGTAGTAGTCGATGAGCGCAGGG
>Ga0181531_10001595_pt1 | contig 14291 bp, 10 predicted proteins | sample PEATcosm2014_Bin_38_FD_119743 | JGI IMG/M metagenome (GOLD analysis project Ga0181531, IMG submission 119743) | Peatland microbial communities from MTU Mesocosm Facility, Houghton, MI, USA - PEATcosm2014_Bin11_10_metaG | ecosystem: Environmental > Terrestrial > Soil > Wetlands > Peat | place... | reverse complement strand
TGGTTTTTTGGCTTCGCCGTTGCTCCCATCGATTCTTGATGAATCGGGGTCTGGGGCCTCCGGCCCCAGCGGGTCCAGGGCAGAGCCCTGGCCTTTCTCGCCTTAACTTAGCGCCTATGGGGCAGAGCCCTCGCCTTCTTGGGGAGCCGATCATTGCGCGGGTTGGTATTACCTTGCTTCACGACCAGCGCCCGCTAATGGCCGCCCTGAAGCTGCGCGCGATATCCCTGGCGTTGCTGCTCGATCAGGTAAGCATGAATCGCTTTCACGTCCGCTTCCGACAGCAGATCGTCGAACCGCTCCATGCCGGCGGCGCCCAGGGCACCCTGCAAAACAATATCCCCGAACGCCATGTGCAGCGCCGGCGTGAGCTTGCGCAGGTCCGGCGTAACGCTTGGCCCAAACGTATGGCAGCGGGAACATTGCTCGGTGAACTTGATTTCGCCCAGCCTGAGTTCCGCCGCACTTGCCGTCACCGAGGGTGGCGCCGGGAACGGCTCGTCCGCGCGCGGCGGCGGTTGCGGAACGGTGCCGCCGTCGAGCCTGAAGGCAATAATGCGGTTTTCGTTGTCGAATTTGCGCGCGGCGCTGGCCGGCGGCAACGGCCCGACGGAAATGCCGGCACCGCCATAGCCGGTTTGCACCGCGATATATTGTCTGCCGGCCACCGCATAGGTCATCGGCGCGGCCATGATGTGGCTGCCGGTCTGGATTACCTTCAAAATGGCGCCGCTATCCGCGCGATACACCACCAGTTCGCCGCTGCCGCGGCCCTGGAACACGAGATTGCCCGCGGTGCTGAGCACCCCACCGTCATAGCCGCGCATGCCGGACGAGGTTTCGTGCTCCCACACGGGCTTCTGCGCGACCGGATCCCAGGCGCGGATCAGCTCGCGCACCATTTTGGTTGGCCGCTCCGCCTGCAGCGACGCCACGCTTGGCAGTTTGCCGTACAGTGCTTCGAGGTCCGCCGGCGCGTAGCTGTCGTCCGGGAAAAAACCCTGCACACTGAAAAAGCCGTTGATAAAGTGGATCGCTCCGCCATTATGCTGCATGTCGAGCCAGATATTGGGCACGTCGATCACCGGGATATAGACCAATTTGGTTGCCGGATCGTACGACATCGGCGGCCAGGTGTGGCCGCCCGCCCATGACGGATAAACATTGCTCGGGTGATCGTAATAATCTGCCTGCCTGGTCACCCGCGGCCGGCCGGTCTTGGCGTCGATACCCGATGCCCAGTTCACATAGGTGTAATTCCTCGCCGAAATCAATTCGCCCGTCTTGCGGTCGAGCACATAGAAAAAGCCGTTCTTGTTGGCCTGCATGACGACCTGGCGCCGCCTGCCGCCAATCTCCAGATCGGCGAGCACCAGCTTCTGCACCGCGTCGAAATCCCAATGGTCGCCCGGCGTGGTCTGATAGTACCACGCCATGCGGCCGGTGTCGGGATCCACCGCCAATATCGAGCAGGTAAACAAATCATCGCCATTGTTCCGCCCGAGCTTGCGGGCATCGTAGGGCGCCACATTGCCGGTGCCGAAATAAAGCAGGTTGAGCGCCGGGTCATAGGTCATTCCATCCCAAACCGTGCCGCCGCCCGGATAGCCTGGCGCACGCTTCGGGTCCCAGGTCTTGGCCGCCAACACCAACGCGCTCTGTTCGGGTTTGCGGCCTGCTGTCGGCGGCACCGTGAAAAAACGCCATTTGAGCGCGCCGCTCAAAAGATCGTAACCAGAAACGTAGCCGCGCACGCCGCCGGTTCCCATGTCGGCGCCGCCATTGCCGATCACCACCGTATTATGCGCAATCACCGGCGCGCCTGTGCTGGAATAATCCAGCCGATGATCGATGATGGTATCGGTGTCCCACAAATTCCGCCCGGTCGCGGCGTCAAGCGCGTGCAGCATGCCGTCGAGCGAGGCGACATAGACCCGCCCCTGCCACACCGCGACGCCACGGTTGACCGCGTCGCAGCACGGGTTGCGCAACGCATGGTCGGCCACCCTGGGGTCGTAGCGCCAGAGCTGCCGGCCGGTCCTCGCGTCCAGGGCATAGACGATGCCGACATAACCAGAGCTGTACATGACGCCGTCGACAACGATCGGCGTTGCCTCGGCCCCGCGATAGGTACCGAGGCCGGCGCTCCAGGCGAAACCGAGGCGATGCACCGTCGTCGCATCGACCTGCGTCAACGGCGAAAAGTAGTCCTCCGCCTGGTCACCGCCGCCCGTCCGCCAATCCTGTGCCGCGCTATAGGCCGCGGAGCGGACTTCCGCGGCTGCCTGGCCGGCCGCCAGCGCCGCCATCAGGAACGCCGCGGCGCGCGGTAATGAAGGCGAATTTGCACCCATACAGGATGCCTCCCTGATTTGCGCAAAATGCTGGGATTGGATCTAGTCATTCAAACACGGACGAAGCAAGGAAGTATTTCTTTTTTGAAAAAAAGAAACAAAAAACTTTTGTTCTGTTTGGTGAGCGCGGCCGTTACGAACAGCACGCACTCGAATTGAGTAAAAGTTTTTTGGTTCTTTTTTTCAAAAAAGAACTGCTTTCTTAGCGCTTGCCTTTACCCAGCCAACACCTTCGCCATCGGCACCCAGTAATGCTTATGCCACCCCGTAGCCAGCCCCATGGCATCATCGTTGGGAAACCCGGTATGGTCAAACGAAAGCCTGGTCCCGCCGGAATGCGCAGCCAATTCAAACCGCGCGATCGAATAAATATGCGCCGCCCACCCGCGCGAATGCCAGGCCTGCACCAACCGCACCCCCGGCGACATCTCGATCTGCCGCCCCGTAATGTACCCGCCAAACATCGAAAACCCGCCCCCCGGCTCCGCGCTGATCTGCACCGGCGCAGGGCGTATCCCCATCGCCTGCATCGCACCGCTCGCCTGCACCACCTTGTCGAACAGCGCCGGGTCCGTCAGCACCGCATAGACCCGCTCCGGCGCCGCCTTGAACACCACCTCCTGGTGGATCGCCGCGTTGTCGCGCGAAATCCCCAGTCCACCTTCGCCGGGCGCATCCGCCGGCTGCGATCGCGCGGCCGCCGCCACGCCAAGCGTGCTCAATGCCGCCGCCAGGCCAAGATCCCTGCGGCTCAGGACATGCGGGTTCGTCATGGCGTCGTTCCCCTTCCGTGTGCGCACCCACCCAGGTAAGCAGCCGGAAAAAAGATGATCAACAACATCTTTTATGCTCAACTGCCGCCAACCGCCACGCAATGGAGGCTATACAGCCGATGCCCTATCCCGATGGCCACCGCGACGCCACAAAAACGAAAATCGTGCGCAGCGCCCAGCGCCTGTTCAACCTACATGGCTTCGAAGCCGTATCGATCGACCAGATCATGCAGGCCGCCGACCTCACCCGCGGCGGCTTCTATCGTTATTTCGACAGCAAGAGCGACCTTTACGCCGAGGCCATGGACTGCTTCTTCACCAACCCCGCCTGCGGAAATCGTTGGGAAGGCGTGCAGGTCGACCCCGCCCGCGGCCCGGTCGGCCCGCAGATCGTGCGCGCCTACCTGTCGCGCCAGCACTACCAGGACATCGAGGATTCCTGCCCTATGGTCGCCTTGCCCGGCGACGTCGCCCGTAGCGGCGCAACCGCCAAACGCGCCTACGAAAACGCCCTGCACGCCATGATCGCCCACCTGCAGTCCGACGCACCCACCACCGGCCAGCCCGACCGCGCGGCCGCCCTCGCCATCGCCGCCCTCTGCATCGGCGGCATGGTCATCGCCCGCGCCACCGACAACCCAGCCCTCGCCGACGAAGTTCGCGAGGCCGCCATGGGCACAGCCCTATCCCTCGGCGGATGGCAGCCACCCGCAACGAAAACCAAATGAATAAAAGTTTTTTGGTTCTTTTTTTCAAGAAAGAACAAGAAGAAAGCGCTTTTTTTTGAAAAAAGAAGCAAAAACTTTTGTTAATTTGGCTGGCGCCTGCGGGGAATGAGGTGCACTGTGCGCTCCACACTTCGAGACGGAATGAACCATGCCGGACCCCGTTTTGGCGCAGGGCAGCAGCGGCCCGGACGTTGCGCGCCTGCAGGACCTGCTGAACCGCGGCGGCGCACTACTCACCGAGGACGGTGATTTCGGCGCCGGCACCGCCAATGCGCTGCGCGATGCGCAAACGACCGCGGGCCTGCCACCGACGGGCATCGCGGACGCCGACAGCTGGGCCGCGCTGAACGCCCTGCCGGAGCCTTGCCCGGGCATCGCCACCCGCGCCGTTGCTTTCCTGGGCCAGCAGGAAGTCACCAGCCGCGGCCACTACGATGCGGTGGTCTGCCACCCCTGCCGCCCGGGCGCCGATTCCGGCATCACCATCGGCGTCGGCTACGATCTAGGCCAGCAACTTGATTTCGTCGCCGAATGGAGCCCGCTGCTGCCCGCGCCCATCATTGACGCGCTGCGCCCCGCCGTCGGCGTCACCGGCGACGCCGCGCAGGCGCTGCTGGCCGGCGTCGCGGCGCTGACCATCCCGTGGCAAGCCGCCTGGACCATGCTGACCGCAACCACATTGCCCAAAACGGTCGCCGCAACGCGCACCGCGTTTGCCAATTTCGATACGCTCTCCCCGCTATGCCGCGGCGTGCTGGTCGACCTGGTCTACAACCGCGGCACCGACATGGGCCCGCACCCCGGCGACAGCCAGGACCGCCGCCTGGAAATGCGCCAGATCCGCGACGCCCTGGCCAACAACGATCCGGCAGCGATTCCCGGCTATTTGCGCGCCATGACCCGCCTATGGACCACCCCATCCACCGCCGGCGTCCGCCAGCGCCGCCTCGACGAAGCCACCCTGTTCGAGCAAGGCCTCGCCGGCTAGTCGCCCAAAATGGCACGAAACAAAATCCAGACACCGCGAAAACCGTTCCGCTTGATAAAGTAGGGCGAGCTTTAGCCCACCAACGCAAGCCTCCGCACGACACCACGACACCGCACCACCACTGTCATTGCGAGCCGCCCCTTCGCGGCGAAGCAATCCAGGATGCCGACGTCTCGAATCGCGCGCGCAGCTGATGCTTACGGGCCCACACGGCACCCTGACTGACACGGAGCCGCGGCCCGGACCGGCTGGAGACGACCGCCATCCACACCGAATTTCCCCATCTACCGCCCCGGAACAGTTGACTCAGGACGTGGCGGGGTCAAACCTGCCGCGGGGACAGCTTTCATCTACGAACTGCCGCTCAGGAGCTGGCCGAAACGCCAAAACCGATGGAGCCCGACAATGAAGCTAAATCTGCTAAAAATGTGGATAGTTACGCTCGTTTGTTGCGCACCATCGGCCCACGCGCAAACGCTGACTACGCTGCACGGCTTCGGCGGCGCGCCGAGCGATGGCGCCGAATCATATGGCGGGCTTTCGAGCCGCGGCGGCCGCCTGTTTGGCGCTACTAACGCGGGCGGTAGCGCCGATCTTGGTGCCATATTTTCGTTCGACATTGCTGCTGGAACAGAAGCGTTGCTGCACAGCTACGTAGGCGGCCCCGGTGGAGAGTTTCCGCAAAGTCAGTCGTTGCTCTTTGCTTCCGGTACTCTTTATGGATCCATCACGCAGGGTGATGATACAGGTTGCGGTGGGGACGGTTGCGGCAATTTGTTCACCGTCAATCCGAATACTGGTGCCTACAAGATCACCCACAAGTTTCGCGGCAGGGTCGGCGGCGGGAACCCGGGAACCACGCTGGTCTCTGCTGGCAATACATTCTATGGCGGCACCGATAGTGGCGGGATATTCAATGGAAACTGCGTTTTTGAGGGCACTGATTTTGGTTGTGGTACAATATTCGCTTTAAACCCGGCTACCAATGGTATATCCAAGATTTACGATTTCCAAGGCGGCGCCGACGGCGAGGGTCCAAATGATGTAACGTATCACGGTGGGTTTCTATACGGAACAACTCACCAGAGCCTTACCCCAGGATTTGGAACGGTCTTTGAAATTGATCTTTCAACAAACATCGAGACCGTGCTTTACCGTTTCAGCGGCGACCCTGACACTGGCGGTATAAACCCGGTCGCCGGGGTTATCTACCTGGGTGGTAACCTATACGGCACAACAAACACCGGCGGCGCCGTCGCAAGCGGCGGTGTTGTGTTCAAGGTTGATGTTGCGACTGGCCGTGAAACCGTTTTGCACAGCTTTGGCGGCTCGGGCGACGCCTCAAATCCCGGCTTCGGTGCGTTGGTTTATCTAAGTGGTCTACTTTATGGAACAACATACTTGGGAGGCACTCAAGGCAAGGGTGCCATCTACAGCATCGATCTGAAAACCGGCTCGGAGCAGGTTGTTTATAGCTTTACCGGCGGCGCCGATGGATCTACCCCATACACCGGGCTAGTGGAATATCAAGGCAGCCTATATGGAACCACATCCTCCGGCGGCGCCGCGGGGTACGGTACGATATATAGCCTTGCACCGTAGCCATGCGTTCGGCGTTCACCTGCGAAATGTTATCCAACAGTTTCTCGAAACGTCAAAACCAATGGAGTTCAACGATGAAGCCAGGTCTACTAAGACTGTGGATAGTTCCGCTCGTTTGCTGCGCGCCAACGGCCCACGCCACAACATATTTCGGGCAGCATGGCGCGGAAACCCTGGCTGCGAACACGCAAGTGCTCGTGTTTCAGCAACAAGTGCCGAAGGGGTATTGGGAAGTAACCGCGACCGCGAATGCCTCCACCAACAGCTCCCCATTTCTGGACCTCGATTGCTATATCAACGCAAACGCAAACGGAAGTTCACCAACCGAAATCGCCGGCAATGAAACTGCCTTCGCAGGGTCAACGCCAAATACCAGCGTCGCAAGTCTCGCAATGCAAGCCGCCGTGCAGTTCAGTGAAACAATGACTGTGGACATGTATTGTGAGTCATATGACAATTCATTGCAGCTTGGCGGGGGAACCACACTCTTGATCCGGCCAACTAACAAACCCATCACAATGATCCCTCCGCATTAGTACGTAGGATGGGTTGCCCTTTGCAACCCATCGCTGTGCAATGCGCATAAACCGTGGCTCGGCATTTGAGGCTTGGTGAAGTCCAAGGCTAGAGCCGCTAACGACACAGCGTAGCCTGCGCGCAACGCAGCGCAGCCCATGGCCGGAGTTAGAGCGCCAGAGCGCAAAGCGAACACCCGCCAAGGCCAGGGCGGGGCCCTGGCCATTTCGTCGCCCCCTTCTTGTCTACCTAATACCAGACGGCCCGGACGATGACCGATGCGAAGCAAGAAAGTGCTTCTTTTTGAAAAAAAAAAGGAAGCAAAAACTCTGGCCCATTGGTTTGCCTGTCGAGGCAGCCCTAGTGCTTTGATAACAAAAGTTTTTTGGTTCTTTTTTTCAAAAAAGAACTGCTTGCCTTAGGGTCCTTGCCGCATGGCGGAGCCGCACGCCGCATCGGTCAATCTTAAAGCCGGTTGGCATAAGCGCCTACGGGACAGAGCCTCTGGCCGTACTGCAACCCAGGCCACAAGCATGCTAATACCCTGCTTTCGTTGCCGCCATACTAAGTATTTGTTGTCCTTGTCCGCCTCCCCGGCGCCGTTCAACAGTTCCGCTGACTTCGCGTTCAATTGAAACAACGCAATCCTTTCAAACTTCTGCAACGACATCCTCCCACCGCGCCTCAAGGCGCCGATTCACCAGCAAATCATTGAACAAGCGCGCGCCCTGTGGCAAGGTTACCAATCGACCCTCGCTGGAGGTTGCGATGGATGACCCGAAGCTTGCCAATGGTTTCGTCACGATCGCGTGTTGCCTTGTCGTTGCCCTCTACGCGGCGAAGCGCTACAATACTCCGGCAACGAACCGCCTAACGACCACGCGGTCGCTGTTTCTGTTGACTGGTGCAGGATACATCGCCGCCTCGCTGATGATTTTTTTCATCCTGAGCGAAATCGTGCTGCAGCCTGGCGTACTGCCATTTCTTGGGCTCGATGATGCAAAAAAATTTGTGGAGACATATTCCGCACCGCCGGTCCTTGCCGCCGTCATATTGACCACGTTGCTTCCGAACGTGCCCGTCATCAGTGCGGCGGATACATGGCTTCTCGAGCGCTTCCAGGTTTGGGGCCGCATTCCGCACGGCGTGCGAATACTGGCGGACAAAATGACGCCGAATGCGCTCCCCCTGTCGCAGCAGAATCTTTCGGATCTGCAAACCTGGATCACCGGTGAGGGGGACATTCCGAACGAACTCGCCGAGCGCGTGAGCGACGATGCAGCCGGAACATCGCGTGGAAATCTCACACGACTACTGCGGCTCTATCATGAGTTGGAAAAGCTGTCGGCGCTGCCGGCTTATGCCTGGGCATTCCGCGCGCGGCAGGATGCCTGGCAGGCCATCCGTGAGGATTTCCGGGTCTTCGCGGCTCAATCACAGGCATTTTTTATACTGTTCGATCGCCTGGCTCCTCTGGAAGGCGCCGCCGGCGCGGACGCATTGAAGCAGGCCCGTGATCGCTACCAGGATATCTGTCGAACCCTGTACGGACACATGGCAGAACTTTTGGCGCAGATGCTGCTGATCGCCGAAGGGTCCGATTTGCGCATAGAAAACAGGCTCAAATCCGTCGGCTTCGACATTCTTGAACCCACCAGCCCTCCCTTGCCCATTGGGCCGTTCGTCTTTATTGGCGTCGTCATGATCTTCGCGATCCTTGGCCTGGTGGCCGTCGTGCCGACACCGCATACAACTCCATTGCCGCCCGCGCTCATTGCTGTTCTCATCGGCACGACGAAGACCATCGGAATAGTCGCCGCGGTCCTGCCAAAGCTGCGCTGGGGCCTATGCCGGCGAAGCAGCCGCGGTGGTTTGCCCTACCTGGCATGGCTTGTCTCGGCCGGCGCGGCCGCGGTCGTTGCGTTCTTGTTTGAGCGCACGGCGCTCGCCGTTGCAACCCAGACTGCCGCGGCGGCTTTCAACTTCGCCGCCTATCCGCTCACCGCCATGGCGCCCACGACCTTTGTCATCTGCCTCGCGATCGCCATACTATGCGACGTCGACCTCGGCCTGGGGCACGGCGTGGTTCGCCGTATAACGGAAGCAATGCTCTGCGGCACCGCAATGGTCGTGAGCGTCTTCATCTGTCTGCGCCTGCTCAAAATCCAAGCCGCCACGGCAGGCCAGGCAGAACCTTGGGTCCCCTTCGCACTGTCATTCTCGCTGGGGCTCCTGGGTGGCTTCTACGCACCGTATCTTTATCGGCACGCCTACGAGCAGGAACAACAGACCCAAACCTCCGTCGCCCAGCCAGCTTAGCTTACTCACCGGGCGGCCAGGCATGTATCCTTCACCTGAGCAATAAAGCACTTCTTTTTTGAAAAAAAGAAGCAAAAAACTTTTGATTTATGGAATACGCGCGTTGGAACTGGCGACGATCAATGAGCAAGAGTCTCCTGCTTATTTTCCGAAGAAATGAACATGCTTGCTTCGCTGAATTGTCACTCCGTTTGCCCGCTCATGCCGCCCGCACGTCGGCAACAAAGCCGTCCACCTTGACAGCCAGCTGCTCCGCCTGAGCCGCAAGGCTGCGCGCGGCATCGAGCACCAGGCTTGCCGCTGTCCCCGTCTCCCCAACCGCCGCGCTGACGGCACTGATCGTGCTTGTCACCTGGTGCGTGCTCGCGGATGTATGTTGCACGTTGCGCGCGATTTCCGCGGTCGCCGCGCCCTGTTCCTGCACCGCCCCGGCAATGCTCGCGCCAATCTGGCTCACTTCCTCGATCGTGCTTGCGATTTTCACGATCGCCGCCACCGCGTCGCCGGTGGCACGGCGAATTTCGGCGACCTGGCCGGCAATTTCGGCCGTTGCATCGCGTGTCTGCTGTGCCAGCGTCTTCACTTCGCTGGCCACCACGGCGAAGCCCCGCCCGGCATCGCCGGCGCGCGCCGCCTCGATCGTGGCATTCAGCGCCAGCAGGTTGGTCTGCGCGGCGATCGCGCTGATCAGATCAACAACCTTGCTGATCTTGTCACTCGCCGCGGAAAGCGCCCGCACGGTCGTGTTGGTGCGCCGCGCATCCTCCACCGCTTCGCCGGTGATGCGCGACGAGTTGCGCACCTGGCGGCCGATTTCGGATATCGAGGCGGCCAGTTGCTCGGCCGCGGCGGCAACCGTGCTGACGCCATGCCCGGCATCGCGCGCGGCACTCGCGGCATTGGCGGCCTGCGCACCGGTGGCGTCCGCATTATTGGTCATGCCCTGCGCGACCGCCTGCATGTCGGTTGCCGCCGTGGCCACGTGGCGTACGATGCTGCCGACGCTGCCCTCGAAACTGTTGGCCATATCGCGCAGCGCGGCTTTCCTCGCATCCTCGGCCTGCTGCTTCTGCTGCTCTTGCGCCGCGCGCAGCCCCGCCACTTGCAGCAGTCCGTCGCGGAACACCGAGAGCGCGCGCACGATGGCGCCGAGTTCGTCGCGCCGTGCCAGCGGTGCCAGGTCGGTCCCGGTATCGCCGGTCGCCAGCCGCGAAGTGGCTTCGGCAATCGTCCGGATCGAGCGGATCGTGCTCCAGCTCATCGCGGCGGTGACCAGCAGGGCCAGCAGTACGGCGGAAACCGTGCCGGCGACAAACGCGCGCAGCGTGCGCGCGGTGCCGCGCCGCGCCAGATCGGCCTCGCTGCGCTGCTGTGCCTGCACCTCGCCCACCAGCGCATTCACTTCCTGCATCAGGTTTTTGAAATTATCATCGAACGGCCGCAGGAACGACACCGCCGAGACAAAATCCAGGTCCAGCATTTCCGTAACAAAACTGACCGCGCTCTTGTAATTGAGCACCGATTTTATCAGCGCATCAACCCGCGTCCGCTGCGCCGGGGTCGCGCGGGTATCCCGCCAGTTGCGTAACAACTCCGCCACATGCGTGGCGTCGGCCAGAAGCGCATGCAGCTGGGCGGCCGCCTGCAGCCCCTTGGTGTGCGCCGCCTGCTGCGTCAGAATGTGATAGAGATTGCCGTTAATGCCTTGCACACCAGCGGCGATCTGCTCGAGTTCCTGGGTGGAACTTGCCGAAACCAGGCCCGCATCCACCGCGCGCGATCCGGTCGCGAGGCCGTTGGCGCCAATCACCGCGACCAGGATCGTGGCCACCAGCGCCACCAACGGCGCCAGCGCCACCTTGACAAGGAACGGCCAGTTGGCGGGGCGGACAAAATCTCGCATCAAAGGTTCCGTACCAAAACTTCACGCTGGCGCTGGCGATCACCCGCCGATCGGCGTCATCACCGGCAATTCCGAGGATGCCTGATCTAGTCGACCCAGCCTAACCTTTCGTTAAATCAGAACTTCACGTTGGCGCTGGCAAAGAAACGCCGGTCCACATAGTCGCCGTCGGTTTCCAGCAGCCGCGAATTGTTGAACTGTTGCGCGGTGCCGGAAACCGTCAGGTACTTCGTCACGCGAAAACCGATCCTGGCGTTCAGCGTCACGTAGTTGCCGACCACCACCGGGTAAATGCCGGCTGCACCCTTGGCCCAGTCGTCGTACGACGATTGCCACCGTCCCTGCGCGTCCATTTCCCAGCGTCCGATCGAATAGCCGGCGCCCAGAATGATCGCATGAACCGGTGTTCCATCTTGAAAATGTGTCGATGGATCGTCGTTTGCCGAGAAGCTGGCCGCGATGTCGTCCTTAATCGTTTCGTACCGATAGCTGGCATTCCAGCGAAACCCGCCCTCCGTCTTGCCATTCAATCCCGCCTCCAGGCCGATTTCGTTGCTGGAGCCTATGTTCGCTTCGGTAAGGACCGCCGTACCATTCTGGATCACCGCCGGCCCGTCTTCACCGGCGGCAAGCAGATCGGTGTTGCGTTGGAAGAAAACCGCGGTGGTGAGCTTTCCGCCGAGCCAGTCGAGGTTGCGGTCATACGCCAGCTCCGCGTTCCAGACCGCCACCGGTACCACGGACGGCGAGCCCACGATGGCCTCGACGGGCGGGATCACGATCTGGATTCCAAAACTGAAGAGGGACGGAACCTGCAGGCCGCGCGCCACGGTAAGGCGCACCGTATCCTTGTCGCTGACCTTAATCACCAAGCCGGAGTTGAAGCTCGGCGCGGTGATCGTGGTGGCGTTGTAAATCGCCCGCGTGCGCCCCGGCGTAACCTCGACGGGGCCAGAATCACTCAGTTCAAGGTGATCGATCCGCACCGCGTTGTTGAGGTCGATCGTAGGCGTAATCTGCCAATCCCACATGCCGTTCGCGGCATAATTGTTATACGCCAGGGCGTTGCTGCCGTTCTCGAACGTCAGCGAATTACGCCGGAATTCAAGCCCCAGGCGAATCGTGTTGGTCGGGTTCAGCTTCAGCAGATCGCTCAGCTTGGCGACCAGCACCCGGTTGGTATCATTAATGAATGGCCCGTCCGCGCCATAATCGTTGACAGCATGGTTCTCGTACACGTCTGCATCGATCAAGCCGATCGGTGTATCGCTGGCGGCGCCCAGCCGCAGGAAATCCACCCGGTTTTGCGTGTCCACTGAACTCCCGGCGGTAATCTCGCGCGCGGTTTGGCCATCCGTGGTGCCGGCTTCAAAACGCACCAGGATGTTCGAGGCGGCTTGCCAGCGTCCGGAAAAGTTGAAGCTGTCGTAGCGCGGACGCTCCGGATCGGGAGCGCCCGACTGGGTCGGGTAGCCCGTCGCGGTCCAGCCGCCAAGCGAGACGCGCACACCCAGGGTCGAGCCGAAATGCACCGTCGCCACGCCATCGCCGGCCCCGTAGCCCTGTGTGCCGCCGCGCACGGTTGCGGTGTTTACCTTGTCCAGCAGCGGGTCGTAGGTAATGATGTTGATCACGCCGGCGGCGGCATTGAAGCCGAACAGCGCCGAGGCCGGCCCTTTGATCACCTCGATTTGCCGGATTTCGTCCAGCTGCACGGGGATCATGTTCCAGGCGACGTAGCCGTAATCGTCCAGATAGACCTGACGCCCGTCCACCATCACCAGCAGCCGCGGGTCGATCGGCGTGTTGTAACCGCGGATGGCGATCTGAGTGTCGCCGAACGAAAATTTCCGCACATCGATGCCGGTGACGAATTGCAGGATATCGGGTATGTTATCGGCCCCCGACCGCCTGATGTCGTCCTGTGTAATGATCACCAGATCGCCCGGCACCTGCGAAGCAAGCTGCGGCTTGCCGGTCACCGAAGTGGTGACCGCTTGGCCAAACAATTCCTCCAGCGCGCCGTAATTCACCGCCTGCGCGCGCACCCCGGCCGGATGCAGCGCGGCCAGCGCGCCGCCCGCCAACAGCAGCCGGCGGAATGTTGATCGTAACAACATCGATGCTCTCCCGAAGAGTGTCAGATTTCGTGAACCAGCATGCCGAAAGCGGAGTCGAAGCTGACGCCCGCCGCCGTGGTCGCCGCGTGGTTCACCGTAATGTCCACGCTCGGATCGGAATGCACCGCGATCAGGCATTGACCTGCCTTGACCAGCGCGGTCGAGGAGGTGATGCAGGGAATCTTGTGAGCCTTGGCCGCGGTCATCGCACCGTCGCCCTGCACCCCCGCCGCCGCGATGATGCCGATGTAGCCGCTGCCGTCGCCCAGCGCAGCGCCATCCACTGCCTTGGCCGTAACGTTGCCGCTGCCCACCGCAAGGCCGCCGCCGAACAGCGCCGCGATCGCATCCGCGTCCGCTTTCGATGCCGCGTCGCCACTCGCATACACCACGGCGACCGCGCCGCCGGCCGGCACCGGATCAAGAAACCCCAGCACCTTGCCGATAACGTGTACATCCTTGTCGGACAGCGACGCGGCCTGCGCGGCACCTACCGCGATCCAAGTGCTGCCCAAACACGCAACCAAACACCCGAGACGATGTCGATGAAATGCGCGAGCCGGCATGTCCGAACCCCTCCACCCAGTCATGAACGCCACGCCGCTCATGCAGCCGGCGCGCGTTCTAGGCGGCTGAAATGAACGAATTCACAACCGGTCGGCGCCCGCGGAAAAAAAACCGCCGCTGTTGCGCGTTGCCCGCGTGCGGTGCTGCAAAACCCAGCGTTGTTCTTGGAATTTCAGGCGCGAACCGCAAAGCGCGACTAGAAAAAGCGTTTCTTTTTGAAAAAAGAAACAAAAACCCCTGTCAAGTGTTGTTCCGCACGGAGAGCGTTACCGCGTCCATGCCGGGCCATCGCCGCGCCGCCATCTTGCGTCCGACGCCGCGACAACCGCACGGTAACCCCGCAACACACGGAGGACGCATGCCAGGCGATCCCATCGTTGAGGGCCCCGCGGATCCGCCGCCCGCCACCACCGCCCCCGCC
>Ga0181531_10001594_pt1 | contig 14291 bp, 8 predicted proteins | sample PEATcosm2014_Bin_38_FD_119743 | JGI IMG/M metagenome (GOLD analysis project Ga0181531, IMG submission 119743) | Peatland microbial communities from MTU Mesocosm Facility, Houghton, MI, USA - PEATcosm2014_Bin11_10_metaG | ecosystem: Environmental > Terrestrial > Soil > Wetlands > Peat | place... | reverse complement strand
TCTGCCGCAGTCCGCGGGACTATATCGCTCGCAACTGACCGGTCTGCTGCGCCGAAGGGAATTAGAGAGCAGTGCGCGCCTCGGCCTGTTGCCCTGGCTGGCAACGGCAGCTCTTGTCGGCCAGAAAGTGACAGGCAGCGACAAGGGAATCTGGTAAATCCAGAATCGCTCAATCAGGTCGCCCGGTTTCCCGACTTAGCTGTTTTCCACCCCTCCTTGCAAGTTGCCGTCGCTCCCAATGCCTTACGGACCCATGTCCGTCGGTGTGCAGGAGGACGAGGAGGTTACGGGACTCGGCGGCGAGGGCGGCGTTGACCATGGCATCTTCGTGAAGTCGAAGAACTCGAGGAGGTTGGGCTGGGCCGCGTCGCGGCTGGTCAAATTCGTCGAGCTGCCTATAAACCGATTCTCTACAAACTTAATGATCGCCGTGTGGTCCATCGGAGTGTGCGACACATAGTGGCGTCGGGAAAAGGGCGAGATGACGATATTGGGCAAGCGGAAGCCGAGCTGCGCAGCGAACCCCTGCTCTGCGGCCGCATCACCCGGGTGGGCCCCGGGATCAGTGGAGACAAGATCGCAGTGCAACGTTGGAGTTCCGCCCGCGGGAAGGCACGGATTGTATGTGTCGGCATTGACTGCGATCTGCGAGATGTCCGGAATGGTTCCCAGGGATGTGTCCGTATTGTCGTTGGAATGTCCCGGCACGGGCGGTACATGCTCGTAGGGTCCGCCGCCTTCGTCGTAACTGAAGAAGAAAACGGTATCGTTCCACGACGTGCTCGACATCAGCGAATTGACGATGTTCGCGACTTGCGCCTGACCCAGAAGAATTGACTGTCCTGAGCCTGGGTGCTCGTCGTTATTTCCGTATCCTGCTTCGATAAAAGCAAAACTGGGCAATGTCTTGTTATTCAGGTCGGTAAAATAGTGCGACAGCGGCGCAATGTGGTTTGGATCGATGCAGAAGGAATTCGAGGAGTCTCCTACCACGCTGGAAGGCTGCGTAGTGCCCGTGCAAGGGGCCCCCGATGGGTTCTCATAGAGATACATATACGAGTAGCTCAGATTAGAGAAGTCCGTTGCGGGGTATTCGGCATTTGGTCCTCCAGTGCAGTCGTCCTCGTCGAGGCAAAATCCCTCCGTCACTGTGTAATAGATCTTCCACGAAACACTGGCCCGATCGAGCTCCTCGAAAATCGTGGGTATGTCAAGTTGTGTGTTCAGATGGTCGTCCCCTCCCGGATCTCTGACTAATCCCTGAGTTGTCCCGCCCGTGAAAGTAGCGATTCGGTTGGCGATGCTCTTGCTGGAAACGGGCGAAAACCAGCGATCCGACAGGGCGAATTGCGATGCCATGTAATAGTAGTAGTTGAGAAATCCCTGATCGTAATAGCCCATCGATCGCTGGCCGGTTGTGTCAGTAAATGCGCCCGCGCAGGATCCACCGCCGCTTTGGCAACTCTTGGCATAACCTTCAGCATTGTGGACGAAGCCATCCATCAGGATGGGGCGATTGGCCAGGAAGTTGTAGCGATTAACCTGGCCGTAGCTGGCCAGCCAGTCCGAAGTCTCGTCGTCGATGCAGGTTGTCTTGAACTTAAACAGTGGGAAGTTCTGGCCCTCATCATCCTGGTTGCTGATGGCGTTCAGCTTGTCGTCGATTCCGTCGACGTTATAGGTTTTGCCATCATCGCCTACGTTGTAGCCGTTCGCCTGCCGATAGGGATTGAGCATGCCAAAGTAGTTATCAAAAGTATGGTTCTCCTGGAGCATGAAGATGACATGGTCAATCGACTGGAGGCTGCCGGCCGGGACTACAGTTACGGTTGCTGTGGCCGATGCGGTGCCGCCGGTTCCGGTGGCGTTCGCGGTATAAGTGGTGGTGGCGGCTGGGCTGACAACGTCGGTACCTCCTGCGGCCTGCAGGTTATCGGAGCTCCCGTCCGTGCCAGTTACTGTCACCTGGGTTGCGTTTGTGGCGGTCACAGTCAAGGTCGACGAATTTCCCGCAGTGATGGACGTTGGATTAGCGGTGATCGTCACAGTCGGTGTTGGAGTCGTCGCACCTGTTACTGTCACTACCGCAGTCGCCGTTACGGAACCGCCAGCCCCGGTTGCGGTGGCTGTATAAGTTGTCGTGGCCGATGGGCTAACCGCCTGGGTACCGCCTACCGCCTGCATCGTGTACGTGCTGCCGTCCGTCCCGGTAACCTTCACCTGGGTCGCATTGGTGGCAGTCACGGTCAAGGTCGAGGAATTTCCCGCCGTAATGGACGTGGGGTTTGCGGTGATTGTCACGGTTGGTGTTGGGGTCGTCGCAGCCGTTACGGTCACCGTCGCAGTCGCGGTTGCAGTTCCGCCGGTTCCGGTTGCCGTGGCCGTATAAGTTGCAGTGGCCGACGGGGTGACCGCTTGCGTTCCGCCTCCGGCCTGCATCGTGTAGGTGCTGCCATCCGTTCCGGTAACTTTCACCTGGGTCGCATTGGTGGCAGCCACGGTCAGAGTCGAAGAAGCCCCGGCCGCGATCGAGGCAGGGCTGGCCGTGATGCTTACGGTGGGCACAACCGGGTTCCCGATTGTGGCACCGGTGGTCGTGCCGCAACCAGCCAGCGACATCACGGCGGGGAGCACAGTGCACAGGGCGAGTAAGGAGGCAAGGCAGCTCGGCAGGTGATCAATCGGTCGCCTTCTCATGGTATCGTTCCTCCTGGTCTCGTTAAGAACCACTGAGCGTCTGAATGCACTTCGGCGCTATAACTCAACACTCACTATTAAGGGTTGGGCCGGACGGGTACGGGTCGATGACGGACCCGTCTCTGGGAGCGCTCGGCTTTTTCGATGCACTCGAATGCACAAAGCCTATCGTTAGCTTTCTGCCATCTCCCGATTCGAAACTGTCAGGCAGCCCAACACCACTAAGCCCAATACGATTTCCATCGACTTCGAGGAGGCCCGGCGGGGAGGGCCCGACTGTTTGTACGGAATTGACCGGAGACTTAGAGCCACTCAGGGAAACATGGGGCTGCAGTCCGGTTTCGCCGCCATTAGCGATCGCCTTCTTACAACGTTGCAGATCAAACCAGCGGAGATAGTTTCGGACCACGCAGCTCATCGTCATGCGCACGCCGGCACTGTAGTTCTGTTCGGCCATGCGCCGCTGCAGTTCGGGAGACTGCAGAATGGTTGCCAGCTGGTCAGCCAGATGAACCGCATTGCCGATTTCGTAGAAGCTGACGGCCATGTCTTCGTCCACCGCCATCTCACGCAGGTCGGCGATCTCGGCGCAGACGATAGGCACTCCGTATTCGCAAGCCTGATGGGCCGGGCCGCTCGATCCTGTTGCGGAATCATAGGGCATCACCAGCACCGAGGTCGTTTGATACAGTTCGGGGATTGCTTCCTCGGGAACGTATCCGCGAAATTCAATGGGCAGGTGCGGAGGCTGAGCGGCGCGGATCGACTCCCAATAACCCGCCTTGGTGTGATGATTGGCTCCGGCGACGATCAACCTTGCATTAGGTACCTTCTCCAGGACAAGCGGAAATGCCTCCATCAAAGTCTCCAGGCGCTTGTAGGTCCCCCAATGACCGATCGCCAGGATACGCAGTTCCGGGTTCCCGCGCCTGGCAAAGTCCGGGGGAGTCGGCGTCGATGCAAATGTGCCATGAGTACCCAGCAGGACGTTTTGCGCGGCATACTTAGCAATCAAAGTGCGTTGGTAACCGGGAAGCAGCACCGATACGGAATCAGCTTTCAGCAACGCTCGAGTCGCTAAATCTGTGCCCATGCGGTACAGCCTCTCCAGGCGGACACCGGCGGCCACGAAATCCACGTGCTCGAGAACATGATGCAGGGTGACGTGGGTAAAAAAGCCGCAGGCGCGCACGAGTGCCGGCGCAGACAAGCCGGACATTGCAGCTACAGGGTTTTCCGGTGTCGCGAAACTGGAGAAGACGAGATTGAACCACACTACATCCGGCTTGATCCGGCGAATAGTGTTGATAAGACGCAGAGGCGTGGCCAAACTACCAAAGTTCCAGCAGCGGATGACGTTAAAGCCAGGTAACTCCTCCTGCGTCCGGCCGTTCAGCAAATGACCTTCCTGATTCGTCGCGAAATCGTATTCTGTCAGCTCGTCAGCGAGAATGGTTAACTCGACCCCCGGATGCCGTTGTAACTCCCGCGCAATATGGAACGCATACTCATTCAACTGGCGTCCGCTGGGAGGAAAAGTGGCAACAAGACAAATCTTCATCAAAGTCCCTTCAGAATAAGGTGATGCTCACATAAGGCCGAAACTGCTCACTATGCCCACCCGTAAAATTGAAAAAAGTCTCCTGTTGCACTCCCGCCGAAAAGCGGATTGGGTACTGCAGGACGACATCCCCCGTTTCGTCCCTGAATTCCCGGTGGAACGGCATTCCATAAGAAACAGACAAACTGCTCTGGACTGCGTCGTAAACGTGGAAGCCACGGTTATTGGAGTAAGCGCCCGACGCCTGGAAAGACCACTTGCGCGCAGGAATGAACTGCACGCTTCCAGCTGGACGCAAAGCCTGTGCTATTCCCGAACGGGTTCCGACAGTACGCCAGGCACGCAGATCTTCGGCGAGGGCCCTGACATCCAGGCGGCCGGTAAAGCGGCGATCCAGGCCTATATAGGAAGAGGTGAAGTAATCCTCAATCCTGGCCGGCGTGAAAGTCTGATCGTTCTGTCCCCATCCGGTAACCAGAGCTGTCTTGCCCCATGGCGCTCCGACGCGGAAGTTGACTGCGGCGGCAGTTGCGTCCGAATGGAGATTGCTCTCGGTGAAAGGTCCCGTTTCGCGCAGGACATAGCCGTCCATCGAAAGTACATTGAAGAATGAACTGGTCGAAACATAGGTGAACGCGCGAAACAGGTTCTGATCCAGCTCTACCGGAGACTCGGAGTCGCGGCGCACCGTAGCCTGAGCGCCACTATTAAAAGTGATCACATTGGAGCCGAGATGCACGGTGGGGTTGAAGCCAAAATTGAATGAATAGTCCGTGGTGTTGCGGCTTACAACGGAATTGGTGGCCGGCACAGAGATAACACCGCGCGCATTCCTGACTTCGAAGAAGCCGCTGGCCGTGGGCAGGTAGTTCAGGTGAAAATGGAAGGCGGCAGTACCCTGTGACTCGAGGGAAGAGCGCGGCGGAGGTAAGAGGGAAGTATCGGAAATCGGCACCGGAAAGGCCGCGTCGAGCTTGGAGTCGAGCACATAGACGGTGGTGTCTTCGAATATTGCGTCTACAGTTGCATCGGCGAGCGCGCTCAGCCGGGAATTGACCCTGTAGCCTTCGTCTCCCGCTGCCTGAAGCAGGTTCTGTTCAGCAGTCTGATCTTCACCTGCGGCATCGGAGGCCTGTGCGAAAGCTGTCAGCGCCTGGGTGCTTTGATGTTCCTGTCGGTAGACGTTGGCCCTGGCCAGCAAATACTGATAATCCGGCTCATCGTCCGGAGAACTCCGGACTGCGGAAAGCTCGCCCTCGGCCCGCGCCGTATCGCCCTGAGCCAGGTACGTGTTGGCCAATCCCACTCGCACAGCAGTATCGGATGCGCCTGCCGCCCCCGCACGTTGGAGGTAAGTCTCCGATAATTGGTAATCATGCATCTGGCGAAACAGGTCCGAAGCCTCGATCATCTGCTGGCCGGTCGGTGGAAGCGTAGTGCCTGCTTCGGCTTCCATGAGCGACAGGGCGATTTGGCGGCTCGCATCGTCCGAGTGATTTTCGTTGGCCATCAGCTGAGCAATGGCGAGCCGGACGGTCACGCGATCGCTGGCAGGCATGGTGAGCGCCCTGCGAAATCGCTCCATCGCCGCGTTCTGGTCGCCAAGGTGGCTCAGAGCCTCGCCGGTGAAAACGAATACGTCAGGAGCATCGGAACGGGCCTCGGTGGCTGAAGCCGGTTTGAGCATCGCATGCTGCTCCGCCAGTTGCACATAGCGCAGGGTCTGCTGGGTATTCTGCAACTGCGACCATGAGCGCGCGAGCCAGGCGTAAACCAGGTCATCTCCGGGCAGTTGCTTTTGCGCAATGTCCAGTTCGTCGACAGCATCGTGATAGCGGCGCTCCGCATAGAGCACGCCCGCGAGGGCCAGATGCAGTGAACCGTCATTGGGTGTGAATTTGAGCGCAGCGCGATATTCCTCGGCCGATTTGCCGAGCGCTCCCTGCATACCATAAGCTGTCGCGCGGATCAGATGGATCGGCTGCGAGTCGCCGAGGCCCTCTTCGGCAAGCTGGACCTGGCGGAGCGCCATCTGAGGTCGATGTAAATCCAGGCTTGTGTAGGCCAGGCCCAGATGCGCTTCCGCATTCTTTGGCTCCCGCTTCAGAGCGGATTCGAAATCCGCCGCTGCCTGGCCGGGCTGATGGAGGTCGTGGAGCACGTAGCCGCGATTTACATATGCGGTTACCACCTCGGGGTCCCTCCGCAACGTCTCGGTAAAATCGGCGCGGGCATCCTGTAACTGGCTATCGTGCTTGTGCACATAACCGGCCAGGAGGGGGATATCCGGTTCCTTTGGCAGGATCTGATCGTACTTCGAGGTCAGACTCAGTAGCTCGTCGTATTGGTTGAGGTGGAGAAGGTCGTATCCAAGGTAGACCACGACGTCTCTGTCATTGGGCAAAGCGCGCATGGCCTGGACCGCGACGTCGGCCGATTGGCGATAGTCGCCATGAAAGCTGAGGTATCTCTCCTTTTCGCGAAGAACCTGAGGTTCGTCCTGCATGTCGCTTGTTACGCGATGAAACCACACACCGGCGGCATCGAGCTTGTGGGCCTCGATTTCGGCGTTCATGCCGCCCGCCACGATGAGCGCATTGCCCGGAGCCAGGGCATAACCCTTGCTGTAGGCACTCTCCGCCCGGGTGTAGTCGCGGCGCGCGGTATACATGTCTCCGAGAGCAAGCCAGGGAATGTAGAGCTTCGGGTAAGCCTGTGCCAGACGCTGGAAGTATTTTTCCGCATCCTGGTCACGCCCCGCGGCCCGAGATGCGTATCCGAGCGAGGTCAGCGCGAAGCGGCTGTTCGGGTCGATCGCGAGAATCTTCTTATAGACGCCGATCGCTTCTTCGGTATGGCCGAGTTTCATCAGCACATCGCCATCCAGTTGCAGACTGTTGGGGTCGGTGGCATTGATCGCCAGCGCTTCGTCCATGTCGCTGTGAGCGCCGTTGAGGTCGCCGGCATTCATCCGGACGAGGGCGCGCAGGCGCAGATACTGCGCTCGATCAGGCCCATGCTCGTCAAGCGCGTCGATGGCAGCCCGCGCAGTGGCCAGCTGCTGGTGGGCAGCGTCCGGCTGGCGCAGGCTCTGGTAGAGCTCCATCAGATCCATGTGCAGCTGAATCGGATAGAGCGGACCTTCAGCGGGTTCCGCGGGCAGGTGCGCCAGAGCCGTGTTGAATTCCTGAACGGCATCCTGGTCCCGCTCCTCGATCCGGGCAATCTCTCCGCGAATCGCATGCAATCGATATTGATTTGGATCGATTGCCGCGGCGCGTTCCAGGAACTTGCCGGCCTGTTCCAGGGAACCGACAGCGACCTGAGACTGAGCGGCTGCCAGCTGCAGGTCCATGTTCTTCGGCAGAGCATTCGCGACCTGGACGTAGAGTTTCGCGGCTGTCTCCTGCTTACCGTCGAGTTGGTAAGTGTAGGCGAGTTCGGCGAGGACATCTGGCCGGGGCGCGCGGATCGACTTCAGCGCGGCTATAGCATCGCCATAGTTGCCAGTCTCCCGGTAATAGCCAGCCATCGATCGCTGCACATCCGGATTATTGGGGGTGCGCGCCTTCGCCATATCAAGATAGCGTCGAGCGAGGTCCATTTGTTTCAGATGCTCATAAGAAATCGCGAGCAGCAGTTCCGCGCGTGCGCTCCCCTGCATGCGCTCCGCAGTGCCCAAAGTTTCGACGGCGCCCTGATAGTCTCCGGACCTCATCTGCAGGTCGCCCAGCAGCACAGCGTCGTCGTTCTGCCTCGGATCGGACGCCAATATTTTCGTCAGCAGATCCTGCGCTTCTTTGGTGCGGCCCATCACCGCATAGGTCTGCGCGAGACCGGAGAGCCCTTCAATGGATGAGGGACTGAGGCGAAGGCCGTGATTGTAAGCCTCGGCGGCCAGCCCAGGCTTCGAGTCCAGCCGTGCGGCATAGCCGAGCAGAAACCACAAGTGCGGATCATTAGGCGCGGCTTGCGCGGCACGTTGCGCGTAGGCCACCGCTTGTTCATGATCGCCGCGCTTGATGGCCGCCTCCGCGGCGCCGGCGAGGCGAGCATTTTGAATATTCGATCCCCAGCCCAGAGATTGCTCCTGGGACTGCGGCTGATCCGGTTGCGTTTGTGTTTTCGCCGATCCGTCCGATCCAACCTTGTACGTCTGGGGGAAGATGCTCAATGCAAAAGGCATGACCATCAAAAGAAGGATTGCAAATCGTAGGCAGCCAGGTCGAGCAATCAAAGTATCACCGAGGTATTGCACAGAATGACCCTTAGGATGCCCCGAGCCCCGGGAGCGTTGGCTTTTGGGAGGGGTTTCGCTGCTGTTTACCAGGCAACCGGGGGATGCGACTTCCGAATCCAATGGTCTTTCGCGAGGCATTTCTTTGCAGAAGCTCGAAGCGGTCGCTCCCCCAATTCGGCCCATCCCCTTGAGCCTCATCTTCATGGCGGTGTTCGCCGTTCATCTGCCGCTTCTTCTGATGGAAATGCCGCTGAAGTCCTACGACACCAACTTCCACATTTTTTTCGCGTCGCATTATCTGCACCACTGGTTCGATCCCTGGAACCCAAAGTGGTATGCGGGATTTTCACAGACAACCTATCCGCCACTGCCCCAGCAGTGGGTGGCGCTGGCGTCGCACGTTTTTGGCCTGGACATGGGCTATATGGCGGTGCAGTTGGCCGCTATTCTGCTTCTCGTGCTGGGCGTCTATCGCTTCGCTCTGCTGTGGGTGAATCCACGCGCGGCATCGTTAGCTGCTCTGGCGAGCGTGTTTCTCGGGTCGGAAAGCTTTCTCGTCTATTCGGCGGGCCAGCTGTCGACCACCTTCGCTGCGCCCCTTTACCTGAATGCGCTGCCGTACCTCTTTGAATGGGTCCGGGAAGGGAAGTGGCGTTCCTTCGTCAAGGGCGCAGTGCTGTTCACCGCAGCGGCGGCCGCTCACCACGCCACGCTGCTCTTCGGATCGATGTTTTTCGCCATTCCCGTCCTGGCGCTCGTCCTGATCGATCGCGAGGATGGCGAGCGGGTGTCGACTCCCAAGTTTCTGGTGCGCACTGTAGTCATGACCGTGGTTGTCGGAGCCGCCGTTGCCGTCGTCCTCCTGCCCTTCTGGATCGCGCTCATCCACTATCCCGTTACCCAGACACCTATCCCGCATCCCAGCCGCGCCAACTACATTCTGAGCCCGCAGTGGGGTCTCAATTATTTCGTTATCCCTTACGGCGCATTGATTCTGGCACTGCCTTTTATCTTCGTGCGTGGATCGGCTGTAACCCGTCTGCGTCCTTTGCTGCTGGGCTTCTGGGTTGCTTTCCTGGTCGGGCTTGGCGGAACCACTCCTGTGGGTCATCTGTTGCTGGGCCGCGCCTTTGACGTGCTGACCATGGAGCGTTTCAGCTACTGGGCAACATTGCTGGCGCTGCCCTTCGTTGGACTTCTCGCGGCTGAACTGATCGACCGCTATCGCTTCCGAGCCGTGGCTGGACTGACGATTGCCGCGACATTTACCTGCGCGCTCGCCGTGGCCTGGTCCACTTATCGACCAGCCGATGCCGAAGATTTCAAGGTAGATTCGGTTGCAGCGTGGCTCAACCGCGACGGCCACGATAACTACCGCTATGTGACCCTGGGATTTGGCAATAAGATTTCCCGCCTCGCCGTTCTTACAGACGCCAGCAGCGTCGATGGCGAATGGAATTCCGGACGTATGCTGCCGGAGCTAACGTCCCACGGTGGCGGCGCCCTCACAAGTTCAAAGTATTTCGGCAAGGAAGGTCTCGACGCGCTGCACGCCATTCTCGATCACGCGGATCGCTATGGTCTGAAGTGGGTCTTTGTCAGGGATCCATACTATGAGCCGCTGCTGTCGTTCGGCGGGTGGCGCCGCGTCGACGATCTTGAGGATCGCACGATCGTTGTATGGAGTAAGGACGGCGTGCCTCCCGCTGCGCCCGTAAACGCGCCCCAGATTCCTCCGCGCTGGCAGGGACTGATGTGGGGAACCTTGCCCTTCGGAAGCAGCGTGTTGGCGATTCTGGTCGTCCTGGTCCTTCCGGATAAGCAACGGCGCAGACCTGCCGGGGTTGAACCTGCGGTGACCGAAGAAGACCTCATCCCAGGAAGGTTGGTCTCGTAATGGGCGGACGTCTGCTCGCAGTCTTTCTTTGCCTCGCTACCGTGGGGCTGGTGGTTATCGGCACTCTTTGGCCGGTTCCCGCTGCGGCGGCTTATGCGGGTGGCAACGGCGCTTTCACCGGTTCATCCTCGACCCCGGAAGAAGCAGTGAATAGTTTTGCCAATGACCTGAGCCATCTGGCGTGGCAGAAGGCCTATTCCACCCTCAACAATAAAGGCGAATTTACCGAGCAGGACTTTGTCCGCGATATAACCGGCAGTTATCCCAGTCTGCGCACCTACGCGACGCTGGACAACTTTCAGGTGCGGCCGCTGCATGCTTCAGACAATGAGGCGCAGGTGGAGTTGCGGCTGCGCTGGTCAACCGTTGTTGGCACTTTTCTGGACACGCGCGCGCTGCAGGTAGTGAAAAGCGGCGATCGGTGGGCGCCGGTATGGCCCATCGTGAAAGAGCCGCACGTCCCGCCGGAGGTTATCCCAGTAACTTACCTGCGCTGGGATGTGATCTATCGCGGCCCCGCGGATGACTGGGGCGCCCAGGATGTCGAAGCGCCTCACGTCCGCATCGTCGATATGCATCCGGTGGAGCGCGCCGCCGGGGTTGTCGTCCTTGGCGAGTTATTGAATGAAGACGTGGTGCCGGCTTACGTTTCGGTGAAGGCGACGCTGTTGGGGAAAAATGGATCGGCAATCGCCACCGGGGATAGTTTCGACAAGATTTCCCACCTGCTCCTGCCAAAGCAGGTTACGCCTTTCCTGATCACCTTTCCCAACGTGTCGCTCTCCCAGGTCGACAGTATCCACATGGATCCGACTTCGAGCCTTGTCGCCGCTTCGGCCGACCCGGTAATCGAAATTCAGAATCAGAAGCTGAGTCCTGCTCCGGACGCTTACTTTACCGGGAACCTGGTGAACCAGAGCGGCCAGAATGTTAGTATCGCCCACGTTCTTGGCACCTTCTATGACCAGTCAGGGCAATTGGTCTGGGTAGCCGATCAATACACTGACCGGGCGCTCTTGCCGCAAACCCCCGTTGCATTCTCCATCCCGGTTCCCGAAGACCTTGCAAGGAAAGTCAGCACGGAACGCGCGGTGGTCGCGACCTACAGTCCGGGCGGCTTCCAATGAGCCGTACCTTTTCGTTGCTGATTGGAATTGCGATCTCAGCGGCAGCCGTGCCGACTCTGGCTCAGAGCGGAAATCTCGAGGTGCCGAAAAGCGTTGTAGCCGGCAGCGCGTTTTCAATCGAGACACAGGGTAGCGGCCAGGGCGTTCTGTACATCGTGGGGCCAGGCCAGGTGCTGAAGCGCGATGTGCAACTCGGTCAGCCCATCGCCATCGCCGCGGGAGATCTGGACACTGCCGGTTCCTATCTCGCGGTTCTTACCGGGGGTTCGTCGACAGAAACGGGTGAGTTCGACGTTGCTCCAGCCACGAAGCCGGCGAGCCTGAGTTTTCTGGCGAAGCCGTCGCGGCTTCCCGTCGGACTCCAGAACGGAATCAGCGGCGCTGTCTACGTCTTCGACGCGTTTCAGAATCTGATCACCGCGCCCACACCTGTCTCTTTTCAGCTCTCGATTCCCTCCGAATCGGTGCAGTCACGAACAGTAGAGAGCCACCTGGGCGCGGCGTGGACGGAGATGAATTCCGGGGCAAAAGACGGCAACGCCAGATTTGTCGCTCAGGCCGGAAGCATATCCGCCACGCGCGTCATCCAGCAGGTCCCCGGCGATCCCTGCGGGTTGAAGATGAACGCAAAGAAAGTGGGCGGAGAGATCGATCTCGAAACGGATCCATTGCGCGACTGCGGCGGCAACGCGGTCACTGACGGGACCATCGTCACCTTCACGGAATCGTGGAAAGGCGGTCAGACGACTGTCGACGTGCCTGTGAAACACGGGATCGCCGAGGCCGCAGTACCTGCTTACAGCGGCGCACGAATCTCCGTGGCGACCGGGGTGGTGATGGGGAACGAGATTCGCTGGGGAAGTCAATGATCCGGCCTCCGATTGTACGGGCAACCGTGCTGGTTGCCGTGCTTGCCGCTTGCAGCGCCTTTGGAGCGGATCAGGGCCCGGTTAATCAGGGCTCCGTAAAGGTTGAGCCGTCGGTGTTGCAGGGGCCGAGGCCGCTGGCAAAGCAAACCGAAACCGCGGTGGTGCGCGATTATCTCGAGGCATGGCAGAGTTTAAGCGCCGCTCTTGAGCAAAATCGCACAGAATTGCTGAGCCAGGATTTCGTGGGGACCGCCAGAGACAAATTCGCGCAAACCATTGAAGAACAAGCGAAACTTGGCATCCGCACCCGCTACCAGGAGCGCTCCCACGACATTCGGATCGTTTTTTATTCCCCTGATGGCTTATCTATCCAGTTGGTGGATAACATCGAATACCAGGTGCAACTTCTCGACCATGAGAAGACTCAAACCACACAAGTGATTCGTGCTCGCTACGTTGCAGTGCTTACGCCTGCCGAAGTTCGCTGGAGAGTTCGAGTACTCCAGACTGATTCACAATGATCGACCTGCCATGCAATCGAAGACCGTACGACCGCCATGCAGAAAAACTATAGGGAGGAAGTCAATGATCTCGGTCGTCGTACCAATCTTCAACGAGGAAGAGAATATCGCCCTCTTCCACGAAGCCGTTGCCGAGGCGTTGAAAGAAATCGGCGAGGACTGGGAGGTGGTCTACGTCAATGACGGATCAAAAGACTCCTCACTCCGGTTACTGCGCGGTTTACAAGCTGAGGATTGCCACGCTGTCGTGGTGGATCTGTCTCGGAACTGGGGTCACATGGGGGCTATCTCGGCGGGGCTGCAGACGGCACGCGGCGACGCTGTGGTGCTGATGGATGGCGATTTTCAGGATCCGCCTGAGGTATTGCCGGAGCTGATTCAAGCCTGGCACCAGGGAGCTCAGGTCGTCGTGGCTGTAAGAAGGAGCCGCCAGGAGCGACGGAAGCTCCTTGCCAGACTGTTTCCGCTCTTCTATCGCGTACTGGGCGCACTCTCCGATTTTCCAATTCCTCTGAACGCCGGCATCTTCGGCCTCATGGATCGGCAGGCGGTCGATTCCATCAACGCCATGCGCGAAAATAACCGCTACCTTCCCGGGTTGAGAGCATGGGTGGGTTACGCCAATACGGTCGTCTACTACGATCGGCAGGATCGCGCTGCCGGCGACGGCAAGCTGACGTTCATCAGCCGCATCAAGTATGCGATGGACGCGATTACCAGCTTCAGCTACAAGCCCTTGCGGCTCTGCTTCGCGCTCTCGGGACTTTCCTGCTGCGCAGCCGCACTGCTGGTGCTTTCGAGCCTGTTATCGAGCAACGCGTTGAACTCCGTCGGCTTCGGTGTAGGTTCCGCGATATTTCTTGTCGGAGCCGCAGTGCTTCTTTGTCTTGGCGTCCTGGGTGAGTATCTGGGTCGCGTCTACGACGAAGTCCGTCAGAGACCTCTGTCGATCATCAACAAGGTCTACTACGCCTCGGATATGGCCGGCACTTTGGGTGACCAGTCTGCCTTCGAGGAGGAGCAGCCGGCGGCAAAGATACTCCGGATTGCTTAAAGGCCGTTCGAATCAGGGCTGCTCCTGCGATCCAGCCGGACAGGCGGGAATGCCCGGCTCGACAGCTGTGCCTTCTTCGTAGTCGTTCCAGGTTTCAATGAGTATGAAGGGCAAGGTATCGTCGGACGGATAATACTGCCGCCAGTAATTCAGCGTGTCGGTAAATGTCTTACCGCAGCGCGCTGAGATGTGGCGGTTGAGACTCCACGACGCCTTGGTGTCATTGAACTGGGCCCAGGCTCCGCCCACAGCAATCTTATCGGGATACTTCGTCTGCATGGTGCTGTAGAAGTCGGAAAGATAGTCATCTCCCCAGTTGCTGCCG
>Ga0181531_10001593_pt1 | contig 14293 bp, 11 predicted proteins | sample PEATcosm2014_Bin_38_FD_119743 | JGI IMG/M metagenome (GOLD analysis project Ga0181531, IMG submission 119743) | Peatland microbial communities from MTU Mesocosm Facility, Houghton, MI, USA - PEATcosm2014_Bin11_10_metaG | ecosystem: Environmental > Terrestrial > Soil > Wetlands > Peat | place... | reverse complement strand
GCCAGGGTGCGGGGGGTCATTCATCCACATTTTCGGCTGTGCCTCCGACGACGTTAGCAGGCCAGTTCGATTTTGACTGTGGTCGCGGCGGCGCGGACGGCTCGGTCCAACGTGGCGAGGGGGAGATCGCGGCGCTGCGCCAGTTCCAGGTAGGCGGCGTCGTAGGTGGTCAGGGCGTGGCGGTCGGCGAGGCCGGCTATCGCGTCCCAGGCTTGATCGGCGGTGCCTGGGTCCAGGGCGATCGGCAGGGCGCGCAGGAAGGCGGCGAGGCGGATGCGGCGCGCGCGGTCGAGGCGGCGGCGGCGCTCGGCGACGAGCAGGCCGTTCAGAGCGTCGAGCGGCCAAAGAAGCGGGGCGACGGCGCCGGTTTCGGCGACGCGGTCCAGCAACGCCATGATGGCGGGGGTTTGCTCGTCCTCAAAGCACCAGGCGAGGGCGACGGAGTTGTCGAGCACGAAAGTCAGCGGCGGCCTTCGTCGATGAGGTCCTTGATTTTCAAACCTCCAAGCGTCGCGCCGCGGCTGGCTTCGCGCAAGCCGGCCGCGGCGGCGCGGGCTTTTTCGCGGTCGAAGATGGGGGTCGCGGGGACCAGCTTGGCGACCGGCAAGCCGCGCTTCGTGATGGTGATTTCAACACCGCGCGCGACTTCGGCGAGCAAGGCGCTGAGGCGGTTCTTGGCCTCGTAGGTGGGAACTTGCATGAGTTAGCTATATAGCTAGATAGCTCTTGGCGCAAGAGGCGGCGCCGATCGCGAATCTGGGCGAACCCTACTCGAGCAGCCGCCGCAGCGTGCCTGCGGGGTCGACCATGAACCGATGCAAGTCGCGCCAATGCGGAATCCGCGCCAAAGCCCGGCGCTCGATGCCGAATGGGTCGATCCAGAGCAGGTCGGCGGCTGGGTGGGCCATCAGGATCGGGGCGTGGGTGGCGATCAGGGCCTGGCTGCGGCCGTCGCGGGCGAGGTCGTCGAGCAGGCACAGCAGCGCCATCTGGCGCTGCGGGGAGAGCCCGGTTTCCGGCTCGTCGAGCAAATAGAGCATGGCCTCGCTGGCGTCGACGCGGGCAGTGAGGAGGGAGAGCACGCCCTCGCCGCGGCTTTGCTCGTCGGCCAGGCGCCATTCGCCGGAGCCGGGCATCGGCAGCCGGCCGGCCTCGGCCATGGTGTGGGCAAAGCGGTCGGCGCGGAGGAAAAGGCCTTTGGTGCGGGGGCTGAAGGCAACGTCCACCGCGGCGGAAAGGGCGGTCGCCTCGCGTTCGTCGTCGGTTTCGGCGTAGGAGCGGCCGCCACCAGGGCGGATGGCGCAGCGCGCCGCGATCGCCTCGAGCAGCGTGGTCTTGCCGGAGCCGTTCTCGCCGATGAGGAAGGTGAGCGGGGCGCGCAGTTCGATGTCGACCGGGCCGTGCGCGAGGAACGGCAAGCGCGCCAGGCGCTCGCCGCCGCGCGCCGGGTCGATGCGGAATTGGCGCAGGAGCAGGCCGCGTTTGGCGTTCAAGAGAGTGCCTGGATCACGCGGTTGCACACATTATTCACCGACTTTTCCGCACACAACGGCGTGTAGCAAGGGAACTGGGCGCCCCTAAGCATGATAGGTTGAAGGTGGAGAAAGGCCAGGGCTCTGCCCTGGACCCGCTGGGGCCTGAGGCCCCAGACCCCCATTAGCGCTGCGCGGCGTTTCCCTACTTCTCGGCGAAGCCAATAAATAGCTGGTTTTGTGGCTTCGCCGTTTCCCCTAACGATTCTTATGAAATGGGGTCTGGGGCCGTCGTGCGTAGCACGCCAAGGCGTGACGGCCCCAGCGGGTCCAAGGCAGAGCCCTGGCCTTCTTCTGCGTTCAACCCGATCGCCGCAGCTGGGTCAGGATGGACTGATCCTTAATCAGGTCGTCGCGCGCCAGCAGCACCGCTTTCGACAGAATCGCCGAAAGCATGAAGTCGCATTCGAATGGCAGCACCACCTCCGCCTGTGCGCCGCGCGCCGGGACGATGCATAGATATTGCCCTTCCGGCTGAAAGAAGATCGAGCCGGAGCCGATATGAATGCGGTAGGTTTTGAGCCGCCCGCGCACCACCAGGTGGCGCGTTTCCAGCGTGCAGACCGGTGCGATGTTGAGGCGCGGCAGGATTGCCGCCAGTACCGCATGCCGCGCCTTGCCGCTTTCCACCAGCTCGCCATCGGCAAAGCCGCGCCAGTAGTCGCCAAACCGCCCATTGGGCCCGCCATCGGCCCAGGCCGGATCGGCGCCCAGGCTGGCGACGCCGACGAACAGATCGACATCGCGCATCGCCTCGGAAAACAACCGCGCCGGCACATCGGCGAGCTTCACCGGCCCGGCCGCCAGCCGCCGCGCGACAGGCTCACCGGCGCGGATCGCGCGCATGCGCGCGATGATCGACGCCATCTGCGCCTTGCGCGATTCCGGTGGCGCCGCCTGGCGAAACGTAACCGTACCGGTGGCGACCCGCAGGCAGATGCCGTGCGGCGACAAATCGCCGTCATGGCCCTCGATCCCCTCGGCGCCGAACGAAACCCGGAGCCCGTGTTCGGCGTAGGTCTTGGTGGGGTCGTTGGCGCCGTCGAACGAGCCTTGCAAGGTGGCGGTCCAGCCACGCGATTTTGCCAGCGCCAGCATCTGGTGCTGGCGCAGGATATGGCCGCCGAAACGGTTCGAATAAGTTTCGGTTTCGCGCTCGGCGTCAGTGAGACGATAGATTTCGCGATGTGCCTGCTTGAACGGCTGCACCACGCCACGCGCAACGACGGCGGCGCGCCAGGCCAGCACCTCATCGACCGACGCATCGATCGGGTGCCACAGACGCACGCGATCGCCGGTGCCGAGCGCAACCTCCCGCCCTGCCGCGTCGAGCAGCCCGGTTTGCGTCGGCAGCATCGCGGTGGTGGTGCCGTCCGCGCGCGTCACCCGCCAAATCAGGCGGCGACTGAGCGGGCCCAGCAGCCCGTGGCGCGCATAACGCTGGGTCCAGGCGGTGGCGTCCCATTCGCGTTCGCCCTCGAAAAACCCTTCGATGCGGCTGATTTGGCCGGACAGCATGGCGTCCAGCGCGCGCTTGCGTTCGGTCCAGTCTTTCACCAGCGCGCCGTGGGCATTTTTCAGCGCGGCTGGCGCGGAACCGAGTGTTTTTCCGGCCGCATCCTTCCATTCGAGCGACACATGGCGGCCGTCGGACAGGCGCAGCACCGCGCCGCCCTCCGGCTCCGTTACGTGGGCCGTGCCATCGGCGGCGAGATCGAAGTCGGGCACCGCGAGCTCGGCCAGATCCTCGGTGGTCAGCCCGGCCCGCTTCGCGGCCGCCAGCAACGCGGTTTCGATCTGTTTTTGTGCGCTCGGATATTTCACCCGCTGCCGCAGCCGGTCGAGCTCGGCGGCGCCCGCGGTGGGCGGCTCGACCATGCCCAACGCCGCCAGCGCCGCGTTGCCCAGTTTTACCGAGCGTGCGCCAATGTTCGGCACTTTGACGAAACAGCGCTGCGCCAACCGCCCAAGCGGCGCCGCCGCCGCCTCCCCGGTGGTTCCCACCAGCCAGATCAGCTGCTTGAGCGCATCCTGATCCGGGTCCGGCAGCGCTGGGTCGAGCGGGTGCTGTTCCAGCCAGCCCATCACCCGGTCGCGAAACGCCGCACCGCCGATCTCCGCGAGCAGGTTTGCCGCCGTTTTGGCGAAGGTCTTCGAGGGTTTGGAGCCGCCATCGCCGGCCTGCACGTGGCGCAGCACCGCTTCCCAGGCGCCGCCTTCGCGGAGTGCCGCCGTCATCGGCATTTTGAGCGGTCCGAGCCAGGGCGAGCCCTCGATCCGGTCCGGCGCCCGCAGTGCCTGCATCATGGCGACATGGTTGGGCCCCCAACCGAACAGCGGCTGGTGCGAGCGGCCTTGCAGCTTGTGCACCGCCGCCTCCCAGGTTTCGTCGTAGGAGCCGTTGCGCCAGGCGGCCTGGGCGGCCTCGAGCAATCCCGGCGCCTGCTCGCGCATCAAGCCGTGGCTGGCGAGCGACGCCAGGTGCACCACCTGGGCGCCGCTGGGCGCCGGCGCCTTCCAGCCGTTGGCGGCGTCGCTCACCACGAAGGCGGTCATGATCCTGGGCGCAAAATCGACGATCGCGCCGCCATGGCTGGTCATTTTATACGGGCGCGGCGGTGCGGCGAGGGCCGCACCCGCCTCGGTCTCGGGGCCGCCAACCCGCGCGAGCACGGCCTGCATGGCGTTGCCCGCCACCCCGATGCCACGCAGAGCCTTGGACATTTCGTGCAGCAGTGCCACGAACCAAACCTGGTCGGCGGGCGAAAGATTTGCGGTGACCTCGGCGACCCGCTTGCGCACGGCGCTGCGCAGCTTGCCCTGCTCGTCGATTTCCAACGACAGGCGCAAATAATGGCGCAGCTCCGCCGCCGCGAGCGCGGCGCGGTCGAGCATCGAGCTTTCAGCCGCCGACAAGGGGAACCAGCCGCAGAAAGGTGACTTCGCTGTCGTCGGTCAGCCCAATCCGGGCCTCTTCATCCTCGATTTGTCGGTCATCCACCAGCAGAACGATCTGGCCGCGCCTGAATGCCGCCAGGGCGCGGGCGCGCGCAACCTCCGGGGCAGGGGGTGGCGGCGCCAGGCGGCGGCGGCGGCGGCGATCGGCGTGCAGCGCCACCTCGTCGGGGTGGGCGAATTTGACCGCGGTATCGACCGCGGCGCGCTCCGGCCAGTCGGCGAGGGTGAGATCGACCCACTGGCCGATCAGGTCGGCGGCGGTGACTTGGCGGCTGACGACGCGCAGGCCGACGACGGGGCGTCGGCCTTCTCCGGGTACTTCATCGAAAGCGCGGACCGCGAATCCCATTTTTTGTCCCGGGTGGGCAGTTTTTGGTGTGTGCAGCCATAGCATGGGGCGCGGGGCGGTTCCATAGGTACGTTATGAAGCGTCGGGGCCCGGGGGAGGGGTTCAACCGGCGCGTCCGCGACAGCGCTCCTGGTTGTCCAATTCTCTCCAGGAAAGGCCAGGGCTCTGCCCTGGACCCGCTGGGGCCGGAGGCCCCAGACCCCATTTAGCGCTGCGCGGCTTTCCCTTGCTTTCGTGGCGAAGCCAGTTCATGCCATGGTTTTCTGCTTCGCCGTTTCCCCAACGATTCTTTATGAATGGGGGTCTGGGGCCTCAGGCCCCAGCGGGTCCAGGGCAGAGCCCTGGCCTTCCTCTGTGTATAAATCCCCACACGGGGCAGTATCACAAGCGACTCGGAAACACCGGCGATCCAATCCACATTTGGAAGCCAGTTGCCAGTTGCAACAAGGCGGGACTTCCCCGATACCGCCTGTATGACGGGGCGGCTCTACCGGATTTTCATCTCGTCGCCGTCGGACGTGCGGCCGGAGCGGGCGATCGCCGAACGCGTTGTCGCGAAACTGGCGCGCGAATTCGCCCATCATTACGAGATTAAACCCGTGTTGTGGGAGCGCGAGCCGCTGCTGGCCAGCGGCCACTTTCAGGATCTGCGCAACATTCCGCAACCTAGCTCGACCGACATTTGCGTGGTCGTGCTGTGGTCGCGGCTCGGTTTTCCGCTGCCGCCGGACCAGTTCCGCGGTGCCATCAGCGGCCGCGAGGTCACCGGCACCGAATGGGAGTTCGAGGACGCGCTAAAAAGCTTTCGCGAACGCGGGTTGCCCGACCTGTTGCTCTACCAGAAGAGCGCCGAAATCGTTGCCAGCCTGTCCGACGAGGCGGTGCTAGAGGAGTTGCGCCGGCAGAAGCGGCTTGTGACGGAGTTCCTCGATCGCTGGTTCAAATCCGCGGACGGCGCCAGCTTTACCGCGGCCAGCCACGTGTTCGCCACGACCGCGGAGTTCGAGGATCGGCTTGAGGAACATATTCGTTCGTTGCTGCGCCGGCGGCTGGAGCGGGATTTGGGTTTTTCCGCCGAAACCGGCGCCATTACCTGGACCGAGCCGCCCTGGCCGGCGCTGGCTTCGTTCGACGTGGCGCAGGCCCCGATCTTCTTCGGTCGCAGCCGGGCACGCAACGAGCTGCGCGAGCTTCTCGTTGCCCAGGTAGCAGCGGGCACCGCGTTCGTGCTCGTGCTCGGTGCTTCAGGGTCGGGAAAATCCAGCTTAGTCAAGGCCGGGCTTTTGCCGGACCTGATGCTGCCGGGCATGGTCAGGAAAGTTGGCCTGGTGCGCTATGGCGTGATGCGGCCCTCGGATGCCGGCACCGACACGCTACGGGCCCTCGCCGAAGCGATTTTGGGCGCCACGGCGCTGCCGGAATTGGCCGGGCTGGAATACAGTTCCGAAACACTGGCGCTGCAGCTGCGGCAAAACGCCGGGCAGGTCGTCTTCGCGGTCCGGCAGGGGCTGGCGCAGGCGGCCGCGGGCAGACTGACGGCGCTGGGGCAGGCGCGGCTGGTGCTGGTGGTCGATCAGTTGGAAGAACTTTTTACCGTCGAGCCCATTACGCTCGCCGAGTGCCAGATTTTTGTGAACACCCTGGCCGCCCTGGCGCGCTCCGGCCTGGTCTGGGTGATCGCGACGTTCCGCGCCGATTTTTTCGGGCGGCTGGAGCAGTTGCCGGAACTGGCGGAGCTTTCCGACGGCGGCCGGTATTTGTTGCTACCGCCGAACATTTCCGAGCTGGGCGAGATCGTCCGCCGTCCGGCGCGGGCCGCTGGGTTGCACTTTGGGGTGAACCGTGCCACCGGCGAGGGGCTCGACGACGTGATCGTTACCGCGGCGGCACGCGATCCCGGCGCGCTGCCGCTGCTGTCGTTTGCGCTCGATCTTCTGTGGCGACAGCCGCGCGACGGCACCGAGCTAATGTTCGCCGCCTACGCCGAACTCGGCGAGTTGGAAGGCGCGATTGCGCAACATGCCGAAAGCGTCGTTGCGGAACTGTCCGATGCAGCGCAAGCCGTGCTGCCCGGCTTGCTGCTCGCGTTGGTAACCCTACGCGAAGGTGGCCAGGCAGGCGTTTCCACAGTGAGCTGGTTTGATAGCGGTACCATCCAGGACGGCATCACGGGGGCTGACTACGCAACGGATCAGCGACGGTGACGAATCCTGGCAGCACGGGCGACGGTGTTTCCGCGCAGGCCACGCTCGATGAGGCGCGGGCTTTTTTTGTAAATGGCGAGTTCTTTCGATCCTATGATATCGCGGTCGCTGGGCTATCGCACCAGCCCCAAAGTGTTCTCCTTGCCCATCGCGCCGTGCTGAGCCTCGCCAATGCCGGGGCCACCGAGCTTGCGCTGGCAAAATTCCACGCGTTCGGTCTCGACCGCGGCACCGATCTGGAAATGCGCGCCCTGCTCGGCCGGCTGAAGAAAGACCAGGCTCTTGCCGCGACCGGTGACGCAAAACAGCACTTGTTGGCCGAGGCGCGCACTATTTACGAAGCGGCGTATCACACGGCGTTCAGAGAAAATCATGCGGAGGCGTATTATCCCGGCATCAATGCCGCCACCCTCGCGCTTCTCTCCGGCGACACCCAAGCCGCGACGCATCTTGCGCGCGCGGTGCTTGGCCTGCTCGCGGGCAGGATCGATGCGTGCCTACACGGTGAGCAGCCGGATCGATACTGGGTGTTGGCAACCGCCATAGAGGCACATCTGGTGGCGGGAGATGTTGCCCACGCGCACCGGCTGGTGGCGCCGGCGGTCGCGGCAAGCGGGCAAAACTACACCGATCTAGCAACAACCGGCCGCCAGCTGGAACGGATCCTGCGCGCGAAAAACCTGGATCCGGACACACTCGCCGCGTTCACCCCGCCAACCATCGTTCACTATGTCGGCCACATCATCGCGGCACCCGGCCAACCAGGGCGCTTCCCCGCCGACGAAGAAGCCGCGATCGCCACCCGCATCGCCGAAGTCCTCGATACCATGCGCATCGGCGCGGCCTATGGTTCGCTCGCCGCCGGCGCCGACCTGCTGTTCGCCGAGGCGCTGCAGGCCCGCGGCATCGCCGTCAACATCGTGCTGCCGTTCCGCATCGAGGACATGCTCGAACAATCTGTCCGCCCCGCCGGCCAGCACTGGGTTTCCCGTTTCGAAACCTGCCTCAACGCGGCAAAAACCGTGCGCTACGCCACCGAGGACCGCTACCTCGGCGACGACCACCTGTTTACCTATTGCAGCCGCCTGGCCATGGGATTGGCCGTGCTGGTCGCCCGCCACCTGCATGCGCCGCTGCGCCAGCTCGCACTATGGGACGGCGAGGCCCGCGCCGGCGTGGCCGGCACCGTCGCCGACATGCAGGCATGGGCCAACGCCGGCCACGCACGCACCGTCATCAAATGCGGCGCAAGACACGCCACCGACGACCTCGACACCTACGTGCCCCCCGCTGCCATCCCCGGCCGCCGCGACACCCGCGCCATGCTGTTCGGCGACATCCAGGCGTTCAGCAAGCTCACCGACGCGCAATTGCCGATCTTTGCCGCCCAAATCATGGGCGCCGCCGGCCGCGTGGTGCGCGCCTACGCCGACAAGATCGCCTTCGTAAATACCTGGGGCGACGGCATTTTCGCGGTGTTCCCGGATGCCGGCCAGGCCGCCCATTGCGCCCTCGCGTTGCAGCAAGCCATGCGCGCCATCGACTTTGCCGGCCTCGGCCTGCCCGCGGATCTGCGCCTGCGCCTCGGCGGCCATCTCGGCCCGGTCTACGAACTCCCCGACCCGATCCTCGGCCGCCTGAACTATTACGGCGTCCATGTCAGCCGCGCCGCCCGCATTGAGCCGGTCACCCCCGAGGGCTGCGTCTACGTCACCGAAACCTTCGCCGCCGTGCTGGCGCTGCACAACGCCCACGAATTCGCCTGCGACTACGTTGGCTACACCGCGATGGCAAAGGACCACGGCCGCCTGCGCATGTTTCTGCTGCGCCGCGCGAGCGCCGACGCCGGCCCCGCCGCCATCGCCGACATCGAACGCGCCCCGGTAGTTCCGCCAGGCACGCCCTCATGAACAAAAGTTTTTGCTTCTTTTTTCAAAAAGAAGTGCTTTTTCTTATTGCTTTCTTTGAAAAAAGAACAGTCCCAGACTCCCGCCAAAATTACAAATTTTCACCGCGTGCGCCGCAGCATAATATGCAAGCATGCCGCCGAAGATGACGATCCTCGCCTACCAGGCACTGATCCGGTTCGGCATGGGGCGCCGCGGCGCGGCCCCCCTGCCCACCGACCCGCACGCCTGGCTCGCCGCGCAAATCCGCGCGCCGGACCCGGCTGCCTTCCCCCCGCAACTCCCCACCACCGCCGACGGCCTCACGATATGGCGGGAAAAACTCAAGCTGAAACTCTCGCCGGAGCTGGATTTCGTGCGGCCCCTGCTGCGCGAGGACATGCGCGCGCAGCTCAACCAGGCGCTCGAAACCGATGCCGCGTTCCGCGAACGCCTGGTGTGGTTCTGGGCCAACCATTTTACCGTGAGCACGAAAGCCGGGGTCACCGCCGCCTTGGTGGGCCCCTACGTCCGCGAGGCGATCCGCCCGAACGTAACCGCCCCCTTCCTCGACCTGCTGCTCGCCGTGATGCGCCACCCGGCGATGCTGATGTATCTCGACAACAACGCCTCCGTCGGGCCCGGCAGCCCGGTCGGCCAGCGCCAGCACCGCGGCCTGAACGAGAATTTGGCGCGCGAATGTCTGGAATTGCACACAATCGGCGTCGACGGCGGCTACACCCAGAAAGACGTCACCGAGCTGGCCAGCCTGCTCACCGGCTGGTCGGTGGATGCCGGCGCCGCGCAGCCCGGCTTTGTGTTCCGCCTGGAGGCGCATGAGCCGGGCCCGAAAATGCTGCTCGGGCGGCGCTTCCCGCCCGGCGAGGCCGGCGGCCTGATGGCGCTGGAATACCTCGCCAATCACCCGTCCACCCACCGTCATCTCGCGCAGAAACTGGTGCGCCATTTCGTCGCCGACGACCCGCCGCCCGAGGACGTGCGCACGATCGAGGGCGTGCTGCGCGACACCGGCGGCGACCTGCAGGCGGCTTCACTCGCGCTGATCGCCCTGCCCGGGGCGTGGGCACCGCTGACCAAGCTGCGCGGGCCCGCAGATTACGTGCTGGCCGCCCTGCGCGCGCTGGACCTGCCCGAACCGGAACGCCCGCCCCCCGAAGCCGCGATGGCGCTGCTCGGCCAGCCGCTCTGGACCGCGCCGCTGCCGAACGGCTTCCCCGACGATACCGCGAGCTGGGCCGCCCCCGAGGCGGTGATGCGCCGCGTCGACTGGGCCTATGCGCTCTCGGGCCGTGCCGCCACGGCCGATCCGCTGGCGGTGGGGGAGGCGGCGCTCGGGCCGCTGCTGCGCGGCACCACCCGCGCCGCCATGGCGCAGGCCGGCGCCCGCCGTGATGCCCTGACATTGATGCTGACGTCGGCGGAGTTTCAAAGGCGATGAACATCTGGCTGCGTCGGCGGCACACCATCGCGGGCCTCGTCGCCACCTGGTTGGCGCCGTTCGGTTCCGCCGCCTTCGCCGCGGCCGCGACCGACCGGCGCCTGGTGGTGATCCTGCTGCGCGGTGCGCTGGACGGCCTGGCCGCGGTGCCGCCCTACGGCGAAAAGCGCCTGGCGGAGCTGCGCGGCCCGCTGGTGCCGCCGCCGCCGGGCACCCCGCGCGGCATGGCCGATCTCGGCGGTTTTTTCGGCCTACACCCCGAACTGCCGGGCCTCGCCGCCCTCTATCGCAGCGGCTCCCTGCTGATCGTGAATGCCGCGGCGGGCGCCACGCGCAGCCGCAGCCATTTCGACGCGCAGGACAGTTTGGAGTGCGGCACGCCGCAGCGCATCACCAGCGGATGGCTCAATCGCGTGGTGGCGGCGCTGCCCCCCGCTTCCGACCCCGGCGGCCAGGCGTTCAGCGTCGGTGTCGGCCTGCCATTGCTGCTGCGCGGCCCGTCGCCGGCGGAGAGCTGGCTGCCGGAAGGGGCGGCGCCGCCGCCACCCGATCTGTTCGCCCGCATCGCGGCGTTGAACGCGACCGATCCGGCGTTGGGCCGCGCCCTCACCGACGGCATGCGCGCGCGCGGTTTTGCCACCAGCGTGCTGGGGCCGCCGCCCGATGCGAAGCCGGCGGGAAATGGAGGGCCGGCGAAGCCGGCGGGCCATGGCGCGCCGCCGATGGGTCTGCCGGCGTTGGCGCAGGAGGCCGGACGGCTGCTGGCCGCACCGGACGGTCCGCGCATCGCCGCGCTGGAGATCGGCGGCTGGGATACGCATGCGGGACAGGTCGCGCGCCTGGCGGGGCCGTTGCGCCAGTTGGACCAGGTGGTGGCCGGCCTGCACGCCGGCCTCGGCGACGCCTGGGGCCAGACCTGTATCCTAGTAATGACGGAATTCGGCCGCACGGTGCGCATGAACGGCACCGGCGGCACCGATCACGGCACCGCCGGCGTGGCGTTCGTGGCCGGCGGCGCGGTGGCGGGCGGGCGCGTCGCGGGCACCTGGCCCGGTCTGGCGGCCGGGCGGCTGTTCGAGGATCGCGACCTGGCGCCGACCACGGATCTCCGCTCGGTGGCTTGCGGCGTGCTGGCGGGGCAGTACGGGTTTGGGCGGGATCGGCTGCGGCTGGTGTTTCCGGGGTATGATGGGGGTTCTATGGCGGGGGTGCTGCGGGTTTAGAGCTCGAGAAGGTAAGGCCAGGGCTCTGCCCTGGACCCGCTGGGGCCGTAGGCCCCAGACCCCGTTTATAAAGAATCGTTTGTGGAAACGGCGAAGCCAAAAATCCATGTCATTTGTGGGCTTCGCCGAGAAACAGGGAAAAGCCGCGCAGCGCTAACGACAGCGGCGGCACGCCGACAGGGGTCCAGGGGGCAGAGCCCCTTGGTCGGCGAAGCCATCAAAATTCAACTCGTTGATTTCGTTCTATTATCGCCACCCGAGCGGTTGAAGGTCGGGCGGCCAGCTGTTTGGCCAGCGGCGGTTAGGCCGCCATCTGTTCCTTGGCCTTGGCGGCGATGGCGGACTGCAGGTCCTTCAGCGCGAACAGGATATCGTCGGCCATGGCGTTGACCTCTTCGGCGCTGGCCTCCTTGGTCCACTGGATCATGCTTCCGATCGTGGTGGAGAACAGTTCCGCGTCGAGCTGGCGCTTGCGCCGATCGATGTCCTGCTTGCGGGCAACCCAGGCCTCTACCCCAGCGATTTCGTCCGGAGTGAGACTTTCCTTTGCTGCGTCGCTGATGGCGGCGTTGATGAGGTTGAGCGAGCCCACGGGTTTTGACACGGCTTTTCCCGACGCTTTGTCGCGCACGGTCTTGACCAGTTGGACGCTATTGCCGCGGACGCGATAGTGCATTTGGTTGGTCCTTCAAAGTTGTGTCTGGGGGGTGCTAGCCTGTGATGATCATAGCGTCAAAAGAAAATTTTGCGCCGGGATCGGCCGACATTGGGGCTGCCGTGTTGCCTTATCGGGCTAGCGTGGCGGATCGGGGCGACTCCGCAAAATCGCGCGGTTGCATAAGCGTGCTGGCACATTGCGGAGGGCCGCCGGAATGACCCACCAAACTTCGTGCGAGCCAGAGGCGCAGAACGGGAGATACGGTGAATTGGAACAAATCAGTCGAACTAAGACATGACTCGCGAACTCATTCTTCATATCGGTTTAACAAAGACGGGCTCGACGTCGATCCAACACCTGCTCGCGGCGTCCCGTGACAAACTCGCGGCTCAGGGCGTGTACGTCCCGACGACTCCCGGCAAGATATCACACACGTTACTGATGGCATCAGTGCTGGAGGACTTGAAGTGGTTGCCGGCTGAGAGCGATCCGATCTGGGGCGGAATTGCGCCCGCGACTGCCTTGACACTGTTCCGTGAAGCATTTGCTGCTGAAATGGCGGCGTTGCCGCAGTGGGCGGAAAGGTGTATCATTACCAGCGAGTTGATGAGCGAACGGTTGCTTTTGGACCGTGAAATAGAACGATTGGCGGCAATGCTGTCGCCATTTTTCGCAAGCACTCGCGTGGTCGTTTATCTTAGGCGGCAGGATAAGCACGCCGCGAGCAACTACAATCAATTCCTGCGCGCTGGCTTTCCCGCCGCGCCGAGCCTGCAGGAAGGTTGGGCGCAGCAAGCAAAAATGCTGGACTACGACGCTCTTTTGGCACGGTATGCCCGTGTTTTCGGTGCTAAAGCAATGCTTCCACGCATCTTTTCACCGGAAGATCTCGTGAATGGCGATGTTGTCAATGACTTCTTGAATGTCACTCAGATCAGCCTGACGAACGATGCCCCAAGGCAGCTCAATCAGAGTATTAATTGGGAAGGGCAACAGTTGCTGCTCGCGATCAACCGGCGTGTGGATCGGAATTCGAGCCTTCGCCGCGGCATGCCTGAATTGCGCCAACTCACGAATTTTGTTGCGAATTCATTGCAAGGTCCGGGTTGGCGTCCAACGCGCCACGAGGCCGCTAATTTTATGGCCAGGTTTGCACAGACCAATGAACTTGTCCGCCTCAGCTACTTTCCGGAACGAGCCTCACTGTTCAGCGACGACTTCAGCGACCTGCCCGCCGAGCCTTTGCGAGTTGACCTAGCCACAGTGCTCGAGGCAGCGGTTGGCGTTCTCATTGAGGAAGCAAGCGAGCGCATAAGGCGCGACACTGCTGCCAAAATGGCCCAATTCCGGCTACTGAAGCGCTTAGGCGACACCGCGGGAATGCGCGCGGTGCTGATGCGCACAATCCAAACGACGCCTCAAAGCGCGCCGCGCCATCTCGCGGCGCGCTTGCGGATGGCCGAAATATGCATATCGGAGGGCGACGGCCGTCAAGCGTGTGAACATGCCGAAGTGGCGCTGCGTATTGATCCGGAAAGCCGCCGCGCACGGCATTTGGTGCGCCAAGCATCTCAGTCGCAAAGTCCCTCGCACGATAGTTGAACTCGCGATTGCGGTGTGCGCTGGTGCTCACTCTACGTTTTGAGGTCGAGCGGACAAGGTTTTTACACGCTGGGGGAGCCGGTTAGTGAAATGTGAGAATCACCGCACGGGGAGCAAAGCCAGTCATTGGGGGTGGCATCCGAATGTGTGCTGCACTGGTCGCGGGTTGAGTCGCGTCGCCTGCATCGTGGGAATGCACCGCAGTGGCACAAGCTGCCTCACGGGCTGCCTCGAGGAGGCGGGGCTTTACCTTGGGGACGTCAACACTGCGGCGCAGCACAACAGGAAGGGTAATCGTGAGAACCATCGGATTAGGGATTTGTTGAGTTTCATTAAGAACTGACCCACTTCGGGGCAAATTTCCACCGAGAACTGACCCATGTTTTGACCTTGCCCTTGCTGTTTTCAGCGGGGGTCTCGGG
>Ga0181531_10001592_pt1 | contig 14294 bp, 8 predicted proteins | sample PEATcosm2014_Bin_38_FD_119743 | JGI IMG/M metagenome (GOLD analysis project Ga0181531, IMG submission 119743) | Peatland microbial communities from MTU Mesocosm Facility, Houghton, MI, USA - PEATcosm2014_Bin11_10_metaG | ecosystem: Environmental > Terrestrial > Soil > Wetlands > Peat | place... | reverse complement strand
TTCGACGACAAGCGGCGCGATGCGCTTTCCGGCAGCCTCGAGTGGCACCCGAATTCGGACTTCAAGTTGGTCGCGGACGGGTTGTGGACCCACCTCAACGATCCGCAGACCGGCTACAACGAGTCGTATTACTTCCCGTACGGCTTCGACCAGAACAACAACCCCGAGTGGAGCAACGTCGTGCAGAAGGGCGGCTTGGTGAGCGCCCTCACGGCAAGCGACTTTCAGCCGGAGATGGTTAACAACACGACCGATCGGGTGGTCACGACCTCGGTGTTCGGCTTGAATGCGGTCTGGAAACCCGCCGACCGGTGGAGCATCACCGGTGATCTGTATCGCTCGAGGGCCGACCGGCCCGAGGGCGGCGCCGATACCTTCGTGACCGCGGGCCTCGTCACCAATGGGCCCTACCCGATCGACACCTTGAACCTCACGGATGTGCCGAACAGCCTGCCGAACATCAATGTCGTGATCCCGCCGAGCCAGTTCGGACTCGCGGCCTGCCCCAAGGGCACCGCGAGTACGACCAATCCGGGTTCCTGCTCGTACACCGCGCTCATGAACTCCGGATTTCTCAACAACAACAATTACTGGTCGACGCATTACGTCGGCCTCAACGGCTACACGGTTCACGACCAGGTCACCGGCTTCACACTCGACGGCGCCTATGACGTCGGCTCCGGCTGGTTCGACAAGGTCCTGTTCGGTGCCGGCTACAGCGACCGCGACAAGAGCCGCTACGACAGCAGCAACGATTGGACCAATGGATCCGGTCAGTATGGAACGCTCTACAATACGCAAGGCTGTCCGGTTCAATGCAGCCCCTACTCGTTTGGCTCGCAAGGGTTCGATGTGATTTCACTGGTGAGCTTGCCGAACTTCATGCAAGGCGCCGGCGGGTCGTATCCGACCGTGCTGCCGCAGCTCAACGCGAGTCAGCTGCTCGCATTCCTCAAGAGCTTGAACGGCAAACCAAATCCGTTTTTCTGCTCGAGCCTGCCCTGCTCTACGCCGTTCGACTTTTCCCAAACGCTGCCGCAGGTCAATCCATACAATTCCTACGACGTCACGGAACGATCGATATCCGCCTACGGAGAGCTGACGTTCGCGGGTACAAACTGGTCCGGCAATGTCGGCTTGCGGCTCGTGCGCACCAACACGACCGCCTCGACCGCCGAAGCCGTGCCGAGCTCGCTGTGGACACCATCGACCGTAGGATCGACCCAAACTTGGAACGTGCAATACTCGACGCTGCAGCCGGTCGACTCAACGGGCTCCTACCTGCTGCCGCTACCGTCCGCGAATTTCAATTTCTGGGCGATCCCAAATGAGCTGCAACTGCGCGCCGCGCTTGCGGAAACGATGTCGCGCCCCGATCTCAGTCAGATGGCGCCGACCTCGAGCAACAACGCGATCAACGGGCAGCCGCAGCTCTATTATAACGGCACCGCCGGACTGAAGCCGATCAAGGCGACTCAGATCGATTTTTCAGCGGAATGGTATTACCAGCCACACTCGGCGCTGACGCTGGCGCTGTTCGGCAAGAAAATCCGTGACGATATCTATTCGGGCACTCAAGCCAACGTCAATCTGGGAACGCTGCAGTATGTTGGCGGACCGCCAGGCACCGTACCCGGGACGCCCTTCCCATGGACGGTCCAGGCTCCGGCAAACGGCTACAAGAGCCTGTTCTACGGCGTCGAACTTGCGTGGCAGCACATCATGGAAAACGGCTTCGGCGTCACCATGCAGTTCACGCACACCGTGAACAAGAGCTACGACCAGGACGGCAACAGCATCGGCCCCGTGAACGCCGTACCCCCCACGACGATCTCGACCGGACTGCTCTATGAAAAAGGCGCGATCAGCGCCGACGTCAACTGGGACTATGCAGCGAGTTTTCAGTACGCATGCACGCAATGCACGGAAGTGCCGGGCTGGCCCGCGGTTTCCGATTCGTTCCAGTGGCTGACCGCGAGCCTGCACTACAAGATCACGAAGCAGTTCCAGATCTACGCCGAGGGCAAAAATCTCACGGATGCGATCGCGCGCACCTACCTCAACGGCAATCCGCTGTTGCCCTGGGCGCCGGGACAGAGTATCGGCCAGAGCGCGAGCGGCGTCGGCGCGGGCTACAGTTCCTACGGCCGAACCTTCACGGTCGGCGCTTCGTTCCAGTTCTGAGCTGACGACCGCGTGTCCGACGCCGCGTCAATCGCGGCGCGGACACGCGCGATCTCAGACGCGGAGACGCTCGGCGCCTGATTACCCCAACTGGAGCGAATGAAGCTCAGGAGTTGCGCGGCTTCTTCATTCGAGAGCCTCCAGCCGAAGCCCGGCATACCGAGCTTGGACGGCGCCGCAGCCGTCGGCGGAACGGCGCTACCCTGCAATACGAGACGAATCAGCGACGCAGGATCCGGCGTTAGCACCGATGAATTCCCCGCAATCGCGGGAAACACCTCCGCACTGCCCTCGCCGTTGGTGCGATGACAAGCGGCACAATTGTCCATGTACAACTCGGCGCCGCGATCGGCCTCATGGCCGGATGCGAGCGCCGCCGCGGTCGCCGGATTCGCGGCAAAGCTCGATCCATCGCCGCGCGTCGGCGGCAGGGTTTTCAAGTACGCGGCGACGGCCGTAAGATCCGCGTCGCTGAAGTACTGCGTACTATGCTGCACGACGTCGCCCATCGCTGACCCAATGACCGCGTGCGCGCGGTTGTGCCCCATGCGCAGCGTCGCGACGATTTGATCTCTTGGCCAGCTGCCGAGGCCGTCGGCCGGGTTGCCACGGAGGTTCACCGCGACCCAGCCATCGATGCGCTGCCCGCCGGCAAGATAGAACTCCGAGGTATCGTCGAGCGCCTTCTCCTCGGCGCTAAATGCCCGCGGTGTATGGCAAGCGCCGCAATGGCCGAGCCCCTGCACGAGATAGGCGCCGCGCGCGACCCCCGGATCGGCGTAGCGCGATGCATCGAAGACGACCGTATCGGCGGGCGTAAAGAGCTTACGCCAAATGGCCACCGGCCAGCGGATCGACAAGGGCCAGGGAATGGCAGTTGCGTGCGGCCGGTCCGAAACCGGGTCCACGCCCTGCATGAAGTAGTGGTACAAATCGGTGAGATCTTGGTCGCGAATGCGTGAATACGATGGATACGGCATCGCCGGGTACAAGCTCGCGCCGGACTTTCCGATCCCGTGGCGGACCGCGCGATCGAATTGATCGAGCGTGAAACCACCGATGCCGAAATCCCGGTCCGGAGTGATGTTCGTGCTGTAAATCGCGCCGATCGGCGAGGCGATCGGACGGCCGCCCGCAAATTCCTTGCCGCCGGCCGCGGTATGACACGCGGTGCAGTCCGCGACGACCGCAAGATACCGGCCGCGCTCGATCGATGCGTCATCCCGTTGCCCCGGCTGACTCTCGGCGATCATGCGGGTTCGCGTCGGCCACAACGCAAAGCCCAGCGTGACGGCAACGATCAGCGCGAGGATCGCGAGTACGGAAATCCAAAGCCGCGCCGATCGACTCATGCAGGCCCGCTCACACGTGCACCAGGGCGCCGGGGCTCTTGAGGTATTGCTCGCGAATTGCCTTCGCGGCCCAGTAGGTCAAGGCGCCGACCATGCCCGTCGGGTTGTAGCCGTTGTTTTGCGGAAATGCGTTGGCGCCCGGCGCGAACACGTTCGGCACATCCCAAGACTGCAAATAGCGATTCAACGCCGAGGTCTTCGGGTTCGCGCCCATGATCGCGCCGCCGCAGGTGTGAGTGCTCTGATAGCGCGTGATGTTGTAGTGTTCGCCGGCCTTTTTTGCATCGCCCGAAACCGCTTTCGGGTTCAACACTTTGGCCATTTCCAAAGCCTTGCCGACGAGGAATTGCGAGGCGCGGATCTCGTTGTCGTTCCAATCGAACGTCATGCGCAGCAGCGGCCGGCCGAACGCGTCGCGATAAGTCGGATCGAGATCCAAATAGTGATCGCGGTACGACATGCACGCGCCCTGCACTTCAAAATAAAACGAATGGCGGAACGCGTCTTTGACGCCTTGCTTCCACGCACTGCCCCACGCCGGCACGCCCGGTGCGGTCGTGATTCCGCGGACCGGACCTGCGCCGGGTTGGCGCGCCCAAATGACGCCGCCGCCGACGAAGCCGGCCTTGGCGTTGTCGAGTTGTTTGCCGTTGAGGTCGTCGAATACGGCACCCCCGCCGCCGATGCCGATGAATCCATTGGCTTGAACGCTCTCGTCGAAGAACAAGTTGACGCGATTGAGATTCTGATACGAGTAATTGCGCCCGACGGTGCCGGTGTCCGCCACCGGGTCATAAGCCGGACCTACGCCCGAGAGCAACATCAGGTGGACGTTGTAGAGCGAGAATGCACACAACAACACGAGGTCGGCCGGCTGTTCGATCTCTCGGCCCTGCGCATCGAGATAGCTCACACCGGTCGCGCGCGTGCGGGCAGCATCGAGGTTGACGCGCAGCACCTGCGAATCGGCGCGCAACTCGAATTCCTTGCGAAGCCGCAGGATCGGCAGAATGCTGATGTTGGGCGTTGCCTTGGAATAATTGATGCACCCGTAATCGCTGCAAAAGCCGCAGAAGTTGCAAGGGCCCATCTGACAACCGTAGGGATTGACATAGGGTGCCGAGGCATTCGAGGCCGGAATTGGATACGGGCTGTAGCCCATTTCGCGGGCCGCTTTGTAGAACATCTCCGCGCCCAGATAATTGCGCGTCGGTCCCAACGGAAATTCGCGTGAGCGCGAACCTTCGAACGGATTGCCGCCGGATACCTTGGCACCTTGGATCACGCCCGCTTTGCCCGACGTACCGCAGACGTACTCGAAGTGGTCGAAGTGCGGCTCGAGTTCCTCATAGCCCACCGGGAAATCGGCAATCGTCATGAGCTCAGGGATGAATTTCTTGCCGTAGCGTTGCTGGAGGCTGCTGCGCAGAGTGAAGTCTTCGGGCAGCGCACGAAAGTGGCAGCCGGACCAGTGCGTGCCCGCGCCGCCGACACCGGTGCCGGGCTTGAACGAGCCGATCTGTCGATAAGGGACCGCAGAATCTCTCAGGCCGTGTCGCGCCGTGACCGTTTCCTTCGATAAGCTCTGCAGGAACTTGCGATGCACCGACCCTTCGAGCTCGTCCGCAACGCGCGGATAGCTGAAGTCCGGCTGGGTATCGCGATCCGGGCCGCGCTCCAATGCGACGACGCGCAGGCCCGCATCGGTCAGTTCCTTGGCCATGATCGCGCCGGTCCAGCCCATACCGACGATGACTGCATCGGTCTTCGGTTTGACGAGCGCCATCGTCTCAGCCTCGCTTGCCCGACAGATCCACGGGCGGCAGCGGATAGGGCCGGTCGCGGACCTCGACCCAATCGGCGTAGTCTGCTCGCGCGCCAGGGTAGCCGATCATTTTCCACGCGGCCATGTGCTTGTTGCCGCCGTGCTTGGGATCCGAAAAGTACCCCATGCGCGTCTCAGCGAGCAGCTGGCCGAAGAATTCCTTGGCCGATATCTGCTCCAGCTTGAGTGCGCCGGCCTCGGCGGCCTTGAGCAGCGTTTCTTGCTGCGCATGATCCAGTTGCGCGAAGGTCTTGCCGCTTAAGGTGCGCTGGCAATGTGCGTCGAACGCCTTGATGCCGACCCGAAGAATATCCCGCAGCGGCAGCCGGCCCTGATAGCCGAATTGCGGCGCCGCTTCGACGAATGGCCCTTGCATATACCAGATGTCGCCGGCGGCATATGGCGTCTGCATATGCCGATCGATGAATTCGGGCACGCCGGCCTGCGCGGCACTCGGTCCGATCGCATCGGGCGGTATCAATCGATCACAGGCGGAGTTGAGAAATGCCCACTCCGCGGCACTGAAAAACGTCGGTGTGTAGGCCGCAGGATTGTCGGCCTGTTGCGCACAGCCTGCAACAGCGGCCGCCGACAGCGGGATCAGGCTCAGTTTCTTGATTAGCTCGCGACGCGATGGAGAAGTCGCCGATTCATCGTCGTTCATGGTCTGCCTCGTCTGTGTTGCCCAGCATCGCGGCGTTCCGGTCGGTAATACATATTACAGCGCTGCATTAGTACAGTCGTCAATCGTTCGTCGTCGGACCGGAAGCCGCAAACCCGGCGCATAAGGCGTAACATCCTTCGGTGGACGTCCAAGGATTGGGAGCCATCGATGGCGAAGCTGGATAAATCGTCGGCGCAGATCGCGCGCAGCGGACTCCTGCTGGATCCCGGCACGCTGCGACCGTCGCTGCGCGCGGCCCTGCTGCTAGCTTTTGCGGTGGCCTACTTGCTGCTCGTTGCCGGCGGTCACGCACTGCGCGAGGAACTGCAGCAGCTCGCGATCGTTTGGCCTGCGAGCGGCCTGTTGTTCGTGGTCTTGTGGCTGACACCGCGGCGCAGCTGGCCCTGGATCATCGCCGCACAGCTCCTCGTCGAGAGCCTCGTCAATCTGAGTTTCTACGCGCAGACGAACAAGCCCTGGTGGTTTCTGTTCGCGGTCGCCAATTCCATCGACGCACTTGTCGGCGCTTCACTGCAACGGCGTTGGGTCGCAAATCCGGCGCTGCCGCGGATTCATCAAGTGCTGCAGTTTCTGGGTTCCACGGCGCTCGGCGCCGCGGCCGGCGCCTGTCTCGGCGCCCTGATATCGAGTCGCGCGCTCGGCGATCCGCGTTATTGGCACGACTGGCAGATCTGGTGGGCCGGAAATTGGCTCGGTTCCTTGTGCACGGCCCCGGTCGTGTTGCTCTGGTGGATCCGCCATCGGACCCCCACACTGTCGGTCCGGCATCGCTCCTATGCCGAGGCGCTGATCATCGGCGGCGGACTGCTCGCCGTCACCGTCTGGGTATTCGCCGCGGCTCCGGGCGGCTTACCGACGATCGTCGACGTTCCCTCGTCGATCTTGGCATTGTTGATCCTGGCCGCGTTCCGCTTGCCGCCGCGCTCGGTTGCGTTGCTGACCGCATTGGTGGTGCTCGTGGCCGCCTATTTTTCCGGCCATCATCTGGGCCCGTTCGCAGCCGGCGTCGATGCGTTCGCACGCGTGGGCGCACTACAGGTCTACCTCGCAACGATCGTCATCGTGACGTACATGCTGACCGTCGTGCTGCTGGAAATGCAGGGGACGCTCGGCCAGTTGAAGGCGAGCGAAGAGCGCTATCAGCATTTTGTTCAGCTCAGCACCGAAGCCGTCTGGCGTATCGAATTGCGATCGCCGATGCCGCTCGACCTGCCGATCGACGGCCAAGTCGAATGGCTGCGCGAACAGACGCTGGTCGCGGAGTGCAATCTGGCCTACCACCGGCTGGGCCGGCAAGCCGGGCTTTCGGAGACCGAGGCTCAGCTCTGGAGGGCCGACGTTCCCTGGTCGGCGATACTGCTGCGAAATTTGCAGCAGGCGGCTCGACAAAGCTATTCGATGGACGGCCTGCGTTTCAGTCTGGTTGCCGATGGCCGAACAGCGACGTACCTCACGGCGTTCAGCGGCGTCGTGCGCAATGGGCGGCTCGAGAGAATCTGGGGAGTTGCGCGCGATATAACCGAACTCGTGCAGATGAACGAGAATCTGCTGCGGGAACGCGCGCGGCTGCGTGAGTATGCCTGGGAGCTGGGTTTGGCCGAAGAGCGTGGTCGGCGCGATGCAGCGGTCGACTTGCACGATGGGGTCGGGCAGCTGCTCGCTGCGCTGAAACTGAATCTGGCCGCCGCGCGCCAGTCGAAGCGCGACGACACCGACACGCTGCTCGCCGAGTCCGAGTCCATTCTCGGCGAGATCCAGGCGAGCGCCCGCGAGGTGATCGCGGATTTGAGTCCTCCCGGACTGTACGACCTCGGCTTGCAGGTCGCGCTCGAATGGCAGGCCGCGCGCGTTCGGCAGCAAAGCGCGCTCGATATGCATCTCGCGGTCGATGTTGCAAACGACGCGCTCGACATCGGGTGGCGGATATTCGTGTTCAAAATCGTGCGCGAACTCGTTCAGAACGTGATCAAGCACGCCCGGACGTCGGCGGTCGCGGTCAGCGTTACGCTCGAGCGTGCACAGCTGCAGATCTTGGTCGTCGACGACGGCATCGGCTTCGCGGTTCCACCCGAGGGCCTGAGCGCCGCCGGCCATCGCTTCGGTCTCTGGAGTATCGCCGACCGCGTGCGCGCGGTCGGCGGCCGATTCCAGATCGATTCGGCGCCGGGACGCGGCTGTCGCGTCACGGTCTCGGTCGATACCCACGCCGAGCCGGTTCGCGCTGAATTCAACGAGGCCGAGGATGCGTGGCCGCGCGCCTCCGCTTCACAACCCGCCGCTTTGCTTGCGTCGCGCGTCATTCGTTCCTGAGACGTACCGCAGGAAAGTAGAGCCCGAGCGGCCGGCGGTTCCACCAAAGACCTCTGGCCCGATCCGCATCGTCGGCGTAGGTGTACTCGTAGAACTGGGCACGCACGTAGACCGGCGGCCTGTCCGGAAACGGATTCTTCTCCAGCAGCGCCATGACCGCGGGTTCATCCTTGAGCACGGCCGCGAGGAAACGCGAGAACCACGGCAGCCGCCGCGGATCATCGAGCGCCGCGAACCATAGCTGCCAATCGAGGCGCGGTTGGTGCGGGATGTTCCAGCGCGGGCGGCGCCCGAGCTCGCCGGGTTTGTAGCGAAATTCATACGCGCGCCAATCGATGCCGTCATTCGAGCCCTCGATCACGATTTCATCCCGCTGCGTCGTCATGACCGCGAACAGGCCATAGGCATTGACGATGTGCAGCGGTTCGATCCAGCGATCGATCGCCGCGGCAAGCGCCGGCGGATCACCGCCGAAGCGTTGGTCCATTTCGACGAGGCTGCAGACCACGATCAGCACACTGAAGGCGCCGACCGCGGCAGTGGCGATGCGCGGTGGCGAGCGAGGCGGTGCGCGAGCGGGTGCGCGAGCCAACAAGTATTCCCGCCAGCGCCGCGGTAACAACTGCTGTAACGCCGCGTCGTCGAACAGCAGCAAGCACAGCAACATCGTCTGCAGATTGAACCAATTGTAATTGCCGGTGATCAAGATCAGGCTCTGCAGCAGCAGGATGCCGAAGGCGCCGAGGAATCGCAGCCGGCGCGGGCAAAATATCAAAAATGGCAACCCCAGTTCGACGACGAACGTGGCCGCGGTCGCGCCTTTCAGCACGGCCGCCGGCAGATGCGCCGCATACCAGGCGAGCGGCGTCGGCAGCGGCTCGGTCACAAAGTGATACGACAGTGCCGTGAGGTTCCACCAGTTGGGATCGCCGCTCAGCAACTTCACGACGCCCGACATGAACATGAAACGAAACAGCAGCCAGCGCAGCAACCACAGGCCCGGCGTTCTGGCGACGCTCATGACCCACGCGAGAAATCCGCCCTCCAGCAGGAACGTGTCCCACTGATACGTCATGAAGGTCTGCCCGCCGTAGAGCAGCGAGAGATACAGCCCATAGAGCAGCAGCAGACTCAGGCGCGAAAGCCGATTGAAGATCAGCAGCAGCGAGAGCCCCGCTCCCGCCCAGCAGACGGCCTGGATCGCGGCATCGCTCGCGTCCCACCAGAACACCATCGGCATCAACCAGAAGCGTTCGGGACCATTGCTGGCACCGATCGCATCGATGAGTTCGGCGAGCGGCAAAATGCCATGACTCCCGATCAGACCCTGAGCCTGGACGGCGAACGAGACAAACGCCGCGAGATAAATCAGCCCGAACAGGCGCAAGAACAAGAAGGAGACGAGTTCATGGCGCGGAGGTACGAAATCCCTGCCCCAGAGAGTCAAGCTGATCCGGTGGAAGCCCGGGCGGTGCGCGGCAATCAACGCGTAAGCCCACTCCGCGAGCACAGCGAAGCCCGGCAGTCTTCTATAGAGCGCAAGCCAATGACCCTTGCCGCGTGCGTGGCTTAGGGTGAGAAAACTCGCCTCCGCGGCGCTCGCACGGCTTCCGTCGGCGCCAAAATACTGCACGGCGCGCTGGAATTCCGCGACCGGCACGCCGGGATATTGCGACGCAACTTCTTGATAGGGCCGGTAATCGACCAGCGTGCCCGTGAGCGCGCGCCAATAGCGCGCCCAGTAGGTGCAGAACCCGCAATCGCCGTCGTAGACCAGCAGCGGGCGTGCAGCGTCGGCCGGCAAATCGACCGAATTGGCGGGATCATTGGCAGGGGGCGATTGCACGATCGCAATCTAAATCAATTCGCGTTGCGCGTCCTCAGTCGGGCTGTTCGATTCTTGCCTGTGCCCGCAGGCGCTCGAGGTCGTGTCGATAGGCATCGGCATCGCCATAGTCGACAAAGCTGCCATAACGCGCGTGAACCCCGAGCACCCGGCGCGCGTGCTTGATCGGGCACCAATATTCCTCGGTACGCGAGGCGACCTCGCGCACCAGCCCCAACACACCGTTTGCATAGGAGCAGTACGCGCAATTGAGCTTCTCGATTGCGTTGAGAAACGCGAGCTGTCCGCGATCAAACGCCAGATAATCGGCGCGGCGCACGCGCGGGATTCCATAGACCGGAAAGCAGACCGTCTGATAGACGATCACAAACAGATCCAGCAGCACAAATGGAATGATCAGCGCATAGATTGCCGGTGCACTCAGAATCATCGCCGGACGCGCCCCAAACACATATTTCAACAAGCGCGCCTTGAGCAGACGGTGCTTCTCGACGATAGCCTGTTCGAATTGAATCACGCCGTCCTGCACCTTGTAATTCAGCTCGATGCGCCGCTTCGCAAGCGCGGTCTCCAATTGTCGCTCGAGGCCGCGAATCGATGCGGCTATTTCGGTTATCTCGTCGCGAACGGTATCAGTCATAACGAAAGCTTCCTATGCCGGCTCGTTGGGGGAATCGCGGGTCAGCGCTCGCCGCCTGCGGCCGACCGCTGGCTAGTATGTCACTGTCGCCGGCCGGCCGTTCGTTGCAGATTCGCGCGACCCCTCGAGCCTCCGGCGGCGGCAGAATTGCCACGACTGCCTCGAGATCCATCACAATCCGCACAGCTGGCTGAGTTCCTGCTGCGCCGAACACGCCGGCGCCCAGAGCCGGTTTTGTTCGAGCGCGTCAACCCTTATGGCGGCCGGGCGTTGTCTGTAGTGCGATTGGCACTACAAGAGTCAAACGATGAATCAGCCGCGCATGCGTATCTCTGGAATCCGTCGAGCTCTTCGCTGCTGGCGAATCGCGGGGCCTCTAATTGCTTTGCTGGGCCTCGCGGCCTGCGGAGGCGGCGGCAACACGGCGCCGGTCTCGACGTCACCAACATCACCGACGCCCCCAACGACGCCGCCGACCACGCCATCGGTCGCCGCCGCGGATGCGGCGCGGCTGCTCGATCAGGCAACGTTCGGCGTCACGGCGAGCGATATCGCGCACGTGCAGAGTATCGGCATCGATGCCTACATCACCGAGCAAATCGCATATTCGCCGACCCAGTACACCGGATACAGCTACACACCCCATACCGCGCCGGCCGGTTGCATCGGCGATGGTTCGAATCCTCCCGATGCAGCGAGCCTTTGCGCACGCGCACAGTACTCGCCATTTCAGGTGCAGCGCGATTTCTTCACCCACGCGCTCAATAACCCTGATCAACTGCGCCAGCGCGTCGCGTTCGCGCTCTCGCAGATCATGGTGGTTTCGAGCGTCGAGATCTATGAAGCCTACGGACTCGCCGACTACCAGAACATCCTGCTCAACGATGCACTCGGCAACTATCGAACCTTGCTGCAGGACGTGACCTTGAGTCCGACGATGGGTCACTACCTCGACATGGCGAACAGCGACGAGACGAACGCGCAAAACGGCACGGTCCCCAATCAAAATTACGCGCGCGAGGTCCTGCAATTGTTCTCGATCGGCCTCGTCGAATTGAATCCCGACGGCACGCAACAGCTCGACGCCAACGGTGCGCCGATTCCGACGTTTGACGGAGACACGATCGAGGGATTTGCGTCGATTTTCACGGGCTGGACCTACCCACCGCTGTCCGGCGCCACTTCGCAGTGGACCAACCCCATCAACTTCGATGGCACGATGGTCGCATTCCCCAATCACCACGAGCCCGGAACGAAGTTACTGCTCAACGGCTATACCGTACCGGCCGGTCAAACACCGGCCCAGGATCTTGCCAACGCGCTCGACGACATCTTCAATCATCCGAACGTCGGACCCTTCATCAGTCAGCAGCTCATACAGCATCTGGTCACGAGCAACCCGAGCCCGGCGTATGTCGCGCGCGTCGCTGCGATTTTTGCCAACAACGGTCAAGGCGTGCGCGGTGATCTCAGCGCCGTGGTGCGCGCAATCCTCACCGACACCGAGGCGCGCGGTGTCGCACCGGCGAGCAACGTCTTTGGGCGTCTGCGCGAGCCCGCGCTGTTCATCACCGGCATGTTGCGCAGTCTCGGCGGCCAATCGGACGGCGTATTGCTGCGCAACGCGAGCTCCGCGATGGGCCAGCCGATCTTCTCGCCGGACACCGTATTCAGTTTCTTTCCGCCGAGCTACCAGATACCGGGCACTTCTACACTCGCCCCCGAATTCGGAATCGACAATGCGGCGACGGCGCTCGCGCGTGCCAATTTCGTCAATACCGTGATCATGCAGGGCGGCGCATTGCCGGATCCGACGGTTACCGGCAGCACCGGCACCAGCATCAATCTGACGCCGCTCGCAGGCACATCCAGCAATGCCGTGCTGATATCCGAACTCAACCAAACACTGCTGCACGGCAGCCTGCCGAGCGACGCCAGCAACATCATTTTGGCGGCCGTCAACCCGATCGCGGCGGGCTCGCTCGATCCGCTCGCGGCGGTACGTGCCGCGAGTTACTTGATCTTGACTTCCGCGCAATACCAAGTGGAGCGGTGATATGAAACGTCGAAGTTTTTTGCGCCATGCCGGCGCGCTCGCAGGCGGCGCGGCATTGAGTCAACTCGGCGTCTTTGCTGCGCGCTCCGCATCGGCCACCGATTACAAGGCGCTCGTCTGCATATTCTTGTATGGCGGCAACGACACCAACAACATGATCGTGCCGCTCGACACCGCAGGTTACGCCAACTACGCGCAGACGCGCAGCTATCTCGCATTGTCCCAGGCGCAGCTGCTGCCGCTCGCCGTGCCCGGCGGTGTACCCGCCTATGGGCTGCATCCAGCATTGGTGGGCATGCAATCGCTCTGGGCATCCGGCAATCTCGCGGTCGTCGCAAACGTCGGCACGCTCGTGCAACCGCTGACCAAAGCACAGTACCTGTCGACGACGACCGTAAAGCCGGAGAGCCTGTTCTCGCATATCGATCAGCAGCATCAGTGGCAAGCGTCGATCTCGAGCACCTCTTCTTCGAATAGCGGATGGGGTGGGCGGCTCTCGGACCAGCTGGCCGCCCTGAATATCAACTCGATGGTGCCGCCGATGGTATCGACCGGCGGCAACAATCTGTTCGTGACCGGCGCCGCGTCGCAAGCGCTCGTGATTCCGACCAGCGGTTCATTCGGCCTGAACGGCTTTTCGGACAGCAGTGCCGATGCGTTGCGACGCTCGGCGCTCGAGCAGCTGCTCGGCGTCGATCAGAGCATCAATCTGACGCAGGCCGCGCAGACCGTCATGAGCGGCGCGCTCAGCAGCAGCGCCATACTAAATCCGATCTTGACGACGACCGATGCGACGCTCTCGGCCCGGTTCACCGGGCTTACGAGTAATTTCTCGGCGCAGCTGCTGGCGATCGCCAAGGTCATCGAGGCCCGCAGCGCGCTCGGCGCGAGTCGACAGGTGTTTCTCGCGACGCTCGGATCGTTCGACACCCATACGGACCAACTCAACACGCAGCAAACCTTGCTGAGCGATTTGGACGCGGGGCTCACGGCATTTCACGGCGCGATGGCCGATATTGGCGCAGGCTCGAGCGTCACCTCGTTCACGCTGTCGGATTTCTCGCGCAATTTTCTGCCGAACACCGGCGGCGGAACCGACCATGCGTGGGGGAGCCATCCGCTGGTCATCGGAGACGCCGTCAAGGGCGGCAGCATCTATGGGACGATGCCGACGCTGCAACTGTCGGGGCCCGACGATGCGAGCGACTTGGGACGCTGGATTCCGACGATCGCAGTCGATCAATTCGCCGCGACCTTGGCAACGTGGTTTGGTGCGGATGCGACCGCGCTCGCGAGCGTGTTGCCGAATCTATCGGCGTTCAGTCCGAGCACGATCGGTTTCATCTAGGCCTGCGACAGCAGGCCGGCCGCGGCGTTTGCCGTTTATTTGAGCTCC
>Ga0181531_10001591_pt1 | contig 14294 bp, 13 predicted proteins | sample PEATcosm2014_Bin_38_FD_119743 | JGI IMG/M metagenome (GOLD analysis project Ga0181531, IMG submission 119743) | Peatland microbial communities from MTU Mesocosm Facility, Houghton, MI, USA - PEATcosm2014_Bin11_10_metaG | ecosystem: Environmental > Terrestrial > Soil > Wetlands > Peat | place... | reverse complement strand
CACCGGCCGCGTGATGGAAGCTAATACGGCGTTCCTGCGGCTGTGCGGGCGCGTCCGCGGCGAAGTCGTGGGCCGCATTCTCTGGGCGCCGCCGTTCGTCGACGACGCGGCGATCGTAACTGCGCGCAGCCTCGCCGGCGCGGGGCCGCACGCGGTGTGGCTCTCGACGCCGATGCTCGACGCGCTCGCCGACGCCTTCCTCGCACAGCCGCTGATCTACGACGTGATGGACGAGTTGGCGCAGTTCGACTTCGCGCCCGAGGGCATCGTGCAGCGCGACCGCGCGCTGGTCGCGCGCGCCGACGTGGTCTTCACCGGTGGACGTTCCCTCTACGCCGCACGGGCGTACGCCGGGTCGAAGGTCCGCTGCGAGCCGAGCGGCGTCGAGCTAGAGCGCTTCGCCGCCGACGTCGCGCCGCATCCGCTGACCAGTGGGCTCACCGGACCGGTCTTCGGATACGTCGGCGTGATCGACGAACGAATCGACGTCGCGCTGATCGCGGCGTTGGCCGAGGGGATCCCCGATGCGCACGTCGTGCTGGTCGGGCCGATCGTCAAGATCGATCCCGCCCGGTTGCCGCGACGCGCGAACGTCCATCTGACCGGAGGCGTCCCCTACGACAGCTTGCCGTCGTGGCTGGCCGGCTTCGACGTCGCGCTCTTGCCGTTCGCACGCAACCGTGCGACCGAGTTCATCTCGCCGACCAAGACGCTCGAGTACTTCGCCGCCCGCAAGCCGGTCGTCTCGACGCCGATCGCCGACGTCGCCGCCGAATTCGGCGACGCGGTGTGGCTGGCCGACGGACCGCCCGCGTTCGTCGCCGCCGCCTGCGAGGCGTTGCACCCGACACCGGTCCGGATCGCGCGCGGCCTGGAGTACGCGCGTGCCCGCACCTGGGACGCGATCGCTCGTCGGATGCTCGATGCCATCACGCAACGCTGATCCGCTGGATCTGAAGATTGCCTTCCGCTTTCTGCGCGGCTTGGCACGCAACAACGACCGGACGTGGTACCACGCGCACCGCGCGGACTGGGACGGTCACGTGCGCCACGGCTTCGAGGACCTGGTCACGATGCTACTGCTGGAGGGCGCGCGTACCGACGACCGGCTGCGGCACGTCGATCCGCGCGCGTGCCTGTTCCGCCTCGCGAACGACACCCGCTTCCACACCGGCAAGGCGCCGTACAAGACCTGGCTGGCGGCGTGGATGTCGCCCGGCGGGAAGAACGGCGCCTACGCGGGCTACTACGTTCATCTGGCGCCGGGGAATCGCAGCCACGTCTCGGCCGGTATCTACGTCCCGGTGAAAGCGTCGCTGCTCGGCTTGCGCTCGGCGTTCGCCGAGGACGGTGCGAACGCGCGCGAGTTCGACCGCATCCTGCGCGCTCGCGCGCTGCAGCCATATCTGCCGCTCGAGACGCATCCGCTGCGCGTGACCCCGCGCGGTTTCCCCAAGACGCACCCACGAATCGGACTGATCCGCGCGCGCAACTATCTGGTCGAACGACCGCTGACCGACGAAGAGTTGCTGCGGCGCGGCGCGTTCGCCGTCGTGCGCGAGGCGATGCGGATCACCGCACCGTTCGTGCGCTGGCTCGACGCGCGCGCCAACGAAGGCGCGCACACACGCGAGGCGTTCGACGACGAAGACTGGTGAGCGCCGGGCTAGGAGGCGCCTTCCAGGGTGCGGATCCGCGAAGCCAGCGAGGGGTACGAGGCGAACAGCACTTCCGCCCAGCGCGGCGGCTCGAACTCGGCCAGGTTCTGCTCGCCCAGCCGGCGGAAGGCGCGCACGCCCGCGCCGGCGTCACCGGTCGCGGCGACCGCGAACTGATCGGCCCGGCGCTCGAGCGCACGCGACGCGGCGTTCGCGAGCGGCATCGCCGCAAGTTGGATGAGGCTGGCCCAGAAGAGCAGCCGCGCGCCTTGGGCCGGGCCGTCGACGCCGCGCCCGGTGGTCGCACGCAGCAGACCGTTGGCGCCGAACAGCGCGGCCCCGACGCCGGCGGTGCCGAGCGCGATCCCGGTCCACGGGTCACGCCGCACGTAGTGTCCCAGCTCGTGGGCAACGACGAACAGCGTCTCGTCGGGTTCGAACGCCTGCACGAGCGTGTCGGCGAGCGCGATGCGCTCGGTACCCAGTACGCCGGTGACGAACGCGTTGGCTTTCTTCGTCTGGCGGCTCATGTCGAAGCGCAGGATCGCCGCGTTGCCGACGCCGTACCGCCTCGCCAGCGCCCGGATGCGGGCTTCCAGCTCGCCGGTGACCGGTTCGTAGCGGTTGAAGAGCGGCATCACGAACGTCGGCGCGATCACCGTCGCGAGCGCGAGCAGCGGCGGGATCCCGGCCAGCGCGATCAGCGGCCAGCGCCGCGGCGCGCGGGTAACGAGCTGATCGCCCAGGCCCGTCAGCAGTGCGGTGACGATGGCGCCGACCGCGGCGGCCTTCGCCTGGTCCTCGAACCAGCTCTCCGCCGACTGCTCGGAAGTCCCGTAGACGCGCTCGAGCAGGTGCCCCTCGACGTACTCGACGCCCAGATCCCGCAGCGTGTCGGCGACCAGGACGACCAGCGCGAACGCGGGCGTGCGGAGCGCCCGCGGCAGCGGCGCGAGCGCGCGCTCCAGCGGATCGGCGAGCACGAACGCGAGTGCCGCCGCGCTCAGAACGCCGCGCGCGAGGCCGGTCACCATGAGCGTGCGCCGCACCGCCGCGTACCGAGCGGGGTCCGGCTTCGCCAGGGCCGGCATGGGCCAGCGCCGGTCGCTCAGCGCTTGCCCGGCGCGCACTGCGGCGTACCCGAGGCCGATCCCCATGGCCAATCCATGCCACGGGTTCAAGTGTCCCGACTGCTTCACTCCGACCCCTTACCCGTACGGTCGGAGCGTTCCGCCACACAGGACTTTCGGGTGGCTTTGCCGATTCGATACAGAGAACATTCGACCGACACCTCGAGGCCGATGCAGGTGAGCGAAACGAGCCCAGCGGCTTCCCCGTCGCTGGAGCACGTCTACGACGTAGCGACGCGCGCCCGCCTCACCGAGGTGGAAGCCGAACTCGCCCGCCTCTCGCCGTCGGTACGCCTCCGCGACCCGCGCGCCCTGGCGCTCCGGGGGGTTCACGCCTCCCTCAGTGGGGATGCCGCGGGCGGGATCGCGTTGCTAAAACGCTCGATCTCGCTCGCGTCGGAGCGCGAGCGGCGCTACTACATCGACCTGGTCGTGCCACTCCTCATCATGGTTGGATCGGTCGACGAAGCGGAAGTCCTCCTGAGCGCGGAGCCCTCCGAGCGCGACGCCCTCTCGCCTGCTCTTGATGCACAACGGGCTCTTATTCAGGCGCGGCGTGGTCTCGACGCCAGCAGCCGCGAGCTCGCGGAATCGGCCCTTGCTGCAGCTCGCGAAGAAGAGCAGCCCATGATCATCGCGCGAGTGCTGCATCGCGTCGCAATGGTAGCCTTCTACCGTGAGGAGTTCGGTGAAGCGCAACAACGCGCCGTTGAAGCCGCACGCGCCTATGAACGCATAGGAGCCTTCCGCAACGCTGCGACGTCCTACTCGTTGCTTTACGTCATCGCGCACGGTTGGCTGGACGACCCTGAGATCGCGCGGCTCTATGCAGAGCGCATGACGATGAGCGCCGAGCGCTCCGGTGACCTCTCACTTCAAAATATGGGACTCGTCTGCCAGCTCGGCGTCGCTGCCGAGTTAGCGGACGAGCGGCGCTTCGGTTCGCTTCGTGCGCGCTTACTCGCAAGCCCGATGCCGGAGCAATTTCGCGAACGTTATGCGTACGTCGTCGCCGAGTCGCTAGTTCACATGTGGTCGGGTCGATTCGAATCGGCTCGCGCCTCACTCACCTCGCTCTCGGAAGATCCCCAGCGCTCTCTTCCCGAGCGCTCGATGTGCGAAGCGCTCCTGGCGCTCTGCGACGCCGCCCGAGGCGATGCAACGAGCGCTAAACGTCGGGCGCACCTGACGCTCAGCCGGACGGGGCATCGTTCGGCGCCAGAGCCTCTGCACGAACGACAAATTCGGCGCGTTGCCCGCGTCGTTGCCGCCTGCACATGTATTCTTCTCGGCGAAAATGTTCGAGGACGACGCGCTCTCTCGCGCGCATTCGACCCTCAGCGCATTTTCTCGTCGTTTGCAGCCTCGAAGCTCCTTGACGAGCGCGTCGTTCCCGCCGCCATGCGAGGATATGCTCGCGCTATCAACGCTGCCCGCGAGGCAAACGTGCGGCACACACCGCCGCTCGGATTGACACCCGCCGAGTTGCAGATTCTCCGCCTCTTGCCCGACGGCTCGACTCTCGATCAGATTGCCCGCAGTTTCGGTCGCTCTCGAAAGACCATCGCGCGACACGTCGGTTCGATCTATGGCAAGCTTGAAGTCTCGAACCGCACGCAGGCCGTGCAACGCGCGCGCGAACTCGGCCTCGACGCGTGATCACGGCTGACACGTAGTATACGACAAAAATGGCGCCATTCCGAGCTTTTCATCGGTCGTGGGTCATTTGGCTCATGGACGATCGGCACGGATCGCGTAGGATGTCCGGGAGCAAACTTCTCTCCCTGGAGGCCACCTTGGCAGTTCTCGCTCTCGCAGCTTCGGTCGTGCATCATGTCATCGTCGTCATTTGCACGGTTGTTCAGCCGGCTACGTCCTAGGTCGATGTACGCTCAATATGAGTCGGAGCTCCTTGCTCCCGCGCTCGACACCGCCCACACTTTTCTCGCCTCGTCCAGCGCGACCAAGCCGACCCCGACTGTCCTTTCACTCGTCGCTCGTCTGACGGACGGATTGCGCACCGCGCTCCATGCCGATGATCTGACGCTGCTGCGCGAAACGGTTCGCCAGGCGCGCACCCGTGAATACGAACTGCACGACGCGTTTGCTGCCGCGCAGCAGTGCCTGGCCGACGAACTCTTCGACGGGCCGATCGCGGCGTTGCACGCGACCTACCGGCGCATGCTCGACATCGCGCACACCGTGCTGCCGCGGGCGGCGCTGGCGCACTAGAGGCCCACGATCATGCGCAACGAGCGGCCGAGTCTTTTGATCTCAGCGACTGCTCGGGTACACCTCGCGCAGTATCTGAACCAGAATCGGGTCGACCTCGGCGACCGCATCGCCGAACGGACGCCCGACGCGAAGCTCGGGGGCGCGCGGCTGATGCTGCGCACCTTGGTCGCCGCACTGGCGCGTTCGGTCGAGGACTCCGATCCCAGCATCCTGGTCCACTGGGCACGCATTGCGCGCGGCGCCCACAGCCGCACGACCGTGACCGGCGCGATCGCCAGCGCGTGTGCCGAGATCTCCGCTCTCGCCGAACGCCACAACTTCGATCCCGCCGCGCTCTTGACGTTCCTCGAGTTTGCGCAAGTGCAAGTCGAGCTCCAGTTGGGCGACGAGTCTGGGTACCCGCACGAAGACGTCGCGATCGCCAGCGCGCTGGCAATGCTGCGCGCGCGTGACGAGGCGACCTGCGAACACTCGCAGCAGACCGGCACCTGGGCGCGCCGGCTCGCCGAGGCGATGCGCCTCGCCACCGCGACCACCGACCGGATCGTCAAGGCCGCGATCCTGCACGACATCGGCAAGATCAGCATCCCCGACTCGATCCTGATGCACGAGGGCCCGCTCGACCCCGTCGCATGGTCGACGATGAAGCGCCACGCGAGCTTCGGCGCCGATATCTTGGCCGAAATTCCCTCGCTCGCGCCATACGCGCCGGTCGTCCGTGCACATCACGAGCGCATCGACGGAACCGGCTACCCGTACGGCCTGCGCGGTGACGAGATCTCGCTCGAAGCGCGTGTCGTCGCCGTCGCCGACGGCTTCCACGCCATGGTCACCGATCGGCCGTACCGCCGCGCGATGACGTTCGGCATGGCGATGAGCACGCTACGCGAAGGCAGCGGCACACAGTGGGACGCTGCCGTCGTCGACGTCATGGTCGGTGTGGCCGCCGCCCACCGCAGCCGCGCCGTCGACGCCGACCTTGCGCTCGGGGTGCCCCCCGGCGGCGAGGTGACGGTCGGGGGGCCGTCGCGCTCGCTCGCCGGGTAAGGGCACGCCCCTCGCCGTTAGGGCGACCCCTTCAGCACGCCGCGCAAGTTGTTGATGTCCAGCGAAAACTCGCCGCGCTCGTAGCGCTCGCGCGAAGCCGCTTCCTTGTCGGCGCGGGCCCGTGCGGCGAGGAGCACCTCCTCGATGCGCTCCTGCGGAACGACGCAGGCGCCGTCACGATCGAGAACGACGACGTCGCCGGGCCGGATCGTCGCGCCGCCGACTTGCACCGGCACGTCGAGCGCGCCGGGGATCGTCTTGGTCGCGCCGCGCACGCGCACGTAGCGCGTCCAGATCGGGAGGCCCATGGTCGCCAAATCCTCGACGTCGCGCGCCGAGGCGTCGTTGAGGACGCCGGCCGCGCCGCGTTTGCGGATCTGGGTGACCAGCAGGTCCCCGATCAGCGCGACCGGACGCGGCTCGGGCATCGCGAGCACGACGATCTCGCCGGGCTGGATACGCTCGATCGCTGCGTGGACCATCAGGTTGTCGTCTTGGCCGCACAGCACCGTGCGCGCCGGCCCGGCGACGCGGCTGCCTGGGATGATCTGCCGCCATTCGACGTCGATCAGACCCTGGCGACCGGCGGCCTCGTACACCGTCGCGGTGCCGAGCTTGGCCAGTTCTTTGTACACCTCCCTCGCGTCGCTCATAGTGCGGTCACCAGTTCGGGCAGCATGCGCTGATACGCCTCGGCGAACTTCACCGCCTGATTGCCGCTGACGCGCCGCGCGTGGTTCGCGCGATGCTCCATCCGCTCGGTGTAGTAGCGCTGCAGATACTCTTGCGAGGCCATCGCCCGCATCGCATCGCGTTTCTTCTCGGCGACCGCGGTGATGTCGAGGAAGACGTTGGGGACGAAGCCGCTCAGCTCGGTCTGATGCGGCTCGCAGAAGTAGATCGCCGGCGGCGCGTTGATCTTGAACGCTGCCGCGACGCCGGCACCCGACGTCAACTGGCGGACCATCAGCGCGACCGTGTTCGCCACGGGATGATCGGGGTTGAACGGATCCTTTTCGGTTTGGGTGATGATCACGTCGGGCGCGAGATCGCGCACCCACTCCACCACCTTGTCCATGCGCGGCTGATCGATCAGGAGCGGGTAATCGCCGAAATCGAAGCAGGTGAACGCGGCGCCGACCGCTTCGGCGGCGCGCGAGGCTTCCGCGTGACGAATCGCCTTGACGTTCTCGATCGTCTGATTGGGCTGTTTCCAGAGTTCGCCCGACTCGCCGCGTTCGCCGTACGAGAGCGCGAGCACGCTCGCGCGTCCGCCGGCGGCGCTCGCGATCGCCAGCGCGCCGGTGGCGCGCCAGACGAAGTCCGAGCAGTGGGCGACCAGGACCAGGACGTTACGAGGCGCCGGATTCAACGGGTGGTGCTCCTTGTTTGGTGCGAACGATGCGTTCGAGCGAGTCGGCCGCCGCGCGCGCGATCGGCGCGGGGATGCCCAGCTCGTCGAGCAGCGCAGCGGCAGCGTGCATCTCGTGCGCGCGCCGCTGCGCATGGGTGAACGTTCCTTCGACGATACGGTCGACGAGCCGTTCGTCGGCCTGCGCGAAGGTGCGGGCGATGTCGGCGCGCAGCCAGTCCTCGACCCCGGCGGCGCGAGCGGCCTCGAGCGCCTCGCAGACGGCGGCCGACATCCCCTTGAAGAAGACGGACCGGGTCAGCTTGCGCGAGGCCGCCGCGCCCGCCTCGGAGCCGACGACCTCGACCGGCGTCCCGAAGCGCGACAGGTACGCGGCGAGGACGTCGGCGCCGTCACCGGCGAGGAACATCGGGACGCGAATCCCGAGCGGTGGCACCGGCGCCATCATGGCGACGTCGACGAACCGCACCCCGGCGGCGGCGCAGATCGCGGCCAACTGCTGCTTGAGGGCGGGGCCGGCCGTATTGAGGTCGGCGAAGACCGCGCCCGGCGCGAGCTGCGGCACGGCCGCGCGGGCGACCTCGTCGGCGACGATCGCCCAATTGACGGAAAGGACGAGCCCGGCGCCCGCCAGGGCAGCGGCGGCGCTGGGCGCCAGCGGAATCTCCGTGATGTCGCCGTGGAGGTCGGGGTCCCAGCCGCGCACGGTCGCCCCACCGCGCACCAGGTCGCGCGCCAGCAAGGAGCCGGCTTCGCCCAAGCCCAGGACTGCGACCGGCGTGGAGCCAAGATTGGCGCCAATCATGGCGCCATCGTTCATCGAGCCCGAGACGCCTCCTGCCGGCCCCCGGCGTTCGGTGCCGGACGTCGCCACCGCGCTACGCGAGGCGATTACGGCCGGCACGTATCAGCCCAACGAGCGGCTGGTCGAAGAAGACCTCGCCAAAGCGCTGGCCACCAACCGGGCCGTCGTGCGAGGCGCGCTGGCCCTGCTCCAACAAGAAGGCCTGATCGTCCGCGAGCGCAACCGCGGTGCGCGCGTGCGCGCGATTTCGGTCGACGAAGCGATCGAGATCCTCGAAGCACGCGCGGCGCTCGAAGGCGTCGTCGCCCACCGCGCCGCCGAACGGATGAGCGACGAACACGGCCGTACGTTGAGCGCCCTGCTCGCGCAGATGCGCGAGAAACAGACGGCCGGCGAATTGCAGGCGTACTCCGAGCTCAACGCGCGCTTCCACCGCACGATCCGCAGCATCGCTGCGCACGCGGCCAGCGAGAAGCTCCTCGCGCTCCTACAATCGCAGGCCGTGCGCTACCAATTCCGCACCGTCTTGCGGCCCGGGCGACCGGCCGAATCGCTGGCCGAACACACCGCGATCCTCGACGCCCTGCTGGCGCGCGATCCGGAGGCGGCCGAACGGGCCGCCCGCCGTCACGTCGCCGGCGTCATCGACGCCGTCCGCACGATCGCGGCCCTCCGTTTGCCCGAGTAGCGCCTCTCCCACCGACCGCCGACAGTGTCCTAGACGGGGACGCGTACGTCGATGGGGACGTAGCTGAGCGTCACGGCGCCGTTGCCGAAACGCGTGGTGCCGGTCAGCTCGAGCTGCAGATGGCGCATGTCGATCCCCTCGAAAAGGCGGCGGCCGCTGCCGACCACGACTGGGATGATCCAGAAGACGAACTCGTCGATCAGGTCGTGCTCGACGAGCGCGCGGGTGAGCGCGCCGTTGCCGTACTTCATGATGTCCTTGCCGGGCTGCTGCTTGAGCGCGGTGACCTCGGCAACGACGTCGGCGCCGATGACGGTGCCCTCGATCGTGCCCGGGCGCAGCGTCGTCGACGCGACGTACTTCGGCAAGCTGCTGACGTGGTCGTCGTACGGATCGCCGTCGGAGCGGCGGCCGTTGGCGGTGAGCAACGCGAACGTCTGCCGCCCGAGGAGGAAGGCGTCGCAGCCCAGCAGGCGCGCGAGGCCGTGTTGCTTGTTCTCCGCCTCCGCGAAGTAGGACATCGCCCAGGTCTCGGCATCACCGACGACGCCGTCCAACGACACGAACGAGGATTCGATCAATTTTCTCATGCCGCTGGTACGAACCGCGCGGTCAAGAAGATACGTTGACGGTCCAGGCCGCCGGCAAGATCCAAGGACACCAAAGATAGTCGGCGATGCGCGCGATCATACCGTCGGTCACTTCCAGCCGGACAGCGGAGCGCGGCTGCCAGCCGGCCCCCTCGTCGACGAAGATGATCACCGCCGGCTCGCCGTCGATGCTGCCGCTCGCCATGCGCCAGACGATGGTCACCTCGCCGTACTTCCCAAAGTACGGCGACTCGCGAAGCAGTCCGCCGAAGCCGTCGGCGAAGAACAGCTTCGCATCGGCGCTGATCAGCTCGCGCAGCGCATCCCAATCGCGCCGGTTGAAGCGCTCCACATACAGCTCCAGCAAGCGCACCGTGTCCGGCTGAACGACCCGCGGCGGCGGCTCCGAGCCGGGCAGCGCGGCAAGTTTCGAGCGCCCGCGGCTCAGCGCCGCCTTGACCCCGCCCGGCGTCGAATCGACGAGATCCGCAACCTCGACGAGCGAGTACCCGAAGACGTCCTTGAGCAGCACGCAGGCGCGCTCTTTGGGCGGCAACCGCACGACGAGCCGCTCGAGCGCCGGCTCGAGGTGGACGACGTCCGGCTCCTCGAACGACGCCGCGTCGGCCACCGCAACCGCCGCCTCCGCCTCTTCACGCACGCCGCGCTTGCGCAACAGATCCACGCACCGGTTGTGCGCAATGCGAAACAGCCACGGCGCGAGCGCTCGCGCGGGGTCGTACTGGTCGAGCTTGCGGTACGCCTCGAAGAGTGCGTCCTGCACGACGTCCTCGCCGTCCAAGACCGATCCGGTCATGCGCGCGCAATACCGGTGCAGCCGCGGTCGCAACTCCGTCACCGTGGCCAGAAACGCCCGATACCGGTCATCAAAAAGCCCGGCCGAGGCGAGATCGGAGCGAGTATCCATCACGTCGAAATACGTGGCTGCGTCCCGGAAAGATACGCCGTCAGGGCTTGACCCGGCTCATCCGACAATCCTGGTTAATTTTGGGTATAAGGAGGGAACAACGGTCGGCATTTTCGCTTGGGGGAACTCCCCCAGGGCGATTCCACCGGGCGGGGTGGAGTCGTATGAGCATGCAGCGAGCGGTCGGCGGAAGCGCACGACTTCTCATGATCGCAGTCATCACTGCGATTGCTGTTCTCGGATGGAACCTTCCGAGCAGCGTGCTGCCGCGCATGGCGATCATCGGTCCGATCGTCTACTTCTTCGTCATTTTCGCCGACGCCGTGACGGCGACGATCCTGATCCGCACCTTGCGCTGGTCGCTCCGACCTCGGCCCACGCTCGTCCTTTCGCTGTGGTTCGCGGTCAACGGCGCGCTGCTGTTCATCGCGGTGATCGTCCTCCCGGTGCTTCCCAACAGCATGCCGGTCTTTGCCGGCCCGGCCCAATTCGGGCCCTGGATCTCCGTCTTCTGGCATCTCACCGCTGCGTTGACGGCACTGGTCTACGTCGGCTTCCGACGCGCGGAGAGCACCCAGGCGCTCACGCGCCGCTTTTGGATCGTGGCGACCACCCTCGCCGCCCTGGTCGTCGTCTGCAACGTCGGCGTGGCGCTGTTCTTTGCCGATCACGTTTCACTCCCCGTGCAAGGATCGACGCTCGCCGGCATGGTGTCGAACGGCGTCGGACCGGCGGTCGTCGCCCTCTTGGCGCTGGCCGCCGTGCTCGCATTTTGCATTCGGCAGCCGGGCGCAACGGAAGGAGCACTGGCGCTCTCGCTCTTTTCCTTCAGCGTCGAGTGGGGGCTTCTGCTGGCCGGAGGCCATCGCTATAGCGCAGCCTTTTACGCCGGCAAACTGCTGTTTCTGCCGGGATCGTTGTTCGTGCTCGCCACCGCGGTTCATACCCTGGTGGGGTCGCGCGAGCGCTTGAAGGACGTCGAGGTTACCCTGGAACGCGTCGAGACCGAAGCGCGAAAGGTCGCGGGGCGCTTTCGGGCACTCTGGCAGATCTCATCGTATGCCGGACGGTCCGAAAGCGATCGCTTCAGTGCCACGCTCGAGATCGCCGCCAGCGCCATTCGTCCGGGACGACCGATGTTCGGCTGCCTCTCTCACCTCAACGGTGCCGTGCTGCACATCGACACGACCTGCTGGGTCGGCTACGGCCCCGTCTTGCCGGGCTTTGCCGACAGCATCCATCCCGACGCAACGTTTCCGTTCGCGCGCACGTTGGCAGCACTGCTGCAGGAGGCGGGGCGTTCCGCCGCCTGGGACAATCTGCAACCCGTCGCGCACCGAGCGCACATCGTCGACGACTTTGGTTGGGCGAGTTGCATCGGCGCTCCGATCGTCGCCGCGGAGGAGACGCACTTCATCACCTTCGCGTCCCCGTGCGCGATGGACGACGACCCCTACACCGAAGCCGACCTGGCGTACGTCGACGTCGTCGCGGCGTCCTTTGGAGCCCGGCTCGCCCAACGGCAGCAGTTCGAACGGATTCAGTTCCAGATCGACCACGACGCCTTGACGGGACTGGAGAATCGGCTGCAGTTCCGCAAGGCGGTGCGCGACGAGATTCACACCACCCATCCCTTCGCGCTGGCATTCATCAACATCGACGGCTTCCGGCACGTGAACGCGCGCGAGGGGCACGAGATCGGCGACGAGGTCCTGGTCGAAGTCGCCGAAGCCCTCGCGTCGGTCGACGATCACAATCTGGTCGCCCGGATGAGTGCCGACGAATTCGGCCTCCTCGTGCGCGACGTGCCTTCGCTCGCGGCCACGACGAGCGCCATCCAGAACTACTCCGGGCTCTTCCTCACGCCGTTCCAGATGGGTGATCGCAACGGCATCACGACGCTGGACCTGGGCGTTTCCATCGGCGCGGCGCGCTACCCGGACGACGGGACGTCGGCCGAGGATCTCATGCGCCGCGCAAACGTGGCACTCGACGTCGCGAAGGTCCCGGGCGGGTCCCCGACCATCATCTTTGCGGAAGCAATGGAGGCGCTCCTCGACGCCTCGCAGCTGCGCGTGATCGAACTCAGCCACGCGATCGACAACAACGAACTCGCCGTCCTCTATCAACCGACGTTCGACTTGAAGACGCGCGCGATCGTCGGGGCCGAGGCACTCGTGCGCTGGAACCATCCGACGCGCGGGCTGCTTCTGCCCGCCGAGTTCATCGCCTTCGCCGAACGCAACCTCTTGATCGGCCCGTTGTCGCATTGGGTGCTGCACCGGGTCGCCGACGACCTGACCCACGCCGCGCCGCTGCCGACAGCCTTTCGCGTCTACTTCAACATCGCTGCCCAGCTGCTCGACGACGTCCCGTTCATCGCCGACGTCAGCGACGTGCTGACCGCGAACCCGGGCCTCGCCGAACATCTGGGTGTCGAGATGACCGAGACGGCCGCGATGCACAACGTCGAGCGCTCGATGGATACGATCAATCTGTTCCGGCGCTGGGGCCTCTCGGTCGCGATCGACGACTTCGGCACCGGGTACTCTTCGTTGTCCTACCTCAAACGCCTGACCGTCGACATCATCAAGATCGACCGCTCGTTCGTGTCGGGGCTACCCGACGACGGGCGCGACTGCACGATCATCGAGATGCTGCTCCACATCAAGGACCGCTTCCACTTCGCCGCGCTCGCCGAAGGGGTGGAGACCGAAGCGCAGGCCGGGTGGCTGCTCGAGCACGGCTGCCAATTCGCCCAGGGCTATCTGGTCGCGCAACCCGAACCGTTCAGCGCGCTCATGCGCCGCCTCCCCCTCGCGCACGTGGCGTGAGCGATCATCCCACGCACACGAGCTCGTCTTCGGTGACCGCGACCGGGATCTCGTCCAGGCTGCCCCCCTCGCACGGTCCTTCGACGCAGTAGCCGTCGCTCAAGCGAAAGAGCGCAAAATGGCTCACGCAGAGCACGGCGTCGTGGTGAAGCGTGAACGTCGGCCGCACGTTGAGCGGGATGCCGAAGTGCGGGCAGCGGTTGAGGTAGGCGCGTAGGCCGTCGGGCGTGCGGAACACGGCGATCCGGAAGGCGTCCTTGCCTTCGCCGAGGACGACGTCCAAGCCGGTCGGCGGGATGTCGTCCACGGCGCACAGGCGCGTGCCCGGCGCGGGCGCGAAGCGCAGGGCGCGCCAATCGCTCACGCCGGCGGCAGCACCACGTCGAAGTCGAGCACCCACTGCGGCACCGGATCGATCGCGCCGTGGCGGGCCACGTCGTAGGGCTGATAGCTGGTGATCAGTTCCGGCTTGACGCCGAAGACGGCGTCCAGATCGATGTACGGATCGCCGGCCGTGTACGCGGAGGTCGTCAACGGCGCATAGCCGTCGGCAGAGACCTTGAGATGCAAGTGCGCGGGCCGCATCGAGAGGCGCTTGGTCGCGCGTAGCATCTCGCCCACCGGGCCGTCGGTCGGAATCGAATAGCTGACCGGCTTGACGGCGAAGAACGCATACGCACCGTCCGGCCCGCTGCGCAGGAAGCCGCGATAGTCGGGCTCGCCGCGCTCGACGTACTGCGTATCGTAGAGCCCCTCGCCGTCCGTCTCCCAGGCTTCGATCAGCGCCCCGGCGATCGGCGCCCCGCGCAGGTCGCGGATCGTGCCGCGCACGTACGTCAGCTCGCCGATGCCGCTGCGCGCGATCGACTCGCCATGCGCGATCTCGGGCGCGTCGTGGGTGTAGAACGGACCGAGGACCGAGCTCGGCGTCGCCGGCGGGGGCTTGGGGTTGGCGATCTCGTCGACCAACACCGAGACCCCGAGCGTGTCGGAGAGCAGGATGAACT
>Ga0181531_10001590_pt1 | contig 14297 bp, 5 predicted proteins | sample PEATcosm2014_Bin_38_FD_119743 | JGI IMG/M metagenome (GOLD analysis project Ga0181531, IMG submission 119743) | Peatland microbial communities from MTU Mesocosm Facility, Houghton, MI, USA - PEATcosm2014_Bin11_10_metaG | ecosystem: Environmental > Terrestrial > Soil > Wetlands > Peat | place... | reverse complement strand
GCTCGAGGCAGCCGGGATGACGCCGAACGACGTGCGGATGTTCCAGCCGTACGACGACTTCACGATCGCGGTGCTCTTGCAACTCGAGCAGATCGGCTTCTGCGCGCGCGGCGAGGGCTCGCGCTACGTCCTCGAGACCGACCTCTCGCCGCGCGGCGCGTTGCCGGTCAACACCGGGGGTGGCCAGATTTCGTGCGGACAGCCGGGCCTGGCCAGCGGCGGCCTCAACCTGGTCGAAGCGGTGCGGCAGATGTTCGGCGAGGCCGGCGAACGGCAAGTCGACGATCCGCGCAACGCGATGGTCACCGGGATCGGCGTGATTCCCTACGCGCGCAATTGGTCGGTCAGCAACGTGCTGATCCTGGAGGCCTAGCCCGATGCCCGAACCGTCGGCCCGCCCGGTCCCCGCGATCGGAACCTACGTCGACTCGCGCCCCTTCTGGGACGGTGCGCGCGCAGGGAAACTCGTGCTGCAATACTGCCTGGACACCGGGCGCTTCCAGCACTATCCGCGCCCGGTCAGCGTCTATACCGGCAGCCGCAATCTCGCCTGGCGCGAGGTCTCCGGCAACGGTGCGGTGTTCGCGTGTACGATTGCGCGCGTCCCGGCGCCGGGTTTCGCCGACCTGGTGCCGTATGCGGTCGCGACCGTGCAGCTCGACGAGGGCGTGCGCATCATCGCGCGCGTGGTCGGCTGCGCGCCCGAGGACGTCGCGATCGGGATGCGGGTGAAAGTCGCCTTCGAAGAGCTGGGCGAGCGCCGCTATCCGGTGTTCGAGCCGGCGGCGTAGCGGCGTGCGATGAAGATCGGCAGCTTCCTGCGCGGGATGGCCCTGCGGCACCCCGACCGCGAAGCCGTCGTCTGCGAGGATCATCGCCTCAGCTTCGGCGCGCTCGACGCCCGCACCGACGCCGTCGCGCGCGCGTTGCGCCGGCGCGGCGTGCAGCCCGGCGACCGGGTGCTGGTCGCACTCGACAACGGGCCGGCCTGGGTCGAGGCGTTCTTCGCGATCGTCAAGTGCGGGGCGATCGTCGCCCCGGTCAACGTGCGGCTGACCGCGCACGAACTGGCGCACGTCATCGGCGACTGCACGCCGGTCGCGGCGTTCGGTGCGCCCATGTACGCCGACACGGTGGCGCAGGCCGCCACCGGGCGTGCGCTGACGTGGCTGCCGGTCGATCCGTCCGGCGGGCTCGACGCGCTGGCGGAGGAAGATGGTGACGAACCGCTCCCGCCGCTGCCGAGTGCGCTCGACGATGCGCTGATCTGCTACACCTCCGGCACGACCGGCGCACCCAAAGGCGCGCTGATCACGCATGCCAACCTGGTCATCATGGCGTACGTCAACGACGTCGACTGGCGCCTCTCGCCCGACGATCGGGTCCTGGTGACGACCCCGCTCGCGCACCGCACCGCGATCGCGCGCCTGATCAACACGCTCACCCTGGGCGCGACGCTGGTCGTCGTGCCGCGCTTCGACGCCGCTGCCGTGCTCGAGACGATCGCGCGCGAGCGGATCACGGTGGTCGGGATGGTGCCGACCATCGCGCGGCTGCTGCTGCCCGAGCTCGAGCGCGATCCCTCGCGCTGCGCGACGCTGCAGGTCGTGCTCGCGACCGGCGAAGCGTTCCCGATCGCGGTCAAGGAACAGCTCTTGCGCGCGCTGCCGCAGCTGCGGCTCTACTCGTTCCTCGCGATGACCGAGGCCGGCAGCATCACCACGCTGATGCCGGACGAACAGGTCGCGCACGCCGGCTCGGTCGGCCGGCCGACGGTCGGTGTCGAGATTCGGCTGCTCGACGAAGGCGGCGCGCACGTACCGACCGGCGAGGTCGGCGAGATCGTCGTGCGTTGCGGCGAGCCTGGGCGGGGCCTGGTGATGCGGGCGTACTACAACCGGGCCGCCGAAACCGCGCAAGCGCTACGCGAGGGCTGGTTCTACACCGGCGACCTCGGGCGCTTCGACGAAGGCGGCTACCTCTATGTCGTCGACCGCAAGAAGGACATGATCCTCAGCGGCGGCATGAACATCTATTCAAAGGAAGTCGAACGCGCGCTGGTCGCGCACGCGGCCGTTGCCGACGCGGCCGTGATCGGCGTGCCGGACGCGGTCTACGGCGAAGCGGTCGCGGCGTTCGTCGAATTGCGGCCGGGCGCGCGGGCCGACGAGGCCGAGCTGATCGAGCACTGCCGCACGCTGATCGCCAGCTACAAGAAACCGCGTACGATCACGTTCGTCGACGCGCTGCCGCGCACGAGCCTCGGCAAGGTCGTCAAGGCGGAGCTGCGATCAGGCGCGCTGCAGCGCTGAGAACCTTCGCCTCCGAGGGGGTTTACTTTTCTCTGCACCCGGGCTACCATGAGGGCGCTTCAATTTCGCTCTTGTGGGTGTGCGATGAGTGCGGCTGCGTCTGAACAGGCAAATCTTCGGTATGTGATCGAGCTGTGCAAAGCGCACGGCGGGCGCATCGCGCACGATCTTTCCGATCCGCGCGAAGCGGCCTATCTCGAACAGACGCTGCGTAAGCACGGGAAAACGCCGGACCGCTACCCGGCGTTGTTCGACGCGATCCGGCATCGGCCCGAACGCACCCCGCTGGTGCGCGTCGCCGGTCAGCCGGCGCCGCTCGTCGACGACCCCCAGGGCGAGTTCAAGAGTTCGCAGATCATCGACTACGTCTCGACGACGCAGTCGGCGGCACCGGTTACCGCCGGTCACGGGACGCTCTCACGCACGCAGCCGGTCAAGAGTACCGCCATGACCGTCCAAGTCGTCCGGGTGGAGGGCGAGGACTACACCACCCTGGCGACCGGCGATCGCACGGCCTACGGCTTGCAGACGATGGGCGTGCAGACCGATCCCGCGCTCTCCGAACCGTTCAAGCCGGGTGGCGACATCTACGCCGTGATGAGCTGGCAGGTCTTGCTCGCCAACGACGAATGGGATCTGGGCACCGAGACGATCCAGTGGTCGTTCAACACCAACGGGATCCCGGGCGTGCAGGCGCCGATCAAGAACCCGCAGCGCACCCAGGGCAACTTGCAGAACGTCATGATCGGGCTCTCGCGCGGGTTCAACAACCCGGGTCAGAACAGCGACATCGACTACTGGTTCTGGCAGGGCCAGTGGGACAACACGACGCTGCTCGTGCCGCTGCAAGGGAACATGAAGTTCGCCTACCCGATCTCGCCGCTCAGTAACGCGAACCCGGCCTTACGCTTCTATCTCGCGCGCACCGAAGGCGGGATGTCGGACCTGATCGCGCAGCAGACCGCGAAGTATCTGCCGCAGTTCACGATCGACCCGACCGACAACACCAACCTGAAGTTCACCCTGCTGGCGGGAAACCAGGACGCGGGCAACGCGATCAACTTCGGCCGCAGCCCGTGGGTTTCCGACACCCAGACGTTCTTCACCGGTATGGTGACGGTCACGCTGCGGGGCCCGACCGGGCCGACCAGCGGCTGGGCGACGATCATGAGCGTCAACAATCCGACCGTTCAGCCCCCGGTCGACGGTGTCGGCTACACCTGGCCGATCATCTACGTCTGGCACTGCCTGGTCGAAGGCACGATGATCACCATGGAGGACGGCAGCAAGCGCGCCGTCGAGACGCTGAATTCCGGTGACGTCGTGCGCAGCGGAAGCGGAACGCGGACCGTCGTCGCAACGCTCGCGCAGCCGCACACCGGCGTCGTGTACCGCCTCACCACCAGCGGCGGCTCGACGCTGGTCGGCTCCGGCTCGCACCCGATCATCACGCCCAACGGGGCCGCTCAGTTACAGCAGTTGCGCGAGGGGCTGGAAGTCTGCACCACGCGCGGCGTCGAGACGATCAGCGCGATCGAGACACTCGAGCAGCACGACGCCGGTCTGTTCAACCTGTGGCTGGACCGCACCGAAGGGCCGCCGGATGAAACGTACATGTACGCCGAGGACATCCTGGTCGGCGACTACCTCGTCCAGGTGCGGCTGCTCGATCTGCCCGAAGTCGATCCGGACAAGTTTCGCGAGACGCTCCCGGCGCTGATGCGGACCGACTTCGAGAGTCACCGAGAGGACGAGGCGAAGCGCGCCGCCGCCACGGCGACGCGGTAGGCGCGAGCGCGAGCACGAGCGCGGGCGCGATGGGACTTCCGCCAATCACCGCGGCGCAATACGGCGCCGCGCAGGTCGTCGTCACGCTGGGTTGGCCCGGCACGGCGAGTCAAGCCGCCGTCTTTCTCGGCGATCCGAGCGGGACGCCGATCGCCAGCGCACCGGTCATCGACCGCGGCGCAAGCGTTCCCCTCGACGCCTCGAAGCTCGATCCCAACGAGACCTATACGGTCGCGGTCAGCCAGGACGGCGTCACCTGGGGCAATCCGGTCGTCCTGGTCTTCGATCAACCGACCTTCACCGCGGTGCGCGTCGCTGCCAGCGGTCAGGTCGACGTCACCTGGACCTTGCCCTCGCCGACGACGGTCGCAGCGGTCGTCGTCGCGGTGTACGACCTCGCCGCGGCGCAGACGATCGTCGCAGCGAGCGTGTCCACCGGGAACGGCGCGCGCCTGGTGCCCGCGATCCCACTCGATCCGACGCGCACATACGCCGTCTTCGCCACCGGCGAGAACGGCGTCGCACAAGGCCCGACCGCGCAAGCGCCCATGCCGCTCGTGCTCATCTCGCCGGCGATCACTGCGACATCCTATGGCGCGGGCGCGACTGCCGGCAGCTACCGCGTGACGGCGTCGGTGCAGACCGCGACCGCGTGGCCGGTGCTCGGTCAGCTGGTCGCGGATGGCCGCGTCATCGCGCAGGTCGCCGCCGCCGCCGGCACGCTGACCTTTCCGTTGACCGCGCCGCTCGCACCGGCGACCTGGGGCGTCGACGCGCTCTATCAGTCCGACCCCATCACCTGGGGGCCACCGAGCGTCGCCGCACCGGTCGACGTCCCCGGCCTCCCGCCGCTCACGGCGCTGTCCTACGCGCCGGGGACGATCACCGCGACGATCGCGCAAGCGGCGATCCAGCCGCTGACGGCGGCGCTGTTCGCCGGGACGCCGTCGGGGACGCCGATCGCGAGCGGCGTCTTCACCGGCACCACGGCCACCATCGCCGTCGGCGTACTGAACCCGGCCGTCGTGTACGTCGTCGCATTGTCCACCGCACCGCTCTCGCTGAACCCGCAGTGGGGCGCCACGACGCCGCTGGTCTTCGCGACGCCGATGCTGGGCGCGATCGCGGTCGACGCCGCCGGCGCCGTGAACGTGATCTGGACGCTGGCGGCGAGCGCGACGACCTCGGCGGTGTGCGCGCAACTGCTGGACCGCACGACGGGGAGCACGCTCGTGCGCACGACGACCGCGGACAGCGGCGCGCGCTTGATGCCGCCGGCGCCGCTCGCCGCCGACGGCAGCTACGAGGTGGTGGCGACGAGCGTCGCCGGGATCGCCAGCGGCCCATCCGCGCAGTCGGCCGCCCTGATCACGATCGCGCCGGGCATCGCCTCCGTCGGCTACGCGGCCGGTCAGACCGCTGGGACCTACGTCGTGACCGTCGTGCCGGTCGCCGCCGGGACGCCGCCGGGCACCCTCGTCGGCACGTTGTGGAACGAAGGCGTCGCCGTCGCCAGCGCGAGCGCACAGGACGGCACCGTCACCTTCACGACGACGACGCCGCTGGGCGCGGGGAACCGCTGGCAGGTCACGTTGGCGTACGTGAACGACGCCATCACCGGGCCGCCGAGCGCGGCGGCCGAGGTGACCGTCCCCCCGCTGCCCACGCTCGTCGGGGTGCGTACGAACGTCGCCAGCATCGCGGTCGCGACGGATGTGGCGGCGATCGCGACGGTCACCGCCGCGCTCTTCGCCGGTTCGCCGGGCGGCGCGCCGCTCGCCTCCGCCACCCTCGTCGGCACCGCGGCGACGATCTCGACCACCGGGCTGCAATTCGACCCCGCCACCACGTACACGGTCGCACTGAGCTTCGATCCCGGCGCGCCGCTGCCGACCTGGGGAACGCCGCTGCCGGTGCTGATCGCGCCGGTGACGTTCGGCGCCCTCGACCTCGACGCGAGCGGGAGCGTCGAGCTGACGTGGACGGGCGGCGACGCCGATACCGCGACGCTGCTCGCGCTGATCGACACGACTTCGGCGACGACCATCGCCACGCAGAGCGTGGTCGGAACGATCGCGCAGTTCGCACCAGTTGCGTTCGAGGCGGCCCACGCGTACGCCGTCACGGCGACGCCCACGCGCGGCTTCTCGTCCGGGCCGACGACGACGTCGCCGGTGCTGATCGTGACCGCGCCTGCGATCGTCAGTGCGGTGTACGCCGCCGGCAACACGGTCGGCACGTATGCCGTAACGGTGACTCCCGCGGTCGCCGAGGCGCCACCCGGAGACGTGGTCGGGCTGCTGCTCTCGCAAGGCCGCGTCCTCGCGCAGCAGAGCGCCGGCGGCGGCCTCGTGACGTTCGAACTCGACGCGCCGCTCGACCCCAGCGCGCAGTGGCAGGTCGAGCTGTTCTACCAGTCGGGGATCGTCTCGGGGCCGCCGAGCGTGCCGGCGCGTGTCGAGGTACCGGGTCTGCCGGCGATCACGGCGGTGCAGTACGCGCCGGGCATGGCGCACGTGTCGCTCGCCGCCGAACCGATCGCGCCGGTCACCGCCGCCGTGTTCCGCGGCGCGGTCGGGGGGACGCCGATCGCGAGCGCGCAGGTCGCGGGCACGTCGGCGCTCATCCCGGTCGCGGCGGGGTTGCTGGATCCGGGTTCCGCCTACGTCGTCGCGCTCTCGTTCGATCCGAGTGCGCCCACCCCGAGCTGGGGCCCGTCCGCGCCCTTGGTGTGGGAGTCGCCGACGTTCACCGCAGTGGTGGTGGAAGGCGACGGCAGCACGGTCGACGTGGCATGGACGCTGCCCTCCTCGGCCGCGCGCGCGGTGACCCTCGCGCTCTACGACGCGACCGCCGGCACGACGCTGGTGCAGGCCGTCGCGAGCGCGAGCACCGCGCGTCTGGTCGCGCCGATCCCGCTCGATCCGGCCTCGTCGTACCTGGTGAGCGCGGTGGCAACCGACGGCGTGTCGACCGGGCCGGCGGCCGCGACGCCGAACCTGATCCTGACCGCACCCGCGATCGCCGGTGTCGCCTACGCGGCCGGAAATACCGTCGGCACGTACACGCTCACGGTGACGCCGGTGGCGGCGAACTCGCCGCCCGGGAGTGTCGTCGGGCTGTTGCTGCAAGAAGGTCGCGTGGTCGCGCAGCAAGCCGCGAGCGGCGGCGTCGTCACCTTCACGCTCGACGCACCGCTCGATCCGAGCGTGCTCTGGCAGGTGGCGCTGCTGTATCAGTCGGGCATCGTCGTCGGCCCGCCGAGCGTGCCGACGCGCGTCGAGGTTCCCGGCTTGCCCGCGATCACGGCCCTGCAGTACACCCCGGGCCTGGCGCTCGTCACGCTCGCGGCCGAGCCGATCGCGCCGGTGACGGCCGCGGTGTTCCAAGGCGCGGTCGGCGGCACGCCGATCGCGAGCGCGCAGGTCGCGGGGACGAGCGCGTCGATTCCGCTCGCCCTCTCCACACTCGACCCGAACTACGTCTACGTCGTCGCGCTCTCGTTCGATCCCAGCGCACCGGTGCCGAGTTGGGGCTCCGTCACCACGCTGGTCTGGGAGTCGCCGACCTTCACCGCCCTCGCGCTGCAAGGCGATGGCCGTACCGTCGACGTCGGGTGGACGTTGCCGGGGAACGCTGCGCAGAGCGTGACGCTGGCGCTCTACGATGCGACCTCCGCCACCGTCGTCGTGCGTGCGACCTCCAGCGGAACGTCGGTGCGTCTGGCTGCCGCGACGCCGCTCAACGTGTCGTCGTCGTACTCGGTGTTCGCGACCGCCACGAGCGGGGTCGCGAGCGGCCCGACCGTCACGACGCCGAACCTGATCCTGGTTGCGCCGGTGATCGCCGGCGTCGCCTACGCGGCGGGAAACACGGTCGGCACCTACACGGTCACCGTGACGCCCGCTGCGGCCGACACGCCGCCTGGCAGCGTCGTCGGTCTGTTGCTGCAAGACGGCCGTATCGTCGCGCAGCAAGCCGCCAGCGGCGGCGTCGTCACCTTCACGCTCGACGCGCCGCTCGATCCGAGCGCGCTCTGGCAGGTCGAGTTGTTCTACCAGAGCGGGATCGTCGCCGGGCCTCCGAGCGCGCCTTGGGGCGTCACCGTGCCGGGACTACCGACGATCGCCGCGCTCGAGTACGCTCCCGGCACCGCCGTCGTCCGCCTGGCTACGGAACCGATCGCGCCCGTCACCGCCGCCGTGTTCCAAGGCGGCGTGGGCGGGACGCCGCTCGCGAGCGCGCAGGTCGCGGGGACGGCCGCGCTGATCCCGCTCGCGCTCGCGTCGCTCGACCCGAGCTATCAGTACGTCGTCGCGCTCTCGTTCGATCCGTCGGCGCCCTCGCCGGTCTGGGGCCCACCGACGACGCTGGTGTGGGAAACGCCGGTCTTCACCGCGCTCACGCTCGACGCGAACGGCGCCGTCGACGCGACGTGGACGCTGGCGGCAGGCGCGGCGCAGAGCGTGACGGTGGCGCTCTACGACCAGACCAGCGGAACGACGTTGGTACGCGAATCGGTCGCCGGTGCGAGCGCGCACCTGGCGCCGGCGACGCCGTTGATCGCGACCTCGACGTACGCCGTCTACGCAACCGCGACGAGCGGGATCGCGAGCGGACCGCTGGCCGCCTCGCCGGCGCTGATCGTCATCGCACCGACGATCGCGGGCGTCGCGTACACGGCCGGGAACGTGCAAGGGTCGTACGTGCTGACCGTCACGCCGGCTGCCGCCGATGCGCCGCCGGGCACCGTGGTCGGCGTGCTGCTGCTCGAAGGTACGGTGGTCGCCGAGCAGACCGCGAGCAACGGCGTCGTCACCTTCACGCTCGATGTACCGCTGGATCCGGGCGCGCTCTGGCAAGTGGAGCTGTTCTACCGGCAGGGGATCGTGCAAGGACCGCCGAGCGTCCCGGTGCGCGTCGAGGTGCCGGGACTGCCGGCGATCGTGTCGTTGCAGTATCTCGCCGGCACCGTGCTGGTCTCGGTGCTGCCCGAGCCGATCGCACCGGTGACGGCGGCGGTGTTCGCGGCCGTCGTCGGCGGAACGCCGGTGGCCAGCGCGGCGGTTGCCGGAACGCTCGCCGCGATCCCGCTTGCGGCCGGCTCGCTCGACCCGAACGTGCAGTACGTCGTCGCGCTCTCGTTCGATCCGTCGGCGGCGGCGCCCGTGTGGGGACCGCCGACGCCGCTGGTGTGGCAGACGCCGACGTTCACCGCGATCGCGATCGCCAACGACGGCACCGTCGAGGTGGCATGGAGCTTGGACGCGGGCGCCTCGCAGACCGTCACCGTCGCGCTGTACGACGCGACCGCCGGTGCGACGCTGGTGCGCACCTCGGTCGCCGGCACCACCGCGCGGCTCCAACCCGCACTCCCGCTCGCGCCGTCGTCGTCGTACGCGGTCTACGCGACCGCGACGAGCGGCGTCGCGAGCGGCCCGACCGCCGGTTCGCCGAACCTCATCCTGACCGCACCGGGGCTGGCGGCGGCGACCTACGGGCCGGGACAGACCGCGGGCACGTACGAGATCGTCGTCACGCCGACCGCCGCGAATGCGTCGCCGGGTACGCCGCTCGCCGTGCTGTGCGCGGACGAGCTGGCGGTCACCTCGGCGCTCGCCGTCGGCACGACCGCGACGATCGCGCTGCCCGCCGCGCTCGACCAGGCGACGCGCTGGCAACTCGCGCTCGCCTACCAATCCGGGATCGTCACCGGGCCGCTCGGTGCACGCGCGAGCGTTCCCACCCAAGCGCCCGCATTCGTCGAGGCCGCGTGGGACGGCACCGCGTTCACGTTCGCGTGGGGACCCGCGGGCGAGCCGGCGGCGAGCGGCGGCGCGCTCATCGTGCGCTCGGGTGGCACGACCGTCGTCTCGGCGAGCGTACCGTCGGGGTTCAGCGCAGCGATGCCCGCCACCGGCATCGATCCCGGTGGCGCCTACGAGGTCGTCGTGGCGCCGATCCTGGGCAGCGTGCGCGGCACATACGGCGCACCGCTCGCGCTGATCGTCGCACCGCCCGCGATCAGCGCGGTGTCCGCGCTCTCGGGAACGCAGGCGCAGGTCTCGCTGACCAACGTCGCGCCGGATTGCACCAGCGAGCTGCAACTGATCGCATCCGACGACGTCGTCGCGACGACGACCGGCGGCGCGCTCGGCGGTCTCGTTGCGCTCCCGCAGCCGGTCAACGGTCCGTTGCAGATCGGCGCGCGCGCCGTGCGTGGCATCGTCACCGGACCGCCGGCGACCGTGGTCTCGATCGTGCTGGCCGCACCCACGCTGGGATCGCTGCAGTTCACGCCGTCCGCGATCACCGGCATCGCGACCGCGCCCTCGGGCTTGCCGTTCGCGGCGCCGACGATGCAGGTCGGGCTGTACGCCGACGGGATCGCCGCCGGCGCGCCGGTCGTCGCCGCCAGCGACGGCAGCTTCGTCGTGCCGGTGCCGGCACCGTCGTCGGGGACGCTGACGCTGCGTGCGTCGCTCTACGGGACGGCCGCGGGCGCGCGCCTGGCCGGCGCGATCGGGCCGGCGGTACCGGTGCTCTCGACCGCGCCGCAGATCGAGGCCGGCGCGCTGGTCGCGAACGGCACCGGCTGGTCGCTCGCGCTGGCATGGAGCGTGCCGCAACCGGAATCGGCCGGCGCGTTCGTGGTGACCGCGCAGCAAGGGTCCAGCCAGCTCGGCAGTTGGACGGTCACCGGCTTCGCGCTCACGCAATCCGTCGACGCGGTCGCGCCGGGCACGGCGGTCACCGTGACGGTGATGCCGCAAGGCACCTACGGCAGTGGGCCCGCCAGCGCACCGGCGACGTTCATCCCGGTCGCGCCGGTCGTCTCCGCGGTCGCGAGCGACGGCGCGTTCGCGAGCGCGGCCTGGAACGCGCCGACCGTCGGCGGCGCGACGCCCAGTGCGTACCGCTTGCGTCTGGTGCAGCACCTGGGGACGGCGTGGACGACGGTGGCGCAGGCGCAGACCGACGGCGCGCTGACCGCGGCGGTCAGCATCCCGCCCGCTGCCGGCAGTGTCCCGCCGGTGCTCGGTCTGAGCGTCGACGTCGGGGTCGGTGGGGCGTGGAGCGCGGCGCAGGCGGTCACCACGCTGATCGTCGCCGCGCCGGGCGCGCTGAGCGCAAACTTCGATCCGTTGACGAGCGATTGCAGCGTCACCTGGACGGCGATCGCCGGCGCGACGGCGTACGACGTCGAACTCACCGACGGCAGCGGCACCATCGTCACGACCGTGCAAGCACCCGCGTTGACGGCGACGCTCGCCGCGAGCGCGTTCGCGACGCCGAGCAGCTACGCGATCCGCGTGCGGGCAAGCGCGATCGTCGGTTCGACGACGACGGTCGGGCCGTGGAGCGGCGCGCTGCCGCTCGTCACGCAGGCACCCACCGGCGTCACCGTCGCCTGGAACGGCGCGACGGCGCAGCTCGCATGGGAGCCGGTCGCCTCGCCGGCGGTCGCCGCATACCAGGTGCAGCTGATCGCGGGCGGTGCCGCGTCCGGCGACGCGGTCGTGGTCGCGGGGACGTCGGCGTCGATCGCGCTGGCGGAAGACACCGCGGCCGTCTACGGCTTCGTCGTGCAAGCGATCGGGCCGGCGGGCGCGGGGATGCCGGCCGCGTCCGTCGCGGCGTTCGACGCGGGCTTCTACCTTGCGAGCGCAACGCAGGCGGCGGCGTTGCTCCCGTACACGACGCCGGCCAAGACCGCGCAGTCGATCGTCCTCTACTTGCCGCAGCTGTTCGCCACGCCGCCGGCCGCCGCCGACCTGCCGAGCACCGGAACGTTCGTGCTCGCAGCGATCGATCAGCCGCCGTTCGCGTACACGCTCACGATCGGCGCCAGCAGCGCGGCATGGACGTTCACCACCGACCCGTTCCGGGCCGCGCTGGCCGCCGAGTACGTGACCTTCCTGACCACCATCGAGGGGCTCACCGCGACGCCGCTGGCGATCCGCACGGTGCAGGAAGCGATCTCGCGCGCGATGCCGCAGACGTTCGCCGAGACGCTGTACTACGCGTACGCGTTCGCGCCCGACGGCGGCACGATCGACCTGATGCCCGGCACCGTGCTGCGCGCCGAATACGAGAACTATCAGTTCCTGGGCAGCGGCGTGCAGAACGCGAGCTATCTCGACGGCTACGTCGGCTCGGCGGTCGCCGAATACGACGTCGGCTCGTTCGTCGGCGGCGGTGCCTGGCTGACCGGCTTCGACGCGTTCCTCTCGCAGATCGTCGCCGCGCGCGGCACGACGGTCCCCACGCCCGCGCTCAGCGGCGACCTGCGCCAGCAAGGCGGCGGCGGTCTCATCGATACCGGTTACATCGAGTTCCAGCGGCCGTTCTGCCGGCTGGTCTACCCGCGCACGTTCTTGGCGCAGAACGCGACCGGCAGCCCGTTCCCGGCCTTCAACGCGGTGTTGCTCGCGGCGCGCACGCTGACCACGATGATCGCGGCGACCGACAACGTGCGGCGCGGACTGGCGCCGGGCAACGGCGTCTCCTCACTGTACTTCCGCGGGCGCACGACGATGACCGCGTCGATCCGGGTCGCCGTCGACGGCGCGATCCGGACGGTGAGCATCGGGACCACCGCCGGCAACGTGCTCGACGCGGGCGCGATGCGCCCACCGGTCGCCGCGCTGCCGCTCGATGGTCTCAGCCTACGGCGCGCGCTCGGCACCGCGATCGCGAATGCCAGCGTGGCAAGCGCGGGCTATCCGGTCGGCGTGACGTGGCCGGTGCAGCTGGGTTGGTCCCCGGCGGTCACCTACGGTCTGTATGGCACGGTGCTCGACGTCCCGTTGCTGCACGGCGATCAGCTGACGACCGGTGGTCCGTGAACGGCGAGGGACCGACCTTCACCGCCGTCAGCGGCACCGATTGGTATTGGCTCGACGGTGCGGAGCAGACCGCCGGTTTCCTCGCCTCACCGCACGCGCAACTCGGCCCCACTATCACACTCGCGCAGAGTTGGACCGATACCGCCGGCGTGTACGCGTTCACCGGCGTCGCACCGGCCGATGCCGCCACGTTCGCGTCGGCGCTGCGCGACTACGTCGTCGATCGCGGCTGGCCGAACGGACCGCGCTTCGCGTGGATCGCCGATCCGAACGTGCCGGCGACAGGGTGGTCGGGCCAAACGCTCGACCTGCGCCCGAGCGGAAATACGTACGTCGTCGCGCGCGGCGCCGACTTCGCCTTGACGAGTTACGTGCTCTCCGTCAGCGCCGGCGCGGAGATCGCGCCGACGACCGGAACCCCGGGCTGGGGCTTCGCCTGCACGCAGAGCGCGTACGCGCCGCTCACGCTGTTTTCGCCGTCGGCACCGTTTCCGTGCACCGGCGGCGCCGCACTACTTTCGCTCGAGACGGCCGGCGCGTGGCAAGCGGCGTTCTCGCTGCCGGCCGCGACGAACGATGGACCCTCCGGCTTGGACCAGCTCGGCGCGGGGTTGCGCTGGTTCACGACCGACGCCGACGGCTACATCGGCGCGCTGCGCACGCGAGCCCTCGTGCAACCGCCGCAGGCGCTGTGGCTCGGCGCGCGCGTCGATCCGTTGCGGCCGCTGGTGCCCGCGCGCACGGCGTTCTCGTTCGTGCCGGCGAGCGGGACGCCCCCGACCTTTGCCAGCGGCTACGCGACCGCGCGCGGCTACGAGATCACGCTGACCGCGACGGCGGCGAACGGCAGCGTGCCCGACGCGGGGCTGGCCTTCGCGTTCCATCCCATCGCCGACGGGCCGGGCGAGGTGCCCGGCGAGTACTACCTGGTTCCGCAGGGCGCGTTCGCGATGACCGTCGTGCCGCCCGACGACGTGCCGGCGCCCGCCGACGACGAGCCGCAGCGATTGCTCTGCGGTGACTCGGGCCTCGAGTACGTCGGGATCGCGACCACCGGCGCGACGCTGCAGTTCGTTCCCGGCCGTCCGGCGTTCGCGCCGATCTCGCCCCACGACGGCCCGGCGCTCACGCCGCTGGGGACGACCTCGTGGTGCTGGGTCGGCGCGGCGAATCCGGTGCAATACTTCGCGCAGCCGCAGGACGCGCCGCTCTACGCCGCCGCCGACATCGCCGTCGCACCGATCCGTGCCGGTGGCGGCACACGCATCAAGATCCTGGAAGCGATGGCGCTCGGCGTTCCGGTCGTCTCCACCCACCTCGGCGCAGAGGGGATCGAGGCAGCCGACGG